>JADHED010000261.1_pt1 | contig 71112 bp, 54 predicted proteins | sample 8952041 | NCBI WGS metagenome assembly JADHED01 (sample SAMN16124423, study PRJNA663239) | bioreactor sludge metagenome | isolation source: sludge (control) | place: India:Bengaluru | collected 2018-09-08 | reverse complement strand
CCTCCCTCCTCGAACCAGCCGAAGCCGCCCGGCGGCCGGGGCTGACGGGGGCCGCGCCCGGGCCGGGATGGCGTCCGAGATCCTCCTCGTCGAGGACCGGGAGTCGCTCCGGTCGATGCTCGCCGAGACGCTCGGCGGGGAGGGGTATCGCGTCGAGGCGGTCGCGACCGGCGACGAGGCGGTCCGCCGGCTCTCCGAGGGGCGGCGCTACGCGCTCGTCCTGACCGACCTGAAGCTCCCGGGAGCGGACGGCCTCGCCGTCCTCGACGCCGCCCTCGCGAACGACCCGTCCGTCCCGGTCGTTCTCCTCACCGGCTACGGGACCATCGAGACGGCCGTAACGGCGATGAAGCGGGGCGCGGCGGATTTCCTGAACAAGCCGGTCGACGTCGACCTGCTGCTCCTCCTCGTGAAGCGCCACGTGGAGGCGCGCCGGAGCGCCGTCGCCCACGCCCTTCTCGCGGAGGAGGCGGGCCTCGCCGGGATGCCGCGCATCCTGGGACGCTCCCCCGCCCTCGGCGACGCCCTCGAGAGGCTCCGGCGCGCCGCTCCGAGCGACGTGACGGTCCTCCTGACGGGGGAGTCGGGGACGGGGAAGGAGCTCTTCGCCCGGGCGCTGCACGCGCTCTCGCCGCGCCGCGCGGGACCGTTCGTCGCCGTGAACGTCGCGGCGCTCCCGGAGGGGCTCGTGGAAAACGAGCTCTTCGGGCACGAGAAGGGGGCCTACACGGGAGCCGGAGAGCGGCGTGCCGGGCGCTTCGAGCTGGCCGACGGCGGGACGCTCTTCCTCGACGAGATCGGAGAGCTGCCGCTCGGGGCGCAGTCGAAGCTCCTGCGGGCGGTCGAGGAGCGGACGTTCCTCCGCGTCGGCGGGACCGTCCCGCTCTCCGTCGACGTGCGGCTCGTCGTCGCGACGAACCGGGACCTCGCCGCGAGGGTGAAGGCGGGCGCGTTCCGCGAGGACCTCTACTACCGCCTCGACGTCTTCCCGGTGAAGCTGCCGCCGCTGCGCGCCCGCAGGGAGGACGTCCCCGAGCTGGCGCGCGCGTTCGCGCGGAGCTGCGGCGAGGGGGCGCGCGGGCGGGCGTTCGAGATCGGAGCCGGCGCGGCCGAGAAGCTCGCAGCGTGGGACTGGCCGGGGAACGTGCGGGAGCTGAAGAACGTCGTCGAGCGGGCCGTCCTCCTCGCCGAGGGGCCCGTCATCCGTCCGGCCGACGTCGTCCTCGGCGCCCCGGGCGAGGACGCGCCGACGACGCCGACGCTCGACGGGACGCTCGAGGAGGCCGGGGAGCGCTGGAAGCGCGCGGGCGAGACCGCGCGCATCCGCCGCGCCCTCGAGGAATCGGGGGGCGACCGGACGGCGGCGGCCGCCGCCCTCGACATCCCGCTCAAGCGCCTCGCCCAGCGCCTCCGCGACCTGAAGCTCTAGTCCGGCTTCCCCGTCTCCCGAAGGGCGGAGGCGAGGTCGGCGTCCTCGTCGGGCGAAACGCTGCGGAGGTCGAGGACGAGCCGCCCTTCGGCGACTCGGGCGAGGACGGGGAGCTCGCGGGCGCGCAGGCGGGCGGCGGCGTCCCCCTCGCCGAGCGACGGGTGGCGGAGGAGGACGCCCCACGAGGGGAGGGTCGACTCGGTGCCGGCGCCGCCGCCCGCGATCGCGACGAGCGGTGCGGCCTCGGCCTCCCAGCCGGCGGCGACCGCCTCCGCCGCGAGTCGGCGCGCCCGGGCCTCGAGCTCCGGGAGGGGCGCGGCGAGCATCGCGTGGAACGGCACCTCGGACGCGCGGCCCGAGAGGTGCAGGTCGAGCGTCGCCGCGAGGGCGGCGAGGACGAGCTTGTCGGGGCGGAGCGCCCGCGCGAGGGGGTTCTGCGAGCAGCTCCGGACGAGGTCGTCGCGCCCGAGGAGGATCCCCGCCTGCGGGCCGCCGAGCGTCTTGTCGCCCGAGAAGCAGACGAGGTCGGCGCCGTCGGAGAGCGCCTCGAGAGGGACCGGCTCGTCGCGCAGCCCCGGCTCCTCGAACCTCTCCGGCGAGCCGGCGCCGGCGTCGTAGAGGAGCGGGACCCCCGACTCGCGGCAGAGCCCCGCGAGCTCGGGGAGCCCGACCTCCTCCGTGAAGCCGACGATCCTGTAGTTGGAGGGGCGCACCTTCAGGACCGCCGCCGCGCCGGCGCGAAGGGCCTCCGCGTAGTCGTCCGGCGTCGTTTTGTTCGTCGTGCCGACCTCGAGCAGCGACGCGCCGCTCTTCGCGAGGATCGAAGGGACCCGGAAGTCGCCCCCGATGGCGACGAGCTCGCCGCGGGAGACGGCGACCGGTCGCCCGTTCGCGAGCGTGTCGAGCGCGAGGAGGAGCGCCGCGGCGGCGTTCGTCACGGCGAGGGCGTCGACTCCCGGCCGGCCCGGGGCGAAGAGGGAGAGGAGGAGCGGCCGGACGTGCTCGCCGCGCCGGCCCCGGCCGCCGGTCGCGAGGTCGAGCTCGAGGGTGGAGTAGCCGGCGGCGCGCAGGATCGCGTCCCGAGCCGCCGCGGCGAGCGGCGCGCGGCCCAGGTTCGTGTGAAGGAGGACGCCGGTGGCGTTCAGGACGGGGCGCGGCCCGGCGGGGGGCCGGGCCGCGAGCGCGGACTCCACGCCGGAGAGGAGCGTTTCGGCCGGGTCGGCGCAAGGCTCGGGCGTCCCGGACCGGAGGCGGGCCGCGGCCTCCCGGAGGAGCTCCCGGACCCGCAGCCGGCCGTGCTTTCCGGCAAGCGCCCGCCCCCGTTCGCTCGAAAGGAGCGCGTCGATCGAAGGAGGTAGGACGGCCGGTCTCGCCAAGGCCCTTAGAATCTAACGCACCGATGGGGATCTCGATCGAACGGGAGCTGGTCTTCCTCGAGCGGAACATCACGACCCTCCGGGTCGAGTACGAGCGGTTCTTCGGCGGAGAGCTGAAGAGGCCGCCGGTCCAGTCCCGCCGAACGATCGAAGACGTCCTGCGGCGGGCCGGGAACGCCGAGGTCGATAAGGCCGCGGAACGGTTCCGGCTGCAGTCGATCCAGAGCCGCTACAACTCCTTCGTCGAGATCTGGGACAAGCGGATGAGGGCGAAGGAGGAGGGGACGACGGGGCCTGTTCGGCGCCTCGCGACGGGCGCGGTTGCGCCTGCTCCCGAGGCGACGCCCGCGGCGAAGAAGCCCGCGGCGAAGAAGACGGATTCCGCCGCCGACGTGGCGGCCCTCCTCGCCGCGGCCGAGGCCGCGGTGGCCCGGACGCAGCCGCCGGTCCCCGCGGCAACGCCCCCCGACGCTCCGGCCGCGCCTTCCGTAAAACCGAAGAGCCGGGTCGATTTCACGCCCCTTTTCCAGAGGTACGTGGCGGCCCGGCAGGCCCTGGGAGAAGACGTGACGAAGCTGCGATACGAGAAGTTCGAGGAGGCGGTGCGGCGGCAGGCCGAAGAGATCCGCAAGCGGACCGGCTCGTCGCGGCTCGTCTTCGAGGTCCAGACGGCGGAGGGGCGGGTCAAGCTCGTCGGCCGGCCGGTCCAGGCTCCCGGGTCGAAGGGGTGAAGATGCTCGCACCGTCTCCGAAGGCGCTCCTCGCGGGCGCGATCGCCGCCTCCCTCCTCTTCGCGCCCGCCGCGTCGGGGAAGGACGTCTACAAGCCGTACCTCGACAAGGCGATCCCGCACCACGCGGCGATCCTCGACACGCTCGAGAAGATCGAGAAGAGCCCCGAGGACGCACAGCTGCACAACGATCTCGGATGCCTCGTGGCGTGGGACGGCTTCTGGCGGGACGCCCTCCGGAGCTTCGACGAGGCCTCCGACCTCGACCCGAAGGACTCGCGCCCCTGGTTCAACGCGGGGCTGGTCCAGGCGCTCCGGGGGGAGTGGGGAGCGGCGCGGTCGCGCTTCCGGAAGGCCGTGAAGGTCGACCCGGGCAACTGGCCGGCCTGGTGGATGCTCGGCTTCGCCGAGGAGACGCTCGGCCACGAGAACGCGGCGGTGGACGCTTACAGCCGCTCGCTGCGGGTCGACACCTCCCTTTTCGATCCGCGGGTGAACCCGTTCGCCGTCGCGACCCGGCTGAAGTCGCGGGTCCTCCTCCGGACCTACGAGCGGCGGCGCGTCGACGCCGCCCTCCCGTTCTCGAACCAGATCTCCGACGCCTCACGCCTCGCCTCCTTCTTCCAGCAGGCGCGGCCGGCCCCGGAGAAGCATGCGACTTCCGCCCCGGCGCCGACGCGGACGGGCCCGGTCGTTACGGCGGTGCCGCCGTCGACGGCCCTTCCGGAAAAGGCGGTGGAGCCGTCGCCGACGAGCCCACGCCGCCGGCGCGCGTATACGCGGGGAAGCGACCCGGCGGAGCCGGTCGAGCTGCAGCCGGAACCGCCTCGCCAGGAGCCGGAGCCCGCGGCCGCCGAGCCGAAGCCCGAAGGCGGAGACGCTCCCCGCGTGCCCGGGCCGGGCGGCGGCGGACCGGGGCTCGGCAGCGGGGCGCGCCGCGTTCCGGGCCCGGGAGGGGCGCCCCCGGTCGAGCCCACGCCCGATCCCGAGTAGGCGGCTCGGGGCCGCCCCGGCGTCAGCCGGTCTTCCAGCGCGGGACGAGGAGCGTCGGGGAGCCGATGCTCCCGGTCCCGCCGATCGCGAACTTCAGGTCGTCGCCGAGGCCGGAGACGCCGCGCAGGAACTCGGAGAGACGGCCGGAGATCGCCGCCTCGGAGACCCGCTCCGTGGCGCGCCCCTTCTCGACCGCGTAGCCCGCGACCACGATCCGGAACCGGTCGGCGGCGAGGTCGACGTCGGGCCTCTCCAGGAGGACTGCGGCGTAGAGGCCCCGGGAAACGCTGCCGAGGAGGTCGAGCGGCGAGACCCCCGGCGAGGGGTCCACGAAGAAGTTCGTCACTCCGATCCGGGGCGCGTCGCTCCAGGCGACCCGGATCGCGTTCCCCGAGAGGGGGCGCGAGAGACGGGAGGCCGCGGCGGAATCGGTGAGGCGCCCCGACGAGAGGCCGCGCTCGACGAGGCGCGTCCGGCCCTGGGGAGTCCCTTCTCCGTCGCGGACTCCGCGCACGAGGCCTCCCGAGACCGTCGCGTCGTCGACGATCGAGACGAGCGGGGAGGCGAGCGCGTCGCGTCCGTCTCTCGTGCGCGCCGCGAGGAGGACCTCCTCGTCGTCGCCGAAGAAGAGCGGCGCGAGCCGTCCGACGAGGTGGGCGGCGACCAGGGGATCGAGGAGGACGTCGGCGCGCGCCGCGTCGAACGGACGGCCGTGGAGCGGCAGGAGGACGCGGTCCGCGGCGTGTCGGGCGAGCCGGGCGACCGGAAGCTCCTCCAGGCGCGGAGCGGCGCCGACGACGCGTGCCGAGAAGCGGCCTCCCGTCGTGCGGCCGACGACCGTCGCGACGAGCGTCGCGAGGCGGCTCCCCCAGGCCGTGTCGCGCCCCGAGCTCGTCGCGAGGCGCTCCGTCCGCTCTCCGAGCGAGACGGAGGCCTCCCGGACCGCGACGGAGCCACGGCCGGAGCTCGTGAGCGCCTGGCGGAAGCCGGTCAGGAGCGTCCGGGCGAGGTCGACGTCGGGCGCGGGCGGATCGCCGATCGGTCGCCGCTCGGGAGCCTCTCCGGCGACCGGCGCGGGGAGCTTCACGCCGCGGCGCGTCCGGGCCCGCGGCAGGCGCGCGCGCGCCTGGTCGGGAAGGAAATGGGCGTGCGCGGGGCCGGAGGCGGCGAACGCGGAGCGCCCCCCTTTGAAGAGCCGGAGCGCAAGGCCGCGCTCGCCCGTCTCGAGGAGGGACGTGCCGGTCTCGTCCTCGGTCAGCTCGAGGAGCCTGCCGCGGCGCTCGTACAGCTCCGCCCCGCAGCCGTCGGTCGAGGCCGCGTCGAGGACTCTCTCGAAGAGGCCGTCGTCGGACGGGGGAGTCATCTCCGCGCCGTCCTCGCGAAGAGGTCGCGCACCAGGAGGGCCGCCGCGGCTCCGCCGACGGGAACGGCGTCTCCCCCCTTGATACAGACGGAGAGCCCGGTCGCGGGAAGGACCTCGTTCCCCCAGATCTCCTCGATCGTGCCGAGGGCGGAGAGGATCTCCCCGCCGAGCGCGAACGGGGCGAGCGGGGCGTTCCGCCGCCCGCGGCGAATCGCCTCGGCGGCCGAGACGAAGAGGACGAACCGTCCCGACTCCGGGTCGGCGGAGCCGGTCGCCACCTCCTTCACGAAGACGCCCTCGCCGCACCGCTCGATCAGCTCGTCGACAGACGCGCTGCCGGCGTTCGCGACGAGGTTCGACATCCGGGCCCGCGGAGGGCGCCGGAAGCTGGCCGTGCGGCCGTGCCCGTTCGTCTCGACCGATCCGGAGCGGCGGTCGGCGAGGAGGCCCGTCACGACGCCGCCGGCGAGGAGCGGGACGGCGCGGGCGAGGGAGCCCTCGTCGTCGACGCCGTACGCGCCCGGGAGGTCGGCGCGCCCCGGGTCGTCGTGGACGTCGAGACCGGACGGAGCGACCGCGGCCCCCTTGACACGCGAGAGGACCGAGCCGCGCTCGCCGCCGTCGGCCTCGAGAGGGTGCCCGACGACCTCGTGCCAGAAGACGGAGGCGGCCGAGGGCGAGAAGACGACGTCGACCGGCCCCGCCTGAGGCGGGACTCCGGGGGCCGGGCGGGTCGCCTCGTGGAGCGCGAGGGCGAGCGCGTCCGCCGCCTCGGTGAACGGCCGCGCCGACTGGAAGGAGAAGGGGCGCTCGGCGCCGGCCCGCCGGATCGTCCCGGTGGCGACGAGGCGCGTCCTCGCTCCGCAGGGAAGGAGGGCCCGCGGCGTCACGACCGTCCGCTCCGTCACGACCCGCGAGAGCTGGAGGGAAGCCGTGATCCCTCGCGGATCGGGGAAGGCGCGCGCGAGCGCGGCCGCGAGCGCCGCGGAGCGCCCCTCCTCCTCGTCCGGTCGCTCGACGTCCCGCCCGCCCGCCGCGGCGGCGGTCGTCCGGTGGGCCTTGAAGAAGGGCGCGTTCCCGGCGAGGCGTCCCGCCTCGCGGACGGCGTCTCGCAGCGCCTCGGCGCCCGCGCCGGATCGCGCGACGAGGAGGAGGCGCCCCTCGCGCCGGATCCGCACCGCCGTTCCGCTCTCGACGGAGAGGGCGGGAGCGAGGAGCCCCGACTCGGTGGCGGACCAGCTCTCGGTGCGGACGCGCTCCCGGAACGCCTCCCCCGTCTCCCCGCGGCGGAGGAGCCCGGACACGAGCCTCACGGCGTCGTCCGCGTCGCGTGCGAGCTCCGACGGCTCCTTCATCACCGGCCCGATTCTAGGCAGTCGCAGGACGGGGCGCTCGGGCCGCTGCTGTATCCTCCGCGGCCATGGCCGCGCCCGACGCCCGACTCGCCGCCTGCGCCGCGTTCGTGGCGCGGCGCCTCCTCGACTCGGGCCTCGTGAAGGCGGGCTCGGGAGCGCCCGTCCGGAAGGCCGTCGAGTCCGTCCTCCTCTTCGACCGCGATCGCGAGCGGGACCTCGAGGCGGAGGTCGAGAAGCTCCTTCGCGCCCACGGCGCCGCGACCCTCGGAGCGGGCGTCGACTACGCCGAGATGTTCCGCAAGGCGAAGCGGCTCCTCGCCGAGAAGAAGAAGATCCCGCTCTGAGGGACGGAACGACGCGATGAGGACGACCGAGGAGAGGATCCGCCACCTCGACGGGCTGCGGCAGGCGGCGCGGCTCGGCGGGGGAGAGGCGAGGCTGAAGAAGCAGCACGAGGCCGGAAAGCTCTCGGCGCGCGAGAGGGTCGAGCTCCTCGGCGACCCGGGCTCCTTCGAGGAGACGGACCCGTTCGTCGTCCACCGCTGCCGCGACTTCGGCATGGACTCCGAAGGGAACACGGTGCCGGGCGACGGCGTCGTGGCCGGCGCGGTGCGCGTCGAGGGGCGCCCCGTGTTCGTCTTCGCGCAGGACTTCACCGTCTTCGGCGGCTCGCTCTCCGAGACGAACGCCGCGAAGGTCTGCAAGGTGATGGACCTCGCGATGAGGGCCGGCGCCCCGGTCGTCGGCCTGAACGACTCGGGCGGCGCGCGGATCCAGGAGGGGGTCGCCTCGCTCGCGGGCTACGCCGACATCTTCCTGCGCAACACGCTCGCCTCGGGCGTCGTCCCGCAGCTCTCCGCGATCATGGGCCCCTGCGCGGGAGGAGCCGTCTACTCGCCCGCGATCACCGACTTCGTCCTGATGGTGCGGGGGACCGCCTCGATGTTCGTGACCGGGCCCGACGTCATCAAGTCGGTCACGCACGAGGAGGTGACGAAGGAAGCTCTCGGCGGGGCCGAGACGCACGCCTCCGTCTCGGGCGTCGCGCACGTCGTCGCCGACTCCGACGCCGACTGCATCCTGAAGATCCGGACGCTCCTCGGCTTCCTTCCCTCGAACAACCGGCAGGACCCGCCCCGGCGGGAGTGCGCCGACCCGTGCGACCGCGAGGACCCCGAGCTCGACACGCTCGTCCCCGCGAGCCCGAACCAGCCGTACGACATGAAGGACGTGATCCGGCGGGTCGTCGACGACGGCGAGCTCTTCGAGATCCACGCCGACTTCGCGAAGAACCTCGTCGTCGCGTTCGCGCGCCTCGGCGGGCGCCCCGTCGGGATCGTCGCGAACCAGCCCGACTTCCTCGCCGGAGTCCTCGACATCGACTCCTCCACGAAGGGGGCGCGCTTCGTCCGCTTCTGCGACGCCTTCAACGTCCCGCTCGTCACGTTCGAGGACGTCCCCGGCTTCCTCCCCGGCACGCAGCAGGAGTTCGGCGGGATCATCCGGCACGGCGCGAAGCTCCTCTACGCGTTCGCCGAGGCGACCGTCCCGAAGGTCACCGTCATCACGCGGAAGGCCTACGGCGGCGCCTACTGCGTCATGTCGTCCAAGCACATCCGGACCGACTTCAACTACGCCTGGCCGACGGCCGAGATCGCCGTCATGGGGCCGGAGGGGGCGGTGAACGTCCTCTACGGCCGCGAGCTCGCGCGGAGCGCCGACCCCGTCGCGGACCGCCGCGCGAAGGTCGAGGAGTACCAGGAGCTCTTCGCGAACCCCTACGTCGCCGCCCAGAAGGGCTACGTCGACGACGTGATCCTCCCCCGCACGACCCGCCGCCGCCTCATCCGCGCCCTCGACCTCGTCGAGAACAAGCGCGACGTCCTCCCCCCCAAGAAGCATGGAAACATGCCTCTGTGAGCAGGAATCCGGAGGGGGGTCCGGGGGGCGCGCGAAGCCAAGCCCCCCGGCGAGCGCATGGAAACATGCCGCTGTGAGCAGGAACCCAGGAAGGGGTCTGGTCTACACTCTACAGTCTGCGCCGTCCCGGTCGCCCGTAGAGTGGAATTCCGGGGGGCCTGACCCCCACTCTACGGGGTGCGCGTGAGGCTGCTGATCGCGAACCGGGGCGAGATCGCGGTGCGGATCGCGCGCGCCTGCCGGGACCTCGGGCTCTCGCCCGTCGCGGTCTTCTCGGACGCGGACCGCGCCGCGCTCCACGTCCGGCTCTCCGACCACGCGGTCGGGATCGGGCCGGCGCCGGCGCGCGAGTCGTACCTCGTCGCGGAGAAGCTGATCGACGCGGCGAAGCGGACCGGCGCGCGCCTCGTCCACCCCGGATTCGGCTTCCTCGCCGAGAACGCCGCGTTCGCCCGCGCCGTCCGCGATGCGGGCCTCGTCTGGGTCGGGCCCGACCCGGAGTCGATCGCCGCGATGGGAAGCAAGACGGAGTCGCGCGCCCGGATGCAGGCGGCGGGCGTCCCGATCGTCCCCGGCATGACGACGCCCGCGAAGGACCCCGCCGAGATCGCCGCGTTCGGCCGCGAGCACGGCTTCCCGCTCCTCCTGAAGGCGGCGGCGGGGGGCGGCGGGAAGGGGATGCGCGTCGTCAGGAGCGAGGAGGAGGTCCCGGCCGCGTTCGAGAGGGCGCGGAGCGAGGCACGCTCGTTCTTCGCCGACGAGGCGGTGTACTGCGAGCTCTACGTCGAGAGGCCGCGGCACGTGGAGGTTCAGGTGCTCGGCGACCGGACGGGGCGCGTCGTCGCGCTCGGCGAGCGCGAGTGCTCTCTCCAGCGGCGCCACCAGAAGGTGCTCGAGGAGTGCCCGTCGCCCGTCGTGACGCCGGAGCTGCGCGCCCGGATGGAGGAGGCCGCCGTCGCCGCGGCGCGCTCGGTGAGCTACGTCTCGGCCGGGACGGTCGAGTTCCTCCTCGCCCCCGACGGCCGCTTCTTCTTCCTCGAGATGAACACGCGGATCCAGGTCGAGCACCCGGTGACCGAGATGGTCTACGGGGTCGACCTCGTCGCCGAGATGATCCGGATCGCCCTCGGCGAGCCGATGAGCGTCGCGGCGCGCCCCGAGCCGCGCGGGCACGCCGTCGAGTGCCGGATCTACGCGGAGGACCCCGCGCACGGCTTCGCCCCCTCGCCCGGGACGATCGCGCGCCTGCGCTGGCCGCAGGGGCCCGGCGTTCGCGTCGACTCGGGCGTGGAGGAAGGGGACGCGATCCCGCTCGACTACGACCCGATGGTCGCGAAGGTCGTGACGCACGGCCGCGACCGCGACGAGGCGCTTCGCCGGATGCGGCGGGCCCTGCGGGAGACGCGCGTCGACGGGATCGAGACGTCGATCCCGTTCTTCCTCGCGCTCCTCGAGGACGCCGACGTCCTCTCGGCGAACGTCTCCACGCAGTTCCTCGAGTCGTTCGCATTCGATCCGCCCGCCCCCTCCGCCGACGCGGAGGAGATCGGCCTCGTCGCCGCGGCGGTGGCGGCGGCGCGCGCGAGCCTGGCGCGTCGCGGCTCCTCCCAGCCGCGCTCGCCGTCCGCCTGGCGGACCGCCCGCCCGACCTACGGACACCGCGAATGAAGTACCGCGCGAAGCTCCCGGGGCCGGCCATGGACCGGACGGTCGAGGTCGAGGTGCAGCTCGACCCGGCCGGCGTCGTCGTGACGCTCGACGGCCGGCCGGCGCGCTGGGACGTCGTCCCGACGCCCGGCGGAGGCGCCTCGCTCCTGCGCGCCGACGGCCGGCAGGCCGAGGCGGTGCCGGGCCGGACCGCCGAAGGAGCGGTCCTCGTCCGCGTCGGGGCCGAGCGCGTCGCGCTGGAGCTCCTCGACGAGCTGACGGCGCGCGCCCAGGCGGTGGCCGGCGCGGGGAGCGTTCGGGGCTCGGGCGACGTGAAGGCGGCGATCCCGGGCCGGGTCCTCCGGCTCCTCGTCGCGCCGGGCGACGAGGTGCAGCGCGGCCAGCCGGTCGTCGTCCTGGAGGCGATGAAGATGGAGAACGACGTCCGCGCCCCGCGCGACGGCGTCGTCGCCTCCGTCGAGGTCGCCGCCGGGCAGCCCGTCGGCGCCGGGCAGCTCCTCCTGCGCCTCGCGCCGGCCGGCTGAGCCCGCCGGGGTGCGGCACGCCCTTCGCTATCATCCCAGCCGCATGCCGGTAAGACGTCTTCGGCCCGTGGGAACGGCGCGCCGCGCGCTCCGGCCTGCCGCCTGCAGACCCACCGCCCGGCTCGACAGAGGAGGCTCGTCCGTCTCATGAAGCACCATCGTTCCGTCGTCCTTTTCGCCGTCACGACGCTGCTCGCGTGCCGGGCCGGCGGGACGCCGCAGTCGGCCGCGCCCGAGAAGCCGGCCGCCGCGCCGACCGCAGCACCGGCCCCGACGGCGTCCCCGGCGTCCCCCGTGGCGAAAGTCGCCGACCCGAGGACCGAAGCGCTCGCGGCCTGGCTCGGGGAGTACTTCCCCTGGGGGCCGGGACAGGTGAACGTCGAGCCGCTCGACGCCGTCCGCGTCCCGGGCTGGCGACTCTACCGGACGCAGAAGGTCTTCGAGGGCGACCAGCGGGCGAACGACCAGGCGTTCCTCCTCGCGGACGACGCCGGGAAGACCGTCCTCGCCGGCGACATCTTCGTCGAGCAGGAGCGGCTGAAGGCGCCGAAGCCCGTCCGGGGTCCGGAGGACGTGGGCGCGCTGAAGGAGCTCCTGGCGCGGTTCCTGCGCGGACGCTTCGAGGTCGCCTTCGAGCCGTCGCGCGACCTCCGCTCGTTCAAGGGGCTCACGATCAAGCACGACACGGGCTACGGCGCCTACGACATCGGCGCCTACGTTTCGGCCGCCGACGGCGCCGTCCTCCTCGTGGGGCGCGCTTGGGACCGGGCGAAGAGCATCGCCGAGCAGCGGCGAGCGCTGATCCGGGTCGACGGGGCGCCGGCGTCCGGCCCGGCCGACGCGACGGTGACGATCGTCGAGTACTCCGACATGCAGTGTCCCTTCTGCAAGAAGCGCGCGGCCGACCTCGACGCGCTGGTCGCGAAGATGTCGAAGGAGCTGAAGATCCGGCGCGTCTCGAAGGCGTTCCCGATCGCGGACCACGCGTGGGCCTTCCGCGCCTCCTCGGCGGGCGTCTGCTTCGCGGACTTCAAGAAGGGGCTCCACGCCTACTGGAAGTCGGCCGTCTTCGCACGGCAGGAGACGCTCTCGGTGGCGGAGCTCGACACGTTCGCGCTCGACTTCGCCGTCGCCAACGGGATGTCCGAGGAGGCCTTCCGCGGCTGCTACCTCCAGGGGAGCGCCGTCACGAAGGTGCTCGACGACCTCGCCGAGGGGTTCGCCGTACGCGTCCGGTCGACGCCGACCTACTTCGTCGACGGTGTCCCGCTCTCCTGGTTCGCCGACCCGCTGATGGAGGACTACCTGCGGAAGACCTACCTGAAGGGGGCCGCCCCGCCGGCCGCCGGAAAGTAGCGGGCCGGGCCGCGGTCGCGGCGTGAGAAAAGGGAGGGACGCCGGATGGCGTCCCTCCCTCTTCCGTGATCTCTGCCGGTCCGCGGCTACTTCAGGACGAAGGGGAGGGGAACGATGTACCAGGTCTTCACCGGGACGCCGTCCTTCGTCGCAGGGGTCCATTCCCACTGCTTCACGGCTCTCGCGCTCGCCTCGCCGTAGCCGACCTTCGGGCTCGTGTCGCGGTAGACCTCGACCTGCTCCGCCCGGCCGTTCTCGTCGACGAGGACGCGGACGAGGACCGTCCCGGAGACCTTTCTCTGCCGGCCCAGGGAGGTCGGCTCGGGCTTGACGACCTTCGTCGCCCGGGGAGGCTGGGAGACCTGGCTGATCTCGACGAGGTCGCCCGCCTTCACCTTCGGCACGGCGGCCTCGGCCGCCTTCCGTGCCGCTTCCTCGCGGGCGCGGGCCTCCTGGGCCTCCTTCGCGAGCCGCTCCGCCTCGGCCGTGTCGGACCTCTCGCGGGCGGCGCGGACGGCCTCCTCGGCCTCTCGGGTCTTCGCCGCCGCGGCCTCGAGCGCGGCCTGCTCCTCGGCGCGCCGCTTCGCCGCGGCCGCCTGCTCCTTCGAGATCTGGTCCTGGACCTTCTTCATCTCCTCCTGGAGGCGGGCCTGGAGCTGGGCCTGGAACTCGGGGTCTTCCCTGCCGACGATGACCGGAGTCGGCGCAGGCATCGGGGTCGGGGTCGCCACGGGGACCGGGGTCGGCGGGGGAGCCGCCGGCTGCTTCGGGCCGCGGCCGAGGAGGAGCCACCCGGCCAGGCCGAGGACGACCACGGCCCCTCCGGCGACGGCGGGGACGGGGATGCCGCCGAGGCCCCCCTTCTTCGCGAGGGGCGTACCGCCGAGGGTCGTCGTGCCGGCGGAGGTGGCGCCGCCGAACGACGGGACCGGAATCGAGGCCGCCGCGCGCGCGGCCTGGGCCTTCAGGCGGTCGTCCTTGTCCTTCTTCTCCTCCGCCGCGACGAGCGGCTTCGGGTCGATCGACTCCTCCTGCCCGAGCTCGATCCGCTCGCGCTCGATCGCCTTCTCGAACTTCTGGTGCATGAAGAAGGCGAGGTTGAAGGTGGAGGGGGCGTAAGGGCCGCCGTAGAGGAGCTTGCCGAGCGTCTTCCGGTACGCGACGACGTCCTGCTCGCGCTGGGCCGGGTCCTTCGCGAGGCCGCGCGCCACGAGCTTTCCGAGGTCGTCCGGCATCGGGCTCCCGTCGATCGCGAGGACGGCGCCCGCGAGGGAGTCGGCCCCCGCGCCGGGGGCCGGGGGCTTTCCGGTGAGGGCGTGGAAGAGGATCGCCGCCGCCGAGTAGATGTCTCCGGCCACGGTCGGCTTGCCCGAGGCGAGGACCTCGGGCGCGATGTAGGGGGCGAACGCGGAGCGGATCGGGGCGGACTTCAGAGACGGGAGAAGCCCGGAGCCGAGGCCCGCGCCGTAGACCCTCACGTCGCCGTCGTTCGAGATCGTGACGAAGCCCGGCGTCAGGAAGCCGTGCGGCGCCCCCATCTTCTTCTCGAACGGCTTGCCCGCCTCGAGGGCGACGAGCAGCTTCTCGGCGATCAGGAGCGCGTGCTCGACGGGGAGCGGGATCGGCCCCTGCCCCTCGCCGGAGAAGAGGCGGTCGAGCGTCCGGCCCGGCACGTACTCGATGCCGGCGAACGGCACGTCGTCCACGATGCCGAGCACCGCGCCCTTCGCAACGGCGGGTCCGCGCACGACCTCCAGGTACTCGGAGGCCTCCTCCATCACGGGAACGAGGGCGGGCTGGTTGATGCCGGCCCCCTCGAAGACGCGCATCAGGAGGAAGGGCGCGAGCTGGGCCCCCGAGGCCGTCCCGGCCCGGTAGATGCTGCCGAGCGGGTCGGTTCCGAGGTGCCGGGTGAGGACGAAGGGGCCGAAGATTCTGGGGACCGGGCCGCTGCTGCTCATCTGCGCTCCGCTTCCGGATGACGTTCCGGAGAACGAAAAGTCTACCTCAGCGGGGAGCGCCGGAGACGGTTTCCCGTGCGGCCCGGGCGCGCCTGTAGAGCGCCACGTTCGCGAGGTGCTCCTCGTACGTCACCGCGAAACGGTGCCCCCCCGAGCCGTCGCCGACGGCGACGAAGTAGAGGTAGGGGACGGAAGCGGGCGCCACGGCCGCCTCCAGGGCGGCGGCGCCGGGGCTCGCGATCGGGCCGGGGGGGAGGCCGCCGCGCGCGTAGGTGTTGTACGGGTCGTCGAGGGAGAGGCCTTCCCGAGTCAGCGCGCCCGTCCAGAGCCCGCGCCGCTTCAGGGCGTAGACCACGGTCGGATCGCACTGGAGCGGCATGCCGACCCGGAGGCGGTTGTGGTAGACGGCGGAGACGAGCGGCCTCTCCGCCGCGACGCCCGTCTCCTTCTCGACGAGCGACGCGAGCGTGACGGCCTCGAGCGGCGTCCGGCCGAGGGCGCCGGCCCGCTCGGCGAAGCCCTCCGGCAGGGAGCGGGCCCAGGCCCTCACGAGCGTGGCGACGATCTCGCGGGGACGCTGAGAGCGGGTGAGCAGGTGCGTCTCGGGGCCCAGGAACCCCTCGAGGCTCGGGGCGTCCGGCGGGACCTCGGGAAAGAGAGCCGGCTGGAGGAACAGCTCGCGGAGAGGCTCGGCCGCGGCGAGGCCCTCGTGCGCGAGGAGGGCGAAGATCTCCTCCGCGGTCCACCCCTCCGGGATCGTCAGGCGATGGGTGACGACGTTCCCCTGGACGAGGTCGCGGAGGACCTCCTCGGTCGAAACGGGGCGCGAGAAGCGGTACTCCCCGGCCTTCAGGGTCTCCCCCTCGAAGAAGACGCGGTACGCGGCCCCGGCGAGGTGCCGGCTCCGGACGACCCCGGCGCGCTCGAGGCGGGCGAGGATCGAACGGGCGGAGGCGCCCGACGGGAGCTCGACCACGGTCTCGGCGCCCGCCCAGCCCTTGTACGGGCTCCTCACGAGGTAGAGCGCGGCTCCGGCGCCGAGGGCCGCGACGAGCGCGAGGAGGCCGAGCCCGCGAAGGCCGATGCGGAGGAGTCGCCTCACCCCGTCGTCCCGTCCGGGCGGGAGGAGAGCCAGTCCCGGAGGAGCTCTGCGGCGGCCTCGGCGTCGACCGCCGCGGAGCGCCGGCCCCGGGAGAGGCCGGCCTCGCGAAGCGCGCCCTCGGCCGCGACGGAAGTGAAGGCCTCGTCGTGCAGCTCCACGGGGAGGCCGGTGGCGGCCGCGAGCTTCTTCGCGAAGCTCCGGGACCGGGCGGCGAACGGGCTGTCGCCGCCGCCCTCCGGCCGGACGGGGAGGCCGACGACGACGAGCGCGGCCTCCCTCTCGCGGGCCGCGGCGGCGACGGCCTCCACCGCCTGCGCGTCGCTCTTCCGATGCACGACGCCAACCGGGACGACGACCTCGGCCGACGGCCCGGAGACGGCGAGACCGATCCTTCGCTCGCCGAAGTCGACCCCGAGGACGCGCACGGGTCGAGGATAGGGGTCCGCCTCCGGGGGTGTCCATCCCCCGAGAGACCGTCCGGGAGCGGATGAGTAGAATCCCTCGGTCCCCCGGTGGCCCCTGCGTGGCCCGGGGGACCTAACGGAGCAAGCGAACGATGAAGAACGTCCTCGTCCTCTCGGCGACTCGTACGCCGATCGGAACCTTTCTGGGGTCCCTCTCCCCCCTCACCGCGTCCGAGATCGGCGCCCGGGCGCTCAAGTCGTGCCTCGAGCGGACCGAGATCCCCGGCTACCGCGTCGACCAGGTCCTGATGGGGAACGTCCTCCAGGCCGGTCAGGGGCAGGCCCCGGCCCGGCAGGCGCTGATCGCCGCCGGCCTCCCCAGGTCCACCGGCGCCGTGACGATCCACAAGGTCTGCGGCTCCGGGATGCGGGCCGTCATGGACGGCGCGAACGCGATCCGGGCCGGGGAGTACGAGATCGTCCTGGCGGGCGGCATGGAGTCGATGTCGAACGCGCCCTACCTCCTCCCGAAGGGGCGGACGGGGATGCGGATGGGGCACGGGCAGCTGATCGACGGGATGATCCACGACGGCCTCTGGGACCCCTACAAGAACGTCCACATGGGCAACTGCGCCGAGATGTGCGCCGCGAAGTATTCCTTCACGCGCGAGGCGCAGGACGCCTTCTCGATGGAGAGCTACCAGCGGGCGCGCCGGGCGAACGACTCGGGCGACTTCCGCGCCGAGATGGTCCCGGTCTCCATCGAGGGGAAGAAGGGGACGGTCGTCGTCGACCGCGACGAGGAGCCGTTCGCCACCCCGCTCGAGAAGCTCGAGAAGATGGGCTCCCTGAAGCCGGCGTTCCAGAAGGACGGGACCGTCACCGCCGCGAACTCCTCGAAGATCAACGACGGGGCGGCGGCGCTCCTCCTGGCCACCGAGGCGGTCGCGCAGGAGACGGGGGCGAAGCCGCTCGGCCGGATCGTCTCCTTCGCCTCCCACGCCCAGGAGCCGGAATGGTTCACGACCGCGCCCGCGTTCGCGGCGAAGAAGGCGCTCGAGAAGGCGGACGTCCCGCTTTCCCAGATCGACCTGTTCGAGGTGAACGAGGCCTTCGCCGTCGTCACGATGGCGTTCGTGAAGGAGCTCGAGGTCGACCCGAACCGGGTCAACGTGAACGGCGGGGCCGTCGCGATGGGGCACCCGATCGGCGCCTCCGGCGCCCGCATCCTCGTCACGCTCCTCCATGCGCTGAAGGCCCGGAAGAAGAAGTACGGCCTCGCGGCGATCTGCATCGGCGGCGGCGAGGCGACGGCGATGGTGGTGGAGGCGCTGTGATCGACAAGGTCGTCCTCTCCTCCTCGCATCACGAGGCGGCGGCCCGCGCCGTGGCGGACATCCCTTCGGGGGCGACGATCGCCGTCGGCGGATTCGGCCTCTGCGGGATCCCGGAGAACCTGATCCAGGCGCTCGCCGACCGCGACGTGACGGACCTCGTCTGCGTCTCGAACAACTGCGGCGTCGACGACTGGGGCCTCGGGATCCTCCTCGGGAAGAAGATGATCCGGAAGATGGTCTCCTCCTACGTCGGCGAGAACGCCGAGTTCGAGCGGCAGTACCTCGCGGGCGAGCTCGAGCTCGAGTTCTGCCCCCAGGGGACGCTCGCCGAGCGGCTCCGGGCCGGCGGCGCCGGCATCGCCGGCTTCTACACGCCGACGGGCGTCGGCACGGTCGTCGCGGAGGGGAAGGAGACGAAGCCGTTCGACGGGCGCGAGTTCGTCCTCGAGCGCGGCATCGTCACCGACTACGCCCTCGTCGCCGCCTGGAAGGGAGACCGGCACGGGAACCTCGTCTACCGGAAGACGGCGAAGAACTTCAACCCGATGTGCGCCACCGCGGGGAAGATCACGATCGCCGAGGTCGAGCAGCTCGTCGACGTCGGCGAGATCGACCCGGACGAGGTCGACACCCCCGGCGTCTTCGTGAACCGCCTGATCGTCGCTCCCCGCGCCAAGCGGATCGAGCGGCGAACGGTGAGGAAGGACTGAGGGGGCGGCGATGGCGAAGCTCGACAGGGACGGAATCGTCGCCCGGGCCGCGCAGGAGCTGCGCGACGGGATGTACGTCAACCTCGGCATCGGGATGCCGACGCTGGTCGCGAACGCGGTGCCGCCCGGGATGGAGGTCGTCTTCCAGTCGGAGAACGGCATCCTCGGGATGAGCGGCTTCCCGACCGAGCCCGAGGTCGACGCCGACCTGATCAACGCCGGGAAGGAGACGGTCACCGTCATCCCCGGCGCCTCGTTCTTCTCGTCGGCCGACTCGTTCGCGATGATCCGGGGCGGCCACATCGACCTCTGCATCCTCGGCGCGATGCAGGTCGACGCCGAGGGGTCGCTCGCGAACTGGATGATCCCCGGCCGCCTCGTGAAGGGGATGGGCGGCGCGATGGACCTCGTCGCCGGCGCCCGCCGCGTCATCGTGACGATGGAGCACGTCGCGAAGAAGGGCGACAAGAAGATCCTGAACCGATGCACGCTCCCGTTCACCGGGAAGCGCTGCGTCCACCGGATCGTCACCGACCTCGCCGTCCTCGACGTGAAGCCCGACGGGGCGGGCCTCGTCCTCGTCGAGCGGGCGCCGGGCGTGACCGTCGAGGAGATCCAGGCGGCGACGGAGCCGCCCCTCGAGGTTCGCGGCGACGTTCCCGAGATGAAGCTCTGAACCGCCGGGGCTCCCGACGGACCCTTACGCCGTGGCGGGCCCCCCTCGCGGGGCTCGCCGCGGCGATGCTCCTCGCCGCGGCGCCCGCCGCGGGGCAGTCCTCGTTCGAGAGCGACCCGTTCGCCTCGCGCTTCCGCGAGCGTCCGAACCTCGACATCAAGTTCCGGGTGCCGGAGGCGGGGGGCGTCATCACGGTCTCGGTCTCCGACGGGCAGGGGGGTCGGCAGAGCCTCCTCTCGGAGACGGTCTACGAGGTCCAGGCCCCGAAGGGGGGCGTCGTCACGCTGGAGTATCAGGACATACGGCTGACGGCCGACTGGGTGCGGGCCGACACGAAGACGAAGCAGGTCGTCGCCGAGGGGGACGTCGTCCTCGAGCAGGGGACGACGCGCCTCAAGGGCCTGCGCCTCGAGATGGACCTGACCGAGAAGACCGGCATCCTGACCGACGGGAGCGCGGAGCTCGCGGGGATCCTCGTCCGCGGGGCGACGATCGCGAAGACCGGGGCGCGGACCTTCGAGATCCGGGACGGCTCGGTCACGGCCTGCGAGGGGGACGACCCGGCGTGGGAGTTCCGGGTGAAGGACGGCGCCGTCACGCTCGACGACTACGCGAAGCTGAAGTCGGTCGTCTTCCGCCTCGGCGGCGTCCCGCTCCTCTACACCCCGTACCTCCTCTGGCCGGCGCTGCGCGACCGCGCCTCGGGCTTCCTCGTCCCGGGGATCGGCTACAGCTCGAGCCGGGGGGGCTTCCTCGGGCTCTCGTACTTCCAGGTCCTCGGGCGCTCGGCCGACGCGACGATCACGACCGACCTCTACACGAAGGAGTACTTCGGCCTCGGGACCGAGCTCCGCCTCCGGCCGACCGCGGGGACCGCGTTCACCGGCTCCTTCTACACCGTCGTCGACCCCGACCGGCGCTGGCAGTGGAAGACGTGGGGGACGCTCTCGGCCGACGACCTCGCGCCCCGGACGCGCGCCGTCGTCAACTGGACCGACTTCTCCGACCTCGCGTTCTTCCAGCGCTACGACCGCGACTTCGCGCTGACGTCGGCCCGGACCGTGGGGCAGAAGGCCTTCGTCACCCGCTCGGAGGGGCCGGTCGCGTTCAACCTCCGGCTCGAGCGCGAGACGGCGCTCTACGGCTCGAGCGAGGTCGTCCTCGAGCGGAAGCCGGTCCTCGAGGCGCGGCTTCGGCCCACGGGCCTCTTCGGGAACGCGCTCTTCGTCGAGGCCCAGGGCTCCGCCGGGTTCCTCCGCTCCATCCGGCCGGCGGGGCAGCCGGCGGGGGACTACGAGCGCCTCGACGTCTACCCGAAGCTCTCGGCCCCCCTCTCGCCGGTTCCGTGGCTCTCCGTGAACGCGGAGGCCGGCTACCGGGTGACCCGGTACGGGGCCTCCGTCTCCGCGGACGGGCGGTCGCTCACCGAGGAGCCCTACACGCGCGGCTCCGCGACGGCCGGGCTCGAGGTGACGGGGCCGTCCTTCTCCCGCGTCTTCGACGTGAAGCTGGGCAAGTTCCGGAAGCTCAAGCACGTCCTCGAGCCGCGGGCGGACTACTCCTACCAGACCGACCCGGAGGACCTCTCCCGGACCCCCGTCTTCGACGAGGTCGACACGATCCTCCCGTCGCACCAGGTGCGCTACTCGCTCGTCCAGCGGCTCCTCGCGAAGGAGGAGAAGGGGGCGTCCCGCGAGATCGCCTCGTTCGAGCTCTCGCGGACGCACTATTTCGAGCTTCCCGTCGGAGCCGCCACGACCGTCCGCGACTCGCCTCTCGACGCGATCCTGCGCGTCAACGCGGGCTCCGCCCTCAACTTCGACGCCCGGGCGACGTGGGACCTGAAGGAGGGCGTCGTCACCTCCTCGAGCGTGTCGGCGAACGTCGGCTCGGCCGAGCGCTTCCTCCGGCTCTCCTTCTTCGACAGCCGCCCCGTAGGGGCGCCGAGCCCCTCGACGCAGCTCCGCTTCGGCGGCGGCTCCTCGATCCTGCCGAAGAGGCTGCGTCTCGACGTGGAGGCGAACTACGACGTCGAGCGCGGGAAGATGCTCGAGTGGCGGAGCCTCGTGACCTGGGAGGCGTCGTGCTTCAAGATCCTCGGCGAGTACCGCGACCTGCGGATCGGCGCGATCCCGACACGCGACTACCGCATCGGCCTCAACCTGAAGAACATCGGGAGCTTCCTCGACTTCACCGGGCGGGTGGGAAACTGACGCGGTCCCCGCGGCCGGCTCCTCGGAGGGCGGCGGAATGAGCGAGCTGATCCTCGGCGCCGGCGGCATGCTCGCCCGAGGCCTCGCGGCGCAGCGGCCCCACGCGACCGCGCTCGGCGTCGGCGAGCTCGACGTGACCGACGCGGCCGCCCTCGCCCGGGCCATCGTCCCGGGAGTCTCGATCGTCTGGAACGCCGCGGCCGACACGCGGGTCGACCTCTGCGAGAGCGACCCCGGCCACCTCGCCGTGAACGACGTCGCCGTCGGCGAGATCGCGCGCCTCTGCCGCGAGGCCGGGGCGCTCCTCGTCCACGTCTCGACGGACTACGTCTTCGACGGGCGGCCCGGCCGACCCTGGCGCGAGGACGACCCCGTCGACCCGGTCAACGCCTACGGACGCGGCAAGCTCGGCGGCGAGCGCCGGGCCCTCGCGAGCGGTGCGGAGGTCCTCGTCGTCCGCACCTCCTGGGTCTTCGCCCCGGGCGGCGTCAACTTCGTCGACACGATCCTGGGACTCGCGGCGTCGGGCCGGGAGGAGCTGAAGGTCGTCGACGACCAACGGGGCCGGCCGACGTTCGCCCCCGACCTCGCGCGGGGCCTCGTGAAGCTCGTCTCGGTCGGCGCGCGCGGCCTCGTCCACTTCGCGAACGCGGGGGAGACGACCTGGTACGGCCTCGCCCGGGAGGCGCTCGCCCGCGCCGGCTTCTCCAGCGTGAGCGTCGTCCCGTGCGCGAGCGACGAGTTCCCGCGGCCGGCCGCGCGCCCGGCGAACTCCGTCCTCGACACCTCCCGCTACGAGGCGCTGACCGGGGAGGCGCCGCGGCATCACCTCGAGGCGCTCGACGAGCACCTTCGCCTCCGCGCGGAGGCGGCCCGGGCGTGAGCCTCGACGCCACGGAGGCGAGGAGGAAGGCCGTCCACGTCGGGATGGCCGCGTTCGCGCTCCTCCTTCGGTGGCTCGACGGGAGGGGCGCGGCGCTCTGCGCCCTCGCGGCGTTCGCGTTCAACCTCCTCGTCCTCCCGAGGCTCGGCGGAAAGAGCCTGTTCCGCGCCGACGACCGCGCCCGCGGCTTCCCGCTCGGAATCCTCCTCTACCCGCTCGTCGTCCTGGCGCTCGTCCTCCTCTTCCCGCGCCGCCTCGACCTCGCGGCGGCCGGGTGGGGCTTCCTCGCGTTCGGCGACGGCTTCGCGACGCTCGCCGCCGCGACGCTCGGCGGGCGGCGCCTCCCGTGGAACGCGCGGAAGAGCTGGAGCGGCCTCTTCGGCTACGTCGTCTTCGGGAGCCTCGGCGCGGCCGCGCTCTCCTCCTTCGTTGCCGGCCGCGTCCCGGCGCCGTCCGGACTCGTCGCGTTCCTCCTCGCGGCGCTCGTCGGCGCGGTCCTCGAGAGCCTCCCGTCCGAGCTCGACGACAACCTCGTCCCACCCCTGGCGGCGGCGGGCGCGCTGGCGCTCCTCCTCCCCGCCCTCCCGAACGCCGCGCTCCTCCTCGAGCCGGAGGCGCTTCGGCGCCTCGCCCTCGGCGTCGGCGTGAACGTCGCCCTGCCGGTGCTGGCGGCGGCCTTCGGCGTCGTCCGCCCCTCCGGGGCCGTGGCGGGCGGGATCGTCGGCGCCCTCGTCCTGGGTCTCGGCGGCGTCGGGCCGTACGCTCTCCTCTGGGCCTTCTTCGCCGGCGGGACGCTCGCGACCCGCTTCGGCCGGGCGCGGAAGGAGGCGATGGGGAAGGCCGAGGCGGCGGGGGGACGGCGGAGCGCGGCGAACGTCCTCGCGAATTGCTCCGTCGCGGCGTTCCTCGTCGCCTGCGCGGCGCTGACGCCGGACGCGGCTCCGCTCCTGCACCTCGCGGCGGCGGCAGCGTTCGCCACGGCGCTGATGGACACGATCGGGACCGAGGTGGGGCAGGCGATCCGGACGCCGACCGTCCTCCTCCCCGACCTCCGCCGAGTCCCGCCGGGGACCGACGGGGCCGTCTCGATCGCGGGGACGCTCGCGGGCCTCCTCGCGGCGGCGCTTCTCGGCCTCCTCGGAGCCGTCCTCGGCCTCTACGCCACGGGAGCGGTCCCCGTGGTCGTCGCGGCCGCGCTCGTCGGTACCGTCGTCGAGAGCCTCCTCGGGCGCGACGGGGCGTCCTGGCGCGTCACGAACGGCCACGTGCTGAACCTCTTCAACACGCTCGCCGGCGCCTCGGTCGCCGCGCTCCTCGCGCGCTCCCTTCTCTGAGCGGACCGGTCGGGGAGTCCGTCGACGCCCCGGCGCACCCCGGGGCCGCGCTGCCCGTCAGAGGGGATCGCGTGCCCGGGGGAGCAAACCGGAGTCGTCTTCGGTGAGTCGGACTCTACGGAACGGGCGTTCGCGCCGCGATGACGGCCGTCACGCGGAACGCAGACGGGAGGGGAGCGATTTCAGGAGCGAAAGGCGTCGACGACGCGCCGGAGGCGCGCGCCGATGTCGGCCCCGACCTCGGCGAGCTCCGGGGAATCGAGGAGCCCCATCACGCCCTCCGGGTCCATCGCGCGGACGACGGTCGTCCCTCCCTCCACCGAGACGGTGACGTTGCACGGGAGGAGGACGCCGACCTCGGGGACGGCCGAGAGGGCCTTGTGAGCCGAAGGAGGGTGACAGGCGCCGAGGATGAGGTACGGCTCGCGGTCGACGTCGAGCTTCTTCTTCAGCGTCGCCTGGACGTCGATCTCGGTCAGGACGCCGAAGCCCTCCTTCGCGAGCGCCTCGCGCGCGCGGGCGACGGCGTCGGCGAAGGAGAGGGGCGTGGTCGTCTGGAGGGCGACGGGGGAATCCTTCATCGAAGCTCCTTTCGCGCCCGCGGGCGCCGGAGGGGGGAGAGGGGGGGCGGCGCGGCGGGGGCCCGACGGGCCCCCCCGGGCTACCCTCACGTGAAGCGGGTGCCGCAGCCGGAGCCTCCCTTCGCCGAGCCGGACGAGCTCGCGCCGGAGGCGAAGCTCGAGAGCTTGCGGGAGGTGCGCCGGGACTCGCAGGAGGGGCAGTCGATCGCGGCGTCGGCCTCGCTCGAGGAGCGGAGCTCCTCGAAGGTCCGCCCGCATTCGTCGCATCGGTATTCGTAGAGGGGCATCGTGTCCTCGTCAGGGCTCCGCGTTCTCGGAGCCGCCTCGTCCCGCGGGGGCGGCGTGCTCCTTCGGGGCGGTCGTCGTCTTATCGGTCGTTCCGGGCTTCGTCGCGCAGCTCCGGCCGCCGGCCGGATTCGGGACCGCTCACGTCGGGACGCCGAGCCTCGGGAGGACGACGTACTGAAGGAGCATCCAGGCGACGAAGAAGCCGCCGACCCAGAGAAGGTCGGAGCTCATGCCCGCGCCCCGGCGGCGAGCGCCGCCTTTCCCGCCTTCAGCTCGACCCTCTTCTCGTCCAGGGTCCTCTGCATCGCGCCACAGACGACGCCACAGATCGCGAAGACCGCGGGGTCCGCGATCCGGTAGTAGACCTGCGTCCCCTGCCTCCGGAACTCGACGATCCCCGCCGTCCGGAGGAGGGCCAGGTGCTTCGAGACGTTTGCCTGCGTGCACGGCAGCTCCGCGAGGAGGTCGCTCACGCACCGCTCCCCGCCCTGGAGGGCGTGGAGGATCCGGAGCCGCGTGGGGTCGGCGAGCACCTTCAGGAAGCTCGCGATCCCCTCCATGAGCTGCTCCTTCGGGAGCGAGGTGGCCTTCCTCATGACCATATCACCATACGGTAATATAACATCCGCCGGCGGGATCGTCAAGCGACGATCCTCGGCGGGCCGGGCGCCGGGGCGCCCGGCCGCACCCCGGCCGCACGCTCTCGCCCGGCCGGCGGGGCTCAGAGGAGCTCCTCCACCGCCCAGGAGGCGATCTTCAGCCGCTCGCCGCACTCGACGCAGTAGGACTTGATCTCGGCGGCGAGGGTGCGGGCGCGTTCGTCCTCGACGATCGTGAAGAGGACGGCGGAGGTCTTCGGGAAGGCGGCCGAGCCGAGGCGGGGGCCGGTCGCCCCCATGCCGCGGACGCCGGGGATCTCGGTCCACCCGGAGACGCCGGCCTTCCGGAGGAGGACCTCGAGCTCCTCCTTCTTGCCGTCGTCGACGACCATCATCAGCATCCGCACGCGCCGCCCTCCTTCACGCCGAGCTTCCGGAGAAGCGCGATCGCCGGGCACCACTTCGTGAAGGCCGACTGGAGGAGGTTCAGGCCGACGAAGCCGGTGAACCAGAGGAAGCGCTGGTCGACCGTCACCGCCAGGGCGACGGAGAGGAGGACGAAGAAGCCGGCGATCGCCCGGAGCCATTCGTTGAGGTTCATGTCGGTGTCTCTCCTTCGGGTCGTGCTCGTTCGGCAGGGCCGCCCGGTCAGGCGGCGTCGTCCTGCGGCGGGAGCGCCTTCTCGACGCCGACCGCGTTCAGGTACATGTAGTAGAGGAGCGGGATGACGACGAGGGTCAGGGCCGTCGCGACGACCACGCCCGCGATGAGCGCCACGGCCAGCCCCTGGAAGATCGGGTCGAGGAGGATGACGCCGCCGCCGACGACGAGCGCGAGGGCGGTGAGCGCGATCGGACGGAACCTCACGGCCCCCGCCTTGATCACGGCGTCCTCGAGCTTCTCGCCCATCTCGAGCTCGAGATTGATGAAGTCGACGAGGAGGATGGAGTTCCTCACGATGATCCCGGCGAGCGCGATGAACCCGATCATCGACGTCGCCGTGAAGAAGATGCCGAAGAGGCCGTGCGCCGGAAGGATGCCGATGAGCGTGAGCGGGATCGGCGCCATGATGATGAGCGGCGTCACGAAGCTCTTGAACCAGCCGACGACGAGGAAGTAGATCAGGACGAGGACGGCCGCGAAGGCGATCCCCATGTCGCGGAAGACCTCGTACGTGATGTGCCACTCGCCGTCCCACTTCATCGCGTACTTCGTCGGGTCGGTGGGGAGCGTCGTCGACATGACCTGGAGCGGGGAGCCGTCGGGCGCCTTCAGCGCCTCGATCCGGTCTCCCATGTCGAGGATCCCGTAGACGGGGGCCTCGGCGACGCCCGCCATCTCGGCGAGGACGTACGTCACGGGCTGGAGGTTCTTGTGGTAGATGAACCGCTCGGACCTCGTCTCCTGCACGGTGACGAGCTCGCGGAGCGGGACGAGCCGGCCCGAGCCGCCGTGGACGGCGGTCTGGAGGAGGCCGTCCAGGCTGGAGCGTTGGGCACGGTCGAGGCGCAGGACGATCGGGACCGGGTTCCGCGAGCTCTCGTCGCGGAGGAGCCCGGCGTCGGCGCCGTTCAGCGCGACGCGGAGCGTGCGCGTGACGACCTCGGGGGTGACGCCGGCGCGGGTCGCCTTCTCGCGGTCGACGACGAGCTCCACCTTCGGGGCCTCGTCCTCGACGTGCCAGTCGACGTCGACGATGCCGGGCGTCTCCTCGAAGATCGTCCGCACCTGGCGGGCGAGGGCGATCCGCCTCTCGAGGTCGGGCCCGTAGATCTCCGCCACCATCGTGGAGAGGACGGGGGGCCCGGGCGGCACCTCGGTCACCTTGAGGTTCGCGCCGTGGGCCTTCGCGATCGGCAGCAGGAGCGTCCTCACGTCCTTTGCGAACGTGTGCGAGTCGCGCTTCCGGTCCTGCTTCGGGAGGAGGTTGACCTGGAGGTCGGCGACGAGGGGGCCGGAGCGGAGGAAGTAGTGCCGCACGAGGCCGTTGAAGTTGAACGGGGCGGTCGTGCCGACGTAGACCTGCACGTCGGTCACCTCGGGCTGCCCGCGCACCTCGAGCGCCAGGTCCCGCGCGACGGCGTTCGTCGCCTCGAGCGTCGTCCCCTCGGGCATGTCGACGACGACCTGGATCTCGCTCTTGTTGTCGTACGGGAGCATCTTGACCTTGGCGACCTTGAAGTAGACGAGCGAGGTCGACAGGAGGAGGAGGACGACGACGCCGCCGATCAGGGCCCAGCTCTTCGCCGGGCTCTGAAGGAGCGGCGTGAAGAGCTTCTGGTAGAAGCGGTGGAGCTTGTCCTCCTGGGGCGTCGCGGCGTGGCTCTCGAAGGCGGAGCGGTTCGCGTGCTCCTCGGCGTACTTCCGGAAGAGCTTGAACGTGAGCCAGGGAGAGACGACGAACGCGACGAAGAGGGAGAAGATCATGGCCGCCGAGGCGTTGATCGGGATCGGGGCCATGTACGGTCCCATGAGCCCGGAGACGAAGACGAGCGGCAGGAGCGCGCCGACGACCGCGAACGTCGCGAGGATCGTCGGGTTCCCGACCTCGTCGACGGCGTAGATCGTCGTCAGGCGCGGAGGGCCCCAGCCGAGCTCGTAGTGCCGGTGGATGTTCTCGACGACGACGATCGCGTCGTCGACGAGGATGCCGATCGCGAAGATGAGCGCGAAGAGCGTGACGCGATTCAGCGTGTAGCCGAAGAGGTACGACGACGCGAGCGTGAGGGCGAGCGTCATCGGGACGGCCACGAGGACGACGACGGCCTCGCGCCTCCCGAGGGCGAAGGCCATCAGGAGGACGACGGAGAACGTCGCGAGCGCCATGTGGAAGATGAGCTCGTTCGACTTCTCGTCGGCCGTGTGGCCGTAGTCGCGCGTCTTCGTGAGCGTGACGTTCGAGGGGACGACCTTCCCCTTCAGCCCCGCGACGAGCGCGTCGAGGTCCTCGACGAGCTCGACCGCGTTCGTCCCGGGCTTCTTGGCCACGGAGACGGTGACGGCCGCGGTGTCGGCCCCGGCCGGAAGGCCGTGGTGGGCCGCGCCCGCGCCCGCGACCATCCAGACGTACTGGGAGGGCTCGTCGGCTCCGTCGGTGACGGTCGCGACGTCGCGCAGGAAGACGGGGCGGCCGTTCCAGACGGCGACGACCGCGTTGCCGACCTCCTCCGCCGAGCGGAAGAGGGAGCCGACCTCGACCTGGGTCTCGGCGTCGGAGGTCGCGAAGCTCCCCGCGGGGAGGCGCCAGTTCGCGCCCGAGAGCGCCATGTAGGCCTGCAGCAGGGAGACCTGGTGGGCCGCGAGGCGGTCGCGGTCGAAGGAGACCTTCACGGCCCGCTTCTCGCCGCCGAGGACGGTCACCTGCGCGACGCGCGGGTGCTTCGTCAGCTCGACCTTCAGCTCCTCGGCGACCTCCTTGAGCTGCATCGGGGAGGCGTCCGAGGACCAGAGCGTGTAGGCGAGGACGGGGACGTCGTCGATGCCGCGCGGAACGACGAGCGGGGGCATGGCGCCGGGCGGGAGCTCGCCGGCTTTCTCGGCGAGCTTCGTGTGGACGCGGACCGCCGCCTGGTCAGGGTCGGTCCCGACGAGGAAGCGGACGATGATCATCCCGCCCGAGGGCTGGGTGATCGAGTAGACGTACTCGACGTTCGGGATCTCGTAGATCGCTTTCTCGAGGGGCGACGTCAGCCGTCGCTCGACCTCCCGGGCGGTCGCGCCCGGCATCCCGAGGAAGACGTCGATCATCGGGACCTTGATCTGCGGCTCCTCCTCGCGCGGGGTCACCATCACGGCGAACGCCCCGACGAGGAGCGAGGCGACGACGAGGAGCGGCGTCAGCTTCGACTCGAGGAAGGCCTTCGCGATCCGCCCGGAGGCGCCGACGGGGCGGCGCGTCATCTTGAGCCGGAGCGCCTCGCGCTTCGTGTCGGCGTGGGACGGCGGCGGGGTCGGCCCCGCGGCGCCCTCGGCGGCCTTCGGGGCCGCCTCGTCGCGGGGCTCGCTCACTTCGCCACCTCGGAGGAGACGTTCACCGCGGCGCCGTCGGCCGGAGCCTGCGCGAGGCCGACGAGGACGTCCTCGCCCCCCTTCAGCCCGGAGAGGACCTCGACGAGGTCGCCGTCGCGGGTGCCGAGCGTGACGGCGCGGGTCCGCGCCTTCCCCTCGGCGTCCTTCACGACGACGAGGCTCATCGCCCCCTGCCGGAGGACGGCGGCGGCGGGGACGACGACGGCCGTCCGGCGGCCCGTCTCGAGAAGGGCGCGGCCGGTGACGCCGGTCGGCACCTCGGCGCCCGAGACTTCGACGCGGGCCGTGAAGGAGTGGCTCGCCGGGTCGGCCCCGGCGGACATCTCGACGACACGGCCGGTCAGGGGGGCGCCCGGCATCGCGTCGAGCGAGACGGGGAGGAGGGCGCCGGTCTTCAGCTTCGACGCGACGGCGACGCTCTCGGGGATCGAGAGGACGAGGCGGCGGCCCGCGGTCGACTCCACGACGACGAGCGGCCGTCCGGGGGCGGCGAGGTCGCCCGGGTCGACCATCTTCCGGGCGACGCGCCCGGCGAACGGCGCGACGACGCGCGACTCGCGCGCGACGGAGGAGGCGGCCTCGACGGCGCCGGTCGCCTGCTCGACGGCCCCCTTCGCCTGCTCGTACTGCATGCGGGCCATGTCGACCTCGAGCTCGGAGGCCGAGCCCGACTTCTGGAGCGCCTGGAAGCGCTGCCAGTTCCGCTCCGCGAGCGCGAAGCCGGCCTTCGCCTGGGAGAGGGCGCCGCGGGCCTGCGACTCCTGCCCCTTCGCGGTCTGCGGGTCGATCTCGACGAGGAGCTGCCCCTGGGCGACGAGGTCGCCCTCCCTCACCGCGACGGCGACGACGGCGGCCATCACGCGGCTGCTCACCATCGCGGACTTCCCGGCCTCGACCGTGCCGGAGAGCTCGATCCGCTGCGCCAGGTCGCGCATCTCGGCCTTCGCGAGGGAGGCGGTGACGGGGGCGGGGGCGGCGGCGTCGGCGGCCTTCTTCCCGCCTCCGCAGGCGGCGAGGGCGAGCGAGCCCGCCACGGTGATCGCGACGAGGGAGTGGGTCTTCCGAGGGGTCATGCGAGCCTCCGTGCTCTTCTTCATCTGTGCGGGGGTGCGGGGGCGGGCTTCCGTCACGGGATCGCCGTCTCCGGCGCCTTCCCGGCCTTGACGGCGAGGCGGAGCGCGGTGGCGTGCGCGTCGGCCCGGGCGACGAGCTCGCGGGTCTCGGCCTCCCGGCGGGCGGTCGCCGCGTCGAGGAGGTCGATCGTCTTCACGACTCCGCTCCGGAAGCGCTCGTCGGTGATCCGCTCGCTCTCGCGGGCGGACTCGAGCGCCTTCACGGCGGTGGCGTGCCGGGAGCGGGCCGTCGCGGCCTCCTCGTACGCCTGGCGGACCTCGAGGGCGACGCCGTCCGCGAAGCGGGCGACGTCCTCGCGCCCGGCGCGGGCGTCCGCGCGGGCGGCGGCGAGGGCGGCCCTGTCGGCGCCCCCCTGGAAGAGGTTCACGGAGGCGAACGCCATGATCGTGCCGGCGGAGCCGCTCGCGCCGAACAGGTTCTTGTCGTGGAGGTCCCACCGGGCCGCGACGCCCACCTTCGGAAGCCAGGCGGCCTTCTTCACCTTCTCCTCGAGCTCGCCGGCCCGGAGGAGGCTCCGCGCGGCGGAGAGGTCCTTCCGGCCGTCCGCGGAGGCGACCCACGAGGCCGCGTCGCCGTCGAGCGGCTTCGGCCCGGGGAGCGGCGCGAGGTCCCAGGTCGATCCCTGGTCGACGCCGATCCGGAACGCGAGGTTCGCGTTCGCGACCCGGGCCTTCCCCGTCGCGTCCTCGAGCAGGTCCTCGACGCGCGCCAGCTCGACCTCGGCCCGGAGGAGCTCGGAGCGGACGAGCATCCCCTGCTCGACGTAGCTCCTCGCGAGCTCCACGTGGGCCTTCACGGTGTCGCGCGCCTTCGTGAGGAGAGAGACGAACTCCTCGGCCTGCGCGAGCATCACCCACGCCTCGCCGGCCGCGAGGGCGGCGTTGTCGGCGGCCCATCCGGCCTGGCTCCCGGCAGCGTCCGCCGCGCTCCGCGCCTGGGCGATCTTCCCGGAGAGTTCGCCCCCGGTGAAGAGCGGCGCCTGAGCCTCGAGGCGGGTGATCGCCGTCCCCGACCAGCCGGGGTCGTTCGGGTCGCTCCCGACGAAGTCCGGGAACGAGAACTCCTCACGGTTCATCTCCAGGCCGAACGAGTCGACGGGGGAGCTCGTCCGGATGTAGGTCTCCGAGAGGGTCAGGGAAGGGAGCCGATGGGCCGACGCCTGGCGCGCCCGGGCCTCCGCCGCCCCCTGCCGGGCCGTCGCGGCGGCCACCTCGCGGGCGCCTTCGCGGGCGCGGGCCATCGCCTCCCCGAGGGTGAGCGGCTCGTCCGCGCGGACGGCGCCCGAGGCCAGGAGCCCCAGGATCGCCGCCGCCACTCCGTATCGCATGTCTCCTCCTTGCCGGCGGGAACGGGACGCGTTCCCCGTGTGACTATATGAGAATATAGTTATGTACGGTTCGGCTGTCAAGCCCGCGTCCGCGCGGCCGTTCCGTCCCGGGGCTTGCCCGCAGCCGGCCGGGTCTCACCGGGTTTCGGCCGATTCTCCTCCCGGGAGCGAAAGCGGGGGGCACCGGCTAACATCCCCCCTCCGGTGCGCGCATGAGGACGGACGAGCCCGCGGACGGCGGGGGAACGGAGCGGTACCGCCGTCAGAGGCGGATCCAGGAGGCGACCTACGCGATCGCCCACGCCGTCACGACGACGGCCGGCCTCGACGACCTGTTCGCGCGGATCCACCGGATCGTCGGCGGCCTGATGGAGGCGAGGAACCTCTACATCGCGCTGCTCGACGAGGCGACCGGGAGCCTCAGCTTCCCCTACTTCCGGGACGAGATCGACGCCGAGCCGCCCGACGGGCCGGTCCCGGCGGGGCGGGGCCTGACGGGATACGTCCTCCGGACGGGGGAGCCCCTCCTCGCCTCGCCCGAGGTCTTCGACGACCTCGTCGCGCGGGGCGAGGTGGCGCCGATCGGCGCGGCCTCGATCGACTGGCTCGGCGTGCCGCTCCGGGCCGGGGACAGGACGTTCGGCGTCCTCGCCGTCCAGAGCTACGCGGGGAACGTGCGCTACGGGGAGGAGGACCAGGCCCTCCTCGGCTTCGTCTCGTCCCAGGTCGCCCTCGCCATCGAGAGGCGGAGGGCCGAGGAGGCGCTCCGCCTGAGCGAGATGCGCCACAGGGCCGTCCTCGAGGCGCTCCCCGACCTCCTCTTCGTCCTCGACCGCGAGGGGCGCTACCTCGCGGTCCACGCGGCCCGGCCGGAGGCGCTTGCCGCCCCCCGCGAGAGCCTCCTGGGCTCCTCCGTGCCCGACGTCCTGCCGAAGGAGGCGGCCGACGTCTGGATGGACGCCATCCGGCGCTGCCTGGGCGGGGGCGGGATGCAGGTCATCGAGTACGAGCTCGAGGTCCAGGCCGGGCGGCGGGCGTTCGAGGGGCGCGTGGTCCCCCACGACGCGGACTCGGTCCTCTCCATCGTCCGCGACGTGACGGATCGTGTCGAGCGCGAGAGGGAGCTCCGCGAGCGGGAGCGGGAGCTGGAGCGCCTGACCGACAACATGATCGACGTCATCACCGAGACGGACCTGAACGGGACCCTGCGTTTCGCCACGCCCTCGTACGTCGCGGCGACGGGCTGGTCTCCCGAGGAGTTCCTCGGGCACAACGCCCTGGAGTTCATCCACCCGGAGGACGCGGAGCTCTCGCGGGAGATGCTCGGACGGAGGGCGCGTCGCGACGGGGCGTCGGCCTTCACTTACCGGTTCCGGACGAAGGACGGGCGCTGGCTCTGGGTCGACTCGATCGTCACCCTGGCGAGGGGCGCTCCCGGCGAGTCCGACGGTCTCGTCATCACGAGCCGCGACGTCACGGAGCGGAAGCGGGACGAGGAGGTCCTGAGGCTCCAGCAAGAGACGGAACGGGGAATCCTCCGCCGGGAGGAGACGGCCGTGATCCTCGCCCGGATCTGCACGCGCGTCTCGGAGCTGTTCGAGCTTCCGGCCGTCTGGATCGGGATGAAGGAGCCCGACGGAAGGATCGAGCCGCGCGCCGTCGCGGGGAGCGCCTCGGGGTTCGTAACCCGTTCGAGGTTCCGCTGGGACGACTCGCCGGAGGGCCGCGGGCCGTCCGGCGAGGCGGTCCGGACAGGCCGGCCGGTCTTCGTCGACGGGCTGGAGGACGGCCGCGTGGCGCCGTGGCGGGACGCCGCGGCGGAGACGGGCCTCGGCGCGGCGCTCTCGGTGCCGCTCGTCGTCGGCGAGAGGGTCCTCGGCGTCCTCGCCTGCTACGCGCGGGGGCCGGAGGCCTTCGCCGGCGCCGCCGTCGTCCCGATCACGCGGATCGCGGACCAGGTCGCGCTCTCTCTCCTCGAGGCGGAGCAGCTCGAGCGGATCGAGCTCCAGACGGCCGCCCTCGAGGCGACGGCGAACGCCGTCGTCATCACGGACCGCGAGGGACGCGTCGAGTGGGTGAACCGCGCCTTCACGGAGCTGACCGGCTTCTCCGCGGAGGAGCTCCAGGGCGAGACGCCGCGGATCCTGAAGTCGGGGATCCAGAGCGAGTTCTTCTACGAGCGGATGTGGGAGACGATCCTCGCGGGGAACGTCTGGCGAGGCGAGCTCTACAACCGCCGGAAGGACGGGACCGTCTACGTCGAGGAGCAGACGATCACCCCGGTTCGGAGCGCCGACGGCGGGATCCGGCACTTCGTCGCCGTCAAGCAGGACGTGACGCAGCGGCGGCGGACGGAAGAGCGGATCCGCTACCTCGCCCTGCACGACCCGCTCACGGACCTCGGGAACCGGCGCGCGGCGGAAGAGAGCCTCGAGCGGATCGTGGCCCGGGCGCGCCGAGGCACGCCCGGCTCGCTCCTCCTCCTCGACCTCGACCACTTCAAGGTCGTCAACGACACCCTGGGGCACGGGGCGGGGGACGTCGTCCTCGTCGAGCTCGCGCGCCTCCTCGGGACGCTCCGTCGGCCGGGGGACGAGCTCGCCCGGCTCGGGGGCGACGAGTTCGTCATCGTCCTCGAGGGGATTCCCGCCGAGGCGGGACGGATGGTCGCCGAGCGCGTCCGTCGGGCCGTGCACGAGCATCGGTTCGACGTCGGCGGGCGGAGGTTCGACCTCGGGGTGAGCGTCGGCGTCGTCCCGATCGACGGTCGCCAGAAGCCGGCCGCGCTCCTCGCGCTCGCCGACTCGGCGCTCTACGCCGCGAAGGAGAGGGGCCGGAACCGCGTCGTCCTGTTCGACGGCTCCGTGGCGCCGACGACGCTCTCGGAGGCGAGCCTCTGGGCCACGCGGGTGAAGGACGCGCTCCGCGAGGGGAAGTTCGTCCTCGTCTACCAGCCGATCCTCAGGCTCGAGAGCGGCCGGACCGCGCACTACGAGGCGCTCCTCCGGCTCGCGGACGGCGACGGGACGCTCGTGGCCCCGGGGGACTTCCTCCCCGCCGCGGAGCAGTTCGGCCTCCTTCCCCAGGTCGACGCGTGGGTCGTCGACGAGGTCCTCTCGGTCCTCCGGACCCGGGACGACGTGGAGGTCTTCGTCAACCTCTCCGGCGCGAGCCTCGGCGAAGAGGGACACCTCGCCGCGATGGAGGAGCGGATCCGGGAGAGCGGCATCGGCCCGGGGCGCCTCGCGTTCGAGCTGACCGAGACGACGGCCGTCCGCGACCTGATCGGAGCCCGGGAGTGGATGCGGCGCCTCCGCGACCTCGGCTGCCGCTTCGCGCTCGACGATTTCGGGATCGGCTTCTCGTCGTTCTCCTACCTGCAGGGGCTGCCGGCGGACTACGTCAAGATCGACGGCTCGTTCATCCGCGACCTGGAGACGAACCCGTCGAACCGCGCTCTCGTGAAGGCGATCGACACCGTGGCCCACACGCTCGGCAAGGAGACGATCGCCGAGCAGGTCGAGAGCCTCGACGCGGTCGCCGTCCTCCGCGAGCTGGGCGTCGAGTACGGACAGGGGTTCGCGCTCGGCACGCCGAAACGGGAGCTCCCGGGCGCCTGAGACGGGAGGCCGCGCTCCGCTAGGATGTCCGGTTGCGGGCCGCGGACGCGGCCCAGAGGAGTCGACGATGGCGAGCGAGGGCCGCAAGCGGGTGGCGATCCTGACGAGCGGGGGAGACGCCCCCGGCATGAACGCCGTCGTGAGGGCCGCGGTCCGCGCGGCCCTCGAGCGAGGGCTCGAGGTCCTCGCCGTGGAAGAGGGGTTCCAGGGGCTCGTCGAGGGGGGCGACCGCTTCCGCCGGATGGCGTGGGGCGACGTCGGCGGCATCCTCCCGAAGGGGGGGACCGTGATCGGCACGGCCCGCTGCCCCGCGTTCCGGACGCGCGAGGGGCGGCTGGCCGCGGCGCGCAACGTGGCCCGGGAGCGGATCGAGGGGCTCGTCGTGGTCGGGGGCGACGGCTCGCTCACGGGGGCCGACCTCTTCCGGCGGGAGTGGCCCTCGCTCCTCGCCGAGCTCGTCGCGAAGGGGGAGCTCCCGGCCGAAGCGGCCCGCTCCGCCCCGCCCCCGGCGCTCGTCGGCCTCGTCGGCTCGATCGACAACGACATGGCCGGCACGGACATGACGATCGGCGCCGACACGGCGCTGCACCGGATCGTGTCGGCGGTCGACGCCCTCGTCTCCACCGCCGCGAGCCACCAGCGGACGTTCGTCGTGGAGGTCATGGGGCGACACTGCGGCTACCTCGCGCTGATGAGCGCGCTCGCGACGGGGGCCGGGTGGGTCTTCATCCCCGAGGCGCCGCCCGAGGGGGACGACTGGGAGGAAAAGCTCTGCGCCGTCCTGGGGGAGGGACGGAGGGCCGGCCGCCGGCACTCGACGGTGATCCTGGCCGAGGGGGCGGTCGACCGCCAGGGCCGTCCCATCGAGGCCGAGCGGATCCGGAAGCTCCTCGAGGAGCGGCTCGGGACGGAGACGCGGACGACGGTCCTCGGCCACGTCCAGCGCGGCGGAGCCCCGAGCGCCTTCGACCGGACGATGGGGACGCTCCTCGGCGTCGCGGCGATCGAGGAGATCGTCCGCTGGGGCCCCGACGACGTCCCCTGCCTCATCGGGCTCCGCGAGAACCGCGTGACGCGCGTACCGCTCATGGAGAACGTCGAGAAGGCGCGGGCCGTGGGCGAGGCGATCCGCTCGGGCGACTTCGAGCGGGCGATGACGCTTCGAGGGACGTCGTTCCGGAGCTCCTTCCGGATCATGAAAACGCTCGTCCGGGCCTTCCCGCACGGACCGCGGGCCGGCCAGAGGCGCCGGCGGCTCCTCGTCCTCCACGCCGGCGCGCCGGCCCCGGGGATGAACACCGCCGTCCGCGCGGCGGTCCGGCTCCTCGTCGACCAGGGGCACGTCGTCCTCGGCGCGCGGAGCGGCTTCGACGGGCTCCTCGCCGACGACGTCGTGCCGCTCGACTGGATGAGCGTGAACGGCTGGGTCTCCCTCGGCGGCGCCGAGCTCGGGACGAGCCGTCGCGTGCCGGCGCCGGAGGAGCTCGGGCGCCTCGCGGAGGTCCTCGCGGAGCGCCGGGTCGAGGGGGTCCTCCTCGTGGGCGGCTGGGCGGCCTACCAGGCGGCCTACCGGATGCAGGAGGCGCGCGGCGCGCACCCGGCCTTCCGCGTCCCGATCGTCTGCGTCCCGGCGGGGATCGACAACTCCCTCCCCGGCTCCGAGCTCGCGATCGGCTCCGACACGGCCCTGAACGCGATCGTCTGGGCGGTGGACCGGGTCAAGCAGTCGGCCGTCGCCTGGAAGCGGACGTTCGTCGTCGAGGTGATGGGGCGCTGGTGCGGCTACCTCGCCGTCCTGTCGGGGCTCGCGACGGGCGCCGAGAGGGTCTTCACGCACGAAGAGGGGATCTCGATGTCCGCGCTCGAAAGGGACGTCGCGAGCCTCGCGGAGGGCTTCCGCAGGGGAAAGCGCCTCGCGCTCATGATCCGGAACGAGAAGGCGAGCCCCGTCTTCACGACCGACGTCCTCGTGCGCCTCTTCGAGGCGGAGGGACACGGCGCGTTCGACGCCCGTCAGGCGATCCTCGGCCACCTCCAGCAGGGAGGCGACCCGACGCCTTTCGACCGGATCCTGGCGACCCGTTTCGCCGCGCGCGCCGTCGAGGTCCTCCTCGAGGAGAGCTCCGGGGACGAGGAGGCGGCCGTCTTCCTCGGCGTCCAGGCCGGCCGCCTCACCGCCTTCCCCCTCGCGGTCTTCCCGTCGATGGTCGAGGCGGAGTTCGAGCGGGCGAGGGAGCCGTGGTGGCGCCCGGTCGAGGCGGTCGTGAGGCTGCTCGGCCAGCCGGGGCCGTCGGGAAAGTGTTGACTCGCGCCGGCTAGAGCGTCTCCCCCTCGAAGTACGACCCGCTCCCGGGGCCGGACTCGTCGCGGTGACCCGAGGGCAGGAGGACGATCGGCGGGAGCTCGTTCTCGACGAGGTAGCCGAACCGGGCGCGGAAGTCGGCGAGCGACATGCCGCACGTAGCCGCGAACTTCGCGAGCTCGTGCGGGTCCTCGAAGTCGTCCTTGCGGAGCCGGATCATGTAGCGCCGCGCGATCGCGTAGCGGGTCGAGTGGACGTCGACCATCCGCACCCGCGTCCGTCCCGTCTGCGGGTCGAGCATCTCGGCGAACGGGATCGGGACGAAATTCCCCCCCTGCATCGAGACCATCGCGCCCGTCCCGCCCGAGAGGATGTACTTGGCCGCGCAGTAGCCGAGGTCGCGCGTGTACTCGAGGTCGAACGGGATCGGGTCGGCGCAGCGGAGCTCGTACCCGATGTTCTTGTCCGTGACGGTCGCCTTCACGCCGAGCTTCTTCAGCTCTTCCTGGACGGCCATCTTCAGGATCTCGCCGATGTTCACGTCGGCGATGCGCAGGTGCCCGTGGGCGTCGCGCTCGGCCTCGGCGAGCCCCTTCAGCTCCTCCGGGTCGAGCTCGAGGACGAGCCCCTCGGCGATGATCGCCACGCCGTCGCGCCGCCCGTAGCTGAGCCGCTTCAGGATCGCGCCGACGAGCGTGTCGACGATCGCCCGGAACTTCACCTTCTGGCCCTGGAACTCCTCCGGGATCAGCGTGAGCGTCGCGCCGGCGGCCTTCCCGATGCCGAGCGCGAGATGGCCGGCCTTTCTCCCCATCGCGATGACGAAGTACCAGCGCGAGGTCGTCCGGGCGTCGACCATCAGGTTCTTGACGATCTCGACGCCCACGTGGCGCGCGGTCTGGAAGCCGAACGTGTCGACGTCGGGCGGGAGGTCGAGGTCGTTGTCGATCGTCTTCGGGACGTGGACGACCGCGATGCGGCCGTCGGCCTTCTCGGCGAGCTTCATCGCGGAGAAGGCGGTGTCGTCGCCCCCGATCGTGACGAGGCGCGAGACGTTCAGCCGGAGGAGCGAGATGACCGCGGCCTCGAGGAGCTGCGGGTCCTTCGTCGGGTTCGCGCGGGCGATGCCGATGTGCGAGCCGCCGCGGAAGTGGATCCGGGAGACCTCGTCGATCGTGAGCGGGTGGACGTGCTCGACGTTCCCCTGCATGAGCCACTGGAAGCCGTCGCGGATGCCGAGGACCGACACCCCCTCCAGCTCGGCGCGGATCGTGGCCGCGCTGATGACGCTGTTGATGCCGGGCGCCGGCCCGCCGCCGACGAGGATGGCCATGTTCTTGTGCTGGCTCGTGGTCATGGGACCTCCGTGAGGCGGGGGAGTCTACGGCAGCGGGGCCGCATCGCCGGGACCGCGGGTCCGCAGACCGTCAGGCGGACGGGGCGAGCGGGCGCGTGAGCGCGGCGAACGTCGCCGGCCAGGAGGCCGGGCGGGCGCCGTCGCGGGCGAGCGCGGTGCCGGGGAAGTAAGGCGCGGCGGCCTCGCCGAGGCGCGTGGCGAGGGAGAGGTCCCCGGCGTCGCGCGCGGCGAGCGCGCGGACGACGAGGACGGACGGGCCGCTCGCCCGCTCCTCGGGGAGCGCCGCCAGCGCCGCGCGGAACGCGTCGGTCCGGCGGAGGAGTCGCAGGCTCTCGAGGAGGAGGGCGTCCGAGCCCTCCGCGGGGTCGAGGCGCGCGAGCTTGCGCGCGAGCTCGAGCCCCCGCTCGAGCCGCCCCGTCTCGTGCGCCCGCCCCACCTGCTCGGTGAGGGAGGCGAGGTAGACGGCGAACGACGCGGGGTCCGCCGCCCCCCGTCCGAGCGCGCGGCCGAAGAAGCTCCACCGGAGCGGCGGCGCGACGACGTCGGCGAGCTCCGGCGGGAACGGCACGAGGCGAGGTCCGAGCCCGGGCCGCCGCCCGTACCAGGGCGGACGGGCGAGCCGCTCCGCCCGGCTCTCCGCGGAGCGGGGCGCGGAGGCGGCCGCGTACCACGGGTAGAGGAGGAACGGCGAGGCGAGCGGCTCCTTCGCGAGGACGCTCTCGGGGGAGACGCTCGGCCTTCCGGCGTCGTCCGGTCCGACGGCCAGGGCGGGGAGCTGCCGCTCGAGCCCGGGCGTGAGCGGCGCGCGCCGGCAGTTCGCGACGTACGTGTCGACGAGCGAGGGGTGGACGAGGAGCGGCGGGAAGTTGAGCAGGACGGAGAGAGCCGCGACGGCCCGGCGGCCGCCCGTGCCGAGGCCTTCGGCGGCGAGCGCGGCCCACGGCGCGAGGAACGGAACCGCGGGAACGAGCAGGCGGGGGCCCCACCCTCCGACGCCGTGCCAGGCCCACCAGGCCGCGGCCGTGACGAGCAGGGCGACGAACGCGATCGCGGAACCTGCGGCGGCGAGGCGGATCGGCGCGTCTCCCTGGCGGAGGAGCGCCTTCGAGAGCGCCGCCGCCGCGAGGAGGACAGCCGGGAAGAAGAGGACGAGGCCGCGATTCGGCCCGACGAGGAGGCGCCAGAGCCCCTCCGGGAGCGGGTGCGTGAAGCCCTCCCCCTCGTAGCCCGAGAAGAGGCGGCCGAAGCGGTGGAGCTCGAACGCGACCCACGCCGCGACGGGGAGGACGGCGCCGGCCGCGGCGGCGGCGAGCCGCCGCCCGCGCAGCGCGGACGCGGCGAGGAGCGGGAGAAGGAGAGCGGGCGCCACGACGGCGAGGCTCGACTTGACGAGGAGCGCCGCTCCGGCGGCGAGGCCGGCCCCGAAGGCACGGCGCCGCGAGGCGCGCGGGTCGCTCTCGCGCGCGGCGCCGAGCGCGAGGAGGAGAGCGCCCGCGAGGGCGGCCGCCTGGAGCGCCTCGGAGAAGTCGGAGGTCGCGTAGGAGCCGAGCGGCCCGCCCAGCGACGCGAAGAGGACGGCGAGGCCCTGGAGGGAGGTCGAGGCGCCGGCGAGTCGCGCGATCCCGCCCGCGGCGGCCGCCGCGAGGAGGACCCCCGCGAGCGGCGCGAGGAGGAAGAGCGGCTGCGAGGCGCCGGGCCCGAAGGCGCTCTCCACGGCGGGCGCGGCGGCCGCGGCCGGGAGCTGGGCGAGGCTTGCCCCCATCCCGTAACGCGAGACGGCGTCGGCCTCGCGCTCGAAGGCGCGCGGGGCCCCCTTCCCGATCCCGAGCTCGCCCGTCTCGACGATCGCGACCGCCGTGCCGATCGTCTGCCGCCCGTCGGAGACCTTCCCCGCGTGCCGGTCGTCGGCCGTCAGGAGGAGCGCCGCGGCGACGGCGAGGAGCGCTCCGCGGGCGGGACGCGGCAGGGCGGGGACGGGCCGGGGCGGCACGGCGGGAGGGTACCGCAACGACGCGGCGCGGCGGGGCCGGGGCGATGCCGGGCGGGAACGGAGGGACGTGGATAATCCGTCCGAATGAACGCCTCCTCCCCGGACGACGTCTCCCGATCCTCCGAGCCCCTTTCCGGCGCGCCTCGCCTGGTGGCGAGCCCCTACCTCCACTTCGACGGCTGGCAGGTCGTCAACCCCCTGACGAACGTGACCCTGACCCCGACGGACCGCCTCTTCGCCCCGCTCCACGAGCTCCGGGCCTCTCGCCCCGTCGACGGCGCGATCGAGCGGGAGCTGCGGGACGGGCTCTGGGCGATTCCCGACGGCACCGACCTCTCGACGCGCTTCCGCCTCAAGGTCGTGTCGCTCGAGGCGCACTCGGTCTGCAACCAGGCGTGCTACTTCTGCCCGGTCTCGGTCGCCCCCCGCGAGAAGAGCTTCATGCCGACCGAGCTCTACGAGCGGATCCTCGCGGAGCTCTCCGCCTTCCGCGACACGATCGAGGGCGTCTGCATGAACAACTACAACGAGCCGACGGTCGACCGCCGGTTCGTCCAGCAGGTGGCGACGATCAAGGCCGCGGGCCTTCCGCCGGCCGTCCTCTCGAACGGCTCCGGCCTGACGCCGGACCGGGTCGACGCGCTCCTCGGCCTCGGCGGCCTGCGCTACCTCTCGGTGAACATCTCGACGCTCGAGAAGGACCGCTACGCCCGGGAGAGGGGCGTCGACCAGCTCGAGACCGTCGTCCGGAACCTCGACTACATGAAGGACAAGCCGGTCGCGCAGGAGATGGACCTCGTCGTCCTCGGCGGGGGGGACGAGCCGCACCAGAAAGCCCACCGGGAGATCACCGAGCGGTACGGCGGGAGCCGTTTCAACGTCCGGCCGTTCGAGGCCCGGGACCGTGCCGGCTGGCTCCCGACCGGGGTCCGGCCCGCGGAGAAGCACCGGAAGCTCCGGGGATGCGACAACGTCGGCTCCCGGCCGCTCGAGCACCTCCACGTCACGGCGGAGGGGAAGTGCATCTTCTGCTGCGAGGACTACGACGAGAAGCTCGTCGTGGGCGACCTGAAGACGCAGAGCGTCCGCGAGGTCCTGGAGGGGCCGGCCCTCGCCCTCCTGCGGCGGTGGTCGTACGGAGTCGAGGAGGCCCCGGACGACTTCATCTGCCGCTCGTGCATCGCCGCCCGGACCGAAGTTGAGTGAGGCCGCCTTCGCCTTCGAGAACCTTTCGAAGGTCTACCGTCTCTACGCGTCTCCCCGCGACCGCCTCCTCGAGGCGCTCACGGGGCGCCCCCGGCACACCCCGGTCCACGCCCTGCGGGGCGTCTCCGCGACCGTCCCCCGCGGCTCGGTCCTCGGCGTCATCGGCGAGAACGGCTCGGGGAAGTCGACGCTCCTGAAGATCCTCGCGGGGACGACGGAGCCGACCTCGGGGACGGTCCACCTCCCCGGGCGCGTCGCCGCGATCCTCGAGCTCGGCTCCTCGTTCCACCCCGAGGTGACCGGGCGCCGGAACGCGGTCCTCCAGGCGGCCCTCGCCGGCCTCACGAAGGCCGAGATCGCGGCGGCCCTCCCCGAGATCGAGGCGTTCGCGGAGCTCGGGGACTTCTTCGACCGGCCCGTGCGGACCTACTCCTCGGGCATGACGATGCGTCTGGCGTTCGCCGTGGCGACGGCGGTCCTCCCCGACGTCGTGATCCTCGACGAGGCGCTCGCCGTGGGGGACGGGCGATTCCAGAAGAAGTGCGTCGACCGCCTCCACGACCTCCGCTCGCGGGGCCGGACGATCTTCCTCTGCAGCCACGCCCTGTACTACGTCTCCACGCTCTGCGAGACGGCGATCTGGCTTCGGGACGGGGAGGTCGCGGCGCTCGGACAGGCCCAGAAGGTCGTCCTCGCCTACGAGGAATACCTCGCGCGGAAGGAGCAGGAGCGGACCGTGGCGGCGCCGGCGGCGCTGCAGGACTCGCTCGGCCGGTTCACGTCGATCCGGCTCCTCGACGGGGCCGGGAGGGAGTCGGCGGTCTTCGCGCCGGGGGACCCCTGGGTCCTGGAGCTCGCGTTCGAGGGGGACACGCCGGAGCGCCCCCTCCACGTCCACGTCGCGATCGTCACGCCGGACCAGGTCACCTGTTTCGTCGCCGACTCGAAGGTCTCGGGCACGGGGCCCTTCGTCGGGAAGGCGCGGCACGAGATCCGCCTGACGGTCGAGTCCCTCCCGCTCGCGAAGGGGGAGTTCATCCTCGTGATCTTCCTCGGCGACGAGAAGGGCCTCGCCCTCTACGACGCCCGGAGCGACGTCCGGTTCCGGGTGGAGTCGGACCGCTGGACGAGCGGCTTCATGACGGTCCCGGTCGGCTGGGAGACGCTCGGGTGAAGGTCGTCTACCTCCTCAACGGCACCGCGCTCTGCGGCGGGGTGAAGGTCGTCTACCAGCACGTCGCCATCCTGCGCCGCCTCGGGGTCGACGCCGAGGTCGTCAGCACGACGCCGCCGAGCGACTGGGCCCCGGAGTCGTGGTCGTTCTACCGGCAGGTCCCCGACCTGACGCCGGAGGCGATCGGGCCGGCCGACGTCGCGGTCGGGACGATGTACCACACCGTCCCGCAGGCGATGGCCGTACCGGGAGCGCGAGCGTTCCACTTCTGCCAGGCGTACGAGGCGATCTACGAGCCGGCGCGTCCCCTCTGGCCGGAGATCGAGGAGGTCTACCGCCTCCCGGCGACGAAGCTCGTCGTCTCGCCGCACCTCGCCGAGCTCGTGAGAGAGCTCTACGGCCAGGAGGCGATCCACATCCCGCAGCCGTTCGACGCCGAAGCGTTCTCGCCGCGGAGCGGCGAGCGCCCGCAGGACGGCACGTTCCGCGTCCTCCTGACCGGGCAGTGGAGCGTCCCGTTCAAGGGGATCCCCTGGGCGACGGAAGCGCTCCGCGCGCTGAAGGCCGAGGTCCCTCGCCTGCGGCTCGTGAGGATGTCGCAGGACGCCCCTCCGGAAGAGGTCGCGGCCTGGCCGGAGGCGGAACGGCACATCTGGGTCCCGCCCGCCTTCGTCCCCGACGTCTACCGGAACGTCGACCTCTTCCTCGGCCCCTCCACGGAGGTCGAGGGCTTCGGCCTGCCGACGATCGAGGCGATGTCGTGCGGCCTCCCCTCGGTCCTGACCGACATCGGCGCTTTCCGCGGCATCGACCCCGACGCGCGGGCCTCGATCCGGATCCCGGTCTTCGACGCCGGGGCGCTCCAGGCGGCCGTGCGCCGCCTCGCGGACGATCCCGGCCTGCGCGCGCGGCTCGGGACCGAGGGTCGGCGAATTGCCCGGACGTATCACGCCGGCCGGACGGGCGAGGCGCTTCTGGCGGCGTTCGGGGCACGACCGGCGGGCGCCGGGTCAGGTCTTCGTCGGGGAGCGCGGGCTCTGGCGTCCTTCGTCCGCGGCGGAGCCGGATGACGCCGAAGCGCGGGGACCGGCGGACGCGACCTGGCGCGCCGGCGGGTCCCGGGCGGGCGGAAGCCGACCCTGGGCGCTGGGATACCATCCCGAAGGAATGAGACGGAGACGCACCCATCAGCCCCGCGGGAGTCGCCCGTGGCCGACCTGAAGACGACCTGCGAGACGGTGGTCTTCTGCTCCTCGGCGGGGCACTGCCAGCTCGACTGCGACTACTGCATCATCCACCCGGTCGTGAAGCGCGAACCGTCCCTCGTCTACGAGGACCTGCGCTTCTTCCTCGACGAGGTCGGGACGCGGACGTTCTTCATCTTCTCCGGCAAGGGGGACTTCTTCGCCGGCTACCCGAAGCGGGACCGCTTCCTCGACCGTCTCCTCGACCACGACGTCGAGGTGGCGCTCGACGTGAACGGCGTCCTCCTGAACGAGTACCCGGAGCTCTCCGAGGAGAAGCTCGCGAAGGTCCGCGCGATCAACCTGACGCTCCACTACAAGCAGGTGCGGGACAAGAGGGTCGAGAAGGCGTGGGAGACGAACGCGCGAACGATCCTCGAGAAGCACAGGGGCGAGCTGATCCTCGGGACGATCTTCTCGCCGCTCCTCTCGGACCTCTGGGACGAGGGGCTCGCGTACTACCGCGACACGGTCTTCGCGGCGACGGGAAGGAAGGTCTGGGCGATCCGGGACTGCGACCGGCCGTTCGACCCGGCGCAGGAGGAGCTCTTCGCGAGCCTCCTCGAGCGCTACGCCGGCATCGTGGAGAAGGAGCACAAGGACGATTTCTCCGCGCCGTTCGCCGGGAAGGAGGCGGTCCTCTGCCCGGCCGGGCGCGACTACTTCCGGATCTGGAACGACGGCCGGGTGCAGGGCTGCCCCTGGATCCCCGGCCTCGCGGACCTCGGGAACGTCAAGGAGCGCCGGCTCGCGCGGCGAGCGGCCCCCTTCCGCTGCACGACGCCGCGCTTCTGCGACTGCTACGACATCCACCAGCTGGGGAAGATGGGCTACGAGGACGCGACCCCGGCGCTGCCCGTCCTCTCGTCCGGGGCCGCGCGGTGAGCGACGCCGCCCCGCAGGGCGCGGAGCTCGAGGTCCGCGCCCTCTTCCGGGACGAGGCGGCGGAGACCCACGCGGAGCGGAGGGCCCGCCTCGCCTCCGACGACCCGGACCGCTGGGAGGGGATCGCCTTTCCGGTCGAGTTCGCGCTCGAGCTGGCGGCCGTCTGCAACCTCGCGTGCGTCATGTGCCCCGTGCCGACGACGAGCCGGAAGCGGCGCCTCATGGACGAGCCGCTCTTCCGGAGGGCCGTCGACGAGGTCGCCTCGGAGACGGGCTTCGTCCTCTTCCCGCAGGGCTTCGGCGAGCCCCTGCTCCACCCGAAGTGGGCGGAGCTCCTCGCCCACGCGAAGGCGAAGGGGATCGGGCCGATCGTCGTCCTGACGAACGGGACGCTCCTCGACGACCGGAACGTGGCGCGCCTGCTCGACCTCGACCTCGACGCGGTGGTCGTCTCGATCGACGGCGTCGAGCCGGAGACCTACGCGGCCGTCCGGGTCGGAGGGGATCTCGGCGTCGTCGAGGCGAACGTCCGGCGATTCCTGGCCGCCCGCGGCGCGGCGACCCGCCCGCGGCTCGTTCTCCGGATCATCCGAATGAAGGAGACCGCGGCCCAGATCGCCGCCTTCTTCGAGAGGTGGCGTCCGCTCCTCGGGCCGGCCGACGAGATCGCCATCAACGAGTTCAACGACTGGGCGGGGAAGGTCGAGGACCGGAGCGACGCGTCGCGTCCGCAGCCGGTCGCCGCGGCGACGCGCCGCCCGCCGTGCCGGATGCTCTGGATGAACCTCTCCGTCCACGCCGACGGAAAGGTCTCCGCGTGCTGTCACGACAGCGAGGACGAGCTGATCGTCGGGGACCTCTCGAAGGGGGAGACCGTGAAGGGGATCTGGGAAGGGCCGGCCCTCGCGCGGCTGAGGCAGATCCACCGCGAGGGGCGCTTCGAGGAGCTGCCGATCTGCCACGCCTGCCGCAACCAGGCGTAGACGGCCCCCCGTCGGTCCCTCAGAACACGTCGTGGTCGGCGAAGCGGTAGTCGAAGGTCGAGCCCGGGGAAAGGAAGTCGTACCCGTCCGTGATGGGATGCATCAGGAGGACGGTGTCCGACGGCTCGGGCACGAACGCGAGCTCGCCCTCGAGACGGGAGGCGAGGAGTCCTCGCTGGGGGGAGCGAAGGACCATGCGGTCCGCCGCGACCGCCCCGAGCCGCTCCTGGACCGCCGCGAGCAGGTCGACGAGCGTGCCGTCGGACTCGGAGGCGACCTGCAGGTCGACGAGGGCGGCGCGCCCCTCGCGGATCGCGACGACGACGTACCCGCGCGAGGTGCCGCGCCAGTCGAGGAGCTGGAACGTCCGGTAGGCGAAGCCGGGGCGGGAGAAGCGCCAGGCGAGCGTCCTCACGGAGCGGTCGGTTCGCCAGCCGGGCCGCGCGTGAAGGATCTCGGCGAGCGGCTCGTGCGCGTGCCCGAACGGCTCCCCCTCGCGCACGCGGAGGAGCCGGCGGCGCAGCCGTCCGAGGAGCGGCGCCGCGTCGAGCCGCCGGCCCCGCTCCGCGCACGGCTCGGCCAGGACGCAGCCGAAGAGGCGCTCCTCGATCTTCCTCGCGCGCTCGTTCGGGAACCCGAAGTCGAAGAGGGTCCCGGCCTCCGCGTTGATCCGCCGGAACAGGTCGCCGAGACGTTTGAACATCCCCGCCCGACCGAGGGCGCGTGTGTCGGGGCGCGTCATGACGTCGACGACGGTGTTCCCCCGCTGGTCCATCGCCTCGCCCCGGTAGCGCGTCCCGAGGGCCCCGATGAAGCCGAGCGCGCGGCCGTCCTCGATCGCGAGGGCGCTGAGCGCGGGGTGGGGGTTGTCGTCGTACTTCCAGGAGAGGTCGGCGGCGTTCGCCGGCGCCTTGAACGCCACCTCGAAAAGCTCCAGGATGGCGGCCCGATCGCTCTTCCCGGCCGGTCGGAATTCGATCGCCACGGCGCGCGGAAGGGTACCACCCGATGATCTCTGCCGTCTTCGTCTCCTACCGCAGCGCCGAGCTCGCCGCACGCGCGATCGCGACGTTCCGCGAGGAGGCGCGCCGCGCCGGGCGGGAGTCGGAAGCGGTCGTGGTCGTGAACTCGGGCGACGCCGCCGAGCGCGACGCCCTCGCCTCCCTCGCCGACCGCGTCCTCCTCCCGCCTCGGAATCTCGGCTTCGCGGGGGGGCTGAACGCCGGGATCGCGGCCTCACGCGGCGGGACGCTCGTCCTCGCGAATCCCGACCTCGTCTTCTGCGCGGGCTCGGTGGAGTCCCTCGCGGGGGCGGTCGAGGCCGGCGGGCTGGTGGCGGCCGGTCCGGCCCTCTTCGCCGACGCCGCCCGAAGCGTCCTTCTCCCGCCGGCGGAGGAGGCGCGCCCGGAGGAGCTCGCGCGCCGCGCGCTCGCCGCCGACCCGCCGCGCGCCGCCCGCGTCTTCCGGCGCGACGCCCGGCGCGCGGCGGCCCAGGCCGAGCGCGCCGCGGCCGGCGAGAGCGCCGTCGTCCGCGGGCTTTCGGGGGCGGTCGTCGCCGTCACCCGCGCCACGTGCGAGGCGGTCGGTCCGTTCGACGAGGCGTATCCGCTCTACTACGAGGAGAACGACTGGCAGCTCAGGCTCCTGTCCCTCGGGGGTCGGCTCGTCTACGTCGGCGGCGCGCACGTCGTCCACCTCTTCGCGCAGAGCACGAAGACCGAGCCGCGAGCCGCCGCGTGGTTCGCGGAGTCCGAAGCGAGGTACTTCGCGACCCACTTCGGCGAGGCGGGGCGCAGGGGCCTCGCGCGCCTCGCCGCGTGCGCGCCGTTCGTGGCGCCGCCGCTTCCCGTCGCGGACGGTCTCTCGTGGGACGACCCTGCCCCGGCGGCGGTCGCGATCTCGCCGTTCCGGCATTTCCGGCCATTCGCCCTCGCGCTCGTGCCGCCCGGCGAAAGGCGCTGGACGCCCCCGGCCGACCTCGCGGCGGCGCACGCCGGCGAGGCGCTCTTCCTTCGAGTCTTCGTGCGGGCGACGGGCGCGACCCTCGCCGAGGCGCGCTTCGCCGGCTGACGCGGCGGCCCTCTCGGCCGCTCGGCCGGTAGAATCGCGCCGCGTGGCCCCCCCCTCCCCGGACCTCTTCCCCGAGCGACGACTCCTCCCCTACGAGGCGACACGCCTCGAGGCGCGGCGCGTCCTCGTCCTGGCGCCGCACGCCGACGACGAGACGTTCGGCTGCGGCGGGACGCTCGCCGGCCTCGTCGACGACGGCGCTCGGCTCGACGTCCTCGTCGTCACCGACGGCGCGGGGGACGAGCCGGACGCCGAAGCGCGGCGGCTCGTCGGCGAGCGGCGCCTCGAGGAGACGCGCGAGGCGCTCCGCAGGCTCGGAGGCGGCGCGGCGCGCTGCGCGTTCCTTCCCGACCGCGGGCTCGGGCGCACGGGCGACCCTCTCGCGGCGGCGATCGAGGGCGCCCTCCTCGCGACCCTTCCCGACCTCGTCTTCGTCCCGTCGCCCGTGGAGGTCCACCCCGATCACCGAGCCGTCGCGGAGGCGTTCCTCTCCCTCCTCGCGGGCGATGCCGGGCGCCGCCTCGTCGCGGCGCTGCCCGAGGGGGCCCGGGCGGCCTTCTTCGAGGTCTCCCAGGCGTTCCGCCCGAACGTCCTCGTCGACGTCTCGAAGACGATTGCCCGCAAGGAGTCCGCCGTCGCGGCTTTCGTCTCGCAGCTCGGAGGCCACGACTACGCGACGTTCGCGCGGGGACTGGGGCAGTACCGGAGGATGAGCCTTCCCCGGAGCGTGACGTCCGCCGAGGGGTTCTTCCTCGTCCGGCTCGCGGAGCTGCCGGAGATCGACCCCCTCCGCCTGGCGCAGGCGATCGGCCCGACGCTTTCCGCGGGGGACCTCCTCCGGCCGTCGGACAAGGGACCGGATACGGCGCCGCCGACGGAGGCTCCGGCCGCCGTCGCCTTCGCCGCGGAGGCGGACACCCCTCCCCTCGTCAGCGTCGTCGTCCGGACGAAGGACCGACCGGAGTTGCTCGCCGAGGCGCTCGCGAGCGTCGCCGCGGAGACGGGCCTCCCGGTCGAGACGGTCGTCGTGAACGACGGGGGCGCCGACGTGGCGGGTGTCCTCGCGCGTTTCCCCCGTCTCCGCCTCCGCCTCGTCGAGCTGCGGCCGAGCCGGGGACGCGCGGCGGCGGCGAACGCGGGAGTCGAGGCCGCGTCCGGGCGCTTCGTTCACTTCCTCGACGACGACGACCTCCTCCTGCCCGGCGGGCTCCCGGCGCTCGCCGCGGCGGCGCAGGAGGGCGAGGTCGTCTACGGGCGCGTCGAGGCGTTCCGCTGGGCCGGGGCGGGAGAGGGCCGGCTCCGGACGCCGTTCCGCACATTTGCGGAGCCGTTCGACGGGACGGCGCTCCTCCTCGAGAACTTCATCCCGATGAGCGCGCCTCTCCTGCCGCGCGAGGCGCTGCTCGAGGCGGGGGGCCTCGACGCCTCGCTCGAGCGGTTCGAGGACTGGGAGCTCTTCCTCCGGCTCTCGCGCACCCTCCGTTTCCGGCTCGTCGACGTCCCCGTCTCCGAGTACCGCGTCTTCCCGGGACACTTCGTCGACGACCCCGACGCCGCCGTGACGCAGGAGCGGCACCGCGTCGCCGTCCTGCGCAAGCACGCCGACCTCTACGGGCCGGAGGCGCTCTCGGCGATCCTCCTCCACGTCAAGAGGAGCCTCCTACCGAGGGAGGTGCGCCGGGAGGTCGCCGCGCTCGAGGCGCTCCTGGCGCGAGGGGCCGCCGAGTCGGCGCGCGAGAGGGACCGCCTCGAGGCGGAGCGGGCCGAAGCGGAGCGCCGCGCGGGGCGGACGCTCGCCGGGCGGGCCTCGGTCGTCGTCGTGAACTTCGATGGCCGGCACCACCTCGAGAAGTGCCTTCCCGCGCTCGAGGCGTCGGACCCGGCGCCGGGCGAGGTGATCCTCGTCGACAACGGCTCCTCGGACGACAGCGTCGCGTGGGTCCGCGGGCATCACCCGGCCGTCAAGGTCCTGTCGATGGGCGCGAACCTCGGCTTCGGCGAGGCGAACCGCCGCGGCGCGCTCGAGGCGCGGGGCGACTTCCTCGTCCTCCTCAACTCGGACACGGTCGTCGAGGAGGAGTGGCTCGCGGGCCTCCTCGCGCCCCTCGACACGGAGCCCGAGGTGGCCGCGACCTGCTCGACGCTTCGGCTCCTCGCGACTCCCGAGCTCCTGAACGGCCTCGGGGGCGGGATGACGCGCCTCGCCTACGCGTACGACCACGGATATCGCTTCCCGTACACGCCGTGGAACCCGGCGGGGGACGAGCCGCGACGGCTCGACGTCCTCTTCCCGACGGCCGCGGCGATGGCGATGCGGCGCCACGAGTTCTTCGGCCTCGGGGCCTTCGACCCGGCGTTCTTCATGTACCACGAGGACGTCGACCTCGGCTGGAGGCTCTGGATCCTCGGGCGGCGGGTCGTCGTCTGCCGGGACTCGGTCGTGAGGCACGCGTTCCTCGGCACGTCGAAGGCCGCCCGGGGCCTCGAGTGGCGGCTGAAGCTCGGCGTCCGCCACGCCGTCCGCTCCATCCTGAAGTACGTCGAGCCGCTCGAGGCGGCGAAGGTCCTCCGGTGGCACGCGGTGCTCCTCGCGAGGGCCGGCGCGTGGCGGCTCCTGGCCCACGCCGTCCTCTGGAACCTCCGCCACCTGCCGGGCACGCTCCGCCTCCGCGCCGAGACGAACGCCAGAAGGAAGCGCTCGTCGGCCGACCTGCGCCGCGCCGGTCTCGTCCTTCGCGCCCTGCAGCCCCCTCCTCCTCCCGAGGCGCCCCGCTTCCGGGAGGTCCGGCCCGACGCCTGGATCGTCGCGAACGTCCTCCGCCCGGGCGAGCCCTCGGGCGAGAGTCGGCTCGGGTGGGGCTGGTACGGACCGGAGAACGACGGGACGTCCTCGTTCCGCTGGACCGTCGGCGATGCCCGCCTCGGCCTGCGCGTCGCGCCGGGCGCGGGAGGACGTCTGAAGATCGTCGCCCTCGGCAGCCCGGCCGCGCCCGCGGGCCCGCTCCGGCTGACGTGCAACGGGCGCGAGGCGGAGGCCCCTCTCGAGCCGGGGGCGTGGCGCGAGATCGAGCTCCCCGTTGCCGCGGACGCGGACGGATTCCTCGACGTCGTCCTGAAGTCCCCGTCCGGGGTGCCCGACGACGTCTGCGGCAGCTGGGACTTCCGGCGGCTCGGGGCGGGCGTCCGGAGCGTCGAATTCGTCTCCGCGGCGCCGGAAGAGCGGCGTCCTCCCGCGTCGGTCTCCGTCGTCATCCCGACGTACGAGCGGAAGACGGTCCTCGAGGAGACGGTCCGCGCCCTGGCGGCGCAGACCACCCCGCCGCTCGAGGTGATCGTCGTCGACGACGGGTCGAAGGACGGGACGTCGGAGCTGCTGCAGCGGTTGCGCGCGGAGCTGGCCGGCCGCCTCGACCTCGTCCCGCTCCGCCAGCCGAACCTGAAGCAGGGGCGGGCGCGGAACCTCGGCGTCGCCCACGCGCGGGGGGAGCTCGTCCTCTTCCTGGGCGACGACACGATCCCCGAGCCGGCCTGCGTCGCCGAGCACCTCGCCGCGCACGCGGCCCGTCCCGGCCCCTGCGCCGTCATCGGCTTCACCGGCTGGCACCGGGAGAGGATGCGGGTGACGCCGTTCCTCGACTTCGTGAACGGGCACGGGCCGCAGTTCTCGTTCGACCTCCTGAAGGACGGGCAGGAGGTCCCGTTCACGACGCTCTACACCTCGAACGTCTCGATCCCGCGCGAGCACCTCGGCCGGGAACCGTTCGACCACCGCTTCACGTCGTACGGCTGGGAGGACTGCGAGCTCGGCTGGCGGCTCTCCTCGGCCGGCCTCCCGATCGTCTACCGCAGGGCCGCCGCCACGCGGCACGTCCACCCGCAGACGATGACGCAGTTCCTCGCGCGGCAGGCGCACGTCGGCCGGGCGATCGGCGTCCTCTACGAGATCCACCCCGAGCTCGAGGGGAACCGCTGGCTCCCCCCTCCGCGTCCCCGCTTCCGCCACCGGGCCTTCTCGTTCGCGTACCGCGCCCTGGGGCGCGCGGCCGCGCTCCTCGACGCGGCCGCCGTCCCGCTCCCCCTGCGCGTCTACCACGCGCTCGTGGCGTGGGCTTTCCACTCGGGCCGCTGACCGATTCGCGGGGGCCGTCTCGTCGGCGGGACGGGAGGGGGCGGCAGGGAGATTGCTTCACACTCCTCGAGCGGTCCGCCGGTCCCTCGGGGAGGACGGACCGCAGCGGAGGCCGCCATGACCCACTCGAAGATCTCCAGCATGCCCTGCCGGACGAAGCCCCTGTCGCGACTGGGCCTCGCGGGCGCGCTCGTCGCGCTCCCGGCCCTCTTCCTCGCCACTTCCGCCGTGGCCCAGCGAGAGCCGGGCACCGCCTCGCCGGACACGGGGTCGGCACCGGCCCCGTCGTACTCCGCGCCGTCGCCCTCGTACTCGGCCCCGTCGCCCTCCCACTCCTCTCCGTCGCCGTCCTATTCGGCGCCGGCGCCGTCGGCGCCGCGGAGCGCTCCGGCGCCCTCGGCGAGCTCTCCCTCCACTCCCCGCCGCGCGACCGCCCCGAGGGAAGCGACCTCGGGCGCGCCGGGGCGCACCGGCCGGGGAGTCGTTTCCGCCGAGCCGCGGGACGGGCGAAGCGGCGGCTCGACCTCCGCGACCTCCGGTGGCGGGGGCGGCCGGATCCCCGGGGTCGTCGCGGCGCATCCGCGCGGCCCGGGCTCCGGCTCGCACCGCCATCCGCGGCGCCGCTACTACTCGCCGTACACCGGGTGGGGCGGGACGTCGTGGTGGTGGGGCGGGCCTTGGGACTGGTGGTGGTGGGGCAGCCGTTTCGGCCCGTACCACTGGGGTTTCGGCGGAGTCGTGATCGTCGAGGACTACAGCCCCGATCCGTACCGCTACGCGCGGGTCGACACCGACGTCAGCCCCGAGGCGGCCGAGGTCTACCTCGATGGCACGTTCATCGGCTCGGCCGACGACTTCGACGGCTATCCCGACTTCCTCTGGCTCGAGGCCGGCAAGTACACGATCGAGTTCCGCCACCCCTCGTACGAGACCCTCAAGCACGAGGTCGAGGTTCGGCCCGGACAGGCCCTTCGCTTCCGGGACGAGCTGAAGCTCGAGCCCGGCAAGAAGCGGCTCGAGGCGACCGAGCCCCCGCGCCGGGGCACGCCTCACGGGCGCGTCTTCGGCAAACCCGAGGAGCGCGGCCGCGACCGGACCGGGCGCTTCGAGGCGCGTCTTCGGCAAACCCGAGGAGCGCGGCCGCGACCGGACCGGGCGCTTCGAAGCGCGAGCAGAGGCCGGCCGCGAGCGTGACCGGGACCGCGAGGAGCTCGACGATCTCGAGGAGCTGGAGGAGCTCGCCGACGAGCTGGAAGAGTCGGACGAGGACGTCACCCCGGCGCCGAAGGCCCGTGGGGACGTAAAGGAGGGGCGCTTCGACCGCGAGGCGCTCCCCGCCGAACGCGGCCGTCTGCGCTTCGAGATCGAGCCGGCCGACGCGGCGGTCTACCTGGACGACGACTACGTCGGCACGGGAGAGGAGCTCGCCGGCCTGCGCCGGGGCGTCCCGGTCGACGCCGGCAAGCACACCGTCTCGGTCGTCCGCCCGGGCTTCGTCACGAAGACGATCGAGGTCGAGGCGAAACCGGGGGCCGCGATCGACGTCGTCGTCGAGCTCGAGAAGTAAAGGCTCCCACTTTCCGTCCGGGCGGGGCGCACCTTCGGGGGCGCCCCGCCCGTCTCGCGTTTCAGAGGGCCCGCAGCGAAAGGGCGAAGGCTTCGGCAGCGAGGCGCGGGTTCCGGCGCGAGTCGGGAAGGTCGCCGGCCTCCTGGAGCGCCCGCCGCGCCGCCTCGAGGAGGACGGCGTCCCCCGCTTCGGAGAGGCGGGCGAGGTCCCTGTAGCGCTCGACGTGATGGACGGCCCTGCCGGCCGGGTCGGTGCCGGCGGCCACCGCGTCCCTGAGGAGGCGCGCGAGGAGCGAGAGGCGGTCCGCGGTCGCGCCGGCGTCCTCCGCGCCGAGCCGGCCGGCCAGGACGAGCGCCCAGCCCGTGGAGCGCGACAGGAGAAGCCCCGAGACCGCCTCGAGGAGGGCGTCCCGCGTCTCCCGCGCGGCGGCGAGGTCCAGGTCGCGCGCTTCCTCCTCGCCGGGAGGGCCGAACGCCGCGCGCGCGGCCGCCTCCTCCGGAGACATCCCGCCGGCGACGAGGGCGGCGACGAGCGCCTCCCGGGCGAGGGCGGGGAGCCTGCGGAGGACGAGCCGCGAGAGGATCGTCGGCGGAAGGAGCCGGGGGCGCGTGGCCGTCAGGACGAAGCGGGCCCGCGACGGCGGCTCCTCCAGGACCTTCAGGAGCGCGCTGAACGCGGCCGACTCCGTCCGGTCGACGTCGAGGAGGACGAGGACGCGGCGCGTCCCCTCGTACGGCAGGCGCGAGGCGTCGGCCGAGATCGCGCGGACGAGCGCCGTCGGGATCGTCGTCTCCTTCGATTCGGACGACTCGTCGAACGGGGGCGTGTTCGCCCGGCGGGCCCTCTCGGGGGCGGCGACGAGGAGGTCCGGGTGCTCCCGTCGCGCCACGCGGCGGCAGTCGGAGCAGGCGGTCGTCCGGTCGCCGCTCCGGCAGAGGAGCGCCGCGGCGACGTCGAGCGCCTCCGCCTCGAGCCTCTTCGACCCGCGCCCGGTCAGGAGCTGGACGGGGACGTCGGTCATCGCGCCGCCCGGAGAGCGTCGAGGTCGTCGGCGACCCGCTCCGCGAGGTCCTCGACGGGGCGGGTCCCGTCGAGGACGAGGAATCGGCCCGGCTCCTTCCGCGCCCGGGCGAGGTAGGCGGCCCGGACGCGCCGGTGGAAGGCGAGAGCTTCCCGCTCGATCCGGTCCTTCTCCCCGCGCGAGGCGGCGACCCGGGCGAGCCCGGTCGCGGGCGGACAGTCGAAGAGGTAGGTCCGGTCGGGCTCGAGCCCGCAGAAACGAGCGTGAAGGAGGTCGACGAGGTCCTCGCCGAGTCCTCGCCCCGCCCCCTGGTAGGCGCGCGAGGCGTCGGTGTAGCGGTCGCAGAGGACGAGCGTGCCGGCGGCGAGCGCCGGCTCGATCGACTCCGTCAGGTGCTGCCGCCGGTCGGCGAACATCAGGAGGAGCTCGGCCCGCGGGTCGATCCTGCCGGCGTGGAGGAGGAGCCGCCGGAGGCGGGCCCCGGTCGGCGTCCCGCCCGGCTGGCGCGTCACGAGGAACGGCACGCCGAGCCGGCGGAGGCGCCGGGCGAGGATGCGGAGCTGGGTCGACTTGCCGGAGCCCTCGATCCCCTCGAAGGTGATGAAGAGGCCCTTCCTGCTGCGGGCGGTCACGAGGCGCGATTCTCGCATGCAGGCGGCGCGGCCCGCCGAACCGACCGGGGCGGTCTCCGTATACTTCGTGCGCCCCCCGACGCGAGAGCCGATCGAGAGAAGAGTGCCGTGACCCCCGCGCCGCCCGCAGCCCGCCGGAGGGCCATCGTCGTCGTCGGGATCGTCGGCGCGCTGATCGCTCTGATGTCGGTGGCCGACATGTTCCTTCCGAAGGCGTGGGACGGCGTCGTGCCCGACACCTACGCCCAGAGCGGGATCCAGGTCCGCGCCGTCGTCCGGGGAGGGCCTGCGGAGGCGGCGGGCATCCGCCCGGGAGACACGATCCTCGGGATCGGCCGGCGGATGCTGAACACGCCGGCCGAGGCGGCCTCCGAGCTCGGCCGGCAGGTGGCGGGCGAGACCGTCCCGTACCTCGTCAAGCGGGGAGAGCAGGTCCTCGAGCGCGAGGTCCTCCTTTCCCCCTACCGGCTCGGGTCGGCGTCCTACGTCTACTACGCCCTCCTCGGCGGCCTCTTCTTCGGCCTCGGCCTCTTCGTCTACGCGCGGCGGGCCGGAGACGAGGCGGCGGAGGTCTTCTTCCTCCTCTGCGTCCTCTTCATGCTCTTCTTCGTCTGCCGCCTCCGGCCGTCCAGCTACTACTGGATCGACTGGTTCGTGCAGGTGGCGGGGACGCTCGCCCTCTTCCTCCTCGGCGCGGTCTTCCTCCACTTCTTCCTCCTCTTCCCGCGCCGGAAGGTCTTCCGCTTCGCCGAGGCGCGTCCGGGAGAGGAGCCGCCGGCGGCGCCGCTCGTCCTCCTCCAGAGGTTCCTGAACGGGTCCCCCGCCCTCTTCGTCCTCCTCTACACGCTCCCGCCGGCGTTCTACGCGCTCCAGATGGCGGTCCTCCGGAAGTCGGGCGACCGCTCCGCGCTCGTCTACGGCGCGCCCCGGGCGAACTGGATCCTCCTCGCCGACTACCTCGTCCTCGGCCTCCTCGCGCTCGCCCACTCCTGGTGGACGGCGCGCGAGAAGACGACGCGGCGGCCGATCCTCGTCCTCCTCCTCGGCACGCTCGGCGGGATCGTCCCGTTCGTCCTCTTCGCGGTCTACTTCCCGTCGCTCTTCCGGGACGAGCGCTACCTCGCGTGGGGCGTCGTCCCGATGGCGCTCGTGCCGCTCACGTTCGCCTACGCGATCGTCCGGTTCCGCCTCTTCGACGTCCAGGTGATCGTCGGCAAGTCGATCGTCTACGCGATCCTGACGGCGATCGTCACGGGGCTCTACGCCCTCGCCGTCGTGGCGGGGAACGCTCTCGTCTCGTCGCGGACGCTCTCGCCGCTCTTCGCGTTCGCCTTCGGCCTCGCCGTCGTCCTCCTGGTCGACCCGCTCCGGCGGAGGATGCAGGCGGTCGTCGACCGGGTCTTCTTCCGCGACCGGGCCGACTTCCAGTCGGCGTTCCGCGACATCAGCCGGCAGGTCGTCGCGCAGCTCGACCGCGGCAAGATGCAGCAGCTCCTCACCGAGAGGACGGCGGAGCTCCTCCGGCTGAGCCGGCTCGACCTGCTGACGCCCCGTCCCGAGGACGGTGCGCTCGCCGACCCGCGGCGTGGAGACGTGGCGCTCCCGGTCGGCGCCGCCCTCGGTCGGCTCCTCGTGGAGCGGGACGCCCCGGTCCCCCTCCGCGACCTCGACGCGTGGGCGCTCGACGCCCCCTCGCGGAGCTTCCTGAAGGCCCAGCTCGAGCGGGGCGTCCGGGTCCTCGTCCCGGTCGCGACCCGCGGCCGGCTCCTCGGCGTCCTCGCGGCCGGAGAGAAGAAGTCGGAGGAGGAGTTCCACAAGGAGGACCTCGACAACCTCGTCACGATCGCGAACCAGGGGGCCCTCGGCCTCGAGGTGGCGGCGCTCCACGAGCAGCTGACCCGCCGCGCCGAGGTCGAACGCGACCTCGAGATCGCGCGCGACATCCAGGTGAGCCTCTTCCCGCGCGAGCTCCCCCGGATCGCGGGCATCGAGCTCTACGGCGTCAGCCTCCCGGCGAAGGTCGTCGGCGGCGACTTCTACGACTTCCTGCCCGTCGACGGCGGCTTCGACGGGCGCGTCGCGCTCGTGGTCGGCGACGTCTCCGGAAAGTCGATCCCGGCTTCGCTCCTGATGGTCGCGGCCAAGGAGATCGTCTATGCCCGGTCGATGCAGGACCCGGAGCCCTCGACCGTCTTCCGCGAGTCGAACCGCCGGATCTACGAGATCAAGCGGAGGATGTTCGTCTCGCTCGGCTACTTCCTCTACGACCCTCTCCAGCTGACGCTCCACTACTCCATCGGCGGGCAGCCTCTCCCCCTCGTCGTCCGCGGGGGAGAAGCCGTCGAGCTGCCGGCTCCGGTCAGCCGGCTCCCGCTCGGCGCCCTCCGGGACACGACCTACGACGCGAAGACGTTCTGGCTCCGGAAGGGGGACCTCCTCCTCTTCTACACCGACGGCCTGAACGAGGCGATGTCGGTCGAGAACGCCTATTTCGGCGACGAGCGGCTGAAGGCCTCCCTCGTCCGTCACAGCGCCGCGCCGCTGCCCGAGATGGCGGAGGAGATCCTGGAGGACATCCGGCAGTTCACGTTCGGGGCCGAGCAGTCCGACGACGCCACGTTCGTTCTCCTCCGGGTGACGGGGGCGAAACCCGCACCGGCGGGGTCCGTATAGATTTCCGAGGGCCTCGGGGCCCGGAAGGGACCACTCCGTGACGAAGCCGCGCGTCCGAAAGCTCTTCCTCGCGGCCGCGGCCCTCGCCGTGGTGGCCGGGGGGACCACGTTCGCAGTCCTCGCGCGGGACCGGCGCGAGGTGACGACCCGCTCGGCCGAGGCCTACCGCTTCTACCGCCAGGGCCTCGAGAACGAGCGCCGGCTCTACCACAAGGACGCCCTCGCGTCGTACGCGAAGGCGCTGGAGCTCGACCCCCACTTCGCGATGGCGACGCTGCGCCTCGCCGGCCTCCTCGCCGGGAGGGACCGCGACCGGGCGAAGTCGCTCGTCCAGTGCGCCGCCCAGAACCGCGAGGTCCTGAACGAACGCGAGCGCCTCACCCTCGACATCGTCGAGGCGGAGCTCCTCGCCGGCGAGCCGAAGCGGGCGGCGGAGCGGATCCGGGAGTACGTCGAGCGCTTCCCCGAGGACCCGGAGGGCTACTTCCGGCTGGCGGGCGTCCTCGTCCGCGAGGGGAAGCCGGACGAGACGCTCGCCACCTACGAGCGGCTCGTGGCGCTCGACCCGAATCAGGCCATCGCCTACAACTTCCTCGGCTATTACTTCGTGAGGCGCCGCGACTTCGTGAAGGGCGAGGACTTCTTCAAGCGCTATCGCTTCCTCGCCCCCGACCAGGCGAACCCCTACGACTCCCTCGGCGAGCTCTACGCGAACACGGGCCGCTACGCCGAGGCGGAGGAGCACCTGAAGCGGGCGCTCGAGATCAAGCCCGACTTCCTTCCGGCCGTCGGGCACCTCGGGACGCTCGAGGCGTGCCGGGGGAACGCGGAGGGCGCCGTGACGTGGTACCGGCGCGCCTCCGACATGGCGGAGACGTGGAAGGAGCGCTACGCCTTCGCCGGAGCCGCCGTCATGGCGCTCCTCGACGTGGGGCGGCCCGAAGACGCCCTCGCCCTCCTCGACGAGGTCGTCGCCGCGGCTCCGGCCCGGGACGGCAAGGACGCCGTCATGATCCGATGGAGCTACGTCCGCTCGAGGGCGATCGTCCTCGCTCTCGCCGGGCGCGTCGACGAGGCCGAGGCGGAGCTCGCAGGCCTTCCGGAGCTCCCTCCCGACTTCGACGCGGACGGAAAGATGGCCCTCGAAAAGAGCCTGTCGGGGCCGAAGGCGGCGCTCGCTTCCGCCCGCGGGGATCTCGAGGGGGCCGCCCGGCACTTCCGGGAGATCCTCGCGGCCGAGGCGGAGCGCGGAATGGGGGACTTCGGCTACTACCCGTCGATCTTCCGCGTGAGGACTCGGCTCGCGGACGCGCTCGTCACCCTGGGACGGCGGGAGGAGGCGCGGGAGGAGCTGCGCCCCGTGCTCGCCGTGAACCCGCGCTTCGCGCCGGCGCTCGAGGTCCTCGCCCGGATCGACGGGCGCCCGGACGCGACGACGGGAGACGCCGGGCGCTGAGATGGCGGTCCGGGTCGCCCGCTCCAGCGAGTCGTTCGACCTCCGCAAGAAGGTCCTCCGGCTCGAGACGCTCTACGACGTCTCCAGGGCGCTGAACGTCCTCCGGGACGAGCAGGCGCTCGTCGACGAGATCGTGGCCCGCGCCGTGGCCCTCCTCGACGCCGAGCGCGGGTTCGGGGTGGTCTTCGAGGAGCAGGCGGGGCCGGCCGTCGTCTCGACGGTCGCGTTCCCGACGTTCCCGGGAAGCCTCGCCGCCGCCTCGGACCCGTTCGTCCTCGACCTCTGCCGGGCGCGCGGCCCGCTCTCGCGGACGGAGGAGACCGTCCTCGGAAGCCCGGCGGGGAGTGTCGTCGGGGCGCCGCTCGTCGTGAGGGACCGCGTCCTCGGGGTCCTCGTCGCGCTCGACCGGGAGGCGCGGGAGGGTCCCGCGGCAGCGTTCGACGACGGCGACCGGCGCTTCCTCGAGTCCGTCGCGGCCCTGGCGGCGCCGGCGCTCGACGCTCTCCGACAGCTGCGCGCGCTCGAGGCCGACGTGGACCGTCTCCGGGAGGAGAACCGCGCCCTGAAGGGGTCGCTCGGGATCGACGAGCTCCTCGTCGGCGACTCGGCCGGGATGCGGCGGGTCAAGGAGCTCGTCGTGCGGGCGGCGGCGTCGCGCGTCGGCGTCCTGATTCGCGGCGAGAGCGGCACGGGCAAGGAGCTCGTCGCGCGTCTCCTCCACGCGGCCTCCCCGCGCCGCGACGGGCCGTTCCTGGCCCTCAACTGTGCGGCGGTGCCGGAGACGCTCCTCGAGGCCGAGCTCTTCGGCATCGAACGAGGTGTGGCGACGGGGGTCGAGGCGCGGCAGGGCAAGTTCGAGCTCGCCTCGGGAGGGACGATCTTCCTAGACGAGATCGCCGACGCCCCGCTCGCGATCCAGGCGAAGCTCCTGCGGGTCCTCCAGGAAAGGGAGATCGAGCGGCTCGGCGGCCGGCGGCGGATCCCGGTCGACGTGCGGGTCGTCGCGGCGACGAACGCCGACCTCGAGCGGTCGATCCGGGAGAAGAGGTTCCGCGAGGACCTCTACTACCGGATCCGGGTGGTCGAGATTCCGCTCCCGCCGCTGCGGGAGCGACGGGAGGACATCCCGCGCCTCATCGGGCACTTCCTCTCCCGTATCGGGGCTCGCGAGGGGCGTCGGCCGAAGTCGCTCGCGCGCGAAGCGGTCGCGCGCCTGCTCGACTACCCGTTCCCCGGGAACGTGCGCGAGCTGGAGAACCTGCTCGAAGGGGCGGTTGCGCTCGTGCCGGGCGAAACGATCGAGGCCGGCGACCTGCAGCTGCGTGGGGGGCGCCCGGGACCCGGATCGAATGGCTCCCTCGACCTGGAGACGCTCGAGCTCGAGCACATCCGCAGGGTTCTCGAATCGGTTGGGGGGAACAAGAGCGAGGCCGCGCGCATTCTCGGCATCAACCGTCGGACCCTCTACCGAAAACACGTGCCTAATTAGCACAGTGGGGCAATTCGCCTCGTATCATGCAAGTCCATTTATTTGAGTAACTTGAACGGCGATTGTCCGCCCACTTCCACGGCATGTGGCATTGTGTCGCTAGTGGTGGAAGGGCAGGCCGGAGTGGTTTCTGTAATCACTTGAAAACAGGATGTTTACGGGTTGTCGGGTCGGCGTGGTCGATCTGGCGCAGCTGTTGCGTCATTCCGTCGCGGGAGGAGTCGATGGAACGCAGCATGGGACTGTCGGATCGGCCGGTGCCGGGGTGTCCCGTCGGGCGTGCCCGCGCGGAAGGGGACCGGACCGCTCGAGTCGAAGGCGAGCGGCGGGTCCCGGGCCTGCTCTCCCTTCTCCTCCTCGGCGAGGCCGCGGCGTTCGCGGCGCTCCAGGTGTCGGGTAACATCCCCGAGATCGTGACCGTGCTCGTCCGGGCCCTCCTGCTGCTCTGACGGGCCGAGCACCGCCGATGCCGACGGCCGACACACGAGAGGTTCACCTCACCATTCCGGTCGCCCCGGAGATGGAGATCGCCGCGACGGCTCAGGTCGCGGCGCTGGGCGAGTGGATGGAGCTCGGCCGGGACAAGATCGACGAAGTGAAGATGGCCGTCGTCGAGGCCTGCATCAACGCGTTCGAGCACAGCGGGACCCCCGACCACCGCGTGGAGCTGCGCTTCCGGGTCGGCACCGAGAGAATCGAGAACGGAGGCCGCGCCTACCTGGAGGTCGACGTCCTCGACAACGGTCACGGCTTCGATCCGACGTGCGTCGTCCCGCCCGAGATCGGGAAGAAGCTCCGGGCGCCGCACAAGAGGGGGTGGGGTCTTCGTATCATCCGAAGCCTGATGGACGACGTGAGGATCGAGAGCGGCGAGCGCGGGACGATGATCGTGATGCGGAAGTACCGCTGAAGGGCGACGATGAGCGAGACGCTGAAAGTGACCCTGGAGAAGCCCGACGGGACGGTCGCGATCCTCCGGACGGACGGGTACATCAACAACACCGGCGGTGAGGAGATCGCCCGGCAGGCCTACACGCTCCTCGGCGAGGGGACGGTCCGCCTCCTGCTCGACCTCGAAAAGACGAAGATCGTGAACTCGATCGGGATCTCGATCCTGATCGAGGTGCTCGAGAAGGTCCTCGACCAGGGGGGCCGCCTCGCGTTCTGCCGCCTGACGCCGACGATCGAGAAGACGTTCCAGATCATGGGGCTCGCGCAGTACGCGCGAATCTTCCCCGCGCCGGAGGACGCCCTGGCGTGGCTGCGCGGTGAGGCGGAGTAGCGCGGAGCGATGCGCGCCGACGTCCCGGGGGCCCACGCGCTCCTCGCGACGATCGACCCGGCCTCGGCCGGGCCGGCTCTCCTCGAACCGATCCTCGAAGCGCTCCTGAAGGGGGCGGGGGGCGCCCGCGGCCTCGCGCTCGACCCGGGAGCCCGCTGTCACCCCGCCGCCCGGGGCCTCGACCCGCTTCCGTCGGAGCTCGCAGGGCTCTCTGCCGGCCTCTCGCGGGGGAGCGCGCACGCGGCGAGCTACGACCAGGCGCTCCTCGTTCGGATCTTCGGGAAGGAGCCGCCCGAGGGGGAGCCGCCGTTCGACCCGCGCGTCGTCCCGCTGACCGTCGGCGACGAGACGCTCGCCTGGGTCGCCCTCGAACGCTCCCCGGCCGACCCGGTCGGCTTCGCCTCGGTCGCGGCGCACGCCGCTTCCCTCATCGCGTGGGTGCGGATGTCGGAGAAGGTCCGCGAGGCGGACTTCGAGCTGAAGTACCGGGTCTGGGAGCTCGAGAGCATCTACGACGTCGGCCTTTCGATCGCGAGGACGCTCGACCTCGAATCGCTCGCCGACGAGATCCTGATGAAGTCGGTCTCGCTCCTGAACGCGCGGAGCGGGACGCTCGTCGTCCGCCCCGGCGGCCCGGCGGACGGAGGGAACGCCGTCTTCGTCCGGAGCTTCGGGACCCCGCTCGTCGAGCCGGGCTCGGTGGAGGAGCCCGACGGGGCCGTCCTCGTCTGCAACCGGCGCGAGGACCGGCCTCCGTCGCTCGCGGGCGCGCCCGCCGAGAAGCTCCTGGCGGTCCCGATCTCCTCGGAGGGGCGTCCGCTCGGGCTCCTCGTCGTCGCCGACAAGGAGAACCGGCAGGGGGGGATCGACGACTTCGGGCCGGCCGACGTGAGGATCCTCTCGCTCTTCGGGAACCAGGCCGCGATCGCGCTCGAGAACGCGCGCCTGCACCGCGAGGCGGTCGAGAAGGAGAAGATGGAGCGCGAGATCGAGATCGCCGCCTCCATCCAGAGGGCGATCCTCCCGACGACGCTTCCGACCGTTTCCGGCATCCTGATCGCCGCCGGGAACCGGCCGACCCGACAGGTCGGAGGCGACTTCTACGACGTCTACCCGCTGCCGGACGGACGCGTCGCCTTCTGCGTGGCGGACGTCGCGGGGAAGGGGATCCCCGCGGCGCTCCTCGTCTCGACGGTTCACGCCTGCATCCACCTCCTCGTCGAGGCGGGCGCGTCCGACCTGACGGCCCTCGTGGCCCGGACGAACCGGCACCTCGCCCGCTTCTCTTCCACCCGGAAATTCGTGACGCTCTTCCTCGCGGTCTACGACCCGTCGGACCGGAGCCTTCGCTACGTGAACGCGGGGCACAACCCCGGCATCCGGATCTCGGCGGCCGGGACGGAGCTCCTTCCGAGCGGCGGCGTCCCGATCGGGATGTTCGAGTCGGCGACGCAGGCCGAGAGCCGGCTCGTCCTGGCCCCGGGCGACCTCGTCGTCCTCTACTCCGACGGGATCACAGAGGCCGTCGACGCGAAGGACGAGGAGTTCGGGATGGAGAGGCTCACGCGCCTCCTCGAGTCGGGGCGGGCGCTGCCGCCGAACGTGCTGAAGGACCGGATCTTCGCCGCGGTCGAGAGCTACACGCGGGGCGTGCCGCAGTACGACGACCAGACGGTCCTCGTCGCCCGCCCGACCTGAATCCCCGCGGCGCGCCGGCCCGGGTCCGCGCACCCGGGAGCATTCCCCGATTCCGGACGGCCGGGGCGGCACGGCGATCGCTAGAATGCCTCCTCGTGAGGACGTCGCGCGCGCCGCGGGCCGCCAGGTGGAGAATCGGGAGCGTGGCAGCTCTCCTCGGCGGGCTCCTCGGCACGGGGTGCCCCGGATCGACCGGAGGCCCCGACCCGACGGCCCGTGCCCGCGCGGGAATGGTCGATCGGCAGATCGTCGCCCGCGGCGTGAAGGACGAGCGCGTCCTCGCGGTCCTCCGAGAGGTCCCGCGGCACCTCTTCGTCCCGCCGGACCAGGCGGCGCAGGCGTACGACGACCACCCGCTCCCGATCGGGAGCGGCCAGACGATCTCCCAGCCGTACGTCGTGGCCTTCATGAGCGAGCAGCTCCGGCTCACCGGAACGGAGAGAGTCCTGGAGATCGGGACCGGCTCCGGCTACCAGACCGCCGTCCTCTCGCGCCTCGCCGCGCGCGTCTTCTCGATCGAGATCCGGCCGGAGCTCGCCGAGCAGGCGGCGGCGCGGCTGAAGGAGTTCGGGGCGGAGAACGTCGAGCTGCGCGCGGGGGACGGCTTCTTCGGCTGGCCCGAGGAGGCCCCCTTCGACGCGATCCTCGTGACGGCGGCGCCCGAACGGGTGCCCGAGCCGCTCCTCGCTCAGCTCGCGCCGGGAGGGCGGATGGTGATCCCGGTCGGCGGCTTCTACCAGGAGCTGAAGGTCCTCGAGCGGACGCCGGAGGGGATCCGGGAGACGAGCGTCCTGCCGGTCCGGTTCGTCCCGTTCGTCGGGGAGGCCGAGCGGCACCGCGAGGGAGGCGACCCTCCTTGAGGACGTCCCTCCCTCCGCTCGCCCGGGCACGATAGTCTCGCCCGAGCATGCGCGCCCCGATCGCAGCCGCCGTGGCGTTGGGTTTCCTCGCCGGCGCGCAGGTGTCGAGCGCCCGTCCGGAAGTCGACCTCGCCCGCCCCTCGGTCGCCTCCTACGGCGAGCGCGACGGCCTCCCGCAGGGGACGATCCATGCGGTCGCCTTCGACAGCCGAGGCTACCTCTGGGTCGGCACGCAGGACGGCGCGGCGCGGTTCGACGGCCGGAGCTGGCACCCGCTCGACATGCCCGACCGGGCGGTGTCGAATTACGTGCGCACCGTCGTCGGCACGCGGGACGGGAGCCTCTGGTTCGGCCGAGAGGAGGGGGGCGCGGTCCGGCGGCGGGACGGCGTGACCGAGGTCTTCGACGGCGCCGCCGGCCTCCCCTTCGGTCGGGTCAACCACCTCCTCGAGGCGGCGGACGGGACCCTCTGGGCGGCGACGCACGGCGGAGGCGTCGCCCGCTTCGACGGTACGAGGTTCGAGCCGTTCGGCACGGGGCTTCCCGACCCGAGGGTCTGGAGTCTCCTGGAACGGCGGAGCCCGTCGGGGAGGACGCGCCTCGTCGCGGCCTGCGAAGGGGGCGTGGCGGAGCTGGGCGAGGAGGGGCGCTTCACGGCGATCGACCTCGGCACGTCGCTCGCCGGGTTCAGCGCGAACGCGCTCCTCGAGACGGACGACGGCGGGGAGCGGTCGCTCTGGGTCGGGACGTTCGGCGCCGGCCTCTTCCGCGTCCGCGCGGGGGGCGTCACACGATTCGGACCCGAGGAGGGCCTCGGAAGCCGCTTCGTCACGAGCCTCGCGGCGACCGGCCCCCCCGGTTCCGAGACGGTCTGGGTCGGGACGCGCGACGCGGGCCTTCACAGGCTGCGGGGACGCACGTTCGAGCCGGTGGCGCTGGGGGCGGACCCGCTCTCGATCTACGCGCTCGCCGGCGGCGGCGTTGGCGCGCCGGAGACGCTCTGGGTCGGGACGCGCCACTCCGGGCTCCTCCGCGTCCAGCCGACGCCGTGGGCGCCGTTCGACGCCGATTCAGGCCTTCCGGGCGACCAGGTCTTCTCGTTCCTCGAGACCCGCGGCGCGGAGGGCCGCCCCGAGGTCTGGATCGGCACGAGCCGCGGCGCCGCTCTCCTCCGCGGCGGGCAGCTGTCCGTGCACGGGCCCGCGTCGGCGCTTCCCGCCGGCGAGGTCCGCTCGTTCGCCGAGGTCCGCGGCCCGGGAGAGGCGTCGGAGATCTGGGCGAGCCTGACCGGCGCGGGGATCTTCCGGCGGGACGGGGCGCGGTGGCGCCCGATCGAGGCCCGGCCCGCGTTCCGCTCCGACGACGCGAGCGTCCTCCTCGCCACTCGGGACGAGGCGGGGCGCCCCGTCGTCTGGGCCGGGAGCGAAAGGTCCGGGCTCGGCCGTTTCGCGGCGGGCCGCTGGACGACGCTCGGGGAGGGCGACGGGCTGCCGGCGCGCTCCGTTCTCTCGCTCCTCGAGACCCGGAGCGGGTCCGCGAGGACCCTCTGGGCCGGGACGCGCGGCGGCGGCCTCGCGGAGGTTTCGGGAGGCCGGGTCGCGAGAGTCCACGACCGGGCGAACGGCCTCCCGAACAACGTCGTCCTCGCCCTCGCCGAGGTGACGCTGCCGGGCGGCCCGCGCGAGCTCTGGGTCGGGACGCGCGGCGGCCTCGCGCGCCGGAGCCTCGACGACCCCGGCGCGGCGTGGTCGCTCCTCACCGGAGAGAGCCGGCCGCCGCTCCCGAGCGACGTCGTCCTCTCGATCGCGGCGGTCCCGGGAGGTCCCGTCTACCTCGGGACGAACCGGGGCGTCGCACGGCTCGACCTCTCCCGCTCCGGCGGCGGGCTCGAGATCGCCGCCTTCGGGACGAACGAGGGGCTGCCGAGCGCCGCCTGCAACCAGGGAAGCCTCGTCGACGGAGAGGGCCGGGTCTGGATCTCGACGGCCGCGGGCGCGGCGCTCTTCGATCCGGCCCGCGCCTCCGTGGCGAAGCCGTCTCCCCACCCGCTCGTCCTCGAGCGGTTCGTCGCGGGGGGCGCCGCGCGCCCGATCGACGGCGCCGTGACCCTCCGGCGGAGCGAGGCCGACGTCGCCTTCGAGTACGCCCTCCTCGCCTACCACGGACAGTCTCTCGTCCGCTACCGGACGCAGCTCCAGGGGCGGGAAGCCGCGCCGACGGAGTGGACGACGGCGCCCCTCCGCGAGTACACGAACCTCCCTGCCGGGGATTACGTGTTCCGGGTCTGGGGGCGCGACGCCGACGGGACGGTTTCGGGTCCGCTGGAGGTTCCGTTCCGGGTGACGCAGGCCTTCTGGCGCCGCCCCGCCGCTCTCGTCCTCTGGTCGCTCCTCGCGGCGGCCGCCGGTCTCGCGATCGTCCACCTGCGGGAGCGGCGCCTTCGCCGGAAGTCGAGCGAGCTGGAGGCGCTCGTCCGCCTCCGGACGCGCGAGCTCGAGACGGCGCGCGACGCGGCGCAGGCGGCGATGGAGAGCAAGGCCCGCTTCCTCGCTCACATGAGCCACGAAGTGAGGACGCCCCTGAGCGCGGTCCTCGGCTACGCGGACCTCCTCGCCGAGGAGCTCCGGGAGCGGGGCGTGGAGGACCTCCTCCCCGACGTCGCGAAGATCGAGCGCGCCGCGCGGCAGCAGCTCTCGCTCGTCAACGAAGCTCTCGACCTCTCGAAGCTCGAGGCCGGCGGCGCCGAGCTTCACCTGACCGAGTTCGACGCGGAGGCGCTCATCCGCGAGGCGGCCGAGACGGCGTGGCCCCTCGTGAAGAAGGGGCGCAACCGCCTGGAGACGCGCGGCGTCGACGGCCTCGGACGGGTCCTCTCCGACGAGGGGAAGCTCCGGCAGGTCCTCCTCAACCTCCTCTCGAACGCCGCGCGCTTCACGGAGGGGGGGACGATCACGGTCGAGGCGGGGATCGAGGGGGGCGTCCTGACGGTTCGCGTGGCCGACACCGGGATCGGGATGACGCCCGAGCAGCGCGAGCGGATCTTCACCCCCTTCGCCCAGGCGAGTCCGGGGCACGCGGCGCGCTTCGGCGGCACCGGTCTCGGCCTCGTCATCTCTCGCGGCTACTGCGAGCTCCTGCACGGCTCGCTCGAGCTCGCGAGCGAGCCGGGGGTCGGCTCCACGTTCACGGTGCGGGTGCCGGCGCGACTCGACCGGCGGGGAACGGGCCGCTGACGATCAGCGGCCGTTCTCGTCCCACTCCTTCAGCTTCCGGTAGAGCGTCGCCACGCCGATTCCGAGCCGCCGGGCGGCCTTCTCCCGGTGGCCGTTCTCCTCGCCGAGGACGAAGAGGACGTGGGCCTTCTCTACCTCGGCGAGCGTCTCGCCCTCGGCGCCGGAGGTCCTCGCGGGACGGCCGATCTCGTCCGGGAGGTCCTCGGCGCCGACCCGCGCGCCGTCGGCGAGGACCGCCGCCCGCTCCACGGCGTTCGCCAGCTCCCGGACGTTCCCCGGCCAGCGGTGGCGCTGGAGGAGGCGCGCGGCCTCCGGCGTGAAGCCGTCCACCTTCGCTCCCGTCCGCGCCGCCGCGTCGACGAGGAGCGCCTTCGCGAGCGGCAGGACGTCCTCGGGACGCTCCCGAAGCGGCGGTATCGGGATCTCGATCACCCGAAGCCTGTAGTAGAGGTCGCGTCGGAAGTGCCCCGTCTCGACGTCCCGGCCGAGCTCGCGGTTCGTCGCCGCGACGACGCGGACGTCGACCTTCCGGCTCCGGTTTTCTCCGACGCGCCTCACCTCGCGCTCCTGGAGCGCGCGGAGGAGCTTGGCCTGCAGGCCCAGGGGCACCTCCCCGATCTCGTCGAGGAAGAGCGTCCCGCCGTTCGCCGCCTCGAAGAGGCCGGGGCGATCGGAGGCGGCGCCGGAGAACGCGCCCCTCGCGTGACCGAAGAGCTCGCTCTCGAGGAGGCTCTCCGGGAGCGCCGCGCCGTTGATCGCGACGAACGGGCCCGCGGCGCGCGGAGAGCGCTCGTGGATGACCCGCGCGAGGACCTCCTTCCCGGAGCCGCTCTCCCCGGTCAGGAGGACGGTCGAGTCGACGCGGGCCACGCGTCCGGCGAGGTCGAACGCGCGCCGCATTCCGGGAGAACGCGCGATGACGCCCGGGTGCTCCTCCTCCACCTTCAGCCGGGCGAGCTCGTGCCGGCGCGCCTTCAGCTTCTGCTCCGTCGTCCGGAGGGCGGCGCGGACCCGCTCGAGCTCTCCCTCGAGACAGCGGTCCGACAGGCCCGAGAACGATTTCCGTGTCGCCTCGTCCCACTCCTCCTCGGGCTCGCCCGCCATCCGGCAGGCCGGGTCTCCCTTCCCGACGCACTCCTCCTCGACGACGCGGATCGACCGGCCGTGGCAGGCGGAGAGGTAGCCGCTCGCGAAGCCGGTCAGGGTCCAGCAGACCGGCTCGTCGGAGCGGCCGAAGTGCAGGAGGTGCTGCTCGGCCTCGTACGACTCGTCCCAGAACGCCTGGGAGAAGTGCCTCGGCGGCTCGTCCGGCGCGCGCGGGACCGGACGAAACGTGACGAGCCCCTTCAGCCGGTGGAGCCGGCCCCCGGCATGGATCCACTCCTTAGGGCTTTCCCACTCGAACGCGTTCCGCATCGCCTCGGCTGTCCGCCACCCGTGCGCCCAGCCGAAGCGGTAGAGGACCCCGCGCGCCACGCTCGCCGACAGGGTGTCGATCAGCTCCTTGCGGAGGAGCCCGAGCGCGGCCGTGTCGAGGAGGATCGCCCGCTCTCCGGCAAAGCGGTAGATCCCGCCTTTCGGATCGGCATCGAACAGGGCGTCGAGCGTCAGGTCTTCTGCGCGCATGGGCGGATCTTCTCAAAGCGAGAGGAGGGCGCCTCTCGAATCGACGGGACTTCGCCCGGCGGCGGAGCGCCCCGCGCCGTTCCGCTGCGGCCGGGAGCGGTTCCGGGCCGTCCTTCGCGCTCGCCCGAGGGTGGTCCGGTCCGTGCAATGGCCGTCGCGAGGGACCCCGGCTCCGGGGTCCCGGGGAGGTCCCGATGATCCGAATCCGTAAGAGCGCCGACCGCGGCCGCTTCGACCACGGCTGGCTCGACACCCGCCACACGTTCTCCTTCGCCGACTACTGGGATCCCGAGCACGTCAACTTCCGGTCCCTTCGCGTCCTCAACGAGGATCGCGTCGCTCCCGCCGCCGGCTTCGGGACGCACGGCCACAACGACATGGAGATCGTCTCGTACGTCCTCTCCGGCTCATTCGCCCACAAGGACAGCATGGGCAACGGCTCCACGATCGTCCCGGGCGACGTCCAGTACATGAGCGCCGGGACCGGCGTCCGCCACAGCGAGTTCAACGCCTCCCAGAGCGAGCCGGTTCACTTCCTCCAGGTCTGGATCGTCCCCGACCGGCGCGGCTACGCCCCGCGGTACGGGCAGAAGCGGTTCGAGGAGGAGGAGAAGCGCGGCCGGCTCCGGCTCCTCGCCTCGGAGGCGGGCGAGGCCGGCTCGATCGCGGTGCGGCAGGACGTTCGCCTCTACGCGACGCTCCTCCGCGAAGGGGAGAGCGTCCCGCTCGAGCTCGCGAAGGGTCGGCACCTCTGGGTCCAGGTCGCGCGGGGCGAGGCCGAGGTGAACGGCCAGCGTCTCGAGGCGGGGGACGGCCTCGCCGCCTCGGACGAGACGGCGTTCACGTTCCGCGGCGCGGGGGCGGAAGCCGAGCTCCTCGTCTTCGACCTGGCGTGAGGCGCGGCGGGGAGGCCTTCCGGCCTCCCCGCACTTCGTCACACCTTCTGCCGTCCGTCGGCCGTCGTCAGAACGCCGTAGAGCTCGGGCCGCCGGTCGCGGAAGAAGCCCCAGGACGCCCGCTCGCGGCGAACCGCCGCGAGGTCGAGCGTCACGGCGCGGACGCCCTCCTCGTCGCGTCCCAGCTCGGCGAGGAACGAACCGTCCGTCCCGGCGACGAAGGAGGAGCCGTAGAAGAGCTGTCCGTCCTCCTCGCCGATCCGGTTCGCGGCGGCGACGGGGATGACGTTCGAGACGGCGTGCCCGACCATCGCGCGCCGCCAGCGGTCGCGCGTGTCGAGGGAGGGGTTTGCGGGCTCGGAGCCGATCGCCGTCAACTCGTGGGTGAGGAGATGAGGCTGCGCGCCTTGTCGCCAGCCGCTAGACT
>JADHED010000260.1_pt1 | contig 71114 bp, 67 predicted proteins | sample 8952041 | NCBI WGS metagenome assembly JADHED01 (sample SAMN16124423, study PRJNA663239) | bioreactor sludge metagenome | isolation source: sludge (control) | place: India:Bengaluru | collected 2018-09-08 | reverse complement strand
CTAGAGACTGACAGACGCCGCGAGCTTCACCAGGTCGAGCAGCTCGCGGCGTCTGTCAGTCTCTAGGGGCAGCCCCGGTCGAGCACGATGAGCCAGCGCCCATCCGGCTCGCGCCGCCAGGTCGAGATGAAGAACGAGACCTGCTTCCCGTCCGCCCCGTAGACCGGCCCGCTCGACAGGCCCAGCTCCCCCGTCGCCAGCACGAACACGTCCTGCGGCGCCCACGCGAAGGGCGCCGCCTTGTCCTCGAAGAACCGCGCCCAACCGGCGACGATCGCCTCACGTCCACGCAACGGCTGCCCGCCTCCGAAGAACACGGCATCCTCGGCGACGAACGAAGAAAACGCCGTCAAGTCCCTGTCCGCCATGGACTTGGCGAACGCGGTCTCGGTGGCACGCAGCTCGGCTTCGAGGGTGGCGACGTCGACGGGTTTCGCGGCGGCGAGGGCCGGGAGAGCGACGAGCGCCAGCGCGGCGGCCAGGATCAGGGGCTTGTGCGTCATCGGAGTGGCCTTTCTCAGTTCAGGGTGTTGTCGAGGTCGTAGGAGAACGCCAGTGCGTAGCTGATATCTCGGTAGATAGAAAATCCATTCTCGTCGTCCCACTCGTGGTACTGGCAAGATACGGAAGGTCTCAGTGCGAGGCGATCCTCGACATGGATGGCGCACGAGGTCGAGATGTTGGCCGTGAACTGGCGTCCGATGCTCAACCCGTCGTCCCACTCGACTTCACCGTAGTTGCGGGTGCCGCGCAGCACCGTCGTCCACACCACCCGATCCGCCACGGCCCACAGGTACTCCAGGCTAAGGTCCGCGAACACCACCTCGCGTCGATTCGCGTAGGCGTCGCCTGAGGTCTCCCAGAGTCGGTACTCCAGCCAACCGCGCGCGGATAGCTGGTGGTCGAGCGAGAAGTTGTGCGACCACCCGGCATTCAACACCGGGCTGATCTGCCAGACCTCGCCGTCCCAGGTGGGCCAGATCGAGTGCTCGTACCTCGTCATTACCAAGCCGCCGATCCGCCAACCCTCGGCGCGCGCACCGACGTCCTCCTGGAGGACGTCGACGAGATAGTACATTTCAAACGGCGTGAGCCCGCCCTGTGCCGTCACCGGTCCCAGGACCTCCGTCCAGAAGCGCCGGTCCGGCCGCGCGAACACCTCGCTGTAGGCGTGCTGGCGGGACAATCCCTCGGCAACTCGTATCACATCGACCGGCGCCAGCGGATCATGTCCCAGGCTCCGCAGTCGCTCGTTCAGTCTTGCGGCACGGATCACCGGGGTGACGTCGCGTATACGCCCGTACCCGATCCCGGCGTAGGCGTTCGCCGCGTAGCTACGTGTAAATTGCCGCATCTCGCTGTCATCTTGCTCAAAGATCTGCTCCATGTAGGACCACGAGCCTCCGCCACCGAGGCTGGTCGACCAGCGGTCCGTGATATAGTGACTCCATCCGCCGCTAATGGACGCTGACACGTCGCCCGTGCGCCCGCGGTTATCCACGTTTTGCGAGGCGCCGCGGTCCTTCTCGCCACTTCCCGCGATCCTTGCCCTGACGAAAGCCTGGGTCCGCTCACCCTCGACATCCCATCGGGCACTCGTATCGAGGTGGAGAAGGAGATTGTCGTCATACTGCCATGACCCATCCGGGCCGGAAAAGTCCGATGCTCCTCCGTTCAGATCGGCAATAGCCGTCCACGTCCGCGACCACCAGTCCGGCAACCGGTAGTCCAGCAGCACGGATATGTCGTCGGGGTTCTGGAAGCCGGTGCTGGGAGGGAGCTGGCCGGGTTCGGTGAGGTCGTCGGGGATCTGGGCGAGGGCCGGGCAGCAGGCAAAGAGGAGCGTCGCGAGAAGCAGTCGCCGTGGAGGCATGGGCTCACCTCGGATGTGGTGCTGTGTCCCCAGGGGTGGGCAGGCGGCGCTGATACTACTGCGTCAATCACGAGGTTCCAACGACTATCGATGCACCTCGATCCCGCCCATGGACGACGACGTGCTCGCGAAGCGCAGGACCGGTAGCGCGACCTCGGTCTCGCGGCGCAGCGCGCCGGCGCTGTCGGGATCGGCGATGCCCTCGACGCGGACGCCGTCGGGCAGGCGCACCTCCATGCCGCCCATGCTGGCGTCGAGGTTCAGGTCGCAGTCCTGGCGCCAGAGGCCGCGCAGGTCCAGCTCGGCGCCACCCATGCTGGTGGCGACATCGATGGTGCGCGGGCTGGCGTTGCCGAGGCGCTTGCCCTCGAAGCCGCCCATGCTGCCGCGCACGATCAGGCGCTGCATCGGTTCGCGCAGGGGTTCGTCGACGCTAAGGGTGAAACCGCCCATGGCGTAGGTGACGTCCGTCGCGGTGATCCAGCACCCGCCGAGCTCGGCGTCGAAACCGCCTTGCTTGACGGTGATGTCGAGGGCCACCGGCATGTCGGGGGGCAGGACCACGCGCAGCTCGTTCTCCTCGTCGCCGCCGCCATGGACGATCTGCTGGATGATGGAGGCCAGGCCCGACGTCGTGCGACGCATGCGCAACGTGTAGACCCAGGTCGAATCGGTCTCGACGAGGTCCTCTTGCAGGTCGTACATCGAACTGTCGTAGTGCGCCTCCACGCGCACGCCCTCGCCGGGGACGCCGGGCTCGATGGTGAAGCCGCCCTGGGCGATGTCCACCACCAGGCGGCCCTGGCGGGGCGTCTTCACGACCGGCACGGCGACGGTGTCGACGACGGCCGGCGCCACGATGGGCGGCGTGAACTCCCGCGCCGCCAGCTGCGGCCCGCCGCTGCGCGGCCGGGAGGCCAGCGCCACGATCCCCGCGAAGAGGACCACGATCGCGATCATCCCGAGGCAACCGAACCCTGCGATCTTCAAGCAGCCGCGCGGGGACGCCATGGGGACCTTCCTTGTGAGTTCACCTTCGCCGGGGCGACGTTCCGATACCCGCGCGTCGCGGGATTATTCGGACGGTTGACGCGGCGTGCCTGCAGAGAGTTGCATACCACGTTTCCCGGGGAGCAGGCAACTCCGGCCAGGTCATGCCGATCGAGACTCCCGCCACAGCGCGATTCCCGTGCACCCGAAGAGAAGGATGAACTGGGTGGCGCCGGAGACGAATGTCCAGGGTTGGGGGTTGGGCGTCGCGGCAAAGGAGAACCAGGCGAAGAACCCAATCGAGAGCGACGACAACGCGACGAGGACCCGGGCGGAGAGGCGCGGTCGCGCGCGAACCAGGAACGAGAGTCCGGTCAGGACAATCACCAGCGCGGAGATCGTCCCGAGCCACAGGAGCCGGACCTCCGTGTATTGATGTCGCAGGCAGGGGACCAAGGTCACCGCGGCCAGGGCGGCTGCGCCCAGGAAGATCCGGGACGTTCCCTCGCGAGCCCCCCAGTACTGCAGCAGGTAGCTGACCAGGAAGGTGCCTTCCACGAGCCCCAGTGACCCGGCGGGAGAGAGACCCTCCATCACACCTGCGGCGCGGAGAATGCGGGTCACCATGAGCAGGAACACTGCACAGATCATCGCGTGAAAGGCCGCGCGGTGAGCCACGCCAAGCAGGAACTCGTCTCCGTCCTTGAGTACGCCGATCTCCCGCAAAAGGGAAGGCATCACGATGGCCGCGATCGCGACCACCCAGGCCCATCCCAACCACTGTTGCAGCGCGATGGCGGTCAGCCCGATGCCGATGGCGATCCAGTCCACGGAGGGCAGGCGACGGACGACGGACATGGCATCCCCCTCAAGGCGTGAGTTCGAAGAGGTCGTCCACCTTCATGCCGAGTTCGCGCGCGATGAGGAAGGCCAGGAGCGCCGACGGCACGAACTGGCCTTTCTCGATCGCCAGGATGGTCTGGCGGCGCACGCCGACGCGCTCGGCGAGGTCCTGCTGGGTCAGGTCCAGGCGGGCGCGGTGCTGGCGGAGGTGGTTGGTCAGCTTCATGGGACATATTGTTCGGCATGGCGAACTAATTGTCAAGTATGAATTACTATAACTCGTCCACGAAATCGATATGTCGCGAGTTTGGGCGGTTTATCCTGGACGCCTACAATCGATACACTTCGGCAGCAGACTGGCCGTGATCGTCGCGCCACTTGTGCCGGCGCAAGTGGCGCAACTCATTTTATCACAAACCTTTAATGGTTTTCGTCAGGCCCGCGCCACCGGCACCTGCAACTCCGTCACGTAGGACGACGGCGCCCGCCCCGGCTCCGGGCCCACCAGGTAGACCTCCCGGTCGGGGCCGGCGATGCGGTAGCCATTGGCCTCCACCCAGCCCAGCAGCGCGGCGTAGGCGTGGCGGATCTCCTCGTAGGGGCCCTGGTGGACCGTGCAGGCGAGGCAGGCTTCCGCCGGCAACTCGCGCTCGCGGACGCGCGGGTGCGCCGGCAGGCGGCCCGCGAACGGCGCCGCGACCTCGATGTCGACATCCTGCTCGCGGTACTCGCCGTCGTGGTAGAGGGCCAGCGGCGGCCCCGTGAACTGCAGACGCGCGCCGCCGAGGAAGCCGCACAACTCGCCGAAGAGCCGCTCGATGTCGGGGTAGTGCGGAACCGTGTCCCGCAGCGAGGCCACCCGCAGCGCGGGGGCGCTCTTGATGGTCACGTCGTACATGGGCATCTCGCCCTCCCTTTCCAGCCGCGCGAGGTAGGCCTCGACGCGCCCGAGGCGCGCGCGGCCGTCCGCGATCTCTCGTTCCAGCTCGGCCCGTCGCAACCGCAGCATGCCGCGGATCTCGTCCGCGCCGGGCTCCTCGTCCATCAGGTCGGCGATCTCCTGGAGGGAGAGGCCGAGGTCCTTGAGGGCGAGGATCCGCTGCAGTCGCGGCAACTGGTCGGCCGCGTAGAAGCGATAACCGCTGGAGCGGTCCACGCGCGCGGGTTCGAGCAGGCCGCGCTCGTCATAGAGCCGCAGCGTCTTGACCGTCACCTGCGCCAGCTTCGAGAATTCACCGATCCTGAACACACACACTCCTCCATCGCAAGCTTGCCGGGATGACGATCGGGTCTCCCCCAGGGGGAGAGTCAAGACGCTTTCAGCGCGGCCGTTGCCCGAGCAGTCGGGCCGGCAGGAAGAGGATGGCCTTCAGGAACGCGAACACGCCCGTCACGACGATGCCGAGCAACCGGAAGGGCAGCAGGATCAGCCACACCAGCGGGTAGACCACCAGCGCGAGCAGGGCCAGCGGCCAGCAGAGCACGAAGAGGATGCACCAGAGCAGGAACTTCAGCATGGCCTTGGACCTCCCTTGACGGGCGCGATACCCGCGGTGGGCGGGCGCTATTCGGCTCGCCGGAGAATAGCGCCGACCGTCGTCCCGGTGGTAGCGAAAGCGCCGGCGGACGGGTAGTCTATGCGCCAACCCCCGCGAAGGAGCTCGCATGACCGCCATCCAGGACCATTACCCCGACGACGTCGCCCACTGCTACGGCTGCGGCCGTCTCAACGCCGACGGCTTGCAATTGAAGACGCGCTGGGACGGCGAGGAGACGGTCGCGCACGTCACGCCGCGGCCGTATCACACGGCGATGCCGGGCTTCGTGTACGGGGGTCTGATCGCCTCGCTGGTGGATTGCCACGCGATGGGCACCGCCGCCGCGGCGGCGGAACGCGCGGCGGGCCGCGACATCGGCGACGGGCCCGCGCCGCGTTTCGTCACCGCCCAGCTCAACGTGACCTACCTGAAGCCGACGCCGCTCGGCCCGCCGCTCGAGGTGCGGGGCCGCGTGCGCCTGGCGACCGAGCGCAAGGCGACCATCGACGTGACCGTGGCGGCCGACGGCGTGATCACCGCGCGGGGCGAGGTGGTGGCGGTGCGCATTCCCGAGACGATGGTGAAGAAGGACTAGAGGTAGAAGTCCCGCTCCCCGCCCTCGATCTTCACCAGCTTGTCGCACACGTTGCAGCGCAGGGACTCGTTCTCGAACGCCGCCAGCGACGACGCGATGAGTTCCTCGCCCAGCGCCCGGGTCGCCGGCGTCGCGTAGTCCTCGAGGTATTCCTTCACCGTGAGGATCGCGTTGGGCTGGCAGAATTCCTTGATGAGGCCCGGCTTGGCGAGGTCCATGAAGTCGGCGCCGGTGCGGCCGCGTCGGTAGCAGGCCGTGCAGAACGACGGCAGGAAGCCGTGGTTCATCACGTCGGCCACCACCTCGTCGAGGGAACGGTGGTCGCCGAGCGAGAACTGCGAGCCGGCGTGCTTACCCTCGGCGGCCTCGGTGTAGCCGCCCGGGTTGGTGCGGCTCGAGGCCGACAGCTGCGAGACGCCGACCTCGAACGCCGCGCGGCGGATCTCGGGATTCTCGCGCGTCGAGAGGATGATGCCGGTGTACGGCACGGCGAGGCGCAGGATCGCCACCAGGCGCAGGAAATCGCGGTCGGCGACGGCGTGCGGGGGGTGGTCGGCGATCGCGCTGCCCTCGGCCGGCTCGATGCGCGGCACGCTGATGGTGTGCGGGCCGCAGCCGTAGGTCGCCTCGAGATGGGCCGCGTGCTGCATGAGGGCAAGCACCTCGAAGCGATGGTCGTAAAGGCCGAACAGCACGCCGGTGCCGCAGTCGTCGATGCCGCCCTGCATGGCGCGGTCGAGGGCGCCGAGGTGCCAGTCGTAGTCGGATTTCGGGCCGGACGGGTGCATCTGCGCGTACGTCGGTCGGTGGTAGGTCTCCTGGAAGAGCTGGTAGGTGCCGATGCGGCAGGCCTTCAGCTGCCGGTAGTGCTCCACGTCGAGCGCCGCGACGTTCACGTTGAGACGACGGATCTCGCCGTTGGCCTCCTTCACCCCATAGACGGTCTCGATGGCCCGGAAGACGTAGTCGAGGCCTTGCCCGTCTGGATAGTGCTCGCCGGCGACCATGAGAATCCGCTTGTGTCCCTCGCGAATGATCATGCGCGTCTCGCTGGCGATCTCCGCGAAGGTGAGGTCGCGCCGCACGAGGCCGCGGTTGCTGACGCGGAAGGCGCAGTAGAGGCAGTCGTTCTGGCATTTGTTGGTGATGTAGAGGGGAGCGAAGAGCACCAGCCGGTTGCCGTAGATCGCCTCCTTGACCGCCTGCGCGGCGTGGAAGATCTCGTCGTCCAGGTCGCGGTCGGCGCAGGCCAGCAAGGTCGCCACCTCGTCGTACGCCAGGCCGTGCAGGTCGCGGGCCTTGGCGAGGATGTCGCGCACGCGCTCCGCCGAGGGATCGGCGTGGTCGACGAGGGCCTGGTGGATGGCGTCGGCGTTGATGATCTGGTTCACGGCAGGCGTCCTTCCTGGGGACTTGCGACGAAACCCGGATCCAATCTAGGCACCCGGACGACCGGTGTCAGGCTCGTAGTTCTTACCACGCAAGAAACGAGCCGCCGGTGCGTGACCGGCGGCTCGCGGCAATCGCCATCGTCCAGGTAGGATTATCGGTAGAGCGCCTTGACGTGGCCCCAGGTCTGGCCCTCGGTCGCCACGCCGCCGCAGGTGATCACCATGGTGATGCAGCAGGCGTCGTACAGCTCGCCCGTCGTCGCGTCGCACAGGAGGGCCGGGTAGTCCGCCGGCGCCGGCGTGCCGAAGGCGCTGCTCCAGATGAGCTCCGCGTTGGCGATGGTGTAGGCGATCTGGCAGTCGTCGCAGTCGTCGATCATGCCGTCGAAGAAGACGTTGGAGTTCACCGCCACCGGCTGTCCACCCACGTACTGGACGCGCGCGGCGACGTTGTAGTAGGTCAGCGAGCCGGTGATGTCCAGCCCGTCCAGGCTCCAGATATGCGCGCCGGACAGCCAGAACTGGCCGCCCGTGTAGTTGGTGACGTAGTCGATGTAGCCGTCGCCGTTCACGTCGACGGTGTTCTCCACCTCGACGGCGCCGACCGCGTCGATCGCCTGGCCCCAGACCTTCCACTGCATGCCGAGGGTCCCGTCCCACGACATCGCGTTCTCCGTGTTGCCGGGCTGGCCCGGGCCGCCGTTGCACCACGCCTCGGAGACGCGTCCGGGCAGGAGCGTGCCATTGCTCGTGCGGTAATATCCGGAATCAGGACACCCGGCCAGGGCCGAGGCCGCCAGGCCCAGCACCAGCACGAGGGTGATCGATAGCTTCAGGTTCTTCATGACCCCCACCTCTCTCAGTGTTCAGCGCAGCGGTTGCCGCGGTGTTTACCGGAAGAGCGACTTCACGTCGCCCCACGTCTCGGATTCGTTGGTGACCGAGCAGTTGATGTTCGCGTTGATGCTGCAGATGTCGGTCAGCTCGCCCACGTTCGCGCCGCAGGGCAACTCCGGATAGCCGGACGGCTGGTTGGGCCAGCCGGTCCGCCAGGCGAGGAGCCCGTCGGCGAGGACGTACTGGAAGACGCACTCGCCGCAGCCGTCGAACGAACCGGTCATCGAGACGTTGGAGGTGGCGCCATCGACCTGGTTCAGGAAGTAATTGACGCGCACGCTGAGGCTGAAGCTCGAGACCATGCCGGTGACGGGCAGTCCGTCCGTGCTCCAGGCGTGGTCGCCGGAGAGCCAGAAATGCCCGCCGTCGTAGTTGATGAGGTAGTCCTTCCAGCCGATGCCCTGGGGCGACATGTAGCTGTCGACCAGGACGGCGCCCGCGGCATCGACCGTCAACCCGAAGATGTGCCACTGCCCGCCGAGGACTCCGTCGGACCAGGACATCAGATGCAGTGCGTTGCCCGGCTGACCGAAGTCGACCGCGCTGCCGCCCGCGCCGCACCAGCCCTCGGCTGCACGACCAAGCGCCATGGTGCCCTGCGACGAGCGGTAAACGCCTCCGTTGGGGCAGGCCGCCAGGACCGGCAACGCGACGAGCAAGATCATGAACGTCGGCACCAGCCTCTTGCACAATAGCTTCATGATTCCCACCTTTCTCCAGATCAAAAGCGATATGGACAGGGCACGAATTCCCCTACGCAATCCGCAGGTTGCGTTTCCGTCGCATTGTAGCCGCCTTCAGCGTGAAATTGCAAGATGTTGATCGATTTTATTGTCAATGGGCGCCCGTGTTCGTCGCTTATTTTCACCATGTAGTCTTTAATTTGTGCTTTTGTGGCCCTGGCGCGAGAGCGGGACGGCGGCGATGGTCCGGGTAAGTATTGCGCTCGTCCGGCGTTCGTCCACCCGCCAACCCAGACTTGAATTACATTGATCCTTGGTGCCCGGATGATTGTGCATGCCGGGCGGCACGCCCGGTCGAGGCCGATTCCGACAACGGTCGTTTCCGTACCTCTGTTCGAATAGCAAAGAAATCTCACCTCAAGATAGGATAGCGATCTTTCCAGGGCCGGTGCACAATCTTCCGGGCACAACGGACGTAACGGCAGGAGGCCGCCGACGTCTCATGATCGAGGTCCTGATGCCACTCAGCGACGCGCAGATCATCGCCACCGTCCTCAGCGGCGACCGCGAGGCGTACCGGTTCCTGGTCGAGCGCTACCAGGACCGGGTGTTCGGCGTGCTGTTGCGTCTGGTGGGCGATCGCGACGTCGCCGAGGAGGCCGCGCAGGAGGCCTTCGTCAAGGCCTACCTGGCGTTGCCACGGTTTCGCGGCGAGAGCGCCTTCGGCACCTGGCTGGTGCAGATCGCGATCCATGCCGCGCGGGACCGGGTCCGGCGACGACAGCGGCGCTGGCAGGTCGAGACGGTCGAGGAAGAAGGTCTCGAGGTCGCCGCCGCCACGACGCCCGATGCGTTGCGGTCCATGGTGCTGGACGAGGATCTCGATCGCCTGCAGCTCGCTCTCCAGCAGCTGCCGGAGGACTACCGCGAAGTGCTCGTGCTGAAGCACATCGAAGAATGGTCCTTCGAGGAGATCGCCCGGCACGCGCAGGCCAGCGTGGGGTCGCTGAAGGTCCGGGCCCACCGCGGCCGGCGCCTGCTGCGGCAGGCCCTGGAAAAGATGGCGCCGCTACCCGGACGCGCCGCGAAGGCGGCCGGCGCGGGAGAGGATTGAGCATGGATTCCCTGATGCAGCGTTTTCTCGACGGGGATCTCACCCCGCGCGAGGCGGCGGCATTCGAGGCTCGCCTCGCCGCAGAGCCGACCTTCGCCGCCGAACTACGCGGCTGGGAAGCCGCGATGGCGCAACTGACCGCCCCTCCGCGGACGACCGTGTCCGCGGGTTTCGCGGACCGGGTGATGACCGCGGTGCGCGCAGCCGACGTCGAAGCCCAGGAGTCGGCGCCTCCGCGCCGGCCGGCGTGGCTGCGCGCCCCGGCCCTGGCCATGGCCGCCTCGCTCGTCTTTTGCTTCCTTGCGGGGTACCTGGTGGCCGAGCGGGGCATCGTCGGCCGGCAGCCCCGGACCCCGACCGCGGCAACGGAGGGGGCCCTCCAGCTTGCCGGGGCTCGTGGCGCCGCGGGACTGCGCGTCGTCCGTCTGGTGTTTCCGCAAACCGGGGCAGCCCGGACCGTGTCCGTCGCCGGTGACTTCAACGGCTGGCAGCCGGAGGGGTTGCCCCTTGTCCAGCGCCAAGGCGTCTGGACCATCGATCTCGCTTTGCCGCCTGGTATCTACGAGTACATGTTCGTGGTGGATGGCCAGCAGTGGGTGACCGACCCCCTGGCCCGCACCACGCGTGACGACGGATACGGCGGCGAGAATGCCATCCTGGATCTCACGATCTGATCCTGCTTCCCCCCGGCTCGCGGTCTACCTGATCGTGGGCTCGATTCTGGCGACGACCGCGACCGGGGGGATCGCCGCCGAAACCTGGTGGACGGCGGCCGGCGGGCATGAGGACGACGTCACCGCCAATCTCGACCTCGGCCTCGAACCTGTCCCCGGCGGTTCCTTCCTGCAGTTCTCGGGGGGCCTGGCGGCGCAGACCGGCCGGCAGCAGACGCTGCGCTGGAATGCTCAGGGGTCGTGGCAACGGTTTCTCGAACCCGGCCAGCGGAATCTCGCCGCCGCGGCCCTGGGTGTCGACGGGCGCTACGGACTGCACGGCCGCTGGTATCTGCGTCCCGTCCTTTCCGGTTTCTTTCTCGAAGATTCCGCGCGACCCGAAGCCCGCATGTTCGGTGCCGGCGCCGACCTCGCGCTGGTGCGCCGCGGGACGCGCGTCGATCTCGAGGTGCTCGGCGGCTGGGAAGGCCGCAACTACCCGCGGCTGTTCATCCTCGACGCGGATAGCGTGCAGCATGCGCACCAGGAGCGGCGGCTGCGGGTCGGCCCCGGCCTCACCTGGCACCCTGGTCTCGCCCTGGTCGCCTCCGCCAGCCTGACCGCCGCCTGGGCCGAGGCCCGCGAGAGCTGGTACGACGCTCGCGAGCTGATCGCCCTGGCCGCCGTCCGCTGGCGACTCGGCCCCCGCGCGCGCCTGCTGGCCCACGGGTATGCCCGCCAGCGACGGTTCCCCGACCGTCCCGAGGACCAGGACGACGACCTCACCCTCCAGGTCGGCCTGGCCGCCGAATGGGACGTCGCCAGGATGGCCACCGCCACCGCCGGCTGGGTGGGCACTCGCTACCGCGACCCCACCGACGAACGACAGAACCTCGATCGCGTGTCCCTTGCCTTGACCTGGCGTTTCGGCGGTCTGCCCGCCGCGCCGGCGAGGCGTGCGCGCCCCGCGCCGCTGCGAGCCGGCGAACCGGTGGTGTTGCGCGTCAAGGCGCCCGACGCGCGAGTCGTGGCGGTGGTGGGCGACTTCAACGGCTGGGATCCGCTGGTTCACCCCCTCGCGGCACAGGCCGACGGATGGTGGACCATCGCGCTGGCCTTGCCGCCCGGACGCTATCAATATGTCTACTGGATCGACGGGGTACTGGTGCCGCCGGCGGACGATGCGGCCACGGTGCCCGACGGCTTCGGCGGCCGCAACGGCCTGCTCGAGGTGCTGCCGTGAGCGCTGTAACCGGCGCGCGCAGCGCGGCGTCTCAACGGTAGCTGGCGTCGTAGGCAGAGCCCCCGGGCGCCACGTCCATAGAACGAGGAGATCGAGATGTTCTCCAAGTCCATCAACCGAGGTCCACGTGCGCTGGCGTTGGTCTCGTGCTCACTGGCCCTGTTCCTCGCGACGTCGCCGGGCCGCATCCAGGCCGCGGTCGAGGCTCCCGCGCAGACGGCGCGAGATCTCCTGGTCACGCAACTCGAAGCAGGCGTGGAGTCCCTGAGCGACCTCGACGCGACGCAACGGTCGAGGATGCTCGAGAACCTGCATTCGTTCCTCGAGGCCGGCCTGGATCCGTCTCGGCTCGTGGGACTCTTCCCTGCGTCAGGTCAACCGCATCTGCCGGGCCCCGAAGCCCTGCGCGCCCAGGCCGCCGTCGGCGAGGCGCTGGCGGCGGGTCTGCCCGCGGATCTGGTCCTGACCAAGGTCCAGGAAGGCTGCCGCAAGCGCGTGTCGCCCGACCGCGTGGCCGACGCGGCGGAGCGCATGGGCCAATCGCTGCGCGTCGCGGCGAGCTTCCTGGTGACGGCCGCGCAAAGCGGCGTCGCCGGCGGCCCCAGCCCGGCCCACGGCCGGGTCAACGACGTCGCCCTGGACGTGTGGAGCGGCCTGGCCAGCCACGATCTCGATCGGTTGCAGGCGCGGGCCGTCCTGCGCGTCCAGGCCGGTGGTTGCACGCTGGAAGAACTGGTCGCGGCGAGCGACTGCGCCGCCAGCCTGCTCGCGGCGGGAGCCGCGCGCGAGCAAGCTGTCGAGATCGCCGGCGAGGCGCTCGGCAGCGGCATGACGCCGGCACAGATGCGCGAGATGTCCGACCTCGTCGCGGCGGCCCACCTCAAAGCCCCGGTGGACGACGTGCTGGTCGCCGTGCGCGGCAGGCTCGCCGAGGGCGTCGGTTCGCGGGAGATTGCGGAACATCTGTTGCGGGCCGGCTGGCTCGGGCCGGCGGACGTCCCCGGCGTCGGCCAGGCGGGACCGAACGCCGGACCGGGTAGCCCCGGTTATCCCGGCGGCGCGGGCGCCGACACGCGCCCGGGCCCCAACGGCGCCGGGAATGGAACGGGCGGCAACCGCTGAGCCGCCGTGACGACGATGCCGGTCGTGCCTTCGCGGGGGGAGGTGCGGCCGGCTTTTTTTCCGGCTACCGTCCGCCCTTGAGTTGCTGCGCGTGCTGCTGGCGGAACTTCGCCATCTTGGGAGCGATGACGGCCTGGCAGTACCCCTGTGACTGGTTGCGCTGGTAGTAGTCCTGGTGGTATTCCTCGGCGGTGAAGAACGCTCCGAGCGGTTCGACGCTCGTCACGATGGGCCGGTCGAAGATCTTCTCCGCGGTGAGCCGCGCGATCAAGGCCCGCGCCGCCGCCTGCTGGTCGTCGTCGTGGCCGAGGATGATCGACCGGTACTGCGAACCCACGTCGGCGCCCTGGCGGTCGACCGTCGTCGGATCGTGGATCGAGAAGAAGATCGTCAGGAGCTCGTCGTAGCTGACGACGGCAGGATCGTAGGTGATCTGGATCACCTCGGCATGACCCGTGTCGCCGCCGCAGACGTCCTTGTAGGTCGGGCGGTCCGTCCGGCCGCCGGCGTAGCCCGAGACCACCTTGGTGACGCCGGCGACCTCCTCGAAGACGGCTTCGAGACACCAGAAGCAACCGCCGCCGAAGGTGGCGGTCTCGAGACGGGGGACCGGGGTGAGCGCGTCGCTGTCCACAGGACATCCTCCCAGCCAGGCCGCGACGAGCGTCGCGGCGATCATGACAGCCTTGGGGGAACGCATGTCGTCTCCCTTTCTGCGGCCGGCGTCGCGGCCGTGCCTGCCGCTCAAGATACCGCGAATCACCCGGCAGGTAACCCCACCATCCATGTCGGAGTTCCGTCGTCACGTCCATGCCACCGCGCCACGCACAGGAGGACCACCTCGTGATCACCGCTGCTCGCCGCGCCCTCACGGTCTGCCTGCTCGCCGCCGCCCTGTCGCCGAGCCCGGCGCGGACCGAGGCTGACATGCCCGACCTCGCCTACGAGACCTACACCCTGCCGAACGGCCTGCGCGTGATCCTGCACGAGGACCACGCGTTGCCCGTGGTCGCGGTCAACGTCTGGTACCACACCGGCTCCAAGAACGAGAAACCCGGCCGCACCGGCTTCGCGCACCTCTTCGAGCACATGATGTTCCAGGGCTCTCAACACCATGACGCCGACTACTTCCTGCCGCTGCAGAAGATCGGCGCCACGGTGAATGGCTCCACCACGCAGGACCGCACCAACTACTGGGAGAACGTCCCCAGCGATCAGCTCGCGCTGGCCCTGTGGCTGGAGGCCGACCGCATGGGCTGGCTGCTGCCCGCGATGACCCAGGAGCGCCTGGACAACCAGCGCGACGTCGTGAAGAACGAGAAACGCCAGGGAGAGAACCAGCCCTACGCGCTGGTGCGCGACCTGCGCCTGCAACTCATGTATCCCGAAGGCCATCCCTATCGCTGGCCGGTGATCGGCAGCATGGACGACCTCTCCGCCGCCTCGCTCGAGGACGTGAAGGACTTCTTCCGCCTCTACTACGCGCCCAACAACGCCTCGCTCTGCGTCGCCGGCGACTTCGACCCCGCCGAGGCGAAGCGCCTGATCGGCGACTACTTCGGGCCCATCCCGCCGGGCCGGCCGGTGCAGCGCGTGCAAGCCTGGCTACCCCGTCTGGACGGCGAGGTGCGCGCCGTGGCCGAGGACGACGTCGAGTTGCCGCGCCTCTATATGAGCTGGCATGCGCCCGGCTTCTTCCAGGCCGACGAGGCGGAGTTGCACCTGCTCGCCGACGTCCTGAGCCAGGGCAAGGCCTCGCGCCTGTACCGGGCGTTGGTCTACGAGCGCGAGATCGCCCAGGACGTGGCGGCGTTCCTCTCGGGCAACGAGCTGAGCGGGATGTTCCTCGTCCAGGCCACCGCCCGGCCGGGCGTGAGCCTCGACGAGCTCGAGGCCGCGGTCGATGCCGAGCTTGCGCGCCTGCAGGAGGAGGGCATCACCAAGGAGGAGCTGATCCTTGCACAGGCGTCGTACGAGACCGCGTTCGTGCGGCGGCTGCAACGCGTCGGCGGTTTCGGGGGCAAGGCTGACCTGCTGAACCGCTATCTGGTGCTGGCCGGCACCCCCGGCTACCTGGCGCAGGACCTCGCGCGCTACAATGACGCCACCGCGGTCGGAGTTCGCGACGCGGCGCGCCGATGGCTGCCGCGCGAGTCGCGCGCCGTCATCCACGTCGTGCCGCAAGGCAAGCTGAACGCCACGACGGAGGCGGTCGCGAGGGACGTCGTGCCGGCGAGCCGCGGCGACGTGGACTTCACGCCACCCGTGATCGAGTCCACGACGCTGGCCAATGGGCTGGAGGTCTGCCTGGTCCGCAAGACCGGCTTGCCGCTGGTGGCGGCGACGCTGGCCGTGCGCAGCGGCTGGTCGTCCGATCCCGTCGGCAAGCCGGGCACTGCCGCGCTCACCGCGGAACTGCTCGACGAAGGCACGCGCCGCCACGACGCCATCAGCCTGGAAACCGCTGCCCGCCGCCTCGGGGCCGAACTGAGCACGCGCAGCGCCTTCGACGCGAGCCAGATCTCGCTGAACCTGCTGGCGCGCCATCTCGACGACGGTCTCGCGCTCATGGCGGAAGTCGCCCGCGAGCCGCTGTTCCCGCCGGCCGAGTTCGAGCGGCAGCGCAAGCTCTACCTCGGACGCATCCAGCAGGAATCGATGCAACCCACGTCTGTCGCGATGAAGCTGCTCCAGGCGAAGGTCTTCGGCGAAGGGCACGCCTATGCGCAGCCGTTCAGCGGCACCGGCACCGCGGCCGGCCTCGCGACGCTCTCCGCGGCGGACCTGGCGGACTTCCACGCGACGCACTATGTCCCCGGCAATGCCGTGCTCTGCCTGACGGGCGACCTCACTCTCGCGCAGGCCCGCGCCGCGGCCGAGCGCGTGTTCGGCAGCTGGCCGGCCGGCGTCGCGCCCGCGCCGGTGGTGCCGCCGCCGAACCCGGACCGCAGCGCGCGCATCTTCCTCGTCGACCGGCCCGGCGCGCAGCAGAGCGCGATCTCCGCGGCCTATCCGAGCGTGAGCGTGGGCGACCCGGACCGGCTCGCGCTCGAGGTCCTGAACACGGCCCTCGGCGGCCAGTTCGCCTCGCGGTTGAACCTGAACCTGCGCGAAGACAAGGGCTATACCTACGGCGCCAGGACCCAGCTGGCGGCGTTCGGCGGCGGCGGCTTCTTCGGCGCAGCGACCCAGGTCCAGACGCAACATACCGCGGCGACCATCGTCGAGATCCTCAAGGAGTTCGCCGACGTGCGCGAGACGCGACCCCTGGACGGCGAGGAGTTGCAGAACTGCGTCAACCAGATGGTCCTCGCCTTCCCGCAGGACTTCGAGACGTACCAGGGTGTCGCCGGCCGGATCGCTCAACTGATCGTCAACGCCCAGCCCAGGGACGAATGGCAGACGTACGCCGCGCGCGTCCAGGCCGTGACGGCGCCCGATCTGCAACGCGTCGCGCAGCGGCTCGTGCGGCCGGACGACCTCGTGTTCGTGATCGTCGGCGACCGCGCGCGCATCGAGGACGGCCTGCGCGCGCTGAACGTCGGCAAGGTCAGCGTTGTCACCTTGACGGGGGGTGTCTAGGCCGCGTGCCGCGACGGCAACCTCGTCTACCGTTTCGACCGGACCTTCCCGGCCGCTCGGCGCGGACGGGATCCGCAGACCGGGCGTCCCCGCGGGAACGCCCGGCCCGGGCTGGCTCGCTACGGGATGTACTTCCCGCGCGGCGTGTAGTGGGTATGCAGCAGTTCGTGGCTGCGGTGGCCGCACGGCCCGTCGGTCAGGAACTCCTGGTAGATCCGCACGATCGCCGGGTTCTCGTGGCTCTTGCGGACCTCGTAGGCGCGGTCCTCGTCGTAGATCGCCCGCGCGCGCGCCTCGCGGATCTTCTGATTGGTGGGGATGGGCTGGCCGCCGCCGCCCAGGCAGCCCCCGGGGCAGGCCATGAACTCGATGAAGTGGCACTCGCTGAACTTGCCGCCTCGCTTGATGTCTTCCATCACGCGCTTGGCGTTCGCCGTCCCGTGGGCGACGCCGACCTTCAGGGTCGCGCCCTTCAGCCAGTTCCAATCCGGCACCAGGTGGGCCAGGATCTTCGGCACCGGGCCGACCTCGGTGATGGGAATCTCCACGTAGCGCATGCCCTCGAATCCTCGCACGGGCACGATCTCGGCGTGGTCGTAGAAGTTCTCCACCACCTTGCCGGTCACCAGCTCGATCACGCAGCGCAGCGCCGATTCCATGACGCCGCCGGTGGCGCCAAAGATCACGCCCGAGCCGGTGGCCGAGCCGAAGGGGTCGTCGAATTCGCTCTTGGGCATGTTCGGCAGGTCGATGCCCGACTCGCGGATCATCTTCGCCAGCTCGCGCGTGGTGAGACCGTAGTCGACGTCCTTGTAGCCGCTGTCGCACATCTCCGGCCGGTTGCATTCGAACTTCTTGGCCGAGCAGGGCATGAGGGCCACGCTGACGATGTCCTTGGGGTCGATGCCCGCGCGCTTGGCGTAGAACGTCTTGATCAGGGAACCGAACATCTGCTGCGGGCTCTTCGCCGAGGAGAGGTTGGGGATGTACTCGGGATAGAAGTGCTCGAGGAACTTCACCCAGCCGGGCGAGCAGCTGGTGAACTGCGGCAGCGACACCGACGCATCCTGCTTCACGAGGGCCCGGAAGAGGCGCAGGATCAGCTCGGTACCCTCCTCGATGATCGTCAGGTCCGCCGTGAAGTTGGTGTCGAAGACCTTGTCGAAACCGCAGCGTCGCAGCGCCGTGTTCATCTGGAAGGTCATCGGCGTGCCGGGTTCGAGGCCGAAGCACTCGCCCATACCGGCGCGCGGGCTGGGTGCCGTCTGGATGACGACGTGCTTGGTGGGGTCGTCGATCGCGTTCCAGACCTCGTCGGAGGGGTCGGTGGCCCGCAGCGCGCCGGTCGGGCAGCGGTTGATGCACTGGCCGCAGTTGATGCAGACGACCTCCCCGAGAGGCTTGTCCATGAACGTCGAGATGCGTGTCTCGTGTCCGCGGCCGAGCGCTTCGAGCACGCCCACTTCCTGCAGGTCGATGCAGGTGCGGATGCAGCGCCGGCAGTTCACGCACTTGTCCATGTCGCGAGTCACGGAGTAGCTGGAGCGGTCCAGCGAATGACGTGGCGCGGTCGGATGCCCGAAGCGGAACTGGCGGATGCCGTATTCCTGCGCGAGGGACTGCAGTTCGCAGTTGTTGTTGCGCCAGCAGGCGTAGCACTCGCCGTAGTGGTCGCTGAGCAGCAGATCCACCATGTGACGACGCGCCCGCCGCACCTTGGCGGTGTTGGTCAGGATCTCGATGGACTCGGTGATCGGGTAGGCGCACGACGGACACAGGGTGCGCAGCCCCTTCACCTCGACCACGCAGATCCGGCACACGCCGGCGATGCACAGGTCCTCGTGGTAGCAGAGCGTGGGGATCTTGATGCCGATCTGCCGGCAGGCGGCGAGGACGGTGGTCCCGCTGGGAACCTCGAGCTCGATGCCGTCGATGATCACCTTGATCATCGTGCCGAGGGTCTTCTTGCTGTCGGCGTCGAGACGGCTCACCTGCTGCGCGATCGGCGCGCGGCTGGGACCGTTGGCGGCGGGGGGCTTACTTGCCATGGCTGCGCTCCTTATCGTGCAACTCAGACGGCCTCGACCGTCCGACCCATGATCTCGTCCTTGAGGTGCTCGACGATGGAGAGGAACACGTTGCCGCTCGACTGCCCGAGGCCGCATTTGCTGGCCAGATGGATCGACTCCGCGAGCGAGACGATCTGCCGCAGGTAGCTGGCGGAACAGGTCCCGGCCTTCAGCATCCGCACGCATTCCAGGAGCTTGGGATTGCCGATGCGGCAGGGCGTGCACTGGCCGCAGCTCTCCTCGCACATGAACTCGAGAAAATTCTCGGCGATGCCGAGCATGTCGCGGCCGGGCCCGAAGACGATGACCGAGCCGCCGGTGGGCACGTCCTCGTAGCAGATCAGGCGGTCGAATTCCTGCCGGCAGACGCAACGGCCCGCGGCGCCGCCGATGACCACGGCCTTGGCGTTCTCGCCGCCGACCTCGCGCAGCAGCTCGGCCACGGTGATGCCCAGGGGCAACTCGTACACGCCGGGTTGATCGATGTCTCCCGACACGCTGAACAGCTTGAAGCCCTTGGATTTGTCCGTTCCGACGACCCGGAACCAGTCGGCGGTGCGGGTCATGATGCACGCGGCCCAGGCGAAGGTCTCGACGTTGTTGACGATGGAGGGCTGTCCGTCGAGTCCGGTGTCCGCCGGGAACGGCGGGCGGTTGCGGGATTCGCCGCGATGTCCCTCGAGCGACTCGATGAGCGCGGTCTCCTCGCCGCAGACGTAGGCCCCGCTGCCCAGCCGGATCTCGATGTCGAAGACGAAGCCTTGCTTGCCCAGGATGTCCTCGCCGAGCAGGTTCTCCTGGCGCCGCCGGGCGAGCGCAGCCTGCGCGCGGCGATGGTCATGCCCTCGAAGACGAGATCGGGGTACTCGGTGAGGATCACGCGGTCCTTGAAGGTGCCGGGTTCTCCCTCGTCCGCGTTGCAGATAGCATACTTCTGCGTGCCGGCGGCCCGGGCGCAGTAGCCCCACTTCATGCCGGTCGGGAACCCGGCGCCGCCGCGCCCCTTGAGCCCGGAGTCGGTGATTTCCTGGATGATGGCCGACGGCGTCAGCGCCAGCGCCTTGCGGAGCCCGGCATTGGGCTCGATCTCGTTGAAGGTCAACGGCTTGAAAATCGTGCTGTCGATCATACCCGCACCTCCTTCTTCGCCTGGAGGGCGTGGGCGCCGAAGACCTTGCGGCACTCCTCGATGATCGTGTGGACGCCGTCGGGCGAGACGCGCGTATAGACCTGATCGTTCACCAGCAGGGCCGGACCGATGTCGCACATCCCGATGCAGTTCGCCCATTCCAGCGTGAACCGGCCGTCGGGTGTCGTCTGGCCGAACTTGATGCCGAGGTCGTTCTCGAGTTGACGCGCGACGCGATCCTTGCCGAGCATGTCGCAGCACATGGTGCGGCACACGCGAATGACGAAGCGCCCGCGCGCCTTGAAATCCAGGAAGCTGTAGAACGAGACCACCGCGCAGACTTCCACCGGGTGGATCCCGAGCAGATCCGCGATCACCTGCATGGCGTACTCGCTGACGTGGTAGTACTGGCGTTGAACTTCCTGCAGGATGGGCAGGAGGGCGTTCCGGTCGCGGCCGAAGCGGTCGACCAGCGCTTCGAGGGACTGCCGGAGGCGATCCTGTTCGGTCATTAACACCATGGGCAACGACTCCTTTTGTCTGTCGTTCAATGGGTTACGATGGAATGGCGCGCGCCGGCGGTGGGTTTTGGGCGATGGTGGGTCTCCTGGGAGTGTCAGCCTCATACCCAGAACCCGTTGATTGTGACGGAACACCCGACAAACGCAAGAAAAAAGCTCGAATTCGGCCGCGGAGCTGTTGTTAAAATGTTATCATGGCGACTAGCTGGGAGTTTGCCGCGACCCCGGCGCTATTTCGCCGCGGGCGCTAGCGGCAGGATCTCCAGGGATTCGATGCTCGCCGTCGCCGGCGGCTGATCGAGGGGACGACCATCGTCGTGGCTGACGCCCTGGAAGGCCGCCACCGCCACCGCATGCTGGCCCATCCGGAAGCGATCGTGGTCGAGCGAGAAGTGGAGCACCTTCCAGTCGCGGAAGTCCTCGCCAAGCCGGTACTCGAACAGGAAGCGGTCGCCCTGGCGGATTATCCGCAGCGAGAGTTCCGCGGGCCGGGCGGGCAGCCGGTATTCGTCGGTGTAGAGGATGTCCTCGGCGCTCCGCGCCGCGACCATCTGGATCTTGCCGTGCGGCGCCTCCGCCGACGCGGCATAGGTCAGCCGCACGTAGCTGTCGCCCGCGGGATCGCCCAGGATCACCAGGCCCGCTTGCTGCCAATCGGACTCGGGCCGGAAACTGCCGATCCTCAGCGTCGCGCGAAACCACGGCGACGACTGCGGCCAGGCGACGATGTTTCGCGGCGCCAGCGGCGGATCGGACCGCTTGCGCCAGAAGTCGCCCCGGAGGGTGAGCAGGGTCAGGGGTTGTCCCGCCGGGCCGCCGCGCCAGTTCGCCGCGTCGTGGTTCAGCACCTGCAAACCACTCCGCTCGAGTGCGACCACATCGGTCCCGATATCCCGGAAATCGAAACGCAACGCGCCGGCCGGTCTCGCGGGCATCAGCTGATCCCGCACCGCCCAGCCCACCACGAGCAGCACGACGGCGACGACGAGCGCCGCGCCGGCCAACCGACGGGCCCTGCCCCGCGCTGGCGGGTCCCTGGTCACGGCCGGGCTGGGCGATGACGCGCGCATCTCCGTCCGCACCTCGCCGATGAACCGGTAGCCGTGACGCTGAACCGTTTCGATGTGGCGAGGACGGTGGGCGTCGTCGCCCAGCGCGCGCCGGAGATTCCGGATGACCGAATTGATGCTGACGTCGAAGTCGACGGTCACGTCCGGCCAGATCGCCTCGCGGATGGCGTCGCGCGTGACGACGGCGCCCGGCTGCCGCAGCAACAGCACCAGGAGAGCGAGGGATTGGCTGGGGGCCGGCACCTGGATCCCATGGCGGCGAAGCGTGGACCCGGCCGCATCGATCTCGAACTCGTCGAACCGGAAATGGAGGTGGGTCACCGGCGGCGTCGGAAGTTCAGAGAGGTTCATGTCGCGCCTTCCGGGTCCGGGTTAGACCGCGTCTCGCGGGTCGAACCTAGCACGCCGGCGCCGCCGGAAAAACGGCAAACCCTGTGGGAAGGCGGAGGCGCGGGACAAAGGGTCTCAGCGCCAGCCCGGGCCGCAGAAAATGAGCAGCGGAATCAACATAAACAAAACAATGACAACATCTTACACACGTCACCAGAACATCAGACGCGAATCACGGCGAGATCATGCGTCCGCGCGGGAAGGCGGCTCTAGAGTCCGTGCTCGTGACCACGGGCCGCGGCGTTTGAACATACTGGTCTGGACGGTATCGAACGCCATCTCGATCCGGGCAAGGAAACGGTTCGTCGCCCATCGCAGATTCCATCGCCGCGGCCCGCGGCACCTCACGCTTCCGCCGACCCGCGGCGCTCGACCGCTCTCCCCACGTTCAGCACCAACTGCCCGCCCCTCTCGTCGAGCGTCGCCGTCTGGTCCGGCAGGATCTCGCCGGCGAGGATGGCGTCCGCGAGTCGGTCCTGCACCTCTCGCTGGATGACCCGCTTGACGGGTCGCGCGCCGAACTGCGGATCCCAGCCCAGCTCGGCCAGGCGCGCGATCGCGGCGTCGGTGGCCTCGACGCGGATGTCCTGCTCGACGAGCGCCCGCTCCACCTTGGCGAGTTCGAGCCGCACGATCTGGGCGATCTGTTCGCGGCGCAGTCGCCGGAAGCGGACCACCGCGTCGAGGCGGTTGAGGAACTCCGGTCGGAAGTGCCGCGCGAGTTCGTCGAGCACGGCGCGCTGGCGTCGTTCGCGCGCGTCCGCGTCCTCGCCGGCGACGGGCTCGTGACGGTCGTCCTGGCCCAGGTTGCTGGTCATCACCACGAGGGTGTTGCGGAAATCCACCACCCGTCCCTTGCCGTCGGTGAGCCGGCCGTCGTCGAGCAGCTGCAGCAGCACGTTCATGACCTCGGGGTGCGCCTTCTCCACCTCGTCGAGCAGGATCACGCTGTACGGGTGGCGCCGGACGGCCTCGGTGAGCTGGCCGCCCGCCTCGAACCCGACGTAGCCGGGCGGCGCGCCGATCATGCGCGCCACGGCGTGGCGTTCCATGTACTCGCTCATGTCCAGGCGCACCAGGTGCTTTTCGTCGCCGAAGAGCTGCTCGGTGAGCGCCTTCACGAGCTCCGTCTTGCCGACGCCGGTCGGACCGAGGAAGAGGAAGGACCCGAGGGGCCGGTTGCGGTCGGTGAGCCCCGCCCGCGAGCGGCGCACCGTGCGCGCGACCTCGGCCACGGCCTCGTCCTGGCCGACGACGCGAGCGGCGAGCCGGTGCTCGAGGTCGCGGAGCTTGTGGGCCTCGTCCTCGACCAGCCGCTGCGCCGGGATGCCGGTCCACTTGGCCACCAGCTCGGCGATGTCGTCCTCGGTGACCTCCTCCTGCAACAGCGGCGTGTCGCCCTGCACGCGCCGCAGTTCTGCGCGGGCCCGCTGGACCTCGCCGGCCAGGCGGGATTGCTCGCCGTACTTCAGCTCGCTGGCGCGCGCCAGGTCGCCGCGACGCTCGGCGTCGTCCATCGCCAGCTGGGTTTGCTCCTGCTCGGTCTGCAGCTCGCGGATCCGGTCGATCGCCAGCTTCTCCTCCTCCCAGTGCGCCCGCAGGGACGTGAGCTCGTCGCGCAGTTCCTCGATCTGATGGTCGATGGCGTCGCGGCGCCCCACGGCACCTTTCTCGGTTTCCTTGCCGAGGGCCAGCTTCTCCATCTCGAGCTGGTTGAGGCGGCGCTGCAGGGCGTCGACCTCCGAGGGCACCGAGTCGATCTCCATGCGCAGGCGGCTGGCGGCCTCGTCCATGAGATCGATGGCCTTGTCCGGCAGCATGCGGTCGGCAATGTAGCGCTGGGACAACTTCACGGCGGCGACGATGGCGCCGTCGGTGATGCGGATGCCGTGATGGACCTCGTAGCGTTCCTTCAGGCCGCGCAGGATGGCGACGGCCTGTTCCCACGTCGGTTCCTCGACCATCACCGGCTGGAACCGTCGTTCGAGGGCCGGGTCCTTCTCGATGTTCTGGCGGTACTCGTCGATGGTGGTCGCGCCGATGCAGTGCAGCTCGCCGCGCGCGAGGGCCGGCTTCAGGATATTCGACGCGTCCATGGCGCCCTCGGCCTTGCCCGCGCCGACGAGGGTGTGCATCTCGTCGATGAAGAGCAGGACCTCGCCGTGACGCGCGGTGACCTCCTTGACCACCTTCTTCAGGCGCTCCTCGAACTCGCCGCGGTACTTCGCGCCGGCCAGCAGGGAGCCCATGTCCAGCGCGTAGAGCTGCTTGCCTCGCAGGCTCTCCGGGACGTCGCCCTCGACCAGACGGCGCGCGAGTCCCTCGACGACGGCGGTCTTGCCGACGCCGGCGGAGCCGATGAGCACGGGGTTGTTCTTGGTGCGGCGCGACAGGATCTGCACGACGCGGCGGATCTCCTCGTCGCGGCCGATGACCGGGTCGATCTTGCCCGCCCGCGCGGCGGCCACCAGGTCGCGGGCGTATTTCGCCAGGGCCGACTCCTGATCGTCGGCCACGCCGGATTCGTCGTCACCCTCGTACGCGCCCTCGGCGCCCACCGCCGCGAGTCCGCGCGCCACCGACTTGCCATCCAGGTCGAAGGTCCGCATCACGGCGCCGGCCCGGCCCGCATCGGCGGCCAGCGCCAGGAGCAGCTCGCGGCTCCCGACCATGCCGCCGGCGCGCTGCTGGGCTGCGGTCTGCGCGTCGAGCATGAGGCGCTGCAGGTCACGACCCGGGTTCGGCACGTCCTTGCGCCCGGCCACGGGCAGGGAGCGGAGCTCCTGCTCGACGGTGCGGGCGACGAGGCCCGGGTCGACCTCGAGGGCCCGCAGGACCTTGGTTGCGAGCCCCGGCTCGCCGACGAGCGCCCAGAGCAGGTGCAGTGGCTCCAGCTCCGCGTGGTTCAATTCGTAGGCCTTCTGCTGCGCCTGCTGGAGGGCCTCCGTCGCGGTGACGGTCCAGTTCTTCATGGTCGTTCCTCCGTCGAGAGATGGTCGATCGGCGTGATCAAGCATCTGCCGTGCCGGACGCCAACACCCAAATTTCTCCAGATAATGTATTGCGAAAATTAGATTTACGCTATGCCAGCGGGCGTTTTGTATACAGTATTTTGTATAACCAGCAATTCGGTCGAGGGCTTGTCATGACATGGCAGGGGTGGTCATGTCACCCGCTGGCCGGGATTCTGGGCCGCCTGGTCCGCAGCCTCCAAAACCGCCGGGGGAGCCTTGGCGCAGTTGCGCGCGACCGCGCAACGGCTCGCCGAGGGACAGCCGCAGGCCGACGATGGCCGCGGCCGCAGGGCCCGCCAGACCTCGCGGCCGGCCCAGGCCAAGGCGGCGCCGACGATGAGGATGACGACGACGGTCTCCATGGTCCTCCTCAGGCGAGCAAGCGGCTGCCGACCTGATACACGACCGCGGTGAGCACCCAGGCCAGGACGGTCAGACCCCAGAACTGGCCGAGGGCCCAGCGCCAGCTGCCGCTCTCCTGCTTGGTGGCCGCGATCGTGGACATGCACGGCGTGGCGATCAGGCAGAAGAGCATGACACAGAACCCGACGAGGGGGGTGTAGCTGGCCTTGAGGCGCTCGCGCAGCGCGAGCGACGTCTCGCCGGCCTCCTCGACCGCGAACACGATGCCCATCTGCGCCACGAAGACCTCCTTCGCGGCGAAGGCGCCGATCAACGCCGTGCCGATGCGCCAGTCGAAGCCGAGCGGAGCCAGTCCCGGCTCCAGGGCCCGACCGACCTGGCCGGCGAAGGAATGGGCCATCGCCTCGGCCCGTACCTCGGCCGCGGGCGTGTCCGGCGCCGGCGCCGGCGGCTGCGGGTAGCTGGTCAGGAACCAGAGGATGATCGAGGCGCCGAGGATCACCGTGCCGGCCTTCTTCAGGTACAGCCAGGCGCGCGTCCAGACCTGCAGCCCGAGGCTGCCGAGGGTCGGCAGCCGGTACGGCGGCAACTCCATGAGAAACGGCGTGGTCTCGCCCTTGAAAACGGTCTGCCGCAGGAGCCGCGCGCCGGCGAGCGCGAGGACGATGCCCGTCAGGTAGACGATCCAGAGCACCGGTCCCTGCCAGCGCGACGGGAAGAACGCGGGGATGATGAGCGCGTAGATCGGCAGGCGCGCGCCGCAACTCATCAGGGGCAGGACGAGCATGGTGATGAGACGATCGCGCCGAGTTTCCAGCGTGCGGGTGGCCAGGATCGCCGGCACCGTGCAACCGAAGCCGATCAGCAGCGGGATGAAGCTCTTGCCGTGCAAGCCGACCCGGCTCATGAAGCGATCCATGACGAAGGCCGCCCGGGCCATGTAGCCCGTGGCCTCGAGCACCGCGATGGCCAGGAACAGCAGCAGGATGTTCGGCAGGAAGACCACCACGCCGCCCACGCCGCCGATGATGCCGTCGACCAGCAGGGATCGCAGTGCGCTGGGCGAGCCGGCAGGCCACCAGCCGGAGACGACGGCGGCCAGCAGCCCGAACCCCCGCTCGACGACGTTCATGAGCGGATTGCCGAGCGTGAAGGTGAGATGGAAGACGACGAACATCAGGAGCAGGAAGACCGGCACGCCCCAGACCGCGTGCATCGCGACGTGGTCGAGGCGATCGCCGAAGCTGCGCGGCGGCCGGCCGGCCTGACGAAGCACGCCGGCGCAGAGCGACTGGATGAAGGCGTAGCGCTGGCGCGCGACCACGACGTCGCTGGTGACGTCGTCCCCCTCGTCGAGTTCGCGCACCGCCTGCGCGACGGCTGCCCGCAGATCGGGGTCGGCGAGCTGGTCGGTGACCTGACGGTCCTGCTCGAGCAGCTTGACGGCCCGCCAGCGCGCCGGCGTTTCGGGGTCGCCGCGGTCGTTGGCGGCCAGCCTGGTCGCCAGCCTCTGCACTCGCGCCTCCACGGCCGGGCCGAGGTCCACCGGGCGCGCGCGTCCGTCGGCAGCGGCGAGGATGGCGCGTTCGAGGTCGTCGAGACCATCTCCTCGCGTGCCGATCACGGGGATCACGGGGACGCCGAGGCGAGTCGAGAGGGCCGCCACGTCGATCGACTGGCCTTGCCGCTCGGCGACGTCGCTCATGTTGAGCACCAGGATCAGCGGGACCGCGAGCTCGAGCAGTTCGGTGGCGAGGTAGAGGTTGCGCGCGAGGTTGCTGGCGTCGACGACGTGGACCACCACGTCCGGGCGCCGGTGCAGCAGGTAGTCGCGGGCGACCAGCTCCTCCTCGCTCAGCGTCGTGAGACTATAGATACCGGGAAGATCGACGAGGTGCAGATCGGCCTCGGGCGTGCGGCGTCGTCCCTGCTTCCATTCGACGGTGACGCCGGGGTAGTTCCCCACGCGCTGGCGCGCGCCGGTGAGACGGTTGAAGATCGTGGTCTTGCCGGAGTTCGGATTGCCCGCGAGCGCGACGGTGAGGCTGCGGGTCGCGAGAGATTTTTGGCTCGACAAAGTACACCGCCGAAAAAAAAGACTCGCCTCAGTCGACCTCGATCTGCATGGCCATGCCCCGCCCGAGCACGATGCGGTTGCCCCCGACCGACACCACGCACGGTCCCCCGCCGCCGTTGCGCAGCACCTCGACCTCGGCGCCGGGGATCAGGCCGAGCGCGCACAGCCGGCCGCGCAGGCCATGGCCGCCGCGAATCGCCCGCAGCGTGGCCTTGGCTCCGGACTGCATCAGCGCCAGCGGCATGGGTCAGGCCTCCTGCGCGGCGACGGCGAAACCGCCCCGCTCCGGATTCCACCGGCAGGCGTGTCGGGGGTTGGCGGACTGGAAGGCCATCAGATCGCCGAGGCGCGCGAGCACCTCGACCGAGATCGAGTGCTCGAGGCGACAGGCGTCGGCCTCGGCGAGGTCGGGCGCGATGCCCAGGACCTCGACGAGGAACTGGCGCACGGCGCGGTGACGGTGGACGACGTCGGTGGCCCGGCGACGGCCATCTTCGGTCAGGGTCACCAGGTCATAGGGGGCGTAGTTGACGAGGCCCTTCTCGGCCAGGGCGCGCAACGCCTGGGTGACCGAGGAGTTGTGGACGCCCATGCGTTCCACGATGTCCTTGGCGCGGGCCGCCTGCTTGCGTTCCACGATGTGGAAGATGGCTTCCAGGTAGTCTTCCTGGCTCGCGCTCAGATTCGCCATCGGCACCTCTGGACCCCCTGACGGCCGGGGTGTTGGGTTCGGTTGCCAAGACGTTAACACCCGGTGTGCGTCGTCGCAAATTCTTTTAGTAGCGGCAAAAACCGGGCCAGAACGAGTGCCGTTCCCTGGTGTCGGTGCGGCGGTTCAGTCGCTCGGGTAGAGCTTCTCGATCCCCGAGAGGTTCTGGCGCACGTCCCACAGGATCTGGGCCAGCTTGCTCTGGGGAATCTGCAGCCGGGCGAGCAGGTCGCCGGCGCTCTCCGGGTCGAATTCCGGCTCGAGGTCGATCGGCTCGTGGAAGCCGATCTGCCAGGTTCGCACGATGCACTGGGAGAGGGCGAGGATCTGGGCCCCGGTGGGGTCGTCCAGCGCTTGCTCGGGATGGTGGTGGAAACGCACCGCCTCGATGATCGCCGGCGGTAGCTTCCACTGCTTGAGGATGTACTCCGCCAGCTCCGCGTGGTCGAGTCCGACCGCCTCCACTTCCTCGGCGGGGGTGACGTGGCGCTTGCCGGGGGTGCGGTCGAGGAAGTCGTCCACGATGAGCTTGCCGACGTCGTGCAGCAGGCCGGCGACGAACGCCTCCTCGGGGTGCATGCGGCGGTCGGGGATCGCGTCGGCGACGGCGCGCGCCGTGAGGCCGACCGCGGTGGTGTGCATCCAGAAGCCGCGGCTCGGCTCGTAGGCGTAGTTCAGGAGGCGGTTGCGGGTCAGGCCCTCGGTGCTCACGGCGTAGACGATCTTGGTCATGTTCGCCAGCCCGACCAGGACCACCGCCTCGGCGATCGAGCGGATGCTCCGGGACTTGCCGTACATGCCGCTGTTGGCCACTCGCAACAGTCTCGCCACCAGCGCCTGGTCCTTGGCGATGACCTTCTCGAAATCGCGGGCCGAGACGAACTCCTGCCGGCAGAGACGCAGGAACTCCGAGACCACCGACGACAGGCTCGGCAGCTTCTCGATCCGCTCCAGGACCTGCAAGTTCACCTGACGCCAGACCGGGGTCCCGACGGCGTCCGAGATGCGCGTGGCCATGCTCTCCGCTCCCTGAAGCCTCCCTCGGGCAACGTCCAACCCACGGACGACGCCGGCGGCCTCCCTGCCTGTATCGGCCGGGAGGACGGCGGTTTAACCCGTTTCTGTCCGGGCTTGGGTCGGTCAGGCGTCCAGGTCGGGGATGCTCTCGCTATGGCGCCGGTCGTCGTGGCTGAAGAATTCGGGCAGCGAGATCACCCGCGGCGTGAAGACGATGATGTAGATCATGAAGGCGAACAGGCCGATGTTCAGGACCAGCGGCACCCAACCGGGCAACCGCCCGATCTGCATCATCTGCAGGAGGGAGACGTCCGGGGGACGCCGCCAGGCGACCAGGGAGAGCCAGCCGACCAGCTGGGCCAGGTAGAGCGGCAGGTAGATACGCGCCAGGCGCGCGCGGATGGCCTGGCGCATGGTCAGATGGAAGCGAGGGTGTAGCAGATCCTCGGCGACCAGCGGCCCCCAGTCGGCCATGGGGCTGACCAGGTCGCGGCGCAGCAACGGCACGTAGAAGTTCTCCTCCACCATCCGGACGCGCGCCTGGTAGACGTCGGAGTAACGGAACCTCTGCGATTCGAGCAGGAGGAACAGCAGGTTCGCGTACATGCCGGCGAGCAGCGTCTGGGGCGCATAGCCTGGGTTCTGGAAGGAGAAGGTGAGGATGCCGACGCCGGCGATGATCGCCCAGTTGGTGGTGGTGTCCAGCCGGACGCGCCAGGTGATGGACCGGTGCAGCTCGCCGCGGTAGAGGTGCGCCAGCGCCATGACGTACTCGGCACGCGTGAGCGGCGATTCCTCGAACGTCGGCCGTTGCGACGCGTCGGTCACGAGCCACCTCCCGGAAACAGGGTCCACGGCCCGTCGCTCGCGGGCGCCTCGACCGGCGACGGGGCCTGGTCCTTGGCCGCGCGACGGGGAAAGACGCCGCCGAGGGCCTCGCGCAGGATGTCCTTCACCTCGGGGGAGAAGCTGTCGTCCCGCAGCATCCACTCCAGGTAGTCGCGCGACGCCCGGGCCAGCTCGCGCAGGGTCTTGCCCTTGTGCTTGCCGAAGCCCAGGGTCGCCTCGCCGGCGTCGTTCCAGCGCAGCTTGCGCGTGGCGTCGACGAAGGCGTCGTCCCGCGGATTGCAGAGCTCGTGGAGCGCGGCCGCGTCGCGCGGGAGGTCGTCATACCGCGCGAGCTGGGCGTCGAAGACGTCGAGGGTGGCAAGGGTGTCGGCCAGGGCGTCGTGGGCGTCCACCATCTCGCGCCCGCAGTAGAAGCGCAGGGCCGCCGAGAGGTGGCGCGGCTCCTTGAGGTGGAAGATGCTCATCGCGTCCAGGAGCCGCCGGCCCGCGAGGTCGAACTCGCCGCCGCCGTCGCGGATCTCCCGCTGCAGGAGCGGCAGGTCGAAGCGGACCATGTTGAAGCCCAGCAGGTCGGCGCCGGCCAGTAGCGCCTGGAGGCGCGGCCACAGCTCGGCGAACCGCGGGGCGTCGCGGACGTCCTCGTCGCGGATGCCGTGCACCGCCGTGGCGCCGGCCGGGATCGGGCGCTCGGGGTTGACCAGGCTCGCCAGGGTCTGCCGCGAGCCGTCGAGGTCGACCCGGACCAGGGCCAGCTGGACGATGCGGTCGTCCCGGATGTCCGTGCCCGTGGTCTCGAGGTCGAAGCAGACGAGGGGGCGATCGAGCGTCAGGTTCTTCATGATGCGGGCATGATGACGGATATGCGGCGGGCGCGCAAGTGCGGCCCGCCGACATTCGCGGTCGTGTCCCGGCGGTACGGTTCTCCCCTAGCGCGCCGGGACCCGGTGGATCCACTCGCGGTGCTGCCCGCTGGTGCCCGTGTGGATCTCCCACAGCGCCTCGCGCAGGCGTCGCGTGACCGGGCCTTCCTGGCCGCCGCCGATGACGGCCTCGCGCCCGAGGTGGGTGATCGATCCCACCGGCGTGACCACCGCGGCGGTCCCGCAGGCGAAGCACTCCTTGAGCTTGCCGCTCGCCGCGTCGTCGCAGATGGTGGCGACGATCGGCGGCGACTCCACCCAGGGGATGCTGAAGTCGTGGCAGAGATGCGCGATCGAGTCGCGGGTGACGCCCGCCAGGATGGTGTCGCCGAGGGGCGCGGTCAGCACGTAGTCGTCGTAGACGAAGGCGATGTTCATCGCGCCCATCTCCTCGACCGTGCGTCGCCCGATCGCATCGAGCCAGATGATCTGGTCGAAGCCCTCGTCCTGCGCCCGCTTGATCGGCAGCAGAGCGGCCGCGTAGTTGCCGCCCGTCTTGGCGTAGCCGGTGCCGCCCGGCGCCGAGCGCACGAACTCCGTCTCCGCCTTCAGCCGCAGCGGCTTGATGCCGTTCTTGAAGTAGCTGCCCACCGGCCCGATGATGATGTAGAAGAGGTACGACGTCGACGAGGCGACGCCGAGGCTCGGCTGGTCGCCGAACAGCGTCGGCCGGATATACAGCGAGCTCGGCACCTCCGGCACCCAGTCGGCGTCGAGCGCGATCAGGGTGTCCAGCGCCTCCATGAAGAGACCGGGATCGACCGCCGGCATGCACACCCGCGCGGCGCTGCGGTTGAACCGCGCGATGTTCTGGTCCGGCCGGAACATGTGCACCGACCCGTCGCGCGGATTGCGGTACGCCTTCATGCCCTCGAAGATCTCCTGCGCGTAGTGCAGGACCTTCGCCGCTGGATCCAGGGCCAGCGGGCCGTAGGGCACGATCCACGGATCCTGCCAGGCGCCGTCGCGGTGGTTCATCATGAACATGTGCGGCGTGAAGTGCCGACCGAAGATCAGGGAGTCGGGCGCGGGCTGGGCGGGCGGGTGGGGATTGCGGTCAATGCGGATCGCCATGGGAGGCCTCCTGGTTAGCCTCCATGGTGATCAACCTGAATCATGAAATCAAGTGCTGAAGGCGCCCGGGCGCCGGCGAACGGCGTTCCCGGGCGCCCGGAGGCTGATCGAGCTCTGCGGCTACTTGGGTCGTACCGGCTCGGGGGTGTCGGGCACCGCGATGGACGGCGGAGTCCCGACTTCCGAGACCTCGCCCTGGTCCCGCAACGACCCGTGCCGCACCAGCAATCCGCCGGCCTCGAGCTGGCCCATGATCCGGACCGTACGCCCCTCGACGGGGATCGACTGGGCATTGCCGGCCGCCTCGTCGATCCAGACCGTCGCGTCGTCGGTCCGCAGCAGGGTTCCGTCGGACAGCACCCAACGCGCGAGATGATCGCGCTGCAGGACGCCCGCCCGGAAGACGTAGCGATTCGCCGGGTCCGGTGCGGCCTGCCGCGAGCGGCCGCGGTCTAGCTGGCTGGAAACCTGGGCCAGCGAGGGCAGCGCGGCCATCGCCGCGATCACCGCGGCGATGATCAGGGCCTTGCCGCCGTGGCGACGGATTATGGCGCGCATGTCGAGACCTCCTGCGATGCCGGCCATCACTGGTTTGCCCCTTCGAAGGTCTCCCGCCACGACCGGACCGTGAGGCGGAAGAAGGCCTGCCCGATCTCCTGAACCGTGATCGAGGCGTCGCTGGACTGCACGATGACGGTCTCGTTCACGACGTCGACGACGGGGCGCGAGGCGATACCTTCGCCCAGCGCGACGGAACGCTCGCCGCCCCACCCGTCTTCCTCGCCGTCGTCCGGCACGCTGCCGTCGGTGTAGTCCATGCGCCACAGCCAGGAGGCGCCGCCGGCGGTGCAGAGCTGGCTGCTGGGCTGGAACGACGTGAACAGCACCGTGCCCGCCACCACCACGGCGGGTTCTGTGGTGCGTTCGCCGTCCGCATTCTCGAGGCGGATGTACCAGCCGTCGTCGTCGCCGTCGAGCTCGTGGATGCCGCTGGTCTGGTCCACCAGGCTCGCGTTCTCGGCGCCGTCGTGGCGGTCGTAGACGCAGCAGAAGATGTTCTGCTCGGTGGTCGCGATGTCGGAGGATTCGAGGTACGCGCCGGTGCCGAAGTACACCAGGACGTTCCCCTCCTCGCCGTGCGCGGGCGCCGGCGTGGCGGTGATCTGGTAGCCGCCGCGCCACAGGCAACTGACGTCCCAGGAGGACGGGTTGTCGCTGCCGCCGAACTCGAGACGCCAGAGGTGGCCTTGCAGGTCGCCGATGTAGGCGACGTCGTGATTGCCGTCGAGATCCAGGTCGACGACGCGGGCGCCGGTGGCCTTGTTGCGAGAGCCGGCGTCCGCGCTCAGCAGCAGGCTGCCGAGGTGGGCGCCGTCCGAGACGCGGTACGTCTCGAGGTAGGCCCGGCCGGTGGCGTCGTCGAGGCCGGAACCGATGAGGGCCACGGCCGTGCCGTCGATCATCGCGAACTCGACCTCGGAGGAGAACGGCTTGTTGTTCGGGAGCGTGACCTGCCACAGGAGCTGCGGCGAGAACGGCGAGGTGACGTCCAGCGCGAAGTAGCTGCAGCCACCCTCGCGGTTGCCGCCCACGAGCACGGTGTGCCAGGCGTTGTCGTACTTGACGTCGTCCACCGACGGCGTCAGGTCGACGGTGTAGGTGTGGCAATACGACGTGTCGGCGATGTCCGCGAGCTTGGGCAGCGAGGACTCGGGGACGAACGCCCAGGCCTCGTCGCCCGATGCGGCCGAGAAGGCATGGAGCATGCCGTCGTTGGCGCCGACATAGAGCATGCGGGTGCGCGTCGCGTTGGCCGCCATGAAGGCCTGGTAGTCGGGGTCTTCCGTGAAGCCCGCGGGGGCGCCCACCACGACGGGCGTGGAGTGGATGATGTCGCCGAGGATCCAGCCGTTGCGCTCGCGGTAGTTGGCCACGCTCTCGCCGCGCGTCCAGCGGATGATCTCGGCCGCCTTGGTCGCGTCGGCGGCGCCCAGGGCCGCCTGGAGCGTGCCGGCCTCGCCGGCGGTGAAGTTGCAGGGCGAGGTTCCCAGGGCCGTCCAGATCTGACGGCCGCCGGCGCCAGCAGTCGCCAGCCGGTAGCCCGCTTCCCAGACCGGCGACTCGCCGTCGGTGTAGGGCAGGTCGAAGGCCTCGAGGTATCCGTTCCAGGAGCCTGGCATGAACTTGCCGCGGTAAAGCATCTCATCGGTGCCGCGTTCCGTCGACACGACGGCGACCGCGGCACCGGTGGAGATGCGGCTGATGATGTCGAGCATCACCAGTTCGAGGCTGGTCCACAGGTCGGCGGCGTTCTCGGCGCTGTAGTACTGGCCGTCGCCGTTCGCGGCCGTCTCGGACAGGACGCTGGCATCGATGCCGAACCCGATGGTGTAGGTGACGACGTTCTGAACCTCGTTGGCATCCGGCGCACCCATGTCCGGCCGCAGGTCGTTGTGGAACATGTACCAGGAAACGTCGGTGATGTGCTCGGAGCAGTCGTTGCTGTTGTCGTCCGGCGAGCCGATGCTCGCGCAATTGCCGGGACACCCGCCGTGACCGTCGGCGTTGTGCAGATAGCTGCTGACCCCGAGGTCCTTGGTGGGGTGGCCGTCGGTCACCACGATGACGAAGTTCTTCTGGCAGGGAGCGATGATCGGCGCCGTCGCGTTGGTGCGCTTGTAGTAGTTGAGGATGGTCTCCATCGCTTCGCCGAGAGGCGTCCAGGAGTCGGCCTGGATCGCGTTGACGGTGCTGATGAGGGTCGCCTTGTTCGTGCCGCAATTGGCGAGGATGGTGCCGCCGGTTTCCCCGTTGAAGCGCGCGAGACCGAAACGGACATGCTCCGACCGCGAGATGATGTCGCTCACCACGGCGTGTGCCACGTCGATACGGAAGGGCGGCGGGGGATTGGCGGGCGGGGGTCCCAGCGTCGCGCGCTGCGCGGCGGTCGCGGTGAAGAACAGCCAGTTCAGGTAGTTGCCGCGGTAGCGACCATCCTGGTTGTTGAAGGAGTCGCAAAGGTAGACGGTGGGCGTATTCTGGGTCGCCGCGGCAGGACGACCGGGAATGGTGCGCGGAGAGTAGGTGTTGTCGGTCGCGATGTAGTAGGTGCGGTTGCGTTCGAAAGGACCCGGGTAGGTGGTGTAGGTGTTGAACGCGGCGTGCGTCATGGCCTCGTTCATCGAGCCCGAGTTGTCGAAGAGGATCATCACGTTCGCGTCGACGGTGCCGGACTGGATGAACAGGGGCACCTCGCAGTCGCTCTGCGCGCCGGCATTGGCCGCGGCGAGGAGAAGCAGCGCCGCGACGACGGCGGTGCGACGGATGTGGTTGGTGTTCATCAGTATCCCTCCCGGAAGAGGCGGCTCGCCACCAGCTCGAGGTCGCTGCGCGCGCCGGCCGCGGCTTCCCCCGTGGTGACGACGCGATAGTCGTAGTCGAGGTATTCCACGCCCCAGCCCGGCCGCGGGCGCTTGCGCGAGTAGCGGCAGTCGTAGTCGTACTGCTGGGCATCGTTGAGCGGCTGGTCCGACACCGTGCGCACGGTGTTGTGCGCGAAATCGACGATCTGCGGCGGCGAATCGCTGAGGCGCAGGAAGTTGATCGCCGTCTCGCCGCCGGCGTCCGCGGAGTAGACCGCCTCGTTGTGAACGCGTTCGGCCAGCGAAGTGCGTTTCTCGGTGCTCGAGAGCATCACGGCCGCGACCGCGAGCAAGCTGAGCACGACCACGACCAGCAAGCTGGTCACGAGGGCGAAACCGTCACGGCTGCGGGGCATCGGGCGTCCTTTCGCCAGACCGGGTCAACCGTTGCGGACCAGGACCCGGGTGGAATACGTGACGGGCTCGCCGCGCGGGGTTTCACCCGCGATGGTGATCCCGACGAAGCGGACCTCGCGACGGTCGGCGGCGCTCAGAGGTAGGGCCGCCAGCGGGTTCCCGTCGCCGTCGAAGTACGAGAACGTCACGGCCTGCACGCCGCGCAGGATGGTCTGGTCGCCGTTGACCGTCGTGCGGCGCAGCTCGCCGTCGCCAGCCTGGAAGGTGTAGGTGATGTCCTCGTCGGGAGAGACGTCGGCGGTGTTGCCGTCGCCGTCGAGGTCCATCCGGCACCGCAAGGCGTCGGCGTCGGCGAGGGGAAAGCGATCGACGCCGCTCTCGGCCGGATCGCAGCCGGCGGAGCGGATCTCGCGGGTGAGCAGCGAGAACACCGCGCGCAGCGATTGCTGGTAGCCGGCGCGATCGCTGGTGTCCTCGTAGGTCCGTCGCGAGCCGGTCAGGAATCCGATCACCACCGCCGAGATCACGGCGAAGATGGCCAGCGAAACCAGCAGTTCCACGACGGTCATGCCTGCCCGGTCGCGCGGTCGGCCGCGGTGCTGCGTCATGACGCGGTCCATGCCGCCTCCTGCCTAGCGCATGGACAGCAGGCTGGCCACGCGGAGCGTGTCCGGGCTGCTGCCCTGCTGGAAGACCACCTGCACCTGGATGCGTTCGAGACCGAACGCGACCTCCACGACGTCGGTCCGCCACTCCACCTGGCCGGCCAGACCGGAATCGGGCACGACGTTGCCGAATCCCTGGCCCTTGGCCCATTCGAGTTGCTGCTGCGCCACGGTCACGGCCTGCGTGTAGCGGTCGGTCTCGCGCACCTCCGCTCGCGAGCGCGCCTGGATCATCGTCAACGGCAGCACGCCGACGGCGAGGATGACCATCACCACCAGGACCTCGACCAGGGTGAATCCGCCTCTGGTCATGACTCCACCTCCACGAGGCCCGTCGGCAGGATGTTCACCGTTCGGGTCTGGCAGCCGTTGCCGAGGTCGAGGATCGTCGCGTCGGCCGCGCCCCAGGGGAAGAAGTCGGCCTGGGCGACGGCGCCGAGCGTCACGTCGCCGTCAAACGCGCGCTGCCGGATCAGCGCGCCCGTGCCGGGATCAGTGATGGTGTAGCCCGCCGTAGTGGCCGAGAAACGCAGCACGCGGCCGCGCGCCACGGCCAGCGACCGCGTGAGGGCGAGATCGGACGTGAGCTGGTCGCAGGTGACGTCGAGGCGGTTGGCCCGCAAATAGCCCTGCATCGAGGGCACCGAGATGGAGATCAGCAAGCCCAGCAGGCCGAGGATGACCATCAGCTCGACGAGCGTGAATCCCTGGTTTTTGCAGCGGCGGAGCACGTTTGCCTCCGATACTCGGGCACGGCACACAATTGTGACAACCGCCCTCAGCAAGGGGCGTGCCGCCCGAGACGCGCCATAAGTCGTTGGTGGTCAATTGTTTGTGGACATAAAGAATGGCCGGCCATGCAATATGCACCGGGGGCGGGGGCGAGAATGACCTATCGTGCAATCCTGGCGGCGGTGATCACCGTCGCTCGTCGGGGGTAGCAAGGCCGGGACCAGTTCGTCCCTGCGCGCGCAACGCCGCGCCGCCCAGGGCGGCGACCACCAGCTCGAAGGCGCCCGACAGCGCGAGGACGGCAACGGCTCCCACGGCGCCCGCGGCGAGCGGGCCGAGGAACACCGACAGGAGCGACAGCGGCCCGACGCAGGTCCCGAGCCAGCCGAACGTGCGGCCCCGCGCCTCTTCCGGCGTCTCGCGCTGCAGGAACGTGGCGAGGGCGATCTGCGCCAGCGTGCCGATGGCGCCGAAGACGGCAAAGAGAACTCCGGCGACCACGACGTGGCGCGTCGCGGCGAAGACCAGCAGGAGAGCGCCGTCGATCGCGGTCAGGACGACCACCGTCGTCAGCGGGCGGCGATTGCCCGCGCGAGCGCCGCCGACCACCGCGCCGAGGATGCCGCCGAGGCCGGCGGCCGAGACCACCAGTCCGAGCGCCACGTCGCTGCCGTGCAGCACGTCCTTGACGAAGACCACGACCAGCGGCTGCTGCATCGCCGTCACGAAGGTTAGCGCGGCGAAGAAGATGAAGGCGAAGCGCAGCCGCGGATTCTGTCCCACCCCGGCAAGGCCCGCGCGCGTCTCGGCCACCAGCGCCCGGACGCGCGGCGCGAACCCCGTCGCCTCCCTGGGTTGCGGCGAGCACACCGACGTCCGCGCGGCGAAGGGTTGCGCCAGGAGGATGGCGGCCGAGGCCAGGAACGTCGCCGCGTCCGCCAGAAACGCGGCGTCGCTGCCGCGCCAGGCGACCATCGCGCCGCCGAGCGCCGGGCCCACCAGCAACACCAGGTTGCGCGTGACCATGAGCAGAGCGTTCGCGCTCGCGAGCAGTGTTTCTGGCACCAGGTCGGGAATCACGGCCAGGCGGGCCGGGCCCGTGAGCTGCCGGCCGCATGCGAGCATGGTCGCCAGGATGTAGATCTCGAGGGGCGTGGAGGCGAGCGCCAGGGTTGCCGCCACCAGCGCCGAGAGGACGTCGCTGGCGACCATCAGGCCCTTGCGGCTGTGGCGGTCCAGGAGCAGACCCGTCACCGGACCCAGCAGAATGGCCGGCACGATCTGCGTCGCCGCGAGCAGGCCGAGGTTCACCGCGGAATCGGTGAGGTTGTAGATCGCCAGGTAGAGGGCGATGGTCGCGATACGATCACCGAGCCCGGAGACCACCGCCGCCGCCCAGACGGCACGGAACTCGCGATGTCGCAGCAGCGGTCCGAGGCCGGTCACGATCCCGGCACCTCCCGCACGCTGGGCTCGCGGGCGAGCAACCGGCGGCAGTCGTCTTCTCGCATGCGCACGTCGACCAGGCAGACGCCGTCCACCCATTCCTGGCCGAGCACGTCGCCCGTGCGGTGATAGGGTCCGATCAGCCCCACCTTGCTGGCGGGCATGCGCAGTCGGAACACCCGCTCCTGCTGGCGCAGCCGCGCAACCACCGCGTCCCGCACCGGCAGCCCGCCGCCAGGCGCGCGGGCGGACACGAAGAGCGCGCCGGGGTGATGCCGACCGAAGCCGTTGGCGAACTCTTCGGGCTGGGCCACGGTGTCCATCTTGTTGAAGACCATCAGCGTCGGCTTGTCGATGGCCTTCAGTTCGGCGAGCACCCGGTTGACCGCCTCGATCTGCTGCGCGGGATCGTCCGCGCCGGCATCGACCACGTGCACGAGCAGGTCCGCGTCGTCGACTTCCTGCAGGGTCGCGCGGAAGCTTTCGACCAGGTGGTGCGGCAGGCGCCGGATGAAGCCCACGGTGTCCGTCAACAGGAAGCTGCGCCGTTCGTCGGCGTCGACGCGGCGCGTCGTGGCGTCGAGCGTCGCGAAGAGCTGGTCCTCGATGTAGACGTCGGCGCCGGTCACCGCGTTCATCAGCGTCGACTTGCCGGCATTGGTGTAGCCGACGAGCGCGGCCCGGAAGAGTTCCGTGCGGCTGCTGGTCTGCGTGCGCCGCGCGGCGCCGATCTCCTTCAGCTCGCGGCGCAGATGCGCGAGGCGGCGATCGATGAGACGCCGGTCCGTCTCGAGCTGGCTCTCGCCCGGCCCGCGGGTGCCGATATGGCCGGCCTGGCGCTCGAGGTGGCCCCACATCCGGCGCAACCGCGGCCGCAGATACTCGAGCTGCGCGAATTCCACCTGCAGGCGCGCCTGCTGGGTGCGCGCATGCCGCGCGAAGATGTCGAGGATCAGCTCGGTGCGGTCGAGCACCCGCACCTCCTCGCCGAGAGCCTTCTGGATGTTGCGGCCCTGCGAGGGGGACAGATCGTTGTCGAAGACGACCAGGTTGGCCTCGTGTTCCTCGACCACTTCCTTCAGTTCTTCGAGCTTGCCCTTGCCGACGTAGTTCGCCGCCGTGGGGTGGGGCAGCCGCTGGGTGACGACGGCGGCCACGTCGCCTCCGGCCGTGTCCAGCAGGCGCGCGAGCTCGTCCGTGTCGGGCGGGCCGCCGCGGTCACCGTCGATGGCTAGCGGCAGGTGCACGCCCACCAGCACCGCCCGTTCGCGGGTTTCCTCGGTGGGCATCATGCATTCTCCTTCGGCGACGTGAAGCCGCTCTCGATTTCCTGGTGCCAGGTCTCCCAGCGGGCCAGCGCTGCGGCCAGCTCCGCCTCGATCTCCACGCAGCGGTGCGCGAGCGCCCGCCGCGTCTCGCCGTCCAGCTCCGTCTGCGCGATGCGGGCGAGGGCCTCGTCGCGCTCCGACTCCAGCCGGCTGATCCGCGCCTCTTCCTCGGCGATCCAGGCGAGGCGGCGTTTCTGCTCGTTCTTGCTCAGGGCCGGCGGGCCGGCGGCCGGCGCCCCGGGCGACGCCGGGGCGTCGCGGCGCACCTGCCGCGCTGGTTCGGTCGTCGCCGTCTCCTGGCGGTGCCGGACCCACTCCCCGTAGTTTCCCACGAAAACGCGAGGTGGGACATCTGGCGAGGTGAAGACCACCAGACGGTCCACCAGCTCGTCGAGGAACCGCCGGTCGTGACTCACCATCACCAGGGTGCCGTTGAAGGCGCGCAGCGCGATCTCGAGCGATTCGCGGCTGCGCACGTCGAGGTGGTTCGTCGGCTCGTCCAGCAGGAGGGTGTTGTGGCCTTCCTTGATCAGACGGAGCAACGCGAGGCGGCCGCGCTCGCCGCCCGAGAGCTGGCCGACGGGGCGGTCGTAGAGGTCTTCGCCGAAGCCGAAAGCGCCGAGGAAGGTGCGCAACTCGCCAAGCGTCGCGCCCGGCTCGACCGCCTGGAGTTCGCTGAGGACCGTGTTGTGGTCGGACACGAGCTGCAGGTTCTGGTCGTAGACGCCGAGGTCCACGTTGTGGCCGCGCGCGAGGCGGCCCTCGTCCGGCGGCTCGAGGCCGGCCAGGATGCGCAGGAGGGTCGTCTTGCCGCAGCCGTTGGGGCCGATGATGCCGACGCGTTCGCCGCGCACCACCAGCAGGTCGAGGCCGGCGAAGAGGCGCCGGGGGCCGAAGGATTTGGCGAGCCCTTCGGCCTGCAGCACCGTGCCGCCGCTTTCGCGCTCGGGGCGCAGATCGAAGCGGAAGAGCTTTTCCTCGGCGGGCGGGCGGTCGACCCGGTCGAGCTTCTCGAGCGCCTTGCGGCGCGCCTGGGCCTGCTTGGTCTTCTGGCCTTCGAGGTTCTTGCGGATGAAGGCCTCGGTCTGCCGGATGTGGTCGTTCTGGCGCTGCCAGGCGGCGAGTTCTTGCTGCCGGCGCTCGCGGCTGACGCGCAGGAAGAAGGAATAGTTCCCGCCGTAGTCGTGCAGGCGGCCGCGGTCGAGGTGCAGCGTGCGCTCCGCGACGTGATCGAGGAAGTAGCGGTCGTGGCTGACGAGCACCGCCGCGGCAGAAAGCTGCGGCAGGAACGACTCGAGCCACTCGCAAGCTTCGAGGTCGAGGTGGTTCGTCGGCTCATCGAGCAGGAGCAGATCGGCCTCTCCCAGCAAGGTGGCCGCCAGGGCCGCCCGCCGGCGCTCGCCGCCCGAGAGGCGGGCGACGGGGCGCGTCCACGTCTCCGGCGCCAGGCCGACGCCGCGCAGCGCCGCCTCGAGCCGCGCGTCCAGATTGTAGCCGTCGCGGTGCTCGAACTCCGTCTGTAGCTGACCCTGTCGTTTCACCAGTTCCGGCTGCTGCGCGGCGGAGGCCTGCGCCAGCCGGCCGGTGACGTCCTCGAGCTCGGCATGCAGGGCGAGTTCGCGTGCGAACGACACCTCGCGGACGACGTCGCGCAGCGCGCGCGCCTCCTCGCCCGTCGCGCCGAGCGTGCTCTCCTGGCGCAGATACCGCAGCCGGAGACCGCCAACTGTCGTGCGCTGGCCGCCCTGAAGCGCCAGGTCGCCGCCGAGGATCGAGAGGAGGGTGGTCTTGCCGGCGCCGTTGGGGCCGACGAGGGCGTACTTGCGGCCGGCGGCAAGCACGACGGAGACGCCGGCGAGGATGTGCTCGCGGCCGTAGTCGAAGCGGGCGTCGTTGAGCGTCAGCAGGGACATCGCTCCGGCAATGTACGCTCGGGGCGGGCCATGGAAAAGCCCTTCCCGGCGGGAAGGGCTTCTCGGGTCCGCGTCGCGCGCGATCAGTTGACGAGGTGAGGGCTCTTGCGGTACTTCAGCGGCGAGAGGCCGCACCGGTCCTTGAAGGTCCGCGAGAAATGGGCCAGGCTGTTGAACCCGCAGCGCTTGCTGATCGCTTCCACAGAGAGTTCGAAGCGGCGCAGCAGGCTCTTTGCGTTCTCGATGCGGACCTGGATCAGGTAGTCGCTGAAGCTCATGCCGACTTCGGCCCGGAACAGGTTGGAGAAGTAGCCGGGCGAGAGGTTGACCATCTCCGCCATGCGATCCCGGTTTATGTTCTCCTGAAAGTGCGCCAGCACATAGCGGCAGGCGTACTCCGCGCGGTAGTCCTGCAGTTCGGTGGCGGCGACCACCAGATTGCCGTCCTCGTCGATCAGCTCGATGCGCGGCAGGGGGTCGCCCCAGAGACTGCTGTCCGCCGGGGGCGCGATCTCGGTCTCCGCGGGCGCCGCTTCGGCGGCCGCATCCCGATGGTCCCAGGTGCGCATCGGCATGACGTGCGCCGCCCGGCTCAGATACTCCGTCACCATGCGCGCCGAGCGCACGACATTGCCCTTGTAGGTGACGAGGATCGGCACTTCCTGGAGATTGCGGAACGGGGCCATGATGTTCGGCAGGTCCGCGGGCACCTGCGCCGCGTACACGAACACGAACCGGGCCCCGGCAAGGGATGCCGGCGCCTCGCCCGCCTTCAGTCGCTGCATGACGATCTGACGCCCGAACAGAGCCAGGCACAGCTCCGTCGCGTTGGTTTCCGCCGCGGGGCAGAGGAACAGGACGCGCTGACTCTCCTCTCGTCCGTGGTTGACGGCCTTCGGCAAGGTCGGGAATTCGACGAGGAAGCCCGTCCATGGCTCAGAGTGAATCGCGAGTTTTTCTTCCATGATCGTCCCCCAAGAAACGGTCGTTCGGTTTTCTGGGGCAGCGCACCGATGTAATGGAATATTAAAATTCCGCACTTCTCTGATAACATATTAAACGCACCTTGTGATACTTGTCCACGCTCAAATAGCTAAATTCTTAAATTTTTCTGGATACTTTAACGCAGGTGGCCGGAAAATGAGGAGAAGAGGAGGTATTCCGGCGATTTTGTGCCGCCGCGTTTTGCCTTTCCGGACTACAGAAGGATTTAAGCGCTATCTAAAAAACAGGTTAGCCGCCCTTGGGGGGCGGCCAACCGTCGCCATCAATCAGGTCAGACTTCGTTCTCGGGGGTCGGCTCCGGATCGCCCGGCGCCCCCTCCAGGGCCGCGTCCTCGGCGGTGATGGTCGCCACGCCGGCGACCCGGTCGCCGGCGTTCAGGTTGATGATGCGTACGCCCTGCGTATTGCGGCCGAGCAGGCTGATCTGGGCCACCGCCAGGCGGATCATGATGCCGCCGCGGGTGACCACCATCAATTCCTCGTCCGGCTTCACGCCGCGCAGGCTCATCAACTTCCCGTTCCGGGGGGTGCACTTGATGGTGATCAGGCCGCGGCCGCCGCGTCGCTGGATCCGGTAGTCGTCGCAAGGCGTCCGCTTGCCGTAACCGTTCTCGGTCACGGCGAGGATCTCGGCGTCGCCGTCGTCCACGACCACCATGCCGACCACCTCCTCGCCCCTGTCGAGGGCGATTCCCCGCACGCCGCGGGCGGTGCGGCCCATGGGCCGCGCGTCGGATTCGTGGAAGCGGATGGCCATGCCGTTGCTGGCGGCCAGGACCAGGTCGCCCCGCCCGTCGGTCTCGCGCACGGTGACCAGGCGTTCGTTCTCGAGCAGGGTGATGGCGCGGATGCCGGCCCGGCGGCGGCGCGAGAACTCCGTGAGGGGCGTGCGCTTGATCTGTCCCAGGTTCGTGACCATCGCCAGGTAGTGATCCGGCGCGTACTCGCGGACGGGCACCACGGCATGGATGCGGTCCCCGGGCTGGATCTCCAGCATGTTCACCAGCGGCTTGCCGCGGCTGGTGCGTCCGGCGTTGGGCACCTGGTGCACCTTGAGCCAGTGCAACACGCCTTTCTCGGTGATGATCAGCAGATCCTGGTGAGCGGTGGCGACGAAGAGGGTGTCGACGAAGTCCTCCTCCTTCGTCTGCATCGCGGTGATGCCCTTGCCGCCGCGACCCTGCTGCCGGTAGGTGTCCAGGGGAATCCGCTTCACGTAGCCCTGGTTGCTCAGCGTGACCACCATGGGCTCGTCCGCGATGAGATCCTCGATGTCGATCTCGCCCTCGTCATCGACGATCCGCGTGCGGCGCGCGTCGGCGTACTCGGCTCGCACCTCGGCGAGTTCCTCGCGCACGATCTGCAGCACCAGCGCGCGGCTGGCGAGCACCTGGTTGTACCAGGTGATCTTCTCGATGAGCTCGCGGTACTCGTCCTCGATCTTCTGCCGTTCGAGGCCGGTCAAGCGGGCCAGACGCATGTCCAGGATGGCCTGCGCCTGCAACTCGGAGAGCCCGAAACGCGACATGAGCCCGGAGCGCGCCGCGTCCGGCGATTCGCTGCCGCGGATCAGGGCGACGATCTCGTCGATGTGGTCGAGGGCGATGCGGTAGCCCTCGAGGATGTGCGCCCTTTCCTCCGCCTTGCGCAGATCGTAGCGCGTGCGGCGCACGATCACTTCCTCGCGGAAATCGAGGAAGTGCTGCATGGTCTCCTTCAGCGACATCACCAACGGCTTGTTGCCGACCAGGGCGAGGTTGATGACGCCGAAGGTCGACTGCATCGCCGTGTGGGCGTAGAGCTTGTTGAGGACCACCTGCGGGAAGGCGTCGCGCTTGAGCACCACCACGATGCGCATGCCCTCGCGATCGGACTCGTCGCGCAGATCGCTGATGCCCTCGATCTGGCCGCCTTTCACTAGCTGGGCGATGCGCTCGATCAGCGCGGCCTTGTTCACCTGGTAGGGGATCTCGGTGACGATGATCTTCGCCCGGCCGCCCTCCTCCACCTCGATGTCCGTGAGCGCGCGGACGACGACGCGGCCGCGACCCGTGGTGATGTAGTCGTAGATGCCTCGCCGTCCGTGGATGACGCCGCCCGTCGGGAAGTCGGGGCCCTTCACGTAGCGCAGCATATCGGCGGGCTCGAGGTCCGGGTTGTCCAGCAAGGCGCTCAGGCCTTCGCAGATCTCGTCGAGGTTGTGGGGGGGGATCTTGGTCGCCATGCCCACGGCGATGCCGTCGGCGCCGTTCACCAGCAGGTTGGGCACCCGCGCGGGCATCACCGCGGGCATCTGGCGCGACCCGTCGTAGTTCGGGACGAAGTTGACGGTTTCCTTCTCGAGATCGCGCATGATCTCGGTGGCGAAGCTGGTCAGGCGGGCTTCCGTGTACCGCTCGGCGGCCGCGCTGTCGCCGTCGACCGAACCGAAGTTGCCCTGGCCGTCGACCAGCGGATACCGGAGGCTGAAGTCCTGCGCCATGCGCACGATGGTGTCGTACACCGACGCGGTGCCGTGCGGGTGGTAGTTACCCGTGGTGTCGCCGGTGATCTTGGCGCTCTTGCGGTAGGGCTTGCCCGGGGCGAGGTTCAGGTCGTTCATCGCCGTCAGCACGCGCCGGTGCACGGGCTTCAAGCCGTCCCGGACGTCCGGCAGGGCGCGCGAGATGATGACGCTCATGCTGTACTCGAGGTACGACGTCCGCATCTTGTCCTCGATGCCGACCTCGATGATGGTCTCGCCCGGGTGGGCCTGCGGCCGGGTGGCGTCGTCGCGCGGGGTGTCGCCGCTCGGCGCCTCGGGGTCCCGGATGTCGTCGTCGCGTCCGTCGCTCACGATGTTCCTCGCCGCCCGCGCGTCCGGCGCGGGCCAATGAAGCTAGATGTCCAGATCCTCGACCTTCACGGTCGCGGCGTTCTCCTCGATGAAACGCCGCCGCGGCTCGACCTCGTCGCCCATGAGGATCGTGAAGATGTGGTCGGCGTCGACCGCGTCCTCCACCGACACGCGGGTCAGCGTGCGGCTGTCGGGATTCATGGTCGTCTCCCAGAGCTGTTCCGGGTTCATCTCGCCGAGGCCCTTGTAGCGCTGCACATAAACGCCCTTCTCGCCGCCAAGGGAAGCGACGATGCGGTCCTTGTCCTGCTCCGAGTGGGCATAGATCTCGGTGGCGCCCTTCTTGACGCGGTAAAGCGGCGGCTCGGCGATGAACATGTGCCCCCGCTCGATGATCTCGGGCAGGTAGCGGTAGAACAGCGTCAGGATCAGGGTGCGGATGTGGCTGCCGTCGACGTCGGCGTCCGTCATGATGATCACGCGGTGGTAGCGCAGCTTGGCGATGTCGAAGATGCCCGCCCCCACGCTGGTGCCGAGCGCCGTGATGATGGTCTTGATCTCGTCGTTGGCCAGCATCTTGTCCAGGCGAGCCTTCTCGACGTTGAGGATCTTGCCCTTCAGGGGCAGGATGGCCTGGAACCGCCGCTCGCGACCTTGCTTCGCCGAACCGCCGGCCGAGTCGCCCTCGACCAGGTATAGCTCGCACTCATGGGGATCGCGGCTGGCGCAGTCCGCCAGCTTGCCGGGCAGCGAACCGGAATCCAGGGACGACTTGCGCCGCACCAGGTCGCGCGCCCGCCGCGCCGCGTCGCGCGCCTGCGCCGCCTCGATGCACTTGCCGACCACGGCCTTGGCCTCGCGGGGGTGCTCCTCGAAGAATTCGCCCAGGGCGGCGTTCACCAGCGCCTCGACCTGGCCCTTGACCTCGGTGTTGCCGAGCTTGGTCTTGGTCTGGCCTTCGAACTGCGGCTCGGGAATCCGCACCGAGACGACGGCCGAGAGGCCCTCGCGGACGTCGTCGCCCGACAGCGCCTTGATCTCCTTCTTGAAGAGATTGTTCTTCTGCGCGTAAGCGTTGATGGTGCGCGTGAGGCCGGCGCGGAAACCGGAAAGGTGGCTGCCGCCTTCGGTGGTGTTGATGTTGTTGGCGAAGGTGTGCAGCGCCTCGGAGTAGCCGTCGTTGTAGTTGAGGGCGATCTCGATCTGCACGCCGTCCTTCTCGCCGGTGAAGTACACCGGGTCTTCGCAAACGACGTGGCGGCCCTCGTTCATCCACTTCACGAACTCGACGATGCCGCCCTCGAAGTGGAACAACTCCTCGCGCGCCTGGCCTTCCCGTTCGTCGCGCAACGAGATGTGCACGCCGCGGTTCAGGAACGCCAGCTCGCGCAGGCGGGAGCGCAGGGTTTCGAAGTTGTACTCGACCGTCTCGGTGAAGATCTCCGGATCGGGCTGGAACAGGACCGTGGTGCCCGTCACGTCCGGCGGCCCGTCGCCGACGACGACCACGCCGGTCGCCGGCACGCCGCAGCGGTACTCCTGCGAGTAGACCTTGCCGTCGCGCCGGACCTCGGCGACCAGGCGGATCGACAGCGCGTTCACGCAGCTGACGCCCACGCCGTGCAGGCCGCCGGAAACCTTGTAGCTGCCCTTGTCGAACTTGCCGCCGGCGTGCAGGCTGGTCATCACGACTTCGAGGGCCGGCTTGCCCTCGGTCTTGTGCATGTCCACGGGGATCCCGCGGCCGTTGTCGGCGACGCTGATCGCGTTGCCCGGCTTGATGATCACGTCGATGTGATCGCAGTAGCCGGCCATCGCCTCGTCGATCGAGTTGTCCACGACCTCGTGCACCAGATGGTGGAGGCCCCGCAGGCCGGTGTCGCCGATATACATGGCGGGGCGCTTGCGGACGGCCTCGAGTCCCTTGAGGACCTGGATCCCTTGCGCCGTGTAGGTCTTGGCTTCTTGGGCTGTGTTCATGGGTTCCTGTTCCGTCAGTCCTGGACGTGTCAATCCCGGTTGTCGCGGGTCCGGCGGTCTGTCGCTGCCCGGGCCCACTGAATTGCGGTGACCGTGCCCGGTCCGAAGCGGTCGTTGAACCGCTCCATGATCTGCGGCATCAACAGCGAGAGCTCCTGGCGCCACGCTCCGTGGTCGGCCTGCAACGTCAACACGCCGTTCTCGAGATCGATCGCGCGCGAATGGGCCGCGATCTCCCGGCCGACGATGGCGTCCCACGCCTCGAGAGCCCTCCGCTGCGCGAGCCTCTCGTCGAGGCCGCAATGGCGCAGGACGCCCTCGAGCACGCGATCGAGGGGAAGGGGACTGCCGCGGCGTTGGCCATCGTTCATGTGATCTCGGTCAGCGCGCCTGCCTCGACGCGCCAGCATCTGAGGGCATCCGGCCGCCACCCGCCCACGTCGTCGGGCCTGGCCGTGGCGACGAACACCTGATGGTCTCTCGCGCAACGCTCCTGCAAGCGGCTGGTCCGCAGGGGGTCCAGTTCGCTGAAGATGTCGTCGAGGAAGAGAATGGGCCGCGACCCTCGTTGCTGGAAGACCACCTCGCTCTGCGCGAGAATCATGGAGATCGCCGCTGTCCGAGTCTCTCCCTGCGAGCCGAAGGCCTTCATGTCCCGGCCGTCGAGCCTGATCTCGAAGTCGTCCCGCTGCGGGCCGATCAGGGGGCGTCCCCGCCGGAATTCGTTCTCCCCAATATAGTCGAACTCCCCCAGAATATCCCGTGCCATTTGTGCGTTCTCCGTGTTCTGGAGACAACTCGCCAGGCTTGGCCGGTAAGCGATTTCCAGGCCCCCCGCCTCACCGGAGAGTTCCTCGTAGATCCCCCTCGCGGCGGGGCCCAGCGCGGCGGCGTAGGCGCGGCGCGCCCGGCAGAGCGGCGCCGCGTGCCGGGCCAGTTCGAGGTTCCAGGCCGCCACCTCGTCGCGCGACTGGCGGCGATCGCGCAGGCCTTTCTGGGTGTCCCGCAACAGGGTCGTCTTCTGGCGCAACGCGCGCTGGCAGGCGGCCAGGTGGCCGAGGTACACCGCATCGACGACGGCGAGACCCTGGTCGACATGGCGGCGGCGCAGTTCGGGCTCGCCGCGGACCAGATCAATGCTCTCGGGCTGGAAGAACACGGTAGCCAGCTGGCCCATCAGGTCGGCGCGTCGCGCGAGGGGGTGGCCGTCCACCTTGAAGCGGCGGCCGCCGGCGCGGTCGAGGGCGTATTCGCAGAGCCGGACGCGGTCTTCACCCGTGTCCGCGATGTCCAGCGCGACGTGCAGGTGATCCTGGCCGAAGGCGATGAGTTCCTCGCCGCGGGCCCCTCTCCGCGAACGGCCCAGGGCTGGAAAATCGAGCGCCTCGAGGAGGTTGCTCTTGCCCTGCCCGTTGCGGCCGACGAGGACGTTCACGCCCGGCGAGAAGGCGAGGTCCGCGTTGGCGAGGTTGCGGAAACCCGTCAGCCGTGCCCCGCCGATACGCATGGCCGGACTCAGTCGCCGGCCAGGCGCAGCGGCATCAGCAGGCAGAGAAGGTCGCCCGACGCGCTGTCGTCGCCGAAGGGCTCGACCAGCGCCGCACTCTGGGGATCCCGCAGGCGCAGTTGCACGCTGTCGCTGCGGATGTTCTTCAGGATGTCTTGCAAGTAGTTGTAATTGAACCCGATCTCCAGCGCGTCGCCATCGTAGGACACGGGGATCTCGTCCTCCGCGTGGCTGCCGTCGGTGCCCTTCGCGGAGAGTTCGAGGCGGTTCTTCTCCAGCCCCAGGCGAATCTGGCTGGTGATGCGGTCGGCTGTGATGGAGACGCGCCGGATGGCCATGGCGAGCGCTTCGCGGTCGACCACCACCAGCTTGTCGTTGTTGGCCGGCAGCACCGCGCGGTAGTCCGGGAAAGGTCCCTCGAGCAGGCGCGTGTGCAGAACCGAGGGTCCGCAGCGGAAGCTCAGCTGCTTCTCGCCGAGAAAGACCTCGACCGATTCCTTCTCGCCGGACTGGCCGACCAGGCGCGGCAGGTGACGCAGGCCGGCCGTATCGACGATGAGGGTGCGGCCCGCGGGCACGTCCCAGGTGACGTGGCGCAACGAACGCGCGAGACGATGCGCGTCGGTGGCGACCATCGTGAGACTCTGCGGCGCGACTTCCCAGAGGATGCCCATCAGGGCTGGACGGGTCTCGTCGCGCGACACGGCGTACGACGTCTCCGCAACCATCTCCGTGAGCAGCGAGCCGTCGATGGCGAGACCTTCGCCGGGAGCCGTCTGCGGCAGCGCGGGGTATTCCTGCGCGTTCATGCAGACCTCTTCGAGCGAGGCCTTGCCTGCGCGCACCGAGAGACGGCCACCCTTGTTCTCGACGATGACCTCACCTGGCGGCAGGCTACGCGCGAACGTCACCAGCTTCGCCGCCGGCACCGCGACCTTGCCCGCGGCCTGGACATCCGCCTTGTCGGTCTGCATGAGGATCGAGATATCGAGATTGGTCGCCGAGAGCGTCAACCCCTTCTTGTCGGCCTCCATCAGGATGCAGGTCAGGATCGGCAGGGTCGTCTTGCCCGGCACCACTCCCGCCACGACGTCGAGGGCCTTCTGCAGATCTTCCTGCTGGATGGCGAACTTCACGGTCTCGTCCTCCGCTCGCGGTTTGGGATCTCGATCGCAGGATCGCCATGATAGTGGATCACCCCGGGCTCATCAAGCGCGATGCCTGAGTTCCAGTTCTTCGGATGATAGATGTCTGTGGCAGAGGCCGTAGGACCTGTGGATACCGGGGATGGATCCTTCAACCCGATATGGACACGACCGTTGCGCCGTCGGCGCCGTGGGGATAGTCGGGGGATGGCGCCAACGCTGTCCCCCGGGGTCGCGATCCGCTGCGCCGCCATCCCCGACGAGGCGAGCGGTAAGGGGGGAGTATTCCTTGATCCGTCCACGCCTTATCCCCGGCATTTCTGGCGGTCAAGGGGCCCCGGATCCGGAGAACGACCGCCCAAGCACAACCCTCCCGACGGCGGGAACCGGCCGGGAGGGTTGTCGTGCTAAACGTGCTCAGCGACGCGCGCGCACGCGGTCGTTGAGGTCCTTGACGATGCCGCGGAAGCGCGGGTCCTTCTCGACGAGGTCCTTGATGGTCTGGCACGCGTGCGAGACGGTGGAGTGATCGCGGCCGCCGAGCGCGCGGCCGATCTGGTTGAGGGAGGCGCCGGTCAACTCACGGGCGAGGTGCATCGCCACCTGACGAGCCCGGGCCAGGTCCTGGGTGCGTCGCTTGGACTTGAGTTGATCGACGGTGAAATCGAAGTAGTCGGCGACGACCTCGATGACATCGGCGATTCTCGTTGGTCCGGTGGCAGGTCCCTGGAAGAAGGAAGAGAGGACTTCCGAGGCCATCTCCAGGTCAATGCCACGCCGCGTCAGGCTAGCGAACGCCTGCAAGCGAACCAGCGCCCCCTCGAGTCTGCGGATGTTGTCGGTGATGTTGGCCGCGATGAACTGGATGACGTCATCCGAGATCGCGATCCCATTCGTATCGACCTTGCGCTTGAGGATGGCGATGCGCGTCTCCAGGTTCGGCGGCTGGATGTCCGTGATCAGACCCCACTCGAACCGCGAGCGCAGTCGTTCCTCGAGCGTCGTGATCTCCTTCGGCGACCGGTCGGAGGTCAGGACGATCTGCTTCTTGAGGTCATGCAGAGCGTTGAAGGTGTGGAAGAACTCCTCCTGGGTCGACTCCTTGCCGGCCAGGAACGCGACGTCGTCCACCAGGAGCACGTCGACGCTGCGGTACTTGATCTTGAATTCGGGCTGCTTGCGCTGCTGGATCGCGAGGATCAACTCGCTCATGAACTGCTCGGCGGTCACGTAGCAGATCCGCGCCGCCGGCCGGCTGGCGCGAATGTGGTTGCCGATGGCGTGCATCAGGTGGGTCTTGCCCAGGCCGACGCCGCCGTGGATGAACAGCGGGTTGAAGTGGTCGCCGGGCATGCTGGCGACGGCGGAGGCCGCCGCGTACGCCAGGTCCGTGCCCGAGCCGACCACGAAATTCGCGAACGTGTAGTCAGGATTCAGGTTGCCGCGCGGCGCAAAATCCCCGTCCACCTCGGCCGCCCTCCCACGCGTCGGCGTGGTCTCCACCGGCACGGTGTCCGGCTCCTCGGGCACGAAGATGTCGTCGTAGGCGTCCACCGGCGCACCCTCCGCGGAGGGGACCACCAACTGGAAGGCGACGGGACGCCCGAAGAACGACGACCCGGCCTCGTTGAGCGTGCGCAGGTGGTGCTCGCTGAACCAGTCCAGGAAGAAATGGTTGGGGCAACCCACCCGGGCCTCGCCTGCAGCGGGGTCCAAGGGATGCAGCGGCAGGAACCAGGTGTCGTAGGTCTGCTGAGGGACCTTCCGTCGGACGACACCTAGGATGTCTGGCCAGTATGCGTCGAGCGACTCGTTCATCGCAGGATCCATGACTCTCCCGGAGCGACCGACCGTTTCGCGCCGACTTATCAACACACCCACAACAACACAAAAACCAAGCAATAAAACAACTTACAAACAAACCCAGAATCTAACCACCGCGGTTATCCACAACCCAAGGGTTTGGTGGATAACCCCCAAAACCCGCGGCCGGGGTTTTCGGCGACGGGTGGCGAACCTATCACGGCCCCCGGGGGCCAGCAAGGTTATTTTCCCCCGGCGAGAGCGGCCGGCGGCTAAACGTAACGTTGACATTCGAGTAGGCCCGGCCAGCGTCGCCGACCCCCCGCCCGCCGGGAGGGTTGCGGAATTCGTCCGCCGCGCCCCGCCGGCTCCGCCCGCTTGCCGGCCCCCCTCGTCAACCACGGATTCTCTTGACAGTATTCACCTTCCGGGTTTACCTTCCTCGGCCAGTTCGGACCGGCCCAGCAAAGGAGCGCTCCGTGAAGCGGACTTTTCAACCAAGCCTCTTGATCCGTGCCCGCCGGCACGGGTTCCGCAGCCGCATGGCGACGAAGGCGGGACGCCTCGTTCTGAAGCGTCGGCGCGCCAAGGGTCGCAAGCGACTCTGCGTTTGAACTCCGCAGATGGAGAGCGGCCGGTCGGCGTGACGCCGGCCTGGCGGGCTCTCCGGCGTAAAGGCGAGTTCTCGGCGATCTACGAAGCAGGCGTCAGACTGGTAGGACGCCTGTTTGTGCTGTATATGTACCCGGGCGACGACCTTGCGCGGGCCGTCGTGGCGAGCCGCAAAATCGGCGGCGCGGTGGTCCGCAATCGCGCCAAGCGCTTGTTGCGCGAGGCCCTCGCCAGCCAGATCCAGCGCAAGCCGGGCGCCGTCGAGCAGGTCCGTCAGCGTTTCCTGCCCGCCGCCGACCGGGGCGGGTTGTGGATCGTTGCGGTCGCGCGCTCTGCGATCCGCGACGTCCGCTGTCCCGAGGTCGTGTCGGAGCTGGAGAACATGCTGGGGCGGTAATAGACTTCACGCTCGGTCGGACGAGAGATGTGGCGGTTGCCCTACACCCTGATCCTGGTTTACCGACGGCTGATTTCCCCCTGGACACCAGCCGCGTGCCGGTTCCATCCCACCTGTTCCGCCTACGCCGCCGAGGCTCTCAGGCAGCATGGATTGCTGCGTGGCCTCTGGCTCGCCCTGCGCCGCGTGGCGCGTTGCCATCCGTGGCATCCGGGCGGCCTCGATCCCGTCCCCGCAGCCCCCGGAGAAACCGCCGATGGATAGGCGCACCGTTCTTGCTTTCGTCCTCATCTTCCTGATCGTCATCGGTTCCGACTACTTCATGCGGCGCATGCGTCCGGCGCCGGCGCCCCCGAACGTGCCGGTCACGACGGAGCAGGCCGCGGCCACGACCGCGAACGACCGTACCGCCGCGCCCGCGCCGACGCTGGCGATGCCGGCCCCCGTCGGCGCCGCCGACTCCAGCGCCGTCACCGCCGCCACCGCGCTCGCCGTGGTGGCGGAGGACGTCGGGGAGCGCCGCTACCGCGTCGAGACACCTCTCTATCAGGTCGAGATCGCCACGCTCGGCGCGCGCATCGTGAGCTGGAAGAGCCTGGCGCATCGCGACGCGGACCGGCAACCGGTCGAACTCGTTCCCCAGGGCGACGGCGCCGCGAGACAGGGCAATGACGCCGTCTCGTTCGTCGCCGGCACCCTCGAACTCGGACAGGTGAACTTCAGCAGCGACGGCCCTCCGCAGCTGAGCGTGTCGTCCGCGACGGGCGCCGCGAGCCTGGTCCTGCGGGCGCGGACCGCCGGCGACCTCGAGGTCCGCAAGACCTACACCTTCGACCCCGATTCCTACACGATGCTCGTCGACCTCGAAGTGGTCGCCGTCGGCCCGCGCGCCGGCGAGGCGGCCCGCCTGATCGGCCCGCCGGTCAGCGCGCGTTTCGGCTGGTCCCAGGGCATCGCGAGCACGGAACGGACGAGCAACGCCGAGCAGGCGGCGTTCAAGTCCTTCGCCAGGGTGGGAGACGATCTGCACGCCAGGAACCGCAGGGACATCGGCAAGAGCGCGGACAAGGTCAACGCGCGCTTCACCGGGTCGGTGCGTTTCGCGACCGTGCAGAACAAGTACTTCACCGTGGCGGGGATCCTGCCGCAGGGCCCCGATCAGACGGTGGAAGGCACGGTCGTCCTCAGCGCCGACCCTGTCCGCCGCCAGCAGACGTGGGCCATCGAGGCGCCCTTGCGGGCGCCGTCGGCCGGAAACGGCGTCATCGCCGCCAGCCGGTTGACGACCTACATCGGTCCCCAGGAGACCGAGACCCTCCGGGCATTCGGCCTCGGCCTCGAGAAGACGATGGAGATGGGCTGGGCTCTGTTCCGGCCCCTGGCCGAGGGCGTGCTCTGGATCCTGGGACACATGTACAGCGTGATCTCGAACTACGGGGTGGTCATCATCCTCTTCTCGGTGGTCATGAAGCTGGTCTTCTGGCCGTTGACCCGCACCAGCACCGAGTCGATGAAGAAGATGCAGGCCCTGCAGCCGAAGATTCAGGAGATTCAGCAGAAGTACAAGGACAACCGCGAGAAGCTGAGCCAGGAAACGATGAAGCTCTACCAGAAGGAGAAGGTGAACCCGATGGCGGGTTGCCTGCCCCTGCTGGTGCAGATGCCGGTCTTCATCGCGCTCTATCAGGCCCTGGCGCACACCATCTCGCTGCGCAACGCGCCGTTCGTCCTCTGGATGAACGACCTCTCGCAGCCCGATGCTCTCTTCTCGTTGCCCTTCTCGCTGCCGTTCCTCGGCAACGAGTTCAACGTGCTGCCGATCCTGATGAGCGCGTCCATGTGGGTCCAGACCAAGATCACCCCGACCGCCAACCTCGGCGGTCAGATGGCCCTCATGAACACCCTCATGCCGGTCATCTTCCTCTTCATGTTCTATCAGATGCCGTCGGGACTGGTCCTCTACTGGCTCGTGGTCAACATCATGAGCATCTACCAGACTTGGAGAATCCACACGATGGCACCCCGCACGGGAGGTGTGGCAGCAACATGAGCAACACAATCGAAAGCAAGGGTCGGTCGGTGGAAGAAGCCATCTCCGAAGCCCTCCTGCGGACGGGCTGGCGACGGGACGAGGTCGACGTGACCGTCCTCGAGCAGCCCAAGAGCGGCATCCTCGGCCTATTCGGCGCCCGACAGGCCAAGGTCCGGGTCGAGCGCAAGGGCGGCGGCGAGCGCCGCGGTCGCGGTCGGCGGGACGAAACCCGTCTCGACGCCCCGCGCGGCGACCGCCGGAGCGGCGGCCGCGATCGTGATCGCGATCGGGACCGGGATCGGCCCCGCGACGATCGCGGTGGCCGGACCCAGGACGGCCCGGCGTCCGAGGCGCGCGGCGATCAGCGCGGCGGCGAGGGCCGGCGCGAGGGCGGCCGTGGCGACTCGCGCGGCGGCCGCGACCGCGACCGGGATCAGCGCGGCGGCCGCGGCCGCGATCGGGACCGGGATCGCGACCGTCCCCGCCAGGAGTCGAGTGCCACGGGACCCGCCGCCACGGTCGAACCCGCCGCGGACCGTACGCCCGCGGGCGAGGAGGGCGGACGCTCGTCGTCCCGTCGTCGTCGCCGTCGTCCGTCGCGCCAGCGCGAGGATGCGCCGCTCGAGACCCTCGGCGTCGTCGAGACCTCGGCCGTTCTCGCCGAGGCCGTGACGGAGGTGCCTCGCGACATCGAGGCGTCGCCGCCGGCGCCCGAGCCTGTCGCATACGAGAACGAGCGCGAGCCGTTGGTGCCCGAAGAGACCTCGCGTCCGGCGCCGATCGCGGCCGCGACGGTCGACGAGACGTTCGCTCCGGTCGATGTCACGGTGCCGGCGCGCGAACGTGTCCAGCCTTATGGTCGTACGTCCGAGCGGCCGGCCGCGGAGATCCTGCAGACCGTCGCCACCGACCTGATGCGCCACGCCGGCTTCCCGTGCCGGTGCGAGGTGAAGGAAGGCGAGTACGATCTGGTCAAGCTCATCGTCGAGGACCGCAGCGCGCAGGTCCTCGTCGGCCGCTACGGCGCGGCCGTCGACGCCGCGGAGCACCTGGTGGAGAAAATCGCCTCGCAGGCGGCGGGCGACCGCGTCCGCATGAACCTCGACGTCAACAACTTCCGCCGGCGCCGCGAGGAGCATCTGGTCCAGGTGGCGCGCAGCGTGGTGCGCGAGGTCCGCGAGACCGGCCAGCCGGTCCACCTCGACCCGCTCTGCGCGCGCGAGCGGCGGATCATCCACCTGCAGGTGATGGACATCCCCGGTATGGCGACCTACACCGTGCAGGACGAGAACGGCAAGCACGTCGTGGTGGCGACGGAGGATTATGTCCGCGCGGCCGCCGAGGCGGCGGGCGACGCCCACCTGTCACACGAGTCCGACGAGCACGCGGACGACATGCACGGCGAGGGCGTGACCGGCGGCGACGCCGGCGACCGCGCCTGACCCGCGAGCGGACGATCGACGCAGGGCGGCGTGCACAGCGCCGCCCTGCTTGCTGAAGGCGAGGCCCGCGAATGCTGGACGACACCATCGTCGCCGTGGCGACCGCCGAGGGCCGGGGCGGCCTCGCCGTGGTGCGCCTCAGCGGGCCCGCCGCGTTGCCGGTCGCGCGGCGGCTCGTCGTCGGCCACGCGCTGGCCGAGCCGGTCGTCAGCCATCGGGCGCGCCTGGCCGTCCTGCGCTGGCCGCTCGAGGGCGCGACGGTCGCCGAATTCTCCGGCGTCGTCGCCCCCGGCCAGGAGCTGGACGAGGCCCTGGTGCTGCCGCTCCTGTCGCCCCACGGTTACACCGGCGAGGATACCGTCGAGTTCAGCTGTCATGGCGGCTGGCTGCCGGCGCGGCTGGTGGCGGCGGCGTGCCAGGCTGCCGGCGCGCGCGCGGCGGGGCCCGGCGAGTTCACGCAGCGGGCGTTCCTCAACGGCAAGCTGTCGCTCGCCGAGGCGGAGGCGGTGGCCGATCTGATCCAGGCCGAGCACGCGGCCGGCGCGCGCGCCGCCCTCGCGCAGTTGCGCGGCGGGCTCGAGCGCGAGATCGCCGCGGTCGCGGACCCCTTGCGCGGACTACTGGTCGCGCTCGAGGGCGCGATGGAGTTCGCCGACGAGGACGAGCCCGGGCCGCCGGCGACGGAGATCGCCGCGGTGGTCGGCGCGAGCCGCGAACGCTGCGAGCAACTCGCCGCGCTCGCGAGCGCGGGACGACGCCTGCGCGACGGCGTGCAGGTGGTGCTCGCCGGCCCGCCGAACGTCGGCAAGAGCAGCCTGTTCAACGCGCTGCTCGGCGAGGACCGCGTGCTCGTGGATGCGGAAGCGGGAACCACGCGCGACGTCGTGACGGCGCGCGTCGTGCACAACGGCCTGCTCTACGTGCTGCACGACACCGCCGGCCTGCGCGAGGACGCCGGCCGGGTCGAACGGCTCGGTATGCAGCGCACCGCGGATGCCGTGGCCGCGGCCGATGTCGTCCTGCAGTTGACGGCGGCCGGACAGGAGTCCGGGATGGACCTTGCCGCGCCGGCGGGTACCGCCGTGGTGGCGGTGCTGACCAAGTGCGACCTGCGTTCCGACGCGGCGACGCCCGCTCAAGCGGTGGCGACCTCGAGCGTGACGGGCGCCGGCCTGGACGACCTCTGGCGGCGTATCGAGCGCGAAGCGGCGGCGGCGGACCTGCACTCCGCGGCCGCCCGCGGCGTGCTGCTCAATGCGCGTCACCAGGCGCGGCTGCAGGCGTGCCGCGAACACCTCGCGGAACTCGCGACCGACCTGCGGGCGGGGCCGGTGACGCCGGACATCGTCGCGACGACGCTGCGCCTCGCGTTGCTGGATCTCGACGAGATCTCCGGCCGGGTGTTCACCGAGACGCTGCTCGCGGACATCTTCGCGCGCTTCTGCGTGGGCAAATGATGAAGGACGCGTACGACATCATCGTCGTCGGCGGCGGCCACGCCGGCATCGAGGCAGCGCTCGCCGCGGCGCGCCTGGGCCTGCGCACGGCCCTGGTCACGCACCACCGGCGCGAGATCGGACGCATGCCCTGCAACCCCGCCATCGGCGGCCTGGGCAAGGGCCACCTCGTGCGCGAGATCGACGTGCTCGGCGGCGAGATGGGCCGCGCGATCGACGAGACCGTCCTTCACTTGCGCGTCCTCAACCGCAAGAAGGGCCCCGCGGTCCAGGCGCCGCGCGCGCAGGCCGACAAGCACGCTTACCAGGCGCGTCAGGAGGCGGTGGTCTTCGCCCAGTCCGGGCTCACCGTCATCGAGGACGACTGCGCGGGCCTGGTCGCCACGCCGTCGCCGACGGACGCGGCGGCGCCGCTCACGGTGCGAGGCGTGAGGCTCGGCGGCGGCCGCGAGTTGCGCGGCGAGCGCGTGGTGCTCTGCACGGGCACCTTCCTGCGCGGCCTGATGCACGTGGGCGAGGTCCGGAGCACGGGCGGCCGCGAAGGGGCGGCGAGCAGCGAGGGGTTGAGCGCGGAGTTGCGACGGGTCGGATTCACGTTGCGACGCCTGAAGACGGGGACGCCGCCGCGGCTGTCCGCCGCGAGCATCGACACGTCGCGGCTGCAGGCCCAGTCCAGCGACCCGGATCCCCTGCCGTTCTCGTTTCGCACCACGACGCTGCCGCCGTCACGCATCGTCTGCTGGCTCACGCACACCAACGCGCGCACGCACGGGATCATCCGCGAGAACCTCCACCGCTCCCCGCTGTTCGCCGGCGCGATCGAGGGGCAGGGCCCGCGCTACTGCCCGTCGATCGAGGACAAGGTGGTTCGGTTCGCCGATCGCGAGCGTCACCTCATCTTCCTCGAGCCCGAGGGACTCGACACGGACGAGGTCTACGTCAACGGCGTCTCGACGAGCCTGCCGGCGGACACGCAGGTGGCGCTGATCCGTTCGATCGCCGGGCTCGAACGCGCGGAGCTGGTGCGCTACGGCTACGCCGTGGAGTACGACAGCGTGCCGTCGTGGCAGGTGCGGCCGACGCTGGAGTCGAAGCCGGTCGCGGGCCTCTATCTGGCGGGACAGATCCTCGGCACCTCCGGTTACGAGGAGGCGGCGGCGCAGGGTCTGGTCGCCGGCGTCAACGCCGCGCGCGATCTTACCGGCGCGACGCCGTGGCTGCCAACACGGCGCGAATCTTACCTCGGCGTGCTGGTCGACGATCTCGTCACCAAGGAGATCCTCGAACCTTACCGGATGTTCACCTCCCGCGCCGAGCACCGGCTGCGGCTGCGTTGCGACAACGCGGAGACGCGCCTCGAGGCGAGCGCCGCCGAACTGGGACTGCTCCCCGCCGCGGATCTGGAGGCGCTGCGCGAGCGCAACCGCGCGGTTCGCGAGGTGGTGGCCCTACTCGAGAGCAGGCGGGTGGAGGCGGGCGTCGGCGGCTCGCCGTCGACGGTGGCGGATCTGCTGCGGCAGCCAGGCGTGGACCTCGCCTCGCTCTGCAATCGGCTGGAGAACGGGCTGGCCGTCAAGCAAGATATTGATAGACTGTTTTCATCAATACCCCCGCTCGCCGCGCGCGCGGCGCTCGCCGAGGTCGAGAGCACGATCGTCTACAGTGGCTATATCTTGAAGAGCGACAAACACTTAATTCGCCAGGCACACCTCGATAACCTCGAGGTGCCGGACGGATTCGACTACGGCGCGATCACGGCCCTCAGCTTCGAGGCTCGCGAGAAGCTCGGCCGCATGCGTCCGGCGACGCTGGGTCAGGCCGGGCGCATCGACGGCGTACGGGCCGGCGATCTTGCCGTGCTGTCCATCTACCTGCGGCGCTGGCGGGACATTCCCGGCGCCCAGATTCCCGACACCGGAGATGGCCATGACGACGCCACCGCCTGAGGGCCGCCTCGACACGGCCAGATGCGCGATCCGCGACGAGATCCTGCGCTGGAATCCGGTGATGAACCTCGTTTCGCGGCAAGACAGTCCGCGGGTTCTCGATCGCCTGCTCGACCACTGCACCGCCGGCTTCCACCTCGTCGAGCAAGGACTCGCGACGCTCGGAATCGACTGTCGTGACATGTGCTACGTCGACGTCGGCGCTGGCAACGGCCTGCCTGGGTTGCTCTGGGCGGCGGGGTTTGCGGGCTGCGGCGGCCATGGACCTTACTGGCTCGTGGAGCCGAGGAAGAGGCGGGCGTGGTTCCTGGCGCGGGTCGCCCGCCAGGAGCCCTTTCCGGACATCGCGGTGGTCGCCGGGCGCTGGGGGGACCTGTTGCCGGGCCCGTCATCCTCGGGAGCCATCCTGATCTCGATGAAGGCGCTGCGGTTGACGGAGCCCGAAGTGCTGGAGGGGCTGGAGCAGGGCTTCGGCTCCACTGACAGCGGCGACGAAGCACCGCAACGCGTTGTCATTGTGCGCTTCCTCGGCCCTGAGCCGGTTCAGGATGCGGAGATGGCCCACGACCTGCAAGTCAATCGCCCGGTCGCCGGTTCCCGCTGGCAACAGACCTGCTGCCAGAACCTGGAAGGCCCTGCCGTCCGGCTCCTCCTGACGGCGTATTCGCGCGCCTGAACCGCCCGAGCCACATGTTCCACGTGGAACACCGGCCAGCGTGACCGTCCGGCGAGGTTGTTCCACGTGGAACATGGCCAGAAAGCCCGTTCCTGCCTGCCGGCGTCGCGGCGGCGCTGGACACAGCCAAGCCGTCACGCTTACCTTGGTGCCCTGGATGCCGCGAGCAGCGGTGACGCGAGACAATGTCGCAGGGGAAGGCGAGCCGGAGCCATGGGAAAGATCATCACCATCTCGAATCAGAAGGGCGGCGTGGGCAAGACCACGACGGCCGTGAATCTCTGTTCCAGCCTGGCCGTGGCGGAGAAGAAGGTCCTCCTGGTCGACTTCGATCCCCAGGGGAATGCGACCAGCGGCGTCGGCGGTAAGACCGGCGCCACCACCATTTACGAACTCCTTCTCGGCAACGCCATCCTCTCCGAGGCCGTCCAGGGCACGGAATTGCCCTATTTGCAGTTGCTTGCGGCAGATCGCCGGCTGGCCGGCGCCGAGGTGGAACTGGTCGGCATGGCCAAGCGCGAGCACCTGCTCAGCGAAGCACTGGCGCCGGCCCGGGACCGTTACGACTTCATCATCATCGACACCCCGCCAAGCCTCGGACTCCTCACCCTGAACGCGCTCACCGCGGCGGATTCGGTGCTGATCCCGATCCAGTGCGAGTATTACGCTCTCGAGGGACTCAGCCAGCTTCTGAGCACCATCCAGCTGGTGCAGCGTAACCTGAACAAGGAACTGCAGCTGGAGGGCGTCCTGATGACGATGTTCGACAAGCGGTTGCGTCTGTCGAACCAGGTCGCGGAGGAAGCGACGGACTACTTCGGCGGGATCGTCTACCAGACCATGATTCCCCGCAACGTCCGCCTCAGCGAGGCGCCGTCGTTCGGCAAGCCCATCATCCTCTACGACGTCGAGTGTCTGGGCGCCCAGAGCTATCTGAGCCTGGCGCAGGAAGTGATTGCCGCCAACAGTCGTGCGGTCGCCGCCCCGGAGGCATGAGCGATGACGCGTAAGAGCGTACTCGGCAAGGGATTGTCTGCCCTCATCCAGGCTGCGGAAACCTCGACGGCCACGGGCGGCGCCGAGGTGCGGCCGATCCCGCTCGGGCGCATCGTCTTCAATCCCGACCAGCCGCGGAAGGACTTCGACGCCGCCCGGCTCGAGGAACTCGCCGACTCCATCCGCCAGGTAGGCGTGTTGCAGCCCGTGCTGGTGCGCGAGTTGACCCCTTCCGAGGCCGCGCGTCTCTCCGGCACGGAGGATCACGCGCCGGTGACCCCCGGGCCGCGTTTCGTCGTCGTCGCCGGTGAGCGCCGGGTGCGCGCGGCCCGCCTCGCCGAATTGCCGACGGTCCCGGCGATCGTCTGCTCCTACGAGGAGACCGAGGCCCTGAAGATCGCCCTGCTCGAGAACATCCAGCGCCAGGACCTCGGCGCGATCGAGGAAGCAGCGGCCTATCAACGACTTCTCGACGCCTACGGCGCCACCCAGGAGGAGCTCGCCGGCATGCTCGGCAAGAGCCGCAGCGGAGTTGCTAACTCATTGCGACTACTTGATTTAGAAGATCTGATCCAGCAGTTCGTGCAGCAGGGGAAGCTATCCCGCGGCCACGCCAAGGTGCTGCTCGGCCTGCCTGCCGGCCCGCCTCGGGTCCGCCTCGCGCAACTCTGCGTCACGCGGGGACTATCGGTCCGGGAGTGCGAACGACGGGTTCACGTCGCGCTGCGCGGCGCCCGTCCGGCCCGGCGCCGGGCGAAGACGGCGACCGACGACGCCGGCGAAAGCAAGGAAGTGCGGGCGCTGCGCGAACGCGCCGAATCCCGGCTAGGCTCGCAGTTAGCCATCTCGCGGCAACCCGACGGCGCCGGCAGCCTGACCATTTCCTTCTATTCGGACGCGGATCTCGAGCGCGTGCTCGACCTGATGGGCGTCGATACGGACCTGGGATGATGGCCTGACGTGTCCAAGAACCTGAAGCTGGACGACATCAAGACCACGCGCACCCGCGTGCTGCTGGCGGCGTTGATCGTGCTGGCCGCGGGCCTGTTCGTGGTCGATTTCCTGGACCTCGTCGCGGCGCTGCGGCACGAACGCAGCTGGCTGGAGACCCGGGGCATCCCGGTGCTGGTGGTCTCCTTCGTGTTCCTGCTGACCATCGTGGTCGCCAGCTGGCTCGCCTGGTTCCAGGTCCGCCAGCGCGAACGCGCCCGCGAGCGGGTGCTGCGGTCGGAGCAGAAGTACCGGACCATCATCAACCACGCGGGCGAGGCCATCTTCCTGCTCGACAGCGCCGGCGTGGTGCTCGAGTGGAACAAGACGGCCGAGCAGCTCTTCGGCGTCCCCCGGCGCGCCGTTCTTGGTAAGCCGTTCAGGGACATACACTTGTGCTATGGGCTGGAGATCGAGAAGGCCATGGCCGACACCCAGCGGCACGGCCAGGGTCTGGTCTTCGACTTTCCGTTTCCGCGGTCCGGCAAGCCTGGGGCGCTGCTGAACCTCTCGATCTCGCCCATAAACACCGGCGGGGAAGCGGGGACCGGCGAGCGCGCGTTCGTGGTCATCGCCCGGGACGTCACCAGCGAGCGCCAGCTGGAGTCGCGCATGAGCGAGGCCGAGAAGCTCGCCGGCATCGGCCAGCTCGCCGCCGGCATCGCCCACCAGCTCAACACGCCGCTCGGCTCGATCCTGCTCTCGGCGCAGATGCTCTCCGAGGCCAACCTGCCGGACGACGAGCAGGAGGACGTCCATCGCATCATCCGGCAGACCGAGCAGTGCCGGACCATCATCAAGGGACTCCTGAATTTCGCGCGTCCACAACATGCCGACCGCGGCGTCATCGCGCTCGGCGACGCGGTCCGCGAGACCACGTACCTTATGGAGAAGAACTTCAAGCTCGCGGGCGTCGAGGTGGTGATCGAGGAGAACGGCCAGCCGGTGGTCTACGGCAACCGCAATGAGCTCGACCAGGTCTTCTTCAACCTCCTCGCCAACGCGCTCGACGCGATGCCCGGCGGCGGCCGCATCACCATGCGCATCGGACCGGCCGGGCCCGGCGAGGTCCAGGTCGAGGTGGCGGACACGGGCGAGGGGATCCCCGTCGAGAATCGCGAGCGCATCTTCCTGCCGTTCTTCACCACCAAGGAGTACGGGCGTGGCACCGGCCTGGGCCTGAGCATCGTCGCGCGGATCGTCCACGAGCACGGTGGGCGCATCGAGATGGACAGCGAGGTCGGCAAGGGCACGCGGTTCATCCTCACGTTCCCGGAGCCAGCCTACGGCCTCGGGCGGGCGAACTCCGCTGCCGCGCCCGCGGCGGCCGCCCCGAGGGGTTGACGTGCGCATTCCGCGGCAGACCCGCATCCTCCTGATCACGGACGGGCAGAACGCGCATCGCGAGCTGGTGGTGGGCCGGCGGCTGGTCGTCAGCCTCCTGATCACGGGCGCGGTCGCGGTGATCCTGGTCGTCATCCTGCTGCTCGGCTATGGCCAGGCCGTCGCCCACGCGCGCCGCGCCGCCCAGATGGCGCAGCGCCTGGAGGCGGCGGAAACCGAGGCCGCGAGCGCCACCGCCCTGCGCCAGGAACTCGAGCAACTGCGGGGCCTCCAGGAACGCCTGCTCGCGATGCTCGGCGTCGACCAGGACGACGTCGCCGGCGACACCACCGCCGCGCGGCGGACCCCCGGCGCCGGCCTGCAGGACCACGCCAGCGGCGTCGTGACGCCCCGGCCGTCGGCGTGGCCGGTCACCGGCTACGTGACGCGCGAGTTCGCCGCCAAGGACGGCCACCCGGCCGAGCACCCCGGCATCGACATCGCCCAGCCCGCCGAGACGCCGATCCTGGCTCCGGGCGACGGCACCGTCGCGCGCGTGGGTACCGACCCGTTCCTCGGCAACTTCCTCGAGCTGCAGCACGGGCTGGGCTACCTGACCGTCTTCGGGCACTGCAGCCGCGTCGCCGTGCGGGCGGGCGTTGCCGTGCGGCGAGGCCAGGTCATCGGCTACACGGGCCAGACCGGCGAGGCGGCGGCGCCGCACCTGCACTTCGAGATCTGGCGCGACGGTCAGCCGATCGACCCGCGAGAAGTCTTGCGAGGCGACCCGAGCCCGGCGTAGTATGCGTCCGTGGAGACAGAGCTCCGGGCGGGCATCCGGCCCCCGCCCAGCGCGAACGGATTCGACGGGGATGGCCGGCGCTTCCCGCCCCACGGTGTCCAGGAGGAGAGCCATGTTCGGCAAGGAACCCGAGAATCAGACGGTCCAGGCCGGTCAGACCTCGATCATCGCGCAGGGATGCAAGTTCGAGGGCACCATCGAGATCCGGGGTGCGCTGCGGATCGAGGGCGAGTTCAAGGGCATCATCGCGACGCCCGAGAGCCTGGTGGTCGGCAAGACCGGCGTCGTCCATGCGTCCGTGAAGGTCAAGAACGCGATCGTCGGCGGACAGTTCTTCGGCGACATCGTCGCGGAGAACAAGGTCGAGCTGCAGAGCGGCTCTCATCTCGAGGGCGACATCACCACCAAGCGGCTGGTGATCGACGAGGGCGTGTTCTTCGAGGGCAAGTGCTCGATGGGCGCGGGCCAGGCTCGCGGCGAGGCGGCCGGCCACGTCGCCGCGGCTTCGCCGCCGCCGCCGCCGGCTCCGGCCGGCGCGCCGTCGCTCGGGCCCAAGCCGACCGACCCGGTGAAGAAGTAGTCCGAGCCATGACGCCCCGGCGCGACGACGAACCCGATCGCCGCGGGCTGCGCGATATCGGGATCTACACCACGATCCCCATGTTGCTCCTCGCCGGGCCGGCGCTCGGCTACTGGCTGGGATGGCAGGCGCAGAACCGCTGGGGGCACGAGCCGTGGTTCGCGGTCGGCGGCGCCATCTTCGGGCTGGCGGCCTCGATCCGGCAGATCGTCAAGGTGATCAGCCGCGGGAGTCTGGGACGATGACCCCGGCGATCCTCGCGCGCGCCCGGTGGACCGTGCTCGTGGGCGCCGCGTTGACGGGGTTGCTGACGGGCATCTTGCGCGAGCCGCGTTTCGGGCTGGGCGTCGTCGCGGCGGGGGTGTGGGCGTTCGCGAGCCTGCGCACGCTGGAGGGTTTGCTCGGCGCCGCCGTGGTGCCGGGGGGCGGCGCGCGGGACGGCCGGATGGTTTTTCTATGGGCCACAGCAAAAATAGGTGTTTACGCCGTCGCGATATGGGCCTTAATTGTCCGACCGTTTCCAGCCGCGAGCCTGATCGTCGGCGTGACCTGGTTGCCTGTCTCCTTCGTCGTCGCGGCGCTCTTCCCGGCGCCGCGCTCCGGTTCGGACGCGCCAACCCGAGGCTGAGCATGCAGATGACACCGCGCGCGCACGGTCTGGTCCTGGCCTTCGGCCTGCTGCTGCTCCTTGCCGTACCCGTCGCGTTCGCCTCCGACGAGCATCCGGCGGGAACCGCCGAGCACGTCGCGGCCGAACCCGCGCACGGCGAGCCGGCGGCGGACGGTCACGGCGAGGCCGCGCACGGCGGCGAATCGCACACCGCGGTCCCGCACCTGCAGAACGCGCTCGGCCTCCTGGTCGCCCAGATGAACGACGGCGAAGGCCACCCGACGCCGACCGCGAGCTTCCTCAAGGCCTTCACCGACCCCATCTTCTCGATCCTCGCGGTGCTGATCATCGGCGTCTTCTTCGTCACCGTCGGCACGCGCCTGCGCGACCGCGATCCGGGCCGGGCGCAACTCTTCGCCGAGACCATCGTCGGCGGCCTCTACGGCATGTTCGAGCAGGTGCTGGGCAAGGAAGCGCGCCGCTTCACGCCGTACCTCGGCACCCTGTTCCTGTTCATCCTCGTCAACAACTGGCTCGGCATGGTCCCCCTCGGGCACGCGTCGACGTCCAGCTTCGCGAACACGACCATCGGTCTCGGCCTGCTGACCTTCTTCTACGTCCAGTACGTCGGGATCAAGGAGAACGGCCTCGGCGGCTACCTCTACCACTTCGCGGGCCAGCCCAAGTCGGGCATCGAGTGGGGCTTCGCGATCCTGATCTTCCCGCTCGAGCTGATGGGCGAGCTGATCAAGCCGCTGAGCCTGAGTCTGCGACTCTTCGGGAACATCTTCGGCGAGGACACGCTGATCGCGGTGATGGTGCTGCTCGGGACGTACATCGTCTACCATCTGACGGGCAACCAGTACATCCCGGGCATCCCGCTGCACTTCCCGTTCTATTTCCTCGGGCTGCTCGCGAGCACGGTGCAGGCCCTGGTGTTCACCATTCTCTCGACGATCTACATCGCCCTGATGCTGCCGCACGGAGATCACGAGGAGGCGGCCCACGGGCACGCCCACTAGTCTCGGATAGGAATTCGGTCCGTTGAAGGGTGAACCACGAGGTTCGCCGCGCTCAAGGTGCTTCGAAGGAGGAATCATGGAACTGCTCGGATTGGCTGTGGGTCTGGGTATCGCCGCGCTGGGGTCCGCCATCGGTCTCGGCAAGGCCATCGAGGGCGCAATGACGGCCATGGGTCGTCAGCCCGAAGCGATCGGCAAGATCCAGACGGCCATGATCATCGGCTGCGCCTTCATCGAGGCTTTGACCATCTACGCGCTGATCGCGGTGATCATGCTGATGGGCAAGGCTGGCTAACCTCGGGGGCCCGACCGCATGGAAATGATCACCCCCAATGTCACGCAGGTGCTGACGACAGTCGTCGGCTTCCTGCTGCTGGTCTGGGTCATGGCGAAATTCGCCTGGGGCCCGATTCTCGACCAGCTCGACAAGCGACGGGACAAGATCGAGCGCGACTACGCCGCCGCCGAGCAGCAGCTCGGCGAGGCCGAGGGCCTCAAGGCGGACTTCGCGGTCAAGCTCGGCGAGATCAAGACGCTCGAGCGCGAGCGCATTCAGGAAGCCGTCAAGAAGGGCGAGGACATCGCCGGCGGCATCGTGAGCGAGGCGCGCCAGCAGGCCGAGGTCGTCAAGACCAAGGGCCGCCAGGATCTGGAGATCGAGGCGCAGAAGGCGCAGGTCGAGCTGCGCGACACCGTCGTCGCGCTGGCGATCGGCGCCGCGGAGAAGCTCATCCACGAGCGCCTGGACGACCAGAAGCACCGGCAGCTGATCGAGCAGTACATCGATCACCTCGAGGGGCCGCGCCGTGCGTGATCGCAACGTCGCCACACGTTACGCCGAGGCGCTGCTGGTCGCGGCGCAGCACGCGGGCGTCGTCGAGCCGCTGGCCGAGTCCTACCGCGTGCTCGTCGAGGAGATGACCGCCAACCGCGACCTCGCGACCTTCCTCCACGCGCCGCAGATCGCGGAGCGCGAGAAGAAGGCGCTGATGGAGCGCGTGCTCGGCGGTCGCGTCGAGCCGCTCCTGCTGACTTTCTTCGACCTGTTGCTGGACAAGGGCCGTGTCGAGTATGCGCGGGACATCCAGCAGATCTTCGCGACGCTGGTCGAGGCGAGCCAGGGCGTCCAGCGCGCGGTGGTCACCACGGCCATCCCGCTGCCAACCGACCTGGCGGACCGCTTGCGGGCCAACCTCGCGAAGCTGACCGGCAAGACCATCATCCTGGAGCAGAAGACGGACCCCGCCGTGATCGGCGGCGTCAGCGTGACCCTGGGCGACAAGATCCTCGACGGCACCGTGCGGACCGGCCTGGTCCACATGCGCCAGCAGCTCGAGCAGGCGCCCCTGCGATAGCAAGGACGTTGCGTTAGCAAGGAGAGACGATGGCGAAGTTGAAGCCGGAGGAGATCAGCTCCATCCTGGCCAAGGAACTGGAGCAGTACGATCGCGACCTGAAGGTCGAGAGCCTCGGCACCATCCTGCAGGTGGGTGACGGCATCGCCCGCATCCACGGCCTGCGGGACGTCATGGCCGGCGAGCTGGTGAAGTTCCCGGGCGACATCTTCGGCATGGTGTTGAACCTCGAGGAAGACTCCGTGGGTGTCGCCATCTTCGGCGAAGACACCCACATCAAGGAGGGCGACCAGGTCACGCGCACCGGCGAGATCGCCTCGGTCCCCGTCGGCGAGGCCATCGTCGGCCGCGTGCTCAACGCGGTCGGCCAGCCCATCGACGGCGAGGGCCCCGTGCCCACCACCGAGACGCGCAAGATCGAGGTCAAGGCCCCCGGCGTGATCGACCGCCAGCCCGTGAAGGTGCCCCTGATGACCGGCATCAAGGCGATCGACGCTATGACGCCCATCGGCCGCGGCCAGCGCGAGCTGATCATCGGCGACCGCCAGACGGGCAAGACGGCCATCGCCATCGACACCATCATCAACCAGAAGGGTAAGGGCGTGTACTGCTTCTACGTGGCCGTGGGCCAGAAGCAGTCCACCGTCTCGGGCGTGTACCACACGCTGAAGCAGCACGGCGCAATGGAGTACACCACCATCATCGCCGCCTGCGCCAGCGAGCCCGCCCCCATGCTCTTCATCGCGCCCTACACCGGCTGCACCATGGCCGAGCACTTCATGTGGCAGGGCAAGGACACGCTGGTGGTCTACGACGACCTCTCCAAGCAAGCCAACGCCTACCGCCAGCTCTCCCTGCTGCTGCGCCGCCCGCCGGGCCGCGAGGCGTATCCCGGCGACGTGTTCTACCTGCACAGCCGCCTGCTCGAGCGCGCCGTGAAGCTGTCCGACGAGAAGGGCGGCGGCTCGCTGACCGCGCTGCCCATCATCGAGACGCAGGCGGGCGACGTGTCGGCCTACATCCCGACCAACGTCATCTCGATCACCGACGGCCAGATCTTCCTCGAGGGCGACCTCTTCTTCTCCGGCGTGCGTCCGGCCGTGAACGTCGGCATCTCGGTGTCGCGCGTGGGCGGCAACGCCCAGACCAAGGGCATGAAGAAAGTCGCCGGCTCGCTGCGCCTCGACCTCGCGCAGTACCGCGAACTGCAGGCCTTCGCGCAGTTCGGCAGCGACCTCGACAAAGCCACGCAGCGCCAGCTCACCCGCGGCGAGCGCATGGTCGAGCTGCTCAAGCAGGACCAGTACGTGCCCATGGCGATGGAGAAGCAGGTCGCCGTGCTCTTCGCCGGCTCGCAGGGCTACGTGGACGACGTGCCCGCGCCCGAAGTCCGCAAGTGGGAGGCCGACTTCCTGGCGTTCCTCGAGACGAGCCACGCCGGCGTGCTGCACGAGATCGCGCAGAAGGGCGCCCTCGGCGACGAGACGGTCGAGCATCTCGTCGCCGCGATGAAGGAATTCAAGGCGAAGCGGCCGAAGTAGCCGCCGCCTCGTTGACGGAGAGGACACGACGTGCCCGGTGCCGGCGTCAAGATACTGAACAAGCGCATCCGCTCGGTCAAGAGCACCCAGCAGATCACCAAGGCCATGAAGATGGTGGCCGCGGCGAAGCTGAACCGCTCCCAGGGCCGCATGCTGGCCGCGCGTCCCTATTCCCAGATGCTGACGCGCCTGGTGCAGATGCTGTCGAACGCGGCCCAGGGCGGCAGCCCGCTCTTCGAAACCCGCGAGGTGCGGCGTCGCCTCTACGTCGTCGTCACCTCCGACAAGGGCCTCGCCGGCTCCTACAACATCAACCTCCTGAAGCTCGCCCATCGCGCCGTCGACGCCTCGAAGGCCGAGGGCGTCGAGACCGAGCTGGTCACCGTCGGCAAGAAGGCCGGCGACTACTTCAGCAAGCGCGGCTACACCGTCCGCAAGCGCCACGACGACTTCAACGGTGACGCCACCGCGGAACGCGCGCAGCGCCTCGGCGATTCCCTCGTGGAACTGTTCCTCGAGAACACGGTCGACGAGGTGCGCGTGATCTACGCCGAGTTCCGTTCGACCATGATCCAGCGGCCCGCCGACCGCCGCCTGCTGCCGATCTCCGTCGAGGAGACCGCCGAGGACGCGGACGAGGGCGCGCCCGACTACATCTGGGAGCCCAGCCGCGAGGCCCTGCTCGCGACCATGCTGCCCCTGTACCTGCGCAACCGCGTGCTCATGACGCTGATGGAAGCCTTCACCAGCGAGCACGCCGCGCGCATGACGAGCATGACCGCCGCCACCGACAATGCCTCCGAGCTGATCGACGCCCTGACGCTGCGCCGCAACCGCGAACGCCAGGCCGCGATCACCGCCGAGCTGCTGGACATCGTGGGCGGCGCGAACGCCCTGTAACTGAGGAGAGTTGTACATGGCCGAGAATTATGGGCTGGTGAAGCAGGTCATCGGACCCACGGTCGACTTCGAGTTCGACCCCGAACAGTTGCCCGCGATCCTCAACGCGATCCACATCGTGGACGAGGCCAAGGGCATCGACCTGATCACCGAGGTCGCCCAGCACATCGGCAACAACGTGGTGCGCACCATCGCCATGGACTCCACGGACGGCCTCGTGCGCGGCATGAAGGGCCGCGACACCGGCCTGCCGATCGCCGTGCCCGTCGGCCAGCAGTGCCTCGGCAGGCTCTTCAACCTGCTCGGCAAGCCCATCGACGGCAAGGGCCCGGTCCCCGAGCCCGCCAAGGTGATGCCGATCCACGCCTCGCCCCCGAGCCTCGTGGACCAGGGCGAAGCCAACGAGATCTTCGAGACCGGCATCAAGGTGGTCGACCTGCTCGCGCCCTACGCCAAGGGCGGCAAGATCGGCCTCTTCGGCGGCGCCGGCGTGGGCAAGACGGTCATCGTGCAGGAGCTGATCCACGCCATCGCCACCGAGCACGGCGGCTACTCCGTGTTCTGCGGC
>JADHED010000259.1_pt1 | contig 71512 bp, 64 predicted proteins | sample 8952041 | NCBI WGS metagenome assembly JADHED01 (sample SAMN16124423, study PRJNA663239) | bioreactor sludge metagenome | isolation source: sludge (control) | place: India:Bengaluru | collected 2018-09-08 | reverse complement strand
CTACAGTTTTCCCTTCATCTGTACGCATTTCAACTGTTATCCCTTCCGGGTATTCATTATACAGTTTAAGAATTGCATTATTGTTCGGGCGCAGCAGTGTCTCTTTGTTAAGTATTGACGTATGCTTTGGTGCATCCGCTATTTCAAATAGTCTTTGCTCTGTAAACTGAACGCCACGCTTTTTTGCAGATGCTACCTCGTCTGACAATACGTAGCCTGCTTTAGATTGTCCTGTTGCTACATTTACTATGCTGCAAGATATTAATAGCAGCAAGAATAGTATTGAGTTATGCTTCACCCGAAATCATTTAATTGTTAACATACTCATGGCGAAAGGTTGTTGTAATATAATGAATTATGTTAACATTTAGTGTGCATCCCTACGTATTGTTATACAATGACACCGTATTTTAAAGGCATCATTCAACAATCATTTTAAGTTGATGCCTGCTTTTTTCGGACATGATATTTATTGTGTAAACGCCGGATGATAAACTTTTTATGTTTATAGCTGTAGATACAGAAGCGCGATTTGATGTTTGCAAACAAACTTTGCCAAGCATGTCTGTAATAACAATATCGTAGTTTGTTTTATCACCGTCACTGATAGTAAGTGTCGTAAAACCATCGGATGGGTTGGGGCTGATATTGTAAGTAGTTGGTGCTGATTCTTTGATGCTGCCTGTGCTCAACCTGAACCTGCAACTATCTGTATTGATAATAGATACAGAGCCGATGTATTGTATCTGACAATTGCCGTTAGAGTCTGTAATACTAACGCCATATGCTCCGGGAATAGTAATGTTTATAAGGTTGGGGGTAGTAGCACCTGTTGTCCAGTAATACATGAGTGATGAAGGGGGCAGTGTTTTGTTATTAATATAGTTAGTATCAAATACAACAGTAATAGCACCGTAACCGTTACAGATATTTTGTATTTGCAAGGTTGCTTTTATAGCATTCTCAAGGCATGTGTTAATACTGGTATTGTTGATATTGTCTCGCATTTCTTTACCTGGCAATGGCCCAAAACCATTCGCCAGATTAATGCCTCTGCCTTTAGTGTGGCAATAACTCATGATAGTACCTGCCCATGCAGTTGCAGGTGCAGAATCATCAAACAACGTAGGGCAGTTAATGCATGCTCCGCCGCTTTCCTGTTGCGAACAATTGTCTATTGAGCCACAGATACTGCTGCCATAGGTGTTCCATCCGCACCAATGTGTATGCATTGAACCAAACAAGTGCCCTATTTCATGCGCTATAACCATTACATCTTTAGAGTAGACAGGAATAGTTTTGTAGGTGCCTTCAACATCTGCATATGCATATGAGTTTGATTTTGTGCACAATGTTCTGAGCGGTGCAATACCTCCATTATTGCGGATGTCATTAGCAACAAGCACCGCAATATCTCCGTTGAAGGTATCGTTTACATAGTTCCATGCGTTGATGAAATCTATGATTGCGTGCTCTGATGTGGTATCTTTATAATTATCGGCACTGGTCCATACTTTGATTGAACCCAGCATTAATATCATAGAGTCGTTTTTATACAAACCTTTTACCTGATTGAAAACACCTGTCAGGTAGTTTTGTGTTTGTGTAAGATTCTTGCTGAATTTTTTATAAAGGTCATAGTCACCTTCCAGATATACACGTATCACTTTGCAAGTACCCTTCATGCCTGTAGTTTTCTCTCCTGTTTGTTGCGGTGCATTATCATCTTTCACTTTGCACTCGTATGGTGGTAGTCCTTTTATGGCATCATCTCTGTACAGTATATAGCTGTTGCTGTTGTCTTGCAGTTTGCCCAGAACATAGTTGCCGTCTTTGTTGGCAAAGAGTATCATTACATCTCCGTTGGCAAACACACTCATAGTAGCCAGTGTGTGAGCCTGCCCTTCTACACAGCCTGTATAATGCACACCTTTATCAAAGCTTGTAGTATGTGTGCCTTGTGCATCTGCTACTAACGCCTGCATATCTGTAGTAGTTGCATTGCCGCGTAGCATAGATAGTGTATATCTGCCGTTGGCTGATGGTAGCTGTATGCTGATAGCCGATGGCTGTTCGTTGTATAATGTCGCAATATTGAGTGCCTGTGGTACTAGCAAGCTGCCACCATCCAACATAGTAGCAGGACCTGCGTAGCTAAACAGATTGTATTCCCTGAATGGTATTCCTCGTTTTTGAGCAGCTTCTACTTCTCCATACAATACATTGCCCGATTGTGCACCTGCCTGCATTCCGCATAGTATGATGAACAGCAGTAGAGAGAAGAAATGTTTTATAGGTATAGCGATTTGCATATATCTAATTTACTACACATGCAAACCATAACAAATTAAAAAGCCCCCGATGTTTTTAATCAGAAGCCTTTAGTATCAAGAATATTAATCAATAGCTAAAATATTGTACTCGTCACACCTCCCCTTCAGGGGAGGACGGGAGGGGTATTTTACTTCGCACTGCGCATACCCGCATGTGCAGCACCTGCACGCACTTCTTTGCGCTCGCCTATCTGCTGGCGCCACATAGCATAGTACAAGCCTTTCTCATCCAGCAAATGCTGATGGTTGCCTGTTTCCACTATCTGCCCGTGTTCCAGTACAAATATCCTGTCGGCATGCATAATAGTGCTGAGGCGGTGGGCTATCATGATGGTGATATGCTCGCGCTTCTGCGTAATGTCTTTGATGGTAGTAGATATCTCTTCTTCCGTCAGCGAATCGAGTGCAGAGGTAGCCTCGTCAAATATCATCAGCCTCGGGTGGCGCAGCAATGCACGGGCTATGCTCAGGCGTTGGCGTTCACCACCGCTTAGTTTCAAGCCGCCTTCACCTATCATCGTATCAATACCGTTTTCGGCACGCGATAGCAGATTTTGACAAGCCGCTTTTTGCAACACTTCGTTTATCTCTGCATCTGTAGCACTCGGGTTTACGAAGAGCAGATTCTCTTTGATGGTACCGCTGAACAGTTGCGTGTCTTGCGTTACAAAACCTATCTGGTGGCGCAGCTCGTCAAAGTCTATAGCATTGCCATTGGTACCGTTGTAGTAGATGTTGCCCTGCTTTGGTTTGTAAAGTCCCACTAAGAGTTTTACAAGTGTTGTTTTACCACTACCACTCGGGCCAACGAAGGCAACCGTTTCGCCCAATTTCACATCAAAACCTATATTATCCAAAGCAGACTTTGTAGCTGTATTGTGCTGAAAGCTAACACCCTCAAAACGCAGGCTTTCTATACTGTTGATGGTAACAGGCTGTGCAGGCTTTTCCTCTACAGGGCGGGCAAACAGTGCCTTCAGGTTGTTGAGCGATGCCTCTGCCTCTCTCCATGCCATAATGATATTGCCCAGCTCTTGCAGCGGACCAAAGATGAAGAACGTGTAGAACTGCATCGTTACCATCTGCCCCAGCGTCAGCTTATCGTGAAAGATGAAGTAGAGCAAACAGAACATAATACACTGGCGCAGAAAATTGACAAACGTACCCTGCACAAAGCTGATGCTGCGGATGCTGCGCACCTTCTTCAGCTCCAGCCCCAGTATCTTGATGGTAGTAGCGTTCAGGCGGCGTATCTCCTGGTTCGTCAGCCCGAGGCTCTTTACCAGTTCTATATTGCGCAGGCTCTCTGTAGTGCTGCCCGCCAGTGCCGTAGTCTCGTTCACAATGTTTTTCTGTATCACCTTTATCTTCTTGCTCAGGATATTGGTAAGCCAGCCCAGCAGCAGCGCACCGCCAAAATAGATAAGCACCAGCCAGCTGCTGAGCGTAAACGCATACACCACCACAAACACAATACCCACGATGGTGGTAAACAGGATATTGACAAACGCATTGATAAACTTCTCACAGTCCTGACGCACTTTTTGCAGCACGCTCAGGGTTTCGCCGCTGCGCTGGTCTTCAAAATCGCTGAAGGGCAGGCGCAGGGCATGGCGCAGACCATCTGTATAGATGCGCGCACCGAATTTCTGTATCACTACATTGACCGTATAGTCCTGAAAAGCTTTGGCAATACGGCTTATCATGGCCGTACCGATAAGCAGCCCGAGGCCCTTGATGACACCGCGTATAAACTGCCCTTCTGTCCACTTGCCGGGGTTGCTGGCATAAGGGTCGATGATGTATTTACCGAAGATATAGGGGTCGAACAGGGAAAAGACCTGGTTGACGGCAGCCAGCAGCAAAGCCAGCGCTATCAGCCCCTTGTGGCGGCTAAGATATTGGAGGAGGAGTTTCATATAACAGCGGCAAAGTTAACAGCCTTTCCGAAACCCGTGTATATACAGCTGTAAGGGATATCTATAATTTAATTGGCAGCCACCACCTGTGCTACTATATGGCCGCCACGGCGTTGGCACCCTTCAGGGTTCGGGGTGCTATTTTATAACAGTATTGTCTCTCAATGGTTTTTCTAAATCACTTAGATTTAATAACGGCATTATTAGTGGTTTCAGATTCGCCTGAATTGTGAGAGTTGTAATGAATGAACGCAAATATGGATAAATGATAGCTATACTATTTCTGTAGAAATAATCTGGAATGTTATTATCGGAGGTGTCAATTTTGAATTGTGCAATTAAAGTACATTCAATGAACGTATCCTTTTTTCGTTTTGTAACCTCTTGAAAGGCCGTATAACCCAGAGTTAACTTATATATACCTGTTTTAGAGTCGTACTCTCCAGAGGGGTCAAATTTGATTGATAATCCGTCTTTCACGACGGTAGGTTCGGATAGTGAGAATTTAGTAATCTTGAAAAACTCAAGATTAAAAGCTGCTTTCTTGGCTTCTTTCATGATGCGATTTTACAAAAAAAAAAAGACCCCGAATAATTCGAGGCCATTTTTTTTAAATTTTTTATAGTTTCTTGAATACAAGTCGTTCGATGAACCTTGTAATAATAGTCCAGTGCGTTAATGTAATCAACAGCACTTGGGCCGTCAAAAACTAATTTTTCTACTTCGTTCCATGTTTGCTGGATTTCGTTTTGGGATTTTGATTTGAAGTAGTTATCCAGCCTTTCTAGCAATTCACTTTTCATAACTTTTCTCTTTTCATGATAACTTTAAGCGTACAGTTGGTCGACGTATTCATCTGGGTATACCACTAAATACTTATGCAAAGATAATGCCCTTTTTTCTAATAAGCAAACCTGTACCGGAGGGTATAGGTCTAAGTATGAGTGATTTTTCTTATAAAATTTAACTCTAAATACATGGGTGCTATCCTTTAGTTGCTTAAAACCTACTACGTTCATACTCAATGCTCTAATGGCTTTATATGGAAAAATTTTCTCCTTTACCATAAAGGTTATAACATGAGGAACGAGCAGTTTTTCCGCTGTTGTTAATCTCTCGTTAATCATCCGTTTACAAGTTTCAATAAACTCTAGCCGGTGTTCTCCGTTGCCGTGTAAATCCCAACAAGTGTTATCAAGTGTGGCATTACATGAACAGATAATATAAGAATCTCCATGTACTTGGCTGCCCCACCAATGCCCTAATTGTATATGGCTATCCCAAAAATAAAACCCGTGACCAAGCCACGCAGTAGGATTGACACATTTAAAAGGCCCATGTTGCTCTACATACTCTGGGTTTTCGCGGTTTTCTAAAGTTTGGTATAAAATCATGGTTATCTAAAACTCATTCAAAAATATAAGAAATTAGATAACAAGCAAATTAGCCGATTAAACAATCTGCTATACTGTAGCCTCCCTTACCCGCTTTACCAGCACCCCTATGCCTGTGTCTTTAGCGTGTTTCAGGCAGTGGTCGTATTGGGTGTTTACGATATCGTAGTTATAGGTATGGTGAAACTGGCTTAGCTGGTGGTACAGTACGCAGCCGCTTTTGCCATAGTTGGCAGCAATGCAGCAGCCCAGCGAAAACCAATTGTTATACCCGTCTGTAATATCTACACGCTTTGCCACTACCTCGGCTACCAGCCGTTGTATGGTGCGGCAGTTGTCTGTCAGTGCCTGTGGCTGCCCCTGTAGTACGGGTGGTGTGGTTATATACTGTTCCAGCGGTGTGGCGCTGTGGTTGAAGTAGCCATCCTCATCGTAACTATAGCCGCGCAGGCTGCATATATTTTTGGGTGCCTCGTCCAGGTATATACCCATCTTGCGGAATATGCCATACATATAGAGCCAGTGCTGCGTGTGCAGGTGCGGGTGCTGTATGCGCATCAGCCCCCAATAGCCAGTGCCGCTGGCACTAAGGCCGCAGTAGGCTACATTCTTTATGCGGCATAGCTGCTGCTTCAGCTCGTTGTAGTTCATAATAAAGGCATTTTCCTTTGCGTCTATATCAAATTGTATAAAGCCCGAATGCCGCACGAGGCTGCGCTCGTTGATGGCTGTAAACAGCCCGCTGGGTGTGATGGCAGGCAGCTGTGCCTTCATCTTGTTGCGATGCTCTTTATCGCCCATATTGCGTATATGCACGATGCGGTGTGCATGCTTGGGGCTGGTGAGCCACGTCAGCAGGTTGACGGGTGCCGTCTTGTCTTTGGTAAAATAATTGGGAACGCAGCTAACGCTTACGTTCAGTACTGAGTCTGTCATTGTTTGTACGCTTTCAGGTTTATGCGGTGGCAGGGGTTATTGTTTTATTCCATTCCATTCCATTCCAATTGGAAGATTTAATTTTCAATTTTTGTCAATCTGTTTTGTTTTTGCAGTTTTCTTTTATCCACCTGAATACGGTGCTGGCCCCTGTTACTTTGCCCAATACCATGAGGGCTATTTTATCGTAAGTATTTCCCATACGGTAGGCATCGCAGCAGGCGCGTATGCTTTGTTCTTTATTAATATCTCTGCGTACAAAGTTTGATGCAGCAGGTGTTTTGGGTTTTAGCTGCTCGTATATATACAGGCTGTAGCCCAGCAGGTGCTGGCTTAGCAGCATAGCGTTGTTAAAGTCCATATCAAGGCAGGTAATATGGTCTGTATCCTTCAGGTTGGGAAAGCGTATGATGGTAAGTATCATAGCCATACGGTAGCATATCAGCCCAAGGCGATTGATAGTGCCTTCAAGGTCATCGCCCACCATGCGCAGCTCTGTCTTGCTGGCATCAAACATAGATACAAACAACTGCTCCTGATGTGGTTGCAGCATAAATTGCAGGGGCTGTTCGCGTGCCTCCAGCAGCTTGTACATATTGCAGTAGTGTGCGCTGAGGCTGTTGAAGAATACAACCATATCTGCATTGTCAACATCCCACGGGTTGTGAAACGGAGCCTCGCCCTGTAGTACATAAAACATAAAGCGGCTGAAGAGGCCATTGTCTATACTTGGTATCAGGTGGCGTAGCTGGTCCGGTGTGCCGCTTATTACCACACTCAGTGCAGGGGTGTTAATCTTTACATCTTCATTATCTGTACGGCGGTAGTAGCTTACAGGCTCGTGATGAAAGGCTTTGCGCAGCACATCGCTGAAGTCGCCATACTTCTGGCGCAGCATATCTGCCAGCGTATCGCCTTCGGTTTCGAACATAATACCACGTCCGTCGTTCTCCTGTAGCAGTTGCAGCAATCCTGTCTTACTACTGTTGGCAGGTAAAAAGAGTTTTAAAGATTTGGCTGCCGCAGGTGCTTCGGGTGCTGTTTGCATTTTTCCTTTATCATACAATTTTTGTTGCCGTAGAAAAAGCATGTTTGCCTCGTTGTATGCCTTGCGGTTTTGCTTTGCCTGCTCCTCTCTGTAGGCTTCTGTAGCCTCGCCTATATCGCGTGCCCACATCATGGCACCCTTGCCGGTACCATACCTGCCTATTACAAAGCAGAAGAGGTTGGGCATTACCTGCCGCCCGAAGTACATGCCCTGCACATTGGGCATCATACCACTGAGCACAGCCATTGCGCTGACAAGGAATAGTTCTTTTTCGTTTTGCCGTGCAAAGCGGCTGCATGCGGTAGCCAGCAGGGGTGGCAGGCAATCAAAAATCTCATCGTGGAAGTCGGTAAACTCTGCCACGGGTGGTGCCGGCGGTACGGGTGGCAGCCCGTTGTTCATGTCATAGTCCTGAGGGATGTTTACAGTCGTCGTGTTTTCCATAATTTTTGTCTAAGTGTTTGGTTTTCAGTTCATTGTCAAAAAGTGTGTTTTACCATCTTCCAATTGGAATGGAATGGAATGGAATATTTGGAATGAAACAAATGTACAAAGTATTTTGTACAAATGAACAAATAGAAAAACCTGTAAACTATCCCCCGCCATCGTACAAATGCTCAGGAGATCCCTCCATGCGTCGGGATGACGGCATGGGTTGGGCAGGCTCGCGTTTCAACCTACTTACAATTCCCCTCCTGTTTTTAGCCTGCCTACCGCAGGCAGGGAGGGGCGCATTGGCGGAGAGATGCGCAGCATATCGTTGTCAATCGGGGTGGTTGGCTCGCGGAGAGTGTTCACCACCTCCCCCTCGCTGCGCTCGGGTACTCCTCCTAAAAACAGGAGGAGAGCTTTTTCAGGCTCACTACTTTCTGCTAAAAACGTACCTTTAGGCCATGGGTCAGTATAGTATTGGTGAGGCGCTGAAGCTGCTGATGGAAAAAAGTGGTTGGGCTCCGAAGGCGCACGAGCTGCGCATGCGCGAGGAGTGGGAACAGATTGCAGGCAAAACCATATCGAAATATACCCGCAACCTGTACCTGAGTGGCGGTACGCTTACCATCTACACCGATGTTGCCGCACTGAAGCAGGAACTGCTGTTGGCTAAGCCTCAGCTGATGGCTACCATCAACGAGTATTTTGCCGAGCAGGTGGTAAAGGAAATCAATATCAAGTAGAAGTTCGAAATCCTAAATCCGAAACTCTAAACTCTAAACAAATTCTAATGTCGAAACGCTGAACAAATTCTAATGTCGAAATACTAAATCCGAAAAGAATTAGGATTTAGGTATTAGTATTTAGTGCTTCCCTCAATTAGGATTTAGAAATTAGTATTTCGGATTTCAGAAGATGTTTATCAATTCTGATAAAGAAGCTATTTCAAAGGTTGGTTTGTGGCGGTGTGGTGTGCGTGCGGGGTTGTAGTACACCTGGTCAATACCTGCGTAGAAGGCACCGAGTATGTCTATTTCCAGCGCATCGCCTATCATAATGCTTTCCTCGGCCTTGGCACCTGCTGTTTGCAGGGCGAAGTTGAAGATGGCTGCCTGTGGTTTCATGCTATTGCTCATCTCGCTGGTGATGAGGTGGGTGAAGTATTGGCTGATGCCGCTTATCTGTAGTTTCTGGCGTTGGGTGCTTTCAAACCCGTTGGTGATGAGGTGCATGGGGTAGCCTTTGGCCTTGCAGTGTTCCAGCACTTCGGTGGCGTGTGGCATCAGTCGGCGTTGGGTGGGTAGTATCTCCAGATACGCACTGCTGAGCTCGTGTGCCAGGTGCGGGTCTCCTATCTTAAAATCGAGCAGGGTAAGGGCAAATCGTTTCCAACGCAGTTCGTCGCGCTTCAGGAAGCCGTTGCGGAAGCGTGCCCAGAGGCGTTCGTTGTGTTCGTTGTAGGCAGTTGCAAATGCTTCGTAGTCTGTAATGCCTATGTCTTCGAGCCTGCATTCTTCATATACCTGCATGAGGGTGTGTGCCGAGTTGGCGTCAAAATCCCACAGGGTGTGGTCCAGATCGAAGAAGAGGTGTTTGTAATGAGTAGGCATTGTGCTGGTAAAATTCTAATATCGAAATCCGAATATCTAAACAAATTCTAATCTAGAAATACTAAATCCGAAAAATGGTTAGGATTTAGAAATTAGTATTTAGGATTTAGGATTTAGTGTTTTTGCGAAAGCAAAAAGCCATCCTTTGTGGGGATAGCTTTTCAGTGTTATTAAAACCGTAGCCCGAAAAAGCTTATTGATTCTTTTTGCGGTAGTAGATTTTGTCTTCGAAGAATTCGCTTGTTGATTGCAGAGCAGGGTTTGCCATGCGTTCGTATATGCGAGATATTTCGATTTGCTCTTTGTTTTCGTGAATTTCTTCCAGGTTGTCTGCATGGCTGCTGAATTCATCCAGCTTGCGGTGCAGTTCTTCCTTCATCGTAACGGCAATCTGGTTTGCACGGCGGCTCATTACCACGATAGATTCGTACAGATTACCTGTTTTGTTTTTGATAGCAACAACGTCGCGGGTTTCAACCAGCGGGTTCACTGCTGCTAATGCTTTTCTATTTAAGCTCATTGCGTAACTGTTTTACAATGTTATCTGCCTTGGTATAAAATTCCTCAGCGTCGCGAAGATACTTAGAATTTGGATAACCGTCAACTAATTCTCTGTAAGCGTTGATGGCGTTGGCGTAGCGCTCCTCTTGTTTCTCCTTCACACTCTCTCCGGCAAACTTAAACCACGATTTTACAATCATATACTGGTACAGGTCGCTGTTCTTCGATTCGGGGAAGTTGCGCATCAACTGCTTGTAGGTAACGCTTGCAGCCCTGTACTGGCCTATATTATAGTATAGTTTGGCAGCATCTGCCTCTTTGGTTTCCAATTTGCCGCGGCATTCATCTATGTATTTATTGGCTTCTGCGGCACGCGGGCTTTCGGGGTGCGTGTTGATGAAAGTCTGCAGGGCATCCATGGCACGCTCGGTGCTTTGCTGCTCCAGCGATGGCTTTGGCGACATTTTGTACAGGCAATAGCCATACAGAAACTCTATCTCGTCGGCATCCTTGCTGGTAGGGAAGAATTCCAGGTAGTTTTTGAAGTGGTAAGACGCAGACAGGTAGTCTTTCAGGTTGTAAAAGCTGTATGCGTAGCGGTAGTACATGGGCTCGTAGTTGCGTGTATTCTTCATTACGGGCACCAGACTTTCGTACAGGCCGTTGGCTTGCTGCCACTTCTTACGGTCGTAGAACTCGTTGGCTTTCTTCAGTTTATAGTTTACGTCTTTGCTCTTCAGGGCACGCTCGTAGCCGCTGCAGCCGAATAACAGGCTGATGCTGAGCATCATGAAGAGGATATAACTATGGCGTTTTTGCATGAGGATGGCAAAAATAAAGAAACCGAGCTGCTTTCCCATATATATGGTATAAAACTCTGTTAAATCAGGGTTTTACAGTCATTTCACAGGTTATCCACAATTATCCACAGGATATGCACATGGGTTTATGAACGCAACGTGAAAAATAGCCTGAAAACCTTTGCTGTAAAGGGGTTTAGCCATATCGCTCCTTGTGGAAAAATATGGGCTCTCCAAATTCCCTAAATGTGTGGGAAAAAGTGTTGTTTTGTGGTAGAAAAGGTAGAAATATCCCAAAATCGTCAATGACAAGCTTTCTCGGAGAATATGAAGTTGCTGTAGATGCCAAAGGCCGCTTTTTGCTGCCTGCAGGCTTCCGCAAGCAGTTGCCTGAAGATGGCGCTGCACGCTTCGTTATTAACCGTGGGTTTGAAAACTGCCTTTCGATGTTTACGGTAGATAGCTGGAATGTACTGGCAGAAAAAGTAAACAAGCTCAACGACTTCAATCCGAAAGTGCGTGAGTTCAAGCGCCTGTTTATGAACGGCGCCAACTTCGTGGATGTGGACAGTGCTGGTCGCATATTGTTGCCAAAGCCATTGCAGGAATACGCATCTATCAAGAAAGACATGATATTCTCTGCACAGGGCAATAAAATTGAGCTGTGGGATAAAGATACGTATTACGCGTACATACGCCAGCATGCGGCAGGCTTTAGCGACCTGGCTGCAGAGGTGGCAGGCAGTGGTTTTGTGAACCCTTTTGAAAATCTGTAAGGATGGAGGGCTCCACTTTTTACCACACAACGGTCCTTTTGAAGGAAACAGTTGACGGCCTGAATATAAAAAGCGATGGTGTGTATGTAGATGCCACTTTTGGTGGTGGTGGCCATAGCAGAGAGATACTGAGCAGGCTGGGCGAAAACGGAAGGCTGATAGCTTTTGACCAGGACGCAGATGCGTGGCGCAACAAACCCGATGACAACAGGCTGATACCTGTTACGGAAAACTTTCGCTACCTGAGCAAGTTTTTGAGGCTGCACGGATACAGAGAGGTAGATGGGATACTGGCCGATTTGGGTGTAAGTTCTTTTCAGTTTGATACAGCAGAGCGTGGTTTCTCTATTCGCTTCGATGGTCCGCTGGATATGCGGATGGATAAACGGGCAGAGCAAACCGCAGCCAATGTGCTGAAGACATACAGCGAGCAGCAGTTGCACAAACTCTTTGAACAATACGGGGAGGTGCGCAACTCTAAACAGCTTGCAAAACATATAGTGGATAAGAGAGCTACTGTAGTGTTGAATAGTATAGATGCACTGAAGGGTATGCTGACGCCGATTATGAAGGGGAATCCCAACAGGTATCTGGCACAGGTTTTTCAGGCGCTGCGTATAGAGGTGAATGATGAGATGGGTGCGCTGAAAGATTTGCTGATGCAATCGGCACAATGCCTGAAGCCCGGAGGCAGGCTGAGTGTTATCACCTTCCATTCGCTGGAAGACAGGCTGGTGAAGCAGTATATGAAGAACGGAACGTGGGAAGAAGCAGAGAAAGATGTATTTGGCCGCACGCTGCACAAAGCACCGCTGAGGCTTATAAATAACAAAGCCGTAGAGCCTACGGAAGAAGAAATTAAAAACAATTCAAGGGCACGAAGCGCCCGATTAAGGATAGCAGAAAAGATAGCATGAGCACCCATAACACACACAATGTAACAGAGCAGGAACAACAACCTGCACAACGTGTGCGAAGCGATTGGAAAACGCTGGTGGATAAACTGTCTTACAAAGCTATCGTTAATAATATCCCCTTCCTTGCTTTTGTGGCATTGCTGGCGGTGTTGTACATCAACAACTCTCAACGCGCAGTAGATATGCAACGCGAGCTTAACAAGGAAAACAAAGTATTGAAAGAACTACGCTGGAAATATATGGATGTGAGCAGCAAGCTCATGTATGTGAAGATGGAGAGTGAAGTGATAAAACGTGCATCGTCGTTGGGTATGAAGCCCATGTCGCTGCCCGCATACAGTATAGTTGTTGACAGTACTATATACAAACCGTAAAGGGGAAATTGACAGTAAAACAAGACATAAGGTTCAGGGTGTATGTGGCATTCACATGCATTTGTCTGTTTGGGTTGGCCATCATACTGAAGGTTGCCTACATACAGGTAAATGAAGGGCCGGAGCTGCGCAAGCTGGCGAAGGAGATGCACACACGTACTACTACACTGCCTGCAGAGCGTGGAAACATCTACACCGAGCAGGGAGCTTTGTTGTGTTCTACCATTCCGCAGTTTGATGTGCATATAGATTTCTCTGTCATCAAGCCCGATACGTTTAAACGCTATGCAGATACACTGGCGCTGTGCATGGCAGCATTGTTCAAAGATGCACCTGCTGCAAAGTATAAGGCTGCACTGAACGAAGGCTTCAAAAAGCAATCGCGCTACTGGTTGTTGAAGAAGAACCTGCCATACTACGACTATCAGGCACTGCGCAGCCTGCCGATATTTAATAAAGGCAAAAGGCGTGGTGGTTTCATAGAAGACCCTAAAATAAAACGCATCAATCCGTATGGTATGCTGGCTTATCGTACCATTGGTTTGTGGAGAGAGAACAGTCAGACGGTAGGTATGGAACGTACTTATGACACAGTACTGAAAGGCGATAACGGCACGCGTATAGAACGTAAAGAAACAGGTGGTGTATGGATGCCGATAGAAGGCAGCGAAGTAGACCCGCAAAACGGACAGGATATTGTTACTACACTGGATATAGGTATACAGGAAGTAGCAGAGCATGCGCTGAAGAGTGTGCTGGAGCAATACCAGTGCAAATACGGTACTTGTGTAGTGATGGAGGTGCAGACAGGTAAAATACGTGCATTGGTAAATCTGGGACAGCAGGCAGATGGTACCTACTGGGAAGATATGAACTATGCAATGCTGCCAACAGAACCAGGTTCAACATTTAAGCTGATAACACTGCTTGCATTGCTGAAGGATAAGTATATCAACATCAACCAGAAAGTAGATTGTCAGGGTGGTGTGGCACGTTTCGGGAATCTTACATTGAAAGACTCTCACCTCGGGTTGCGAGAGTTGACTATCAGAGATGCATTTGCACAGTCATCAAACGTGGCGATGGCAAAGCTTGGATATCAACACTATCAATCGAACCCGAAGAAGTATCTGGATCACCTGCACATGTTGCATCTTGACAGAAAAACAGGTATAGACCTGAGTGGCGAACGTGCACCCCGTGTGAAGAAGCCAGGACAAGCAGACTGGAGTGCGACAACACTGCCATGGATGGCCTATGGTTATGAAATACAGATAACACCGCTGCACACATGTATGGTGTACAACGCTGTGGCAAATGGTGGTAAGCTGATGCGCCCGTATCTGATAAGTGAGATACGAGAGTACGGTAAAACCATCAAAAAATTTGAGCCGAAAGTATTGGAGGAAGCAGTTGCTGATACATCATCTATACGCCAATTGCAGGATTGTATGAAAGAAGTAGCACTGACCGGAACAGCAAAACATATACGTAGCCCATTTTATAGTATAGCAGGAAAGACGGGAACAGCACAAGTAGCGGATAAGGGTATAAAATACAGTGATGGTGTCTATCAAGGCTCTTTCGTTGGGTACTTTCCGGCAGATAAGCCGAAGTACACCATCGCTGTTGTAATACGTACCAAGCCACGTTCGGGTGCATACTACGGCGGTACTATTGCGGCGCCTGTATTCAGGATGATCGCAGATAAAGTATTTGCAAGCAGCAAAGGCTGGATAGGTCCGCTGGATAGTATTGCACAGAAAAGCGATAAACGCCTGGTGGCAAGCAGTGCGCCGGCAAGCAGCTACGATGTACTGATGCGTAGAATGGGACGCAAAGCACCATCGGTTGCAGACAACTATATAATAAGTGTAGCGACAGATACGGTGAAGAAAGAGCTGGTGCAAACAACAAAAGTATTTGCAGGGCAAGTGCCGAATGTAAGTGGTATGGGATTGAAAGATGCGGTGTTCCTGCTGGAAAAACAAGGAATGAAAGTAACAGTGCGTGGCAGGGGCAAGGTAGCTTACAAATCGCTGGCGCCGGGTACAAAAATCAATAAAGGACAAACAATAGAACTGTTGCTTAGCTAAATGATATTGCTGAAAGACATATTAACAGGTATAACACCACTGCGTATTGCGGGCAATGCTGCTGTAGAAGTAAAAGCATTGAGCATAGACTCTCGCAAAGTGCAGGCAGGTACTGTATTTATTGCAGTACGTGGTACTACAGTTGATGGTCATCAGTTTATAGACAAAGCAACAGCACTGGGTGCATCGGTAATAGTGTGCGAGGATATGCCTGCAACCATAGCAGACAACGTTGTATATGTACAGGTAAAAGACAGTGCGAATGCAGCAGGTGTAATGGCAGATGCTTTCTACGGAAATCCTTCTGCAAGGATGAAAGTAGTAGGTGTAACAGGTACCAATGGCAAGACCACTACGACTACACTGCTTTATCAATTGTTCAAAGCACTGGGTTGTAAAGTAGGTTTGATATCTACCGTACAGAATCATATTGATGAAGTGGTAGAGATAGCTACGCATACTACGCCCGATGCTATATCTGTACAATCGCTGCTGGGGCGCATGGCAGATGCAGGATGTGAATATGTATTTATGGAAGTAAGCTCTCATGCTATACATCAGCAACGTATAGCGGGCCTGCGTTTTGCAGGTGCAGCTTTCACCAATATCACACACGATCATCTGGATTATCATAAAACATTCGACGAGTATATACGTGTTAAAAAGCAACTGTTCGACAACCTGCCTGAAACTGCATTTGCACTAACCAATGCAGACGACAAGCGTGGTATGGTGATGTTGCAAAACACAAAAGCAGATAAACATGCATACAGCCTGAAAGCACCTGTAACATTCAAAGGCAAAGTGCTGGAAAACAACCTGACAGGTTTGGTGATGACAGTAGATAATACCGAAGCACACTTCAGGATGATAGGCACATTCAATGCATACAACTTGCTGGCAGTATATGGTATTGCTGTATTACTCGGCGAGGATAAAATGCAGGTGCTTTCTATACTCAGCAATCTGCATGGTGCGCAAGGCAGGTTTGAAACACTGATGTCTGACAAAGACAGCGTACTGGGTATAGTAGACTATGCGCATACACCTGATGCATTGATAAACGTACTGGCAACTATCAACCAACTGCGTACTAAAGGACAACAACTGATAACAGTAGTGGGCTGTGGTGGCGACAGAGATAGTGCAAAGCGCCCCGTAATGGCAGAGGTTGCCTGCGAGCATAGCGACAGAGCTATACTTACATCAGACAATCCGCGCAGCGAAGACCCTGAAGCGATACTGAACGAAATGGAATCGGGATTGACAGGTGTACAAAAAAGAAAGTCATTAAGAATAACAGACAGGAAAGAAGCTATAAAAACAGCATGTGCACTTGCGCAGCCGGGCGATATAGTGCTGGTGGCAGGAAAAGGCCACGAAACTTATCAGGAAATAAAAGGTGTAAAACATCCTTTTGACGACAGGGAAGTATTGAAAGAAATGTTTGCAACACTGGATAAATAAAAATAGATACTAACTAACCGATAGCTGATGCTGTATTATTTGTTTACATATCTGCGAGAGCACTTTGGCATGTTTGGGGCGGGGATGTTTTATTACATCACCTTCCGTGCAGCTATGGCTATCATATTGTCGCTGGTAATAACGACTGTATTGGGTAAGAACCTGATAAACTATCTGCAACGCAAACAGATTGGCGAAACAGTACGCGATTTGGGTTTGGCAGGCGAAACTCAGAAGAAAGGTACACCTACTATGGGTGGTATCATCATCATTGCGGCTATACTGATACCTACGCTGCTGTTTGCACGTGTAGAGAATGTGTACATCATCCTGATGATAATGAGTACCGTATGGCTGGGTTTGGTAGGTTTTCTGGATGACTATATCAAAGTATTCAAAAAGAATAAAGAAGGACTTGCGGGCAGGTTCAAGATAATGGGGCAGGTAGGGCTTGGTGCTATTGTAGGGCTGACACTGTATTACAACGACCATGTAGTAGTGACACGCGAAGTAAAAGAAGCTTCATCGGTAGTATATAACGCATCTGAAAAGCAAATAGGTAACACCTATGTACGCAAAGACCAGAACGGTGTTGAGCATCAGTATGCAACTGTAAAAAGCGTAACAACCACCATACCTTTTGTAAAGAGCCATGAGTTTAACTACGCAGGCCTTGCACAAGTATTTGGTGAAGGTGCAGTGAAAACAGCTACACCTATTATATATGTGCTGTTCGTCATCTTCATCATCACGGCAGTATCAAACGGTGCGAATATAACGGATGGTATAGATGGCCTTGCAACGGGTGTATCGGCTATCATAGGTATATGTCTGGGTGTGTTTGCTTATGTATCGGGCAACTATGTATTTGCAGGCTACCTCAACATTATGCACATCCCAAATCTCGGTGAGCTCTCCATCTTCATTGGTGCATTTGTAGGTGCATGTGTGGGCTTCCTGTGGTACAATGCCTATCCTGCGCAGGTGTTCATGGGCGATACGGGTAGCCTTGCATTGGGTGGTATCATCGCATCGCTGGCTATCATTGTAAGGAAGGAATTGCTGATACCTATTATATGCGGCATCTTCCTGGTAGAGAATCTTTCTGTAATGATACAGGTGGCATACTTCAAACATACAAAGAAGAAGTATGGCGAAGGCCGCAGGATATTCCTGATGTCGCCGCTGCACCACCACTACCAGAAGAAAGGCTACCACGAAAGTAAAATCGTAACAAGGTTTCTGATTATAGGCATTGTGCTGGCTGTATTGAGTATTGTAACATTAAAAATGAGATAGTGAGTAACGGACAACAAAATTTTTTCTTTTTTTTGTGTTTGGTGTGGTTTTATTTTTTATTTAAAAATAAAACTTGACCTTTCCACCACCCAACAAAAAACACGACTGGTGGTACTGGGCGCTGCTGAAAGCGGTGTAGGTGCTGCTTTGCTGGGAAAACAGCAAGGGTGGGATGTTTTTGTAACCGATGGTGGTAAAGTAAAAGACGAGTACAAAACAACACTGACAGAAGCGGGCATAACATACGAAGAAGGTACACACAGTATGGATAAAATACTGAATGCCGATTGTGTGGTAAAGAGCCCGGGCATACCTGACAAAGCACCTGTGGTAAAAGCAATACGCGAAGCAGGCATAGAAGTATGCAGCGAGATAGAGTTTGGTTACCGCTACAAAGGGGATAGTAAAATAATAGCCATCACGGGTAGCAACGGTAAAAGCACTACTACGAAGCTAACGTACCACTTGCTGAAGGAAGCAGGCTACGATGCTGCACTGGTAGGTAATATAGGTTACAGCTTTGCAAGGCAGATAGCCGAGAAGCCTGTGGAATGGTACGTGATAGAAGTGAGCAGTTTTCAGTTGGATGATATACATCAGTTTCGCCCCGATATAGCGATACTGCTGAACATAACGCCCGACCACCTTGACAGATATGATTACAAATTCGACAACTATATACATTCTAAATTCCGCATCGCCGAAAACCAGACAAACAAAGATTTTTTCATTACTAACCTTGATGATAAAGTAATTACAGATCATCTCGCCAACCATTCCATTAATTCACACACAATCTATTTTACGATGAGCGAACAACAACAACCGAACGAGGGAGGATCCATTCAAAACGAACAAATGAACATTCAGTACAACGGTGAGGATATGAACATGTCTATACATGATCTTTCTCTAAAAGGCAGGCACAATCAATATAACAGCATGGCAGCAGGCATTTCGGCTCGTATTGCGGGTATTCGCAAAGAAAAAATCAGAGAGAGCTTCACATCGTTCGAAGGATTGGAACACCGTCTTGAATATGTGGCTACCGTGCGCGGTGTCGATTTTATCAACGACAGCAAAGCTACCAATGTAAACTCTGTATGGTTTGCACTGGAAAGTATGAAGCAACCAACTATACTGATACTCGGTGGCCAGGACAAAGGCAATGACTATAACGAGATAATGGAACTCGTTAAGGAAAAGGTGAAAGCCATTGTTTGTATGGGTATAGACAATAAGCCAATTCACGATGCTTTTGATGGTGTGGTTGAAAACATCGCGGATACACAGAGTGCTAAAGATGCTGTAAAAGCAGCTTATGCATTTGCCGATAAAGGTGATGCGGTATTGTTATCACCTGCATGTGCCAGCTTCGATTTGTTTAAGAACTACGAAGACCGTGGCCGCCAGTTTAAAGATGCTGTGAAAGAACTGTAATGAATAAAGAAGGAAAGCAAATGGCAATGAACAAATTGTTGAATCGTACCAAAGGAGATAAAGTGATATGGGGGGTAGTCATCGTACTATCTTTCATAAGCCTGCTCGCTGTGTATAGCTCAACAGGTTCGCTTGCTTTCCGTATGTCTAAAAACCCAAGCTACTTTCTGGTAAAGCACCTGATGGTATTGGCGTTGGGTTTGGTGATAATATATGGTGTACATCTGGTAAACTATACAAAGTTCGCTCGTATAGCTATCGTTTTGTACCTCTTAAGTTTGCCGTTACTCATTTATACATTGTTTTTCGGGGCTACGCTCAATGAGGGTTCTCGTTGGATAAAGCTCCCTGTTATCAATCTTACATTCCAGACATCAGACCTTGCAAAGCTGGCACTGTTCATGTTTCTGGCAAGGATACTGAGTATCAAACAGAATGTAATTAAAGATTGGAAGAAAGGTTTTATGCCTGCACTGATACCTGTACTGGTAACATGTGCACTCATTGCCCCTGCCAATCTATCTACCGCGCTGATGCTTGGTTTCACATGTTGCATACTGTTCTTCATCGGCAGGGTGCAGGTAAAACATATCATGCTGCTTGCAGTAGCAGGTATTATTGGCGTGGCAACATTGTTTTTGGTTTCAAAAGCTACGGGCTTTGGCCGTGCTGCTACTTGGGAGCAACGTATCAAAGACTTTGCGGGTAGCAGCGAAGGCAAAGACGGAAAGAAAAAAGAAGATGTATTTCAGGTGCAGCAGGCAAAGATTGCCATTGCAAATGGTGGTGTTACAGGTCGCGGACCGGGTAAAAGTCTGCAACGCAATTTCTTGCCACACCCTTATTCAGATTTCATCTACTCTATAATAGTAGAAGAATACGGATTGGTAGGTGGCGCATTTGTGGTGATACTATACTTGCTGTTCCTATGGAGGAGCATACAGATATTCAGGCGATGCCCCTATGCATTTGGTGCATTCCTTGCCGTGGGGTTGAGTATTACGCTCGTTTTTCAGGCAATGCTGAATATGGCTGTGAATGTGCATCTGGTACCCGTAACAGGTTTGACACTGCCACTGGTTAGTATGGGTGGTTCGTCTATATGGTTTACAAGTGTAGCCATAGGCGTAGTGCTGAGTGTCAGCAGGTATGTAGATGAAAACGAAGGAAAGAAAAAAATAAACGAAGAAACTAAAGTTAAAACTCCAAAAGTTGCGGTAGCATAAGATGAGCAATAAACGCATCATAATAGCAGGTGGTGGTACAGGCGGGCATATCTTCCCGGCTGTGGCTATAGGCCATGCGTTGCAGCAAATGCAACCCGGTACAGAACTGCTGTTTGTAGGTGCGCAGGGCAAAATGGAAATGGAGAAAGTGCCGCAGGAAGGGTTTAAAATAGTAGGGCTGGATATTGTGGGTTTTAACAGGAGCAATATGTTGAAGAACCTGTTGCTGCCATATAAGATGCTGAAGAGTGCCCTGCATGCACGGAGGATACTGAAAGATTTTCAGCCACATGCAGTAGTAGGTGTGGGTGGTTATGCAAGCTTCCCGGTGTTGAACGCAGCACAGGGAATGGGAATACCTACATTGATACAGGAACAAAATTCTTACGCAGGTAAGAGCAATAAAATATTGAGCAGGAAAGCAAAAGCTGTATGTGTGGCTTATGAGAAGATGGATAAATTCTTTCCTGCTGATAAACTGATACTGACAGGTAACCCTGTTCGTAGCAAAATATCACAATCAGTATTAGGTAGAGCAGAAGGGCAGGCATGGTTGGGCATGAACAACTTCAGGAAAACGATACTGGTAGTTGGTGGCAGCCTCGGTGCTAAATCTATCAACGAAGCGATAGATGCCAACCTGGAAGAAATACTGACACAGGATGTGCAGATAGTATGGCAAACAGGAAAACCATATTATGAGCAGGCAAAACAAAGAGCTGCAGCATTTGGTGATAAAGTAAAAGTGTTTGACTTCATCCGCGAGATGGACTATGCATATGCTGCGGCAGATGTAGTGGTATCGAGAGCAGGAGCATTGGCAATAGCAGAGCTGTGTATCGTGGCAAAGCCTGTAATATTTGTACCGTATCCGTTTGCAGCCGAAGACCATCAGACAAGTAATGCAATGGCATTGGTAGAACACAATGCCGCCATGATGGTGAAAGACAGTGACGCGAAAACAGAACTGGTAAAGAAATTGAAAATGCTGCTGCAGGATGCATCGATGCAGGAGATAATGGTGAAAGCCCTGAAGGTGCTTGCCATAAAAGATGCAGATAAAAGAATAGCTGAAAAAGTATTAGCGATAGCGCAATGAATGTAAGAGCATTAAAACGGGTTTATTTCGTAGGTATCGGTGGTATCGGTATGAGTGCGCTTGCACGCTTCTTCCGCAATCAGGGTACTGTAGTAAATGGCTATGACCGTACAGAAACTGCGCTCACTAAACAACTGGTGGCAGAGGGTATGGGTGTGCACTATGCAGATGACATCAACCTGCTTGATAAAGAAACTGAACTGGTAGTATATACACCTGCTATACCTAAAGACCATGCAGAGCTGAACTGGTATCGTGATAATGGATATGGTGTGTATAAACGGAGTGATGTATTGCAGTGGATAACAGAGGCATTGTTCTCCGTAACGGTTGCAGGTACACATGGTAAAACAACTATCTCTACCATGATAGCCTATCTGCTGCGCGAAACAGGTTATGGATGTAATGCATTTTTAGGTGGTATATCTGTAAACTACAACAGCAACTACTGGAGCAGCGATAATGCAACAGCGGTGATAGAAGCAGATGAGTATGACAGGAGCTTTCTGAAACTCTTCCCGGATATAGCAGTGCTGACAGCTATGGATGCTGACCACCTGGATATATATGGCACTGCTGAAGAAGTAGAGGCTGCATTTATTCAGTACACAAAAAATATTAAACCAGGCGGTACGCTGATAGCTAAACACGGATTGCACAGGGCAAAAGACTTGACAGCGTCAAACATCATCACCTATAGCCTGCAAAACGATGCGGCTGATGTTTATGGTGCTAACATAACACAGAAAGATGGTGGTTACATATTTGATGTAATAGGAAAAGGCTGGACGATAAATGATGTGTGTCTGCCGATAGGCGGTATGCACAATGCAGAGAATGCCATCGCTGCTATTGCAGTAACGCAACAATTGCAGATTGAAGCAGGATTGGTAAAAGATGCATTGGCAGGTTTCAAAGGCATCAAACGCAGGTTTGAATATGTAGTGAAGAATGATAAAGTGGTGTTTATAGATGACTATGCGCATCACCCTGAAGAACTGGCAGCACTGATAAAAAGTGCGAAGCGTTTGTTCGCAGGACGTAAATGTGTGGTGGCATTTCAGCCGCACCTGTTCAGCCGTACGCGCGACTTTGCAGATGGTTTTGCAGAAAGCCTGAGCATGGCAGATGAGGTGATATTGTTGGATATATATCCTGCACGCGAATTGCCTATTGAAGGTGTTACATCGCAGATGATAGCCGACAGGATGGGCAATCCGAATCATACTATCCTTAGCAAGGAAGGTTTGATAGAATATGTAAAAGCTGCTCCGCTTGATCTGTTCATAACAGCAGGTGCGGGCGATATAGATAAACTGGTGAACCCTATAAAAGAGATACTGGAAAATAAATAATGAGCGAAAAGCGCAAAATATCGGTTCGCAAAATAATGCAAACACTGGTTACCATACTGGTAACGGGTGCATGCATTGCGGCGATGACAAGCGCAGCACGCATGCAGGATGCGAAGCGTATCAAAGATTTCAGCATCAACATAAAGAACGAACAGTTTGGTTTTGTAGACAAAGCAGATGTGAAAATAAAGCTGCTGAACGATAAGGATATAGATGTAAAGAAGATATCACTCGGCAGGCTGGATATAGGCAAGATGGAGAAGATAGTGGCAACCAATCCGTGGGTGGCAGATGCGCAGGTGTTTGTAGATAATGATAAGGTAGTGCATGTAAACCTGACACAGCGTGTGCCCGTTGCAAGAGTTTTTGACCAATCTGGCAATAGTTATTATCTGGATAATGCACACAAAGCAATGCCGCTGAGTGACAGGTATATACACTACACAACAGTTGTTACAAACGTGCCTGTGTTGAAGGATGATAGCCTCGGCAATTCGCTGAAAGCACAGATTGTAAAAGTGGTTAGGCAGGTAGAACGTGATAGCTTCTGGAATGCACAGGTGTCACAGATAATACTGAATGATGATAAAGCATTTGAGTTGGTACCAGTATTGGGTAACCATAAAATACTGATTGGCGATACTGCGAATCTGGATGAGAAATTTGAAAACCTGTATGCGTTTTACAAAAAAGTAATGACACGCATTGGCTGGGACAAATACGAAGTGCTGGATGCAAGGTATAAAGGACAGGTAGTAGCATCGCCTGCGCTGCCATGGAAAGCGCCAACGGACAAAGCACTGAGTAATATGAACTGGGTGAAGAGTATAATTGGCAGCGATAGTAATAAAGTAGTAGCTCCGTTGCCAAAACCGATAGTGACGCAGCCCGTGCAACCGACGGTAGTAGCTGCCGCACCACCTAAACCAGCTGTAGTGCAGCAACCAAAGCCAACACCTGTGCCACCTAAACCAGTGCCACAACCACAGGTAAAGAAACCGGAACCGAAGAAGCAGGAAATAGTAGCAAAGAAGCCGGTACTGAAAGCAGTAAACAAAGAAGAGAAAAAATCAACAATAAAGAAACCTGAAAACAAACCGAAACCCAAAGCCACAGAAAAACCAAAAGAGCAAAACAAAGAAGAACGAAAACCAAAGTATCTGTATCAGTAACGCAATAAAAAACTAACAGCATAAACGCAACGCAATATGAGTAAAAAAGAACAACCCATCATTGTCGGCCTCGACATAGGTACTACGAAAGTGGTAGCTATAGCAGGCCGTAAAAACGAGTATGGAAAACTTGAAATACTCGGTTTCGGTAAATCGGAATCGCAAGGTGTGAGCCACGGTGTGGTAATGAACATCGAGCAGTGTATCCGTTCTATCGAGCAGGCAATTGAAAAATGCCTGTTGTCAAACCCCAATCTCGAAATCAAAGAAGTGTATGTGGGTATTGCAGGCCAGCATATCAAGAGCTTGCAGACACGTGGCGACCGTGTTCGTACGCGCATAGATGAAGAGATTAACAAAGAAGACATTGATTTGCTGATTCGCGATCAGTATAAAACATATATACCTGCGGGCGACCAAATTATTGACATCGTACCGCAGGAGTTTATGGTAGACAGCACACCGAATGTGATAGACCCTGTGGGTATGAGCGGTGTAAAAATCGGTGCAAACTTCCATATCGTTACAGGCGACCGCAATGCTATTCGCAACATTAAACGTTGTGTAGATAAAGCAAACCTGAATACAAGAGACCTTGTATTGCAGCCACTGGCATCTGCAGCAGCAGTAATGAACGACGAAGATCTGGAAGCCGGTGTTGCCATTGTGGATATTGGTGGTGGTACTACAGATATGGCTGTGTTTTACGATGGTGTACTGAAGCATACAGCGGTAATACCATATGCAGGTGTAAATATTACGAACGACATACGCAACGGACTTGGTGTATTGCGTGCACAGGCTGAACAGATGAAAGTACAGTTTGGTACTGCGCTTGCAGACGAAGCAAATGCAAACGCATACATCACCATCCCGGGTTTGCGCGGCTTGCCGCCAAAAGAGATTTCTGTAAAGAATCTGGCAAACATCATTCAGGCACGTATGCAAGAGATACTTGATTATGTTGTGTATCACTTGAAACAAATAGGACTGGATAAAAAACTGTATGGTGGCATAATACTGACAGGTGGTGGTGCGCAACTGAAGCACATCATTCAGCTGACGGAATATGTAACAGGTTTGGGTGCACGTATCGGCTACCCTAACGAACACCTTTCAGGTAACGACACTGAAACAATGATGAACCCGATGTACTCTACGTGCATAGGACTGATACTACGTGGATACCACGACTATGAAAATGGCAGATTGCGTTTTGTGGGCGAGGGTGGCAACATCATGCACATCAGTGCAGAAGAAGCGAAAGCAATTGCTGAAAATTTGAAAGTAGTAGAAGACACAGTAGAAAAGGAAGAAGGTGAAGATGCAGAAACAAATCAAAGGAAGAATGTGAAGCGCAGTGAGAACTTCAAAAAACTCTTCGACGGCTTTAAAGGCAAATTCATGAAACTGTTTGAAGAGGTAGATGATCAGGAAATGGAATAACCCCAAAACAAATTCACAACCACATATAAATAACAAAAGAATTACTAACCCAACAAAAAGCAAAATCGTATGATACATTTCGAAATCCCCAAAAATCAATCATCTATCCTGAAAGTGATAGGTGTAGGTGGTGGTGGCAGCAATGCTGTTAACTACATGCACAGCCTTGGTATTGAAGGCGTTGATTTTGTAATCTGCAACACTGACTCTCAGGCACTGGCGCTGAGCCCTGTAGCTAATAAGATACAGCTTGGGCCACACCTGACACAAGGTTTGGGTGCCGGTGCTAACCCCGAGATCGGCAAGCAGGCAAGTGAAGAAAGCATTGAGGATATCTCTAAAATATTGAAAGTAAATACCCGTATGGCATTCATTACAGCCGGTATGGGTGGTGGTACAGGTACAGGTGGTGCGCCTGTAGTGGCTAAAATATGCCGCGACCTTGGTATCCTGACTGTAGGTATCGTTACTACTCCGTTTACTTACGAAGGTCGCAAACGCCTGAAGCAAGCACAAGAAGGTATAGACCGTATGCGCGAGCATGTAGATACTATCCTGATAATATCTAACGACAAACTGCGCCAACAGTGTGGCAACCTGCCATTCACACAGGCATTTGCGAAAGCAGATGATGTGTTGGCAACTGCTGCAAAATGTATCACTGACGTTATCACCTCTACAGGACAGATAAATGTTGACTTTGCAGACGTTTGTACAGTAATGAAAAATGGTGGTGTTGCAATATTAGGTGCATCGCAAGTTGGTGGCGATAACCGCGCACTACATGCAGTAGAACAAGCATTGAACTCTCCGTTGCTGAACGACAGCGATATACGTGGCGCTAAATGGATACTGTTGAATATCACATCAAGTGCGGGTGAGTTTGAACATACAATGGACGAAGCAGAAGCAATACAGGCTTATGTACAACAGCAAGCCGGTGATAATTGCGATGTTATCCTTGGTATGGGCCACGATCCTAATCTGGGTGATAAAATAGCGGTTACAATTATTGCTACAGGTTTCAATCACAATGAACTGAACATTGAGATTCCTGAAAAAAGCAATCAACCAGAAAAAATAGTTGTGCAACTGGGTGATGCAAATGCGAACATAACTGCACCTGCGGCACCTGCACCTGTTGCTGCTGCGCCAACACCTGCACCGCAGGTAGATGCAATGGCACCAACATTGGTTGAAATGCCTGCAGAGCCTAAGCACGTAGTAATAGATGTAAAGCCGGCATTCCCAACTGCGGCAATTGAGCAAAAAGAAATTTTCTCTTTGGAGGCACCACCAGCTCCAGTAGCTGCTGTGCCTGAAGCGCCACAAGCTCCTGTAAGCAAAGTAGAAGAGCCCGCAAAACCTGTTGAGGATACAATACAACTGGTTATTAAAAATGAAACGCCTGCACCATCACCAACACCAGTACAGGAAACACCTGTAATGAAAGTAGGTGAACGTGTGCTGACTGCTGACGAAATAGAAGAAAAACAACGTTTTGAAGAACAGAAGCGTGCACTGGAAGAAAGGGCAGAACGTCTGCGCCGTATGAGCTTCAACATCAAAACAAATGAAAGTGCTGATGATGTAGAGAATGTGCCTGCGTACGTTCGCCGCAACATGCAGATAGATAATGGTGTTGCATCTTCAGATACATTCTACAGTGGTTATAGTGTAGGTGTAAACGATCAGCAAAATGGTTCTCAGGCAAGTATCCAAACCATCAATACATTCCTTGATGGTAAAAAGCCTGACTAATACTTAGTCTCTTTTGTTATATTTCATATTGCGTAACAGCTCCCCCTTTCCAGGGGGAGCTTTCTGTTTTCTTTAACATTTGCAGATTAAACGTTCTTTTCAGCAGTTAGTCTATCTATTAGTTCTAACAATTTAAAAACACAGAATTATGAAAAGGATAGTTTTTGCAGCCGTACTGATTGGTGCTATGTTTACCGCAATGGTAACTGAGGCTCATCCTCATGCATACAAAGTCAATAAACGTCAACATCAGCAGAAAGCGCGTATTCATCAGGGAGTGCGCACAGGCGAAGTTACAAGGCACGAAGCCATGCGCCTGCATGCACAGCAGCGCCACATACAACATACAAAACGTGTAGCAATGGTAGATGGCCGCATTAGTCCGCGCGAGAGACAACTGATACAACGTGAACAACATCATGCAAACCGCTCTATATACAGGGCAAAGCATAACGGACGATATAGGTAGTAGTAGTTTTATATATTGGTTTAGTTTTCTGAAGCAGCTTTCATAATCGGAAGCTGCTTTTGTTTTGTATAAACAAATTGTTACGTCCTTGTAAACAAATCATTGCTTGCAGGCTAAGTCTGTGTGAAGTTTTTGACGAGACGATTTATCATAGTGATGCAACCTATTTCTTTGCACCAAAATGAAAATAGTATGAAGAAATTGTTACTCGTTGTTGGTGCTTTACTGGCTTTGGTACAAGCAAATGCACAGGTAATAGCGCATCAGGGTTTTGATGCCGCGCAAACGAATACATGGAGTTTTACGCCAACCCCCGCATCGTACAATTATCCGTCTTTGAATGATGTATGGTCTGATACAGTTGCATTGGGAAATACAAGCAGTGGTAATGTACCAATACTTGCCGCAGCACAGGGTACTCGCTTTTGGGCTATTAACGATCTGGAAAACCCTGCAACGGCAACATTACCCGCACCTTATTTTCATTATCTCGACTTTGCGCCTGTTACATTGAATCCGTTGACTGCATATACACTGAAGTTTAAGTACTTTACACATATAGTAGGCGGAACCACTGACTCCACAGGTTATATAGTTGAGTATAATAATGGTACTACATGGACTGCAAACTATGTAAACCTCCCTTCTGCAAATAAAACATGGGATTCTGTTCAGGTGACAATACCTGCAGGCAGTAATTATGTAAGGCTGAGAATACGTACACGCCTGAATGGCAATGATGATTGGATAGGGTATGACGCGTTTCAGGTATTGGCAGGTGCAACTACCTTGCCGGCTAATGTGCAACTGCAAAAGAATCTGTACATAACAGACGAAGCTTCCGACACGTTGAAAGTTGGTGTAGTGCGTACAAATAAAAACAGCAATACAACCACAGTGAATGTTTCTTATCTGAATGCATTCAGCACAGTTGATACAGGTGATATGCAATTGCTCACACCATCTGTTACTTTCACATCTACATCTGCAGATACACAATACATCAGCATCAAAATAAAGAACGACGCTGTGAAAGAAGTGTCTGAATATTTTGGTATAGAATTGAACACACCTGTTAATGCTACACTTGGTACAAACAAGAAAGCAACTGTATATATAAAAGATAACGACTACACAGCGCCTGTAGGTAAGAAAAATATCGAGTTGCAGCACTTGGGCAGTTATGCTATCAATATTGCAGGTTCATCTGCAGAGATAGTAAGCTACGACAGTTCATCAAACAAGTTGTTTGTTGTAAACTCATTGAAGAATAAATTGCATATCCTTGATTTCAGCAATCCTGCATCACTTTCGGAAACAAAAGTTATAGACATGGCGCCGTATGGCGGAGGTATCAACTCTGTAGCTGTACGTAATGGTGTTGTGGCAATAGCTGTTGAGGATACGGTGAAAACAGATAGTGGTAAAGTAGTATTTCTGGATGCATCAGGTACATTTCTGAAACAAGTAAAAACAGGTGCATTGCCTGACATGATAACATTTACACCTAATGGTAAATACGTATTGACTGCAAATGAAGGTGAACCTAATGCTAACTATAGTATAGACCCAGAGGGTACTGTAACGGTTGTTGACATCAGCAATGGTGTAACAAATGCAATAGCTACTACAGTCAGGTTTACTGCATTCAACGGTAATGAAGCAGCACTGAAAGCACAAGGTATTCGTATATATGGACCGGGTGCTAATGCTGCAAAAGATTTCGAACCTGAATACATAACAGTGTCTAAAAACAGTGATATAGCATGGATAACATTGCAAGAGAATAATGCTATTGCTGTATTAGACATCGTAAATAAAACATTTACAGGTGTAATGCCACTAAATACAACAGACCATGGCAAAGCAGGCTATGCATTGGATGCCGGTGATAATAACGGTGAGGTATTGATAGCAAACTGGCCTGTAAAAGGTATGCACTTGCCTGATGCTATAGCTAACTATAGTGTAGGTAATACTACTTATTTGGTAACTGCAAATGAAGGTGATGCAAGAGACTATTCAGCATATGCAGAAGAAGTAAGGGTTAGTTCCGGATCTTATATATTAGATCCGGTAAAATTCCCACAGGCAGATTTGCTGAAGGCTAATCATAATCTGGGTCGCCTGAACGTAGTGAAGAATATGGGTGATATGGATAATGACGGAGACTTTGACGAAATATACGTGTTGGGTAGCCGCAGCTTCACAATCTGGAATGCTACAACCGGTGCTAAAGTATCAGACAATGGTCAGGATTTTGAACAGATAACTTTTGCAGATCCTAAATATCGTAAGCTCTTCAATGCAAGCAATGATGGTAATGCTACGAAAAACAGGAGCGACAATAAAGGTCCGGAACCTGAAGGCGTAGCACTCGGTAGCATCAACGATACCATCTATGCTTTCGTAGCATTGGAGCGCATAGGTGGTGTAATGGTTTATAACATCAGCAATCCTGCAGCTCCGGTATTTGTGCAATACATCAACAACAGAGACACGGCAACATTTGCCGGTGATAACGGTGCAGAAGGTATCGTCTTCCTGCATGCAAATGCAAACAAGCAAGGCAAACACTTTGTAATAACTGCGAATGAGGTAAGTGGTACAGTGGGTGTATTTGAAGTAAAAGCATATAAACCAACTACAGGCATTGAGCAAATAGAACTGCCTACTGTAAACGTATATCCTAACCCTGTGCAACAAGGTACATTGTACTTCAGCCAGACTATCAGCGGTAGTATATACGATGTGGCAGGTCACAAAGTGATGGATTTCAATAATGCTAATAGCGTAAACACAGGTTCGTTAGCAAACGGTGTCTATCTGCTGAAGGCCAAAGGATTTAAAACACAGCGAGTAGTAGTACAATAATTATCTCTGCCCTCAAATAGTAAAATATAGCCCGTCATCGACGGGCTATATTTTTGTTTATGAACGAGTTGATTGTCATAAAAGCTTCATATACAATAAGATGACAATTCATGTCACCCAACCATTTTTTTCAGAAATAAGTCTATATTTACAGTCCCGATAAAGAAATGACGGAACGATAACAGGCGGGAAATATTGTATTCACATATTGGCCTGATATTTGTTTTAACATTTCCTGAAGGTTTAAACAATAAGATTCAAAAAATTACGTTAACAACTATTAAAGCAATCTGCATATAAGGCAACTTCTACACTAAACGCTCTCAATGGCCTGAACTATACGTTCAAACAATTTAGTAGAAGTATTATGCAGTTAATCCAACAATGTTCTGACTCTGAACTGGTGCACGCCTTCATTCTTGGCGACGAGAAGGCATTGGAAACCCTTGTGTACAGGTACAAAGACAAGATATATACATCTATATATATGCTTGTAAAAGATAAGTATATGGCCGAAGACATTTTTCAGGATGCATTTCTGAAGATGGTTCGCACCATGCGCGATGGTCGCTATTCTGAACAAGGCAAATTCCTGCCATGGGCCATAAGGGTGGCTCACAATCTGTGTATGGACCACTTCCGAAAGGTGAAGCAGAATGTACAGATATTGCTGCCTGATGGTAAGGATATATCAGACCTGTTGGGCGCTGATACCCAAGGTGCATCTGACAGGATAGAAACGCGTCAGGTAAATCAAAGCATACGCCAGCTGATAGAAGAACTACCTGAAGAACAACGGGAAGTGATAGTACTGCGCATGTATGGCGATCTCAGCTTCAAGGAAATTGCGGATATGACCAATGTAAGCATCAATACTGCACTGGGCAGGATGCGTTACGGACTCATAAATCTTCGCAAAATGATACAAGACAAGCAGATGGTGCTGCGATGAAGCTGTGATTTTTGATTAATTTGCCTGCATGGCATCATTACCGCTATTTTACCACAATCAGCCGCTTAGCAATAATGCTATTGTACAACTAGATGAAGACACCGCAAAGCACATAGTGCAGGTGTTGCGCATGCAGTTGGGCGAGGCATTGCGCATAACAAATGGCAATGGCGATGTGGCGGATGCTGTTATTACAGATGCTGCCAAAAAGCGTTGTGCAGTTACCCTTACCAAAGTAACACACCACGAGCCTGCAAAGCACAAGCTGCATCTGGCAGTTGCGTTTACCAAAAACACATCGAGAAATGAATGGCTGCTGGAGAAAGCTACAGAGCTTGGAGTCAGCAGCATAATACCACTGATGGCTGCACGTTCGGAGAAAGAACGTGTGCGAGCAGAAAGGTGGACGGGTATTCTTATTTCTGCCATGATGCAATCGCAGCAGTACTACCTGCCTGTGCTGGCACAACCTACAAAATTTGCAGATGTTTTGGCTCAATACAAAGATGCGCCACAAAAGCTGGTAGGGCATTGTATTGATGAAGTGAAGCGACAGTCGCTTACAGTGGCTATGCAAGCAGCAAAAGAAACAATAGTACTGATTGGCCCGGAGGGAGATTTTACAGCAGAAGAAGTAACGCTATGTTCCGAAAATGGTTTTGTTGGCATTACCATGGCAAGCCAACGCCTGCGAACCGAAACAGCAGCTATGAACGTGTGCGCATATTTTAATACTATCAACAATGAGACGAACTAAAGCGATATTGACGGGTGTATTTCTATTAATTGCTGCTGCAACGAATGCACAGCAAATGAAGCTGGCACTACTGGTATATGGTGGTGGTGGTGACTGGTATGCTAACCCAACATCGCTGAAAAACCTTGCGTCTTATTGCAATCAGCAATTGCATACAAAGCTTGCATTGCAGGAAGCGCAGGTAGAAGTAGGTAGCCCGGATTTATTCAACTATCCTTTTGTGCACATGACAGGGCATGGGCGCTGGGTTTTGACAGATGCTGAAGCACAAAACCTGCGTAAGTATCTGGAGGCGGGCGGCTTTCTGCATATAGATGATAACTATGGTCTTGATCAATATGTACGTCCGGCATTGAAGCAAGTGTTTCCTGAATTGACGCTTGTTGAGGTGCCATTCTCTCATCCCATATATCACAATGCATTCAACTTCAATAACGGATTGCCGAAAATACATGACCACGACAAGAAACCACCCAAAGGTTATGGCCTGATGTATAAAGGTCGTCTTGTATGCTTCTACAGTTCTGAAACGGATCTTGGTGACGGATGGGAAGATCCTGAAGTACATAAGGATAATCCGCAGAAACATATTGATGCATTGCAGATGGGGGCAAATCTGGTGCAGTATGCTTTCAATGGCGCTACGCCTTAGTGCTTTGCATGATGGCTAATACTTTAGCCGCAATTTTATTCCAATTATACGTATCGTAGAAACTATCTGGTATAGATGGCTGTGAGGTAGTTGCATTGATTACAGCTGTAGCAAATGCATCCCAATCGTAGTCTTTAACTATTTGTAAGTTGTTGCCGCATACAGATAGGATTAACCCTGCTGCGCCTGCCCGGCTGCTCACTACTATCTTGTTATACCCCAATGCTTCTACAGCTTTTGTTTTGATGCCGCCACCCGTCATTACGGGGTTCAGCATCACATCGCATGCTTGCAGAAACGTATCAAGCACAGGAACAAACCCCATATAGCTTACGTTTTCTGTAGCATTTATTTGTGTTGTCAGTTCATCACTAAGCCCCTTGCCCGCAATCAGTAGTTGATACTTCAGTCCTTTTTCATTCAGTAGCGGAACAATATCGTTGAGTATATGTGTCAGTGCTTCTTTGTTGGGTTGGTAATCTAATGCCCCCAAGAAATACAACCACGGAACGTCTGTAGGGATATGCAGTGTTTTGGCTATTTCAGCTTTGGCATTTGCATTGTGTGCAGGCTTAGCAGCCAATGGGGTGCCGTGTGGTATTACATGGCATTTTGCAGCAGAGATACCGTAGTTTTTAACAGCCCAGTCTGCATCTTCCTGTGTTATGAAGAATATGCCATTCGCCTTACGCATCATAGATTGCTCGAACCAGCGCATGACAGGCCACCAAGATTTACCGATGCTGCGAAATCGTTCAGACTCAATATTGTGACTGCGTATAAACCATGGTACGCCCAGCTTTTTAGCAACTGCCATAGCAGAATAACCCATGTAGTGATGCTCTGTGTGCACATACTTTACATCATTATCCTTTGCAAGCTTATACAGCTTACCAACTCCCTTGTATGGCAGGTAGCGCAGTTTAGAATCGGAGAGTACTTTGTGCAGGCGAAAACTGTATTGTGTATTGTCTTCATTATCTATAGTGCCCGCAACATTGTCTATGCATATTTTGCCAAGGTAGTGATGTAGTTCCCTGATAGTAAGCTTACCACCGCTTTGCGCAGGTAGTATGCTGTATGGTACAATGCTGAGTATGTTGATGCCTGATTGCATTCGATGGTAAATATAAGCATCATTGGTGGGCAATAAAAAAGAGGCTCCTGAAGAAGCCCCTATAGTTGTCTAAATTAACCACTGTGTCAGTATATTATTTTACGATGAAGTAGCCCAGTGCCAGCCATACCAACCCCTTTGCCAGAAAGAACAGGAAACCCCATATGCCTACGCGCTTAATCCACTTCGCAGCTTTGTTTTCTTTCATTGCTGTTTCCATTAGTTGGCTATGATTTCGTAGGTTTTAAAATCGCTGCTCATAGGTGCAGGTCGACCTTCTGCTTTTGCTTTTGCAAGGTCTTCAAAGCCACGTTTGTGACCTTCTATAAATGCCTCTGAACGTGTCCATGATTTGAATGCATCTTCTGTTTCCCAGTAGCTAACTATCAGGTAGTTGTCGCCTTCTTTTTCAGGACGCAGCACATGCATTTCTATAAAGCCGGGCATGGTGTCTATTGCTTTGGCACGAGAGCCGAAAAGGAATTCAAAACGCTCCTTGTATTCAGGGCTGCAATTGATATAATTGACTGCAACAAATTTTTTGCTCATAATGGAATTGATTATGCAGCAAAAGTATTTGCGTCACAGAAAAGTCATTTACTAAAAAGGGAAAAGCATTTACACAAAAAGGAAAACTGAAACTAACCTTCTATGTGTATTGAAATGACGATAGTGCGCGTCGTTATCTGGTCTATCGCATTACCGAGTGGTATCTTCTTATCGTCAAACTTAGCATTCATAAGCCCTTGGCTCAGCTTTATTTCAGGAGAGAAGATGAAATTAGGGTAGTAGAATTCGAAGCCTACGCCTACTTCATAACCCAAGTCAAAAGGCTTTACTTTAATGAACTCATCACTGCGGCGAGAGCGTGCATTGGCTGCAAGGTCTATATCAAACTTGCCACCGCCTATTGCATAGAAGCGGAAATTGTTGATGCGTTCGCTTTTAAACTTAAGTTGAAGCGGTAAGTGCATGTAGATAGACTCTACAGAGCGATTAATGCTGGTATCATCGCCCATACTGCCACGTGCTATAAGTGACATCGGTTTTTCTGCAAATGAAAGTGATGGTACAAAGCGTAGATCTACAAACTTGCTAAGGCGTAGATTGCCCATCAGGCCAAGGTTGAAGCCGGGGCCAAAACGGCTTTCTATTTTTTTGAAAGTATCTGTTTCTGTAAAGGAATTGCTGTATCTGAAACGAAATGTACTGAAGTTGAGGCCGAATGTGATACCGAAATAATATGCTTTATCATCATGCTCAGGCATGTTTTGTATAACACGCTGCGCATCTGCAGGAATAGCAGATATAGCCAGAACAAGAATAAGTATGAATGTGCGTAAACGCATGTATTGTTTGCTAAAGATAACGCTTTAGTGCGAAGATACAGTATGTATTGACTTACGCAACCCTTAATAAATACATGTATAATAAAAACATTAACATCTCATTTATACAGGTTGGCTAGATTTGTTATTCACCTTAAAAACAAATGTCTATGAGTTTACGATTGGGCGATAAAGCCCCTGATTTTACAGCACAAACCACCATTGGTGAAATTAATTTCTACGATTATCTGGGCGATGGATGGGGCATCCTGTTTTCTCATCCTGCCGACTATACACCTGTCTGTACCACAGAGTTGGGAAAAACAGCGCAACTTGCAGACGAATTTGCAAAGCGCAATGTGAAGGTATTGGCAGTGAGTGTAGACTCGTTGGATAAACACAACGGATGGGTAAGCGATATCAACGAAACACAACATACAACTGTCAGCTTCCCGATAATAGCAGACGAAGACCGCAATGTGGCTACGCTGTATGATATGATTCACCCGAATGCATCTGCAACGTTTACCGTAAGGTCTTTATTCATTATAGGTCCTGATAAAACTGTGAAGCTGATGATTACTTACCCTGCATCTACAGGTCGCAACTTTATAGAAGTATTGCGCGTGATAGACTCATTGCAGCTGACAGCTAACTATAGTGTGGCTACACCTGCAGATTGGAAGCATGGTGAAGATGTGATTGTGGTGCCTGCGGTATCTACAGAAGATGCGGAAAAGAAATTCCCGAAGGGCTTGAAGATTGTAAAACCATATCTGCGCTATACGCCGCAGCCCGACTTAAATTAAAATAATAAGCACCGAATTTCGGGGCTTATTATTTTATGCAGGTATCTTTTCTTTGGCTCGTTGTTCTAACACAAAATCAGCACCAAAACTTAGTTTTTTAATGGCAGGGCTTCGCTTGTCTATCATCCTCCAGAAGGGGGCTATTTTGCTTACAGGCTTGCCTTGCAGATATTCTTCATAAGCGCTTTCTGCCACAATACGCAGAAAAATACCTGCTGTAACAGGACACATAAATTCCGCATTATATTCTGCTGCCAGGTCTTTGCGCATTTGTTGTAAACTGGTAGCCGTGCCTTTGGGTATATGGCGCAGATAGTTTGCCACAATATTGGGTGTAGCTATTAGCATGGTAGCACCTGCGGGTATATCAGCAAAGTCGTTTTCTACTTTTTTTACCTTAGGCTCCATGTCAGGGTTCATCTTTTCTGTCCATGTTTTCTTTTTCGCAGCCATCGTAGTATTTCGTTTTAAAAAATAAGGCTGTTAATTAAAACAGCCTTTTCAATACATTATAAACAACCATTGGTTTGCCCAATGTGTAGAAGTGCAAAATCGGAGCATTGTTTGCGAGTAAGTCTTTGCACTGTGTATACAACCATTCTTCACCAATCTTATCGCCCGCATCTGCAGAGGTCGATTTCATAATTTCTTTTACCAGATCAACAGGTACTTCTACATTAAAGAAGCTAGGTATGCTGGTTAATTGTTTTTTAGTAGTTAGTGGCTTCAATCCCGGTATTATAGGTACATTGATGTCATTTTCTCTGCAACGGTTTACGAAATTGTAGTAGTGTGCATTGTTAAAGAACATTTGTGTGGTAATATAGTCTGCACCTAAATCTACCTTGCGTTTCAGGTAGTAGAGGTCTGTATCCGGGTTGGGCGATTCGAAGTGTTTTTCGGGATAGCCTGCTACGCCGATACAGAAATCTGTTTTATACCCATCTATAATATCTTCTTCCAAATATTTACCACTATTCAGGTCTGCAACTTGCTTTACCAGTTCTTCTGCAAAACGGTGGCCTTTAGGATTGGCAATGAAAAACTTCTCGTTTGCAGCCGCATCGCCGCGCAGTGCCAGTACGTTTTTTACGCCAAGGAAGTTGAGGTCTATCAGGGCGTTTTCTGTTTCTTCTTTGGTAAAGCCACCACATATCAGGTGAGGGATGGCTTCTATTTTATATCTGTTCATCAACGCCGCACAAATGCTTACAGTGCCGGGGCGCTTACGTATTTCAATCTGTTCGAAAGAGCCATCAGGCCTTTTCTTCAAAACCTGCTCTGCACGGTGGTAGGTAACATTAACGAACGCAGGCTTGAACTCCATCAACGGATCCAAGTGATCGAAGATAGAATCTATGCCGCGGCCTTTAGTTGGCGGCAGTATCTCTAAAGATATAATAGGACTGCTTGCCGAAGATAAATGGTCTGTAACTTTCATGACGAGGGCAAAAATAGTTAACCTGCAACTAATTTTAAGGTATAGTTTATACTTAAACTGCTGAAATCAGCGTTTTCATACATTACTATAAAAAGGCATTTGGCCAATAATACAGGGCAGAATGCTATTTTTGCAACAAAGAACAGGTTTTGAGTACAAACAGGTTACAGATTACAACAAGAGGCCTCATAAAACGCTACCGTAGCCGTACGGTGGTGAATAATGTGTCTTTTGAGGTGAATCAAGGTGAGATAGTGGGTTTGCTGGGACCGAACGGTGCCGGCAAAACAACATCGTTTTACATGGTGGTAGGCCTTGTAAAGCCCGATGAAGGCGAAGTGTACCTGAATGACCTGAACATTACAGACCTGCCCATGTACAAGCGTGCGCAGATGGGTATCGGTTATCTGCCGCAGGAGGCTTCTGTATTTCGTAAGCTGAGTGTAGAGGATAATATTATGGCTGTACTGGAAATGACCAAACTGACCAAAGGTGAACAGCAAGCCAAGTTGGAATCATTGTTAGAAGAGTTTCGACTGACGCATGTGCGCAAAAGCCCCGGTGATGTATTGAGTGGTGGTGAGCGCAGACGTACAGAAATAGCCCGTGCATTGGCTGTTGACCCTAAATTTATATTACTTGACGAACCTTTTGCAGGCATCGACCCGATAGCCGTAGAGGATATTCAAACCATAGTAGCCCGCCTTAAATTTAAAAACATAGGCATCCTTATTACAGACCACAACGTACAGGAAACACTTTCTATTACAGACAGGGCATACCTGCTGTTTGAAGGCAAAATACTGAAAGCAGGTGTGGCAGAAGAGTTAGCAACAGACGAACAGGTGCGTAAAGTGTACCTGGGTCAGCACTTTGAGCTGAAACGTAAGGATTACAGCCAGCAAATCTGATAGGATTTTGAGGGTACGGAAGTACCAAAAGCTTCGGAAAACGGAATTATATTTTTATTTTAGGATTTGAAAGATGAGCATCATTAGCCCGGCTATAAAAGGATATATGAAGTTGCGCCTCAGCGCGATAGACAACTTCATGCACAATCCTGTAGATACGCAGCAACAGGTGTTTAATAACCTGATAGGTTCTGCGCAGTTTACCGAGTATGGCAAGAAGTACGGGTTTGATAAAATAAATAGCAGTGCCGACTTCAAGAAGGCCGTGCCTATTAATGATTACGATACACTGAAGCCCTACATCCAGCGCATACTGGAGGGCGAACAGAATATACTATGGCCTTCGCCTATCAACTGGTTTGCAAAATCGAGCGGTACTACAAGCGATAAGAGCAAGTTTATACCAATCAGCAAGGAATCATTGGATGATAACCACTATAAAGGTGGTAAAGATGTACTGACACTATATCTGAAACAGTTTCCTGATTCTAAAATGATGTCTGGCAAATGCCTGACAATTGGTGGCAGCCACCAGATAAATCAACTGAATGCAGATTCTTTCTTTGGCGATTTGTCTGCTGTAATGCTGCAAAACATGCCATACTATGCACAGACTATCCGCACGCCCGATTTGTCTATTGCACTGATGGACGAGTGGGAGCAGAAGATAGAAATGATGGCACACACCACCATACAGGAAAACGTTACCTATATAGCAGGCGTGCCTACATGGACGATTGTACTCATAAAAAGAATACTGGAAATATCAGGCGCAAGCAACCTACAAGAGGTATGGCCCAACCTTGAGCTATATATTCATGGTGGTGTAAGCTTCAAACCATACAGGGAGCAATTCCAGAAATTTATACCATCTTCTTCCATGCATTATTACGAAACGTATAATGCATCTGAAGGCTTCTTTGCAGCACAAGACCATAGCGATGCAGACGGTATGCTGTTGTTTCTGAATCATGGCATCTACTACGAGTTTATGCCGATGGAGGAATACGGTAAAGAAAATCCGCAAACATTGAGCCTGAAAGAAGTAGAGCTGAATAAAAACTATGCATTGGTGCTTAACACCAATTGTGGTTTGTGGCGCTATCTGGTGGGCGATACTATACAATTTACATCACGCAATCCATTCAGGATAAAAGTGAGTGGCAGACTGAAGCATTTCATCAATGCATTTGGTGAAGAGGTGATTGTAGATAACAGCGACCATGCCATAGCAGAGGCTTGCAGGCTAACCGGTGCTATAGTTAACGACTATTCTGCGGCACCTGTATATATGACAGGTGACAGCAATGGTGCGCATGAATGGATAATAGAGTTTGACAATCTACCTTGTCCGCTGAATGTATTTGTTGAAGCAATGGACAAAGAACTGCAAAAAGTAAACAGTGACTACGAAGCCAAGCGTCATAAAGACATTGCATTGCGCATGCCTATAGTGCATGTGATGCCAAAGGACGGTTTCAAGCAATGGCTGAAAGATAAAGGCAAGCTTGGTGGACAGCATAAAGTGCCACGTCTGAGCAACGAGCGTAAGTATCTGGAAGAAATGCTACCGTATACCAAATAATAATCTCAACTATCTAAATGGACTTTGCTTTTTTATTGTTTCTGATATTATCGCTATTGGCAGAAGTATTGGGGACAGTAGGAGGCTTTGGTTCGTCTGTGTTTTTTGTGCCCTTTGCCAATATTTTTATCGACTTTAAATCTGTACTGGGTGTAACAGCAGTATTCCACTTGTCGAGCAACATATCAAAACTACTGCTCTTTAAAGACGGCCTTGATAAACGGCTGCTTGCCTATATAGGCATACCGGCGGTGATATTTGTGATAATAGGAGGTGTACTGAGTCGATACATTGATGAAACTATTCTGAAGCTATCTTTTGCCATTTTCATTATTGTTACCAGTTTGTTTTTTCTGTTGTTTAAAAACTTCGTTATCAGGGCTACCAACAGGAATGCAATAGCAGGTGGTACCTTGTCAGGTTTCCTTGCAGGTGTGTTGGGGACGGGTGGTGCTATACGCGGGCTTACCATGGTGGCTTTCAATATAGAAAAGACAGTGTTTGTTGCTACATCTGCAGCTATAGACTTCGCCGTAGATTTTTCACGTACAGTTGTTTATTTCTTCAACGGATATATCAGGGCAGAACATGCAAAGTATATGGTTGGTTTGTTGGTTATAGGCTTTGCTGGTTCGTGGATAGGCAAACAAGTATTGCAACGTATATCGCAACAGTGGTTTAAAACAATTGTCTTATTGCTGTTACTGGCGGTTGGTATCTATTCTTTGGTTGCTGCTGTCAATCATGCTCATTAATGACCATGGTCATAATTGAAGGTTGCAATACTTAATAGGTTTGCTATATAAAATAATCACATTATGGCAACTACACAAACCAGCATCAAGCACTTGACTAACGAGCACAACGATTGGCTGCGCGGACTAAGCTTTTATAAAGATGAATTACAGATTCTGAAAAACAGACTGACAGAAGTAGCTGGAAAGAACACAGTCAGCGATGCAGTGAATATGATGAATCACTATGAAAATCAGGTAACACTGCAAACAACCAATATCGACACCTTAAGGCATGACATCAACAGTAATCTGGAAACAATTGCAGCGCAACTGAATGATAATACACCTGGGTATATAGATACTAAACTGGTTGAAAAACACAATCAGCTTCGTGATAACTATTTCACTCAAGAAAAATTGGTGAACGAGCTTCGCTACGAATTTAACCGCTTTGCTGCAAAATGGATGTAATCCTTTAGTAACTATAGTTTCATGACTTACTGCTCCGCACTTACAAGGCGGGGCAGTTTTTTATTGTTGTTCTTTCATCTCTTCTTCATACTGGTCGTTCAGCTCGCCAATATAAGATAGCATCTCTTTGCGCCCCAGAAACTTAATAGTACTCGTTACAAAGCTGCGAGGTATAAACTCCCACTCCTGACGCATCGTTTCTATAAAGTGGCGTACATTCTTTGCAGCCTCGCGTTGGGTGCTTTTATCTGCTTTGGTAAATACCATATTGAATGGAATACCCCATTCGCCCAGCTTGCGCAAAAAAGCAAGATCCAACTCCTGCGGTTTGTGGCGGCTGTCTATCAGTACAAAAACTGTTACAAGATTCTCCCTTTTTTGCAGGTAATTGCTAATCATTTTCTCCCATGATGCGCGTTGCGATTGGGATACTTTGGCATAGCCATAGCCAGGCAAATCGACAAGATACCATGAATCGTTGATGATAAAATGGTTGATAAGTTGGGTTTTACCCGGGCTGGCAGATGTTTTTGCCAGCTTTGTCTGGTTGGTAATCATGTTTATAAGCGACGATTTACCGACGTTTGAGCGGCCAATGAAGGCATACTCCGGTCTATCGGGCTTAGGACAGTCCTCTACTTTGGGGCTGCTTATCAAATATTTTGCAGAACGTATTTCCATTAGTATAGCATACCGTACTTTTGCACCCGATGCAAGCGGATAATAATAATAACCCTGCGGCCAAGGTGGTGCCTGATGCGGGTTCAAATTTAAGCAAGAAAGCGCAGGTTGCCGATATGTTTAATAATATAGCCGGTAAATATGATTTTCTGAACCATTTTTTATCGCTTGGTATAGATAAGGGGTGGCGCAAAAAAGCCATTGCCGAGGTAAGCAAAGTGAACCCCAAAACTATACTGGACGTGGCTACCGGCACAGGAGACCTTGCCATTGCAGCATCAAAACTGCAGCCTGAAAAAATAATAGGTGTAGATATTGCAGACCAGATGCTGGAAGTTGGGCGTAAGAAACTTGTAGATAATAATCTGGCAAAGATGATAACGCTGCAAAACGGTGATAGTGAGTCTATGCCATTTGCCGATAATAGCTTTGATGCGGTGACATGCGCATACGGTGTACGCAATTTTGAGCATCTGGAGGCAGGACTGAAGGAAATGAACCGTGTGATGCGTGCAGGTGGTAAACTGGCTATACTGGAGTTCTCTCATCCTAAGCAGTTTCCGGTAAAGCAGTTGTATAAATTTTACTTCAAGTATATACTGCCTACGCTGGGCAAGATGGTATCTAAACACAGCCGTGCATATACTTACTTGCCGGAGAGTGTAATGGCATTCCCGGAGGGTTCAGTATTCTGCGAAACACTGCAACGCTGCGGTTTTAAAGAAGCCAAAGCACGCCCGCTGACATTTGGCATTACAACACTGTATACCGCTACCAAGTAGTTTTATAATAGTATTATAAGAAAGCCCCGCATATTGCTATGAGGGGCTTTCTTATTTGAATTATGGTAATGATTATTTTATAGCGCCTAATTCCTTCAGCACTGTTTTTGTAATATCAATTCGTACCGCTTTCCAGTCTTTTGTAGTATCGTCTTTTGCTACATCAAAGTTCATGGCAAAGAAGTGTGGGTACATACGCACATCGCTTTTGTTCATCGATTTTTCGTGCTCTTTTACATGCTCTATTTTCTCTGCAAAGCCTACTACCCACATTACATCATTCTTTGCATTGCTGCCCCAGCCTGTTTTGTAGTATAGTTTGTAGGCAGGTGTTTCTTCTTGCAGCATCAGGCTTTTTACAATGCGCTGTGTGCGCTCTGCAAAAGGTAGCTCTGCAAAATACATACGCTTCAGGAAGCCTACCTGCTCGTCTGCAGATATTTGCAGCGAATCATTCAGCCAAAACTGATCTATACCACCTTTCATGTTTTTATTGCCATAATTGCTGGTATCCAGATAGTGCTGCATCAGGTCGGGGCCTATGCGGCGTGCTATTTCCTGATAGTATGGTACGGCACTTACTTTAAAAGCCTCGCGCATGTTCAGGTCTTTGTTCCATTCAGGCATTTCGCGCGATACACTGTCCCATTTTATTACCAGTGCTTCATCAGGAGCAACGGCAGTTTCCAGTGCTACCAACGAATTGAATATTTTGAATGTAGATGCAGGCGTAAAGCGTTGCAGACAGCGCTCTTTGTTGTAGTAGTATACAGCCTCATGATTGTGCTCGCGTATGATGAAACAGCCATTTTTGATGCCTTGTGATTCGAAATGCTTGCCCCATTCAGGCTTATCATGAATCCTGTTGTCTCGGCAGGCAGTTAAAAACAAAACACTTAATACGGATAATATGATTCTGAAACGCATACAACTTGTAGTTGAGGGGGCAAAGATAGGGTGAATAATAAGTAAGTTGTAAATTGAACCAAATTATACCTATGAAAAAAATATGGATACTGTTTATGTTTTTGCTGGTAGCTGCTGCAAATACTTATGCACAAAATGCAAAAATGCAGTACGATGCACCTAAAGATATTCGCGTGATAGTAGGTAATTATTTTGTCTATATGTCGCTGACAGATATCAAAGACGCGTATATGGAGCTGCCTAAAGCAGAGCAGCAGAAATATGCCGAGCTGATGGATATACCTAATGGAGTGAAAGCTACAATTAACATTATACAGGGCAGCAAAGCGCAGGCAAGTATTATGGAGCCTGTGGTGCAGCGCCATGTTGGTGGCTATTTGCTGAAGCAGGGTATGGCATATATAGAAACTAAAGACGGCAAAAAAGTAACAGAACTGCAGGTAGAAGAAGGGCAGCCGATTAAAGACGAAGCCGGCTTTGACGTGCGTCAGATAACATGCTACGATCCTAAAACTAAGAAGACTGTTTTTACGGGTACTATCAATAATGTATTTAAGTAGGTATTAGTCGAACGCCTGATTGTTGGCAGCAGCTATGCGCACCATGCGCTCGTAGTCTGTTGCAGACAGGTCGTTGAAGAAGAAGTGCACAGGGTCTATCTTTTCGCCATAGCGGATGACCTCGTAGTGGCAGTGCGGGCCTGTACTCTTGCCGGAACTACCAACCCAGCCTATTACCTGCCCGCGCTTAATGCGCTCTCCCGGCCGCGATTTTATTTTGACCATATGGCCATACAGCGTTTCATATCCATAGCCATGGTTTAGTATTACGTGATACCCGTAGCCACCATTATCAAAATTGGCTTCCTTAACAATACCATCGCCTGTAGCATAGATGGGTGTACCCATAGCGGCAGTAAAATCTATGCCTGTATGCATTTTTGGAGTTTTGTATATCGGGTCTATTCGATAACCAAAGCCCGATGCCACACGGTCGAGCGCTTTGTTGGACACAGGTTGTATGGCAGGAATGGCAGAAAGCATGTCTTTCTTGGCACTTACCAACTTTTCCAGTGTATCATAAGATTTGTGCTGTATGGCTATGCGGTGTTTTAGTGCATAAACCTGATTGGTGATGCTTTCAATCAAAAGGTCAGAAGGTGCGTATGCAAATTCATCCATAGAGAGCGTGCTGTACTTTTTACCATGCCTGATGCTATCGGGCAGTGGTGCAGACTCAAATACGCCGCGGTATATGTTATTATCCCTGTCTTCCAGCTCCTTGATTGTTTGATTTAAGGTGTTTATCTCTTTTTGCAGGGAAATGTATTCTTCCTGCAGTGTGCGCATTTCTGTATGCAGATTTTTTTCTTTGGGAGAATCGAGGAACTGAAACGCAATAGATACAATGATAACAGATGTAACAAGCGCCGCAGATATGAAGCCCAGCACGCGAAGAGCCTTCATTTGCCACGATACTTCCAGTTTCTCAAACCTATGAGTATCAGTATTGTAGAAATATTTGCGTACCCGTTTCAAACATTTGGTTTGCGGGTAAAAATAACCATTTGCCTTATATATACAGGTATGGCATTATGTTAAAAATGTACGGGCTCCGATAACGGAGCCCGCTTTGCTTTCGATAAGGGGTGATATGGGGTGTATTATCTGGCATAAAGCTATAGCCGATATTGATTTAGGCTCATACCTCTTTCAGTGTAATTCTGCATCCGTATTGGCACGGATGCAACTATCTGACCATAGTGATTGTATATTGTAGAAGAAATCACCTTTTATGAAAAATGCACTTATCTTATTACTGTTGGCATATTCGCTGAATGGATCAGCACAGCTGAAGCCCGGCTTTGATAAAAATGAATATCTGGAGCTACTTAAGATATGCGGGCAAACGGTTGATTCACCGGCATCTGCCAATATGATTAAAACCCTTGGTGCACCACAGTATCATAAATGCCTATATAAATCGACCCCGACAGAACTGGATAATAAATGGGACCTATGGATAAGCAATGATAATATCGCATGCATTAGCATACGCGGTACTACGATGAAGCCTGAAAGCTGGCTGGAAAACTTTTTTGCAGCCATGGTGCCAGCAAAAGGGCGTATATACTTTGCAGCGGGCGATACCTTCAGGTACAAACTGGCAGAAGATAAAAAAGCAGCCGTGCACGCAGGTTGGGTAATAGGCATGGCTAGTATAGCGCTTACTGTTATGCCCAAGCTCGATTCTTGCTACAAAGCAGGCATCAGGCAATATCGTATTTTCGGGCACAGTCAGGGTGGTGCCATTGCTTATTTGCTCCGCTCATATCTGTATTATCAGCAGCAAAAAGGCAAACTACCAAATGATATGGTATTTAAAACCTATTGCAGCGCAGCGCCAAAGCCTGGTAACTTGTATTATGCATACGACTATGAGAATATAACCCGTAACGGCTGGGGCTATACAGTTGTAAATGCGGCAGACTGGGTACCTGAAGTACCGTTGTCTTTGCAAACCGTAGATGATTATAATAACATAAATCCCTTCCGTGATGCGGCAGAGATGATGGCAAAACAACCATTCCCTAAGAATATCGTATTAAAACTATTATACAATAAACTAAGAAAGCCTTCATATAAACTATTGGCAAGATATAAACGCTTTTTGGGAGATGAGGCTTTCAAAATGGTGAAGAAGCAATATACGGATATGTCAAAGCCTGATTTTTATAATAGTAATAACTATATGAGGGCAGGTAGCCCTATCATATTACTGCCTAAGGCTGATTATTACAAATTGTATACAGATACTAGTTCCAATGTGTTTGTGCACCACTTTCTGGAACCATATGATTATCTGATGAAGCAATATGATTAAAAATCTTATTCGTGCAGGTTTTAACACATTATGATGACTGATAAAGCCCGTGTGTTTTGTTATATTTGCCATCCCTTACACAAAGGGGGTATGCACATATGCGTAGTATTTTTATAAAAGAAATCAATTCTTTTTTCAGTTCCATTGTAGGGTATATAGCTATACTGGTCTTCCTGATAGCTTGTGGCTTATTTATTTGGGTATTACCAGACTCTTCTATTCTTCGTCCTGATGGCTATGCAACATTGGATAGGTTTTTTGAACTGGCCCCATGGTTTTTGATGCTATTGATACCTGCTGTAACGATGCGCTCGTTTGCAGATGAATTCAAAGGGGGTACTATTGAGTGGCTGCAAACGAAGCCATTAAAAGATACAGACATCATTCTGGGTAAATATTTTGCATCATTAGTCTTGGTGGTATTTGCACTGCTGCCTACACTACTGTATGTGTACACAATCAGCAACCTCTCGTTGGAAGGTAATACAATTGATACAGGTGGAATTACTGGATCATACATTGGGTTGTTTTTTCTTGTAGCCGGTTTTACAGCTATAGGCATATTCAGTTCTTCTCTTGCTAACAACCAGATAGTTGGTTTTTTGATAGCACTTTTTGCTTGTTATTTATTATACAGTGGTTTCGAAGCATTGAGCAAAGTCCCTGCATTTGTAAATGGTATAGACTACTATTTGAGTATGGTTGGCATGTCTTACCACTACAACTCTATAAGCCGAGGTTTTATTGATACCCGAGATGTTATTTATTTTCTTTCAGTAGTAGTATTATTTGTTTCACTTACACGTTTATCTCTCAATAGCCGAACATGGGACACGGCTAAGCAGGATTAGTACACTTTATGGCAACAACGAATTCAAACAAAAGAAAATCGCAAATGAGGCAGGCTATATTACGCATGCTGATGCTGGCTGCCATATTAGTAGGTGTCAATATACTGGCAGCACGTTTTCATACAGGTCTTGACCTAACTAAAGAAAAGCGCTTTACCCTTTCTGCACCTACAGTGAAAATGCTGAAAGGCATGGATGATGTAGCTGTTGTAACAGTGTATCTGAAAGGTAAATTTCCAGCAGGTTTTCAGCGCCTGGCAGATGCTACCCGCGAAAAGCTGGAATCTTTCAGAAGCATTGCTGGGAGCAAAATTGTGATTCGCTTCATTGATCCTTTCGACGGTAAATCTGAAGAAGAAAAAGTAAGTATATCTAAAGAATTAAGTGCAAAAGGTATATATGCACTGAACTTACAAACACAAAATGAGGAAGAAGGATATGCTGAAAAATGGGTGTTCCCACATGCATTAGTGCAGTATCATGGCAAAGAAACGGCTATAAACCTTTTAGAAAATAATAAATGGGTAAGCCCTTGGGAGAATTTGAATAATTCTGAAAACCTGTTAGAGTATAAGCTCGCGGATGCGATTAATAAATTAACTAAACCCGATAGAGAAACTATTGCATACATCGTAGGGCATGGTGAAGCATTAGGTATCAATACTTACGACTTATTTAGCTCGCTTTCCGAAAGGTATAAGATAGATACATTCGATCTTTCTATTAATGCATTCATACCCAAAAGCTACAAAGCGATAATTATTAATAAGCCTACACAGCCTATTGATGATAGAGAGAAGTTTAAGATAGATCAGTATGTGATGGAAGGTGGCAGAATATTATGGGCAATTGATCAGTTATATACACCAATGGATAGCCTGCAGAAGTCTGAACAGTTTATGACATTGGATTATGGTCTTGAGCTGGATGATATGCTGTTTAAATATGGTGTACGTATTAATATGGACCTGATTGAAGACTTGCAGCAATGCTTGCCGTTGCCAATACTTGTAGCAGCACAGAAAGGCGAGCCTCAGATGCAATTAAGACCTTGGATATTTTATCCTGTATTCTCTCCAAGTTCGCAACATCCAATTGTGAAAAACATCAGTGCTGTCTTTGGTAGGTTTGTAAGCAGTATTGATACAATTAATACACCTGATATTCAAAAGACAATTTTATTACAGTCTTCAAAGTATAGTCGCACCGAAGCTTTCCCTGTGAGGGTGAGTTTGAGTATGCTGCGCTTTCAAATGACTCCTGATATGTTTAAAAAACCATATCAGAATGCTGCTGTGTTGCTAGAAGGTAAGTTCAATTCGCTCTTTCAAAACAGACTGGCGCCGGCTTTCTTGAAAATTTTAGAAGATTCGTTGAAGCGTCCTTTCAGGTCTGTTGCAGATGTCCCTACAAAGATGATTGTAATATCTGATGGCGAAATTATGGAGAATGATTTTTCTCAGAAGCAAGGGCCAATGGAGATGGGATATTGGAGGTTTACAGAAACAAGATTTGCAAATAAGGAGTTTATTAGTAATTGTTTGGAGTACCTGACAGATGATGGCGGATTGCTGGAAGCACGAGCTAAAGATGTTAAGCTTCGTATGTTGGATAGTGGAAGAGTGAAGGAGGAAAAACTAATGTGGAGGTTGGTAAATATAGCAGTACCTATAATGTTGGTATTGATATTTGCGTCTGCGTTTATATTCTTCCGTAAGCGTAAATATGAAAAGAAATAGAGTTTGTTAGTGAATAAATAGAGCAAGATGAAGAAGACGTTGTTATATCTAGTAGTATTAGCTGCATTAGGAGCCGGGGTATGGTATTTTGTATTTAATGATAAAGATGCTTTTTCAAAGAATGAGGCGGGTTTTCAGGTTGTAGACACTGCATCAATCACAAAACTGTTTCTTGCAGATAAGAAAGGTAAGCAGATATTACTTGAACGTAAGAACGGAATATGGATGCTTAATAACCAATATCCTGTGATGGCTCAGCCTATCAATATTTTGCTTACAACTTTGAACAGGCAAGTTGCTCAATATCCTGTTACACAAAAGGAGTATGATAATGTAATTAAAATGCTTGCAGGTGAATCTGTAAAAGTAGAATTATATGATGCTGATGGAGATAAAATGAAAGTATTTTATGTTGTGGGCCAGGCTAGTAGTAATGCCGGTAGCTACATGTTAATGGAGGGTAGTGATATACCATATGTTGTACAGATTCCCGGCTTTGAAGGATATTTATCAAGCAGATATAGCACAGATATTGCAGATTGGAGAGATAGAACTGTAATTGATATTGCAGAGGCAAATTTAAAATCTGTATCGTTAACTTATGATGATGCACCACTTAATAATTTTACTTTAAGGCGCAATGCTGCAAATGAGTTTGATATTGAGGTTGATAAAGCTTTATCGTCAGGCAAGGCATTGAATAAAAGAAGGGTAGATGTTTACAGTAAGTTTTTTGAGAAAGTATTCAGTGAAGGTTACATAAACGGAACCGTTAAATTAGATTCAATAATCAAAAGCTCTCCTAAAAAATGTGCCATAGATGCAGTTGCTATGGATGGAAAATCGCAACATGTTGATGTATATCTGATGGCTGTGAATAAACGGAGTAAAAATATGCTTACACCATTTCCGGGTATTGATAATAGATATGATGCTGATAGGTTTTATGCAGTTATTAATAATTTCAAAGACACAGTTATAATTCAGCGGTTTACTTTTGATAAAATATTCCGGAAGGCATATGAGTTTTATGAAACAGACGATACTACCGGCACTAGAGCGACAATAGAAGTTCCCAAAGGTGCAGGTAACGTTATTAAAGTAGGATCCGGGGAATAGCCCGGATTTTTCTTTGTTATTATATAATTTAGTTACCAAGATAATACAAGATGAAAAGGCCAAATGCAGAACAACTGAGAAAATGGTGTAATGGTACTTTGCTGTTGCAAGAGAGCTGTGTGCTTGTAGAAGAACTGGTAATAGATACTAGAAAAGTTGCAGAGCCGGAAAAAGCATTGTTTATAGCATTAAAAACAAGCCGCAGAGACGGACATAGTTTTATACAGCAGGGTTATGAAAAAGGTATCCGCAATTTTTTGGTGAGTGAGGATGTGGATGTGCAACAATATCCTGCGTCATCTTTTATTAAAGTGAATGATACGCTGCAGGCTTTGCAGCAGATAGCGGCAGGTTATAGAAAACAATTTGAAATACCCGTAATAGGCATTACCGGTAGCAATGGAAAAACCATAGTAAAGGAGTGGTTGTATCAATTACTGGAAGAGAACTACAATACTGTTCGTAGTCCTAAGAGCTACAACTCTCAAATAGGTGTGCCTCTTTCTGTGTGGCTGCTAGAGCAGGAACAACAGCTTGCTATTTTTGAAGCAGGTATTTCTCAGCCCGATGAGATGCAAAGGCTGGAGAAAATCATTCAGCCAACAATAGGAATATTTACCAATATAGGCGAGGCACATAGTGAAGGCTTCCTGAACAACAGGCAGAAGATAAATGAAAAGCTAGGATTGTTCAGAAATGTAAGGGAATTGGTGTATTGTATAGATTACCCGGAACTGAATGAGTTAGTTGTTCATTATAAGTCGAACGTGCGTAATCATGGTGGAGAGAATCCATTACAGTTGTTTACATGGTCGCACAAAAATGAAGAAGCAGACCTTTATATACAAGAAGTAAAAACAGAGGTCGGTAAGACTAATATAACTGCAGTTTATAAAAGCGAAATACTTTATATTGTTATACCCTTCCATGATGCAGCATCTGTAGAGAATGCTATACATTGCTGGTCTGTGTTGCTCTTAATGGGTATAAAACAGAATGTGATTGCAGAGCGCATGCAAAGGTTGCAACCTGTATCTATGCGTCTTGAGCTAAGGCATGGCATCAACGATTGTACCATCATCAATGATACGTACAATTCGGATATGACATCGCTGATGATAGCGCTCGATTATCTGGAGCAACAAAAACAACATCAGCAACGTACAGTAATACTTTCTGATTTGCTGCAGATAGCAAGGCCTGATACTGAATTGTATGAAGAGGTGGCTGAGCTCATCAGCCGAATGAACATACAACGTTTCATAGGTATTGGTCCTGCACTGAATAAGCATAAAGCCATCTTCAGGAAATATAAAAAGCTACGTAGCATCTTCTTTAAGTCTACTGACGAATTCCTGAAAAAATTTCACCTGATAACTTTTGATAACGAGGCGATACTGCTGAAAGGTGCGCGTGCTTTTGCTTTTGAGAAAATAGATATGCTGCTGGAGCAACAAGTGCATCAAACAGTATTGTCTATCAATCTTTCATCACTCACACACAACCTGAATGTTTTCAGAAGTAAACTGAAACCGGGAGTGAAAGTGATGGCAATGGTAAAGGCGTTTTCTTATGGTAGTGGTAGTTATGAAATAGCACACTTGTTGCAATATTCGGGTGTAGATTACTTATCGGTTGCATACACAGATGAGGGTATCATACTACGCAGAGCAGGTATTACTATGCCTATTATGGTAATGAGTCCTGATGCTTCCTCTTTCGATAGGATGATAGCGTGGAAGCTGGAACCGGAGATATACAATGTGCGCTCGCTAGAACTGTTTACAAGTATTGCGCAGACACTGCAGGTGAAGAACTATCCTGTGCACATAAAACTGGATACAGGCATGCACCGTCTTGGCTTTATGCCACATGAACTGGAGGCACTTATGGAACACTGCGATAACAATCCGCATATACAGGTGGCAAGTATATTCAGCCATCTGGCAGCTAGCGAAGATCCGACGCTTGATGCCTTTACAGCACACCAGAGCGAGCAGTTTGAGCAAATGAGCCATGCACTGCTAACACGACTGCCTAATAAACCACTAAGGCATATATGCAACTCTGCTGCTATAGCAAGGCATCCTGAATTGCATTATGATATGGTGAGGCTTGGAGTTGGGTTGTATGGAATAGATGGCAGCAAGCTATTGCAAAAAGAACTGAAACAAATAAGCACACTGAAGACAACGATTGCCCAAATAAAAACCATACCTGCTGGAGAAACAGTAGGGTATGGTCGCAAAGGGCATATAGATAAAGAAACACGTATAGCTACTATCAGTATTGGTTATGCAGATGGATACCCACGCGCATTAGGTAATGGTAAAGCTCATGTATTGGTACACGGTAAGCCTGCAAAGCTGGTAGGTGTGGTCTGTATGGATATGTGTATGATAGATATATCAGACATCCCCGAAGCTAAAGAAGGTGATGAAGTAGTCGTATTCGGCCCGCAATTGCCATTAACACAACTTTCAGAATGGGCTGATACTATACCATACGAAATGATGACAGGTATATCGCAAAGAGTGAAAAGAGTATATGAGAATGAGGTGTAATTGTATATAATGATATAAATAAGAAAGCCGCTGATTACAGCGGCTTTCATTATATTAAGTAGATTGGTTTATTATACTTCCCTGCTTGGGTCGAATGCTTCCAGTTCGTTTGCAACTGCAGTCAGGAAGCTTGCACCCAGAGAGCCATCTACGATGCGGTGATCGTAGCTCATAGATAGATACATCATGTGGCGGATAGCAATTACATCACCGTTTTCTGTTTCCAGTACCATCGGACGTTTTTTGATGCTGCCTACTGCCATAATAGCCACCTGTGGTTGGTTGATGATTGGTGTACCCATCAGGCTGCCGAAAGTACCGACGTTTGTCAGCGTGAAAGTACCGCCTTGTGTATCGTCCGCTTTCAGCTTGTTGTTACGTGCCGCGTTTGCCAGTCCGTTTACATCTTTAGTAATACCCAGCAGGTTTTTAGTATCTGAGTTTTTGATAACCGGTACTATCAGGTTGCCGCTTGGCAATGCTGTAGCCATACCGATGTTGATGTCTTTCTTAACGATGATTTTATCACCATCAACACTGCTGTTTATCATTGGGTATTTGCGAATACAATTCACGATAGCCTCGATGAAGATTGGGGTGAAAGTGATTTTCTCACCGTATTTCTTCTCGAAAGAGTTTTTAACCTTATTGCGCCAGTTAACGATGTTGGTAACATCGCACTCTGTAAAGCTGGTAACGTGAGGAGACGTAGCCTTGCTGCGAACCATGTGGTCTGCAATCAGCTTGCGCATACGGTCCATTTCTATTATCTCTACATTGTTGCCATAGTTGGCAGCAGGTGCAGGCGCAGCTTGTGCTGCCGGTGCCGGAGCAGCAGCAACAGGTGCCGGCTGTGGAGCAGGCGCTGCGGCTTGCGCTACAGGAGCAGCAACAGGTGCAGGAGCTGCGTTGCCTCTGTTGGCCAGGTAGTTAAGAATATCTTTTTTAGTAACACGTCCTTCACTGCCGGTACCCGGAATCGCTTCCAGTTCAGCCATACCGATACCTTCTTTAGAAGCAATGTTCAATACAAGCGGAGAATAGAAACGTGCACCGCCATCGCCATTGCTAACAACAGGCGCAGCACTTGGTGCAGCTGAAGGTTGTGGTGCAGGAACTGGTGCGGCTGCCACAGGCACCGGTGCAGGAGCTGCGGCAGCAGGTTGTGGCGCCGGCGCAGCAACACTACCACCGGCACTATCTATACGCGCTATTACAGTACCTACCGGTACTACGTCGTTTTCTTTAAAAAGTATCTCGGTGATAGTACCGGCAGCAGTAGATGGTACTTCACTGTCTACTTTGTCGGTAGCTATTTCCAGAATAGTTTCATCCATTCTCACGGTATCACCCGGCTTTTTGTGCCATTTCAGCACGGTAGCTTCCATGATACTTTCACCCATCTTAGGCATTACCAAATCAACAACTGCCATATATGTATGTTAATTATAATTTATTTAGCAATAACGCGGTACAAAAATAATCAAATGAAGGGCAAAAGTATAATTTACCTGTCAGAGTAAGCAGATATAGTTTATTTTATCTTTTTTTACGGTCAGATACATTAGGCACAAAGCAGTACAGACGGGCATATGTTGTTCAATTCCTTACAGTTTCTGGTTTTTTTCATGGTTGTTACCCTTTGGTTCTACACCCTGAAGACGCAAAAGAGCCGCAATTTGCTGTTGCTCATTGCCAGTTGCTACTTCTATATGTCTTTTGTGCCCAAATACATCCTGATACTGGGTGCTACAATTGTTATAGATTATATAGCAGGTATACTGATTGAAAGAACACATGGAAAAGGCAGAAGAGGTTGGCTTATCATAAGCCTGATAGCCAATATAGGTATACTGGCATATTACAAATATTTCAACTTTCTGGCAGAAAACCTGAACGGGTTGTTGCATTTGGCGGGTACTGATAAACAACTTGGTCTGATGGAGATATTGCTACCAGTCGGATTGTCATTCCATACCTTTCAGGCTATGAGCTATACTATAGAGGTATACAGGGGCAAGCAGCAGGCAGAGCGCAATTTTGCTACCTATGCACTATATGTAATGTTTTACCCGCAGTTAGTTGCAGGTCCTATTGAACGCCCGCAGAATATACTGCCACAGCTACACGAGTACAGACCATATAATTGGGGGAATGTAAAAGAAGGATTGGCAAGAATGCTCTGGGGTTTCTTTAAAAAAGTGGTGATAGCAGACAGGCTGGCTATGGTAGTAGATTATACGTTCGATAATAATAACTCATCATCTTGGTATGTATTGGTAATTGGCGCGGTATTCTATTCCTTCCAGATATACTGCGATTTCTCCGGCTATTGCGATATTGGCATTGGTGCAGCCAAGGTGATGAATATAAAACTGATGGAGAATTTCTCACAACCATATACATCGTCTAACATTACTACTTTCTGGCAGCGATGGCATATGTCGCTCTCGGGTTGGTTCAGAGATTATGTGTACATACCACTGGGGGGTAACAGAAAAGGAGAACTGCGCAGGCGTATAAATGTATTTATCGTTTTTCTGCTAAGTGGTTTGTGGCATGGTGCCAACTGGACGTTTGTGATGTGGGGTGGCTTGCATGGGCTGTTGGTTACCGTTTTCCCAGGCAGTAAAGAAAAGCCAAAGTCGGTTGCTGTAAACACATTGAAAGCTATCATCACATTTATTGCTGTTACAACACTCTGGATATTCTTCCGTGCAAGTAACATCAGCCAGGCACTGGTATACATAGAAAATATATTGCGCTTACAGAGTGGGGAAACGACAATGGGTTTGAACATCGCAGAACTTTTATTTTCGGTATTGCTGATAGTGGTAATGATGGTAAAAGAGTTTCGTGTGCAGGGATATAGGATGGAGAGCGATAAGAAGTTTTATACATATACTGCAGCTATGGTAACGCTGTGTTATGTATTTGGTGTGTTTAGTGAAAACCAGTTTATCTATTTCCAGTTTTAGAAGATGTTGAAAAGGATATTGACATATTGCTTGATAGTTTTTGGGTTGGCAGTTTTGTATCTGTCTACCTCGAAAGATATGATGCAGAAAATATCTGATGCACGCAACGACCATGATGAGTGGTGGGGGGCACATTTTGCATACGAGGGCGATCTGGTAGGTATGTCTTATCTGTACTATGTAAAGGACTTTCATAAACCAAGACAAAGAGTATTTGCACCTCGTAATTGTGACAATGGGAAAGCTGTAAACCTTGTTTTGTGGGGCGATAGCTATACGATGCATTTTCGCGATACGGATTTTTGTGCAGATAGGTATCAGTATGGGAGACGCTTTTTTGGAGATATTAAATATCAGTTAGACACATCTTTGCGAAATGTATTGGTAATAGAAATTACTGAAAGGATAGTGAGAGAGTATTTTGCAGGTGATAGAATGTATGACGAGGTTAAAAAAGCAGATACAGGAGGAAAAGTCTCATTCAGACATGAAGAGAGGAATACAGTAAAGTATGCCAAGCTTTTCAGTATACCTGATGTAAACGCTTTATTCAATCCACATATTAACAGAAATATTGAGTATAATTTGTTTAACTATAATTTCATTAGCCCTATAAGAAAAACGAAGGCTTTAATAAGTTATAAGTTATTCAACCGTGCATCAGGCGATGCAGTCCTTTCTATAAAAGGCGATAGACTATTTTATAACAAGACACTCGACAAAAAAGAAACTACGGGTTTCAATTGCCCGCTTTCTGATGAAGAAGTAAATAAGATTGTAAAGTTGCTGAATGAGATAGATGGGCACTATAAAGCAGCAGGGTTTGATGAAGTGTATTTGTCATTAATACCAAATGCAGTCACTATTTATCAGCCTGAAGGGTATAATATGCTGATACCTCGTATCCAAAATCATCAGGCGCTGAAGATGAAAGTGATTGATGTTTACACACCTTTCATGCAAAAGCCTGATGGTATGTTTTGGAAAGGAGATACACACTGGAGCAATGCAGGCGCAGATGTATGGTTGAAGATTGTGAATAAAGTACTATCAGATACTACCGTGATATAGACTCTGTATAGTCTTTTCTTCTCACAAGCTTCAGGTCTTGCAATACAGATGCTTTTACCTGAAGTGTAAAGAAATAGTTTTTGCGTGGGCCAAACGGTACTGTACTCATACGCAGTTCCCAACAGTGCATATCGCGATATATGTCTATAGAGGTGATGGCAAGCTCTTTTGTTACAAGGTTGTAACCTGTACGAACGCCAAGCTTCCAACGGGAAGTAATATTTACATCCGTATTCAACTCCAGATAATGTTGAGATACAACCAATGTATCGCTTTTTGAAAAAGAAGAGTATTGTTTTGCTAACCCTAAGGAGTATGCAATGCTCATGTTAAAAGGCACGTTGAAATCTACGTAGTCATCGTACCTGCCATACATCATCAAACGTCTGTATTCATCAGAACCGGATGCATTTTTGTTTTCTTTTTTCTTTCCGTTGAGGCTGGCACTAAGGCTCACGTTTGCATTTTGAAAACGTACAAGCCCACCATGGCCATTCCATTGCAAGTCCCTGCTTCTGCGTCCGTTCTGATAGTCAAATGCATAAGGGTCGAAACTTGCATTTGCTGTCATGTTCACAACATTGAAGAGCATGGTAGCAAAGTTCATTGTAAAGTTGCTCCAGTTGAAAGAGTCTGCAGCAATATTATAGCTACCGTTTATTCTGAAATTGTCAATCAACCTTATGTTTTTGTAGCCTGTAGTGTCTTTACCACTGCGCACTTTTACTTGCAGGTTGTTGTCTAGCCCGAAGTTGACTGCACTGCGCATATTGCCAAACTGATTAAGTCCAGGAATATATTCATTGCCTTCATAAGCCGATAAATAGCTAGGTGCACTTGTTGCATCGAGCCTGGTGCGGTAGCCGTAGTAGAAAGGTGCAGCGGCATAATCTGGTACATAACCAAAGCTTGCTTCAGGAGATATTACATGTCTTATACCTGCTATCTTGCTGCCTTTTTTAAACATCTTCATACCATATATCTGTGTATAAAAACGTATGCTTGCGTCGAAATCTCTTGCCGTATAGAAGCCGCGATATGTAGAGGTGTCTAACCTTTCATTGGCAATATTGTAAGACCTGAACATGCGACGTGTCATCCAATACTCTTTATAGTTAACATTCATGCTCATTTTCACAAATCGGAAAATATTGTATGAAGCACTAATAGGTATATTGTGTTGAGCCCCGTTTATCATCTGGTCGAACGAGAGCTTATTGAAGCTGAATAAAGTGTCGTAAAACTGTAGTTTGTTTCTGGCATCAAAAGTGTATTGTACGGTTATTTTATCGTACCAACGCTCGCCAATACGCTTTTTATTCTGGAAAGGGTTGAAGCCGTTTACGAAAAAGCTTACAGATGGAAGAGATACGTTTACAAGCCTCGACTGTGTGTTTTGCGAGTGGTTGGCGCCTACCGTCAATGATATAGGCTTGTTTTGCCAGCGCTTAGTATAGGTGATGTTCGATTGATATTGGTTTTGCAATATCTGGTTTGCTACAAAGCTGTTATTGGCATTGTAGGTAGATGTACCCGCATCTACTTTTGCACTGAAGCTTACCCCGGGACGAGACTTTGCATCTGATTGATGGAGCCATTGTATGTTGAAGTCTTTTACAATTTTTGAATTGCTTTCGTAGGTCTCGCCGTACTTATTGTAAGCATACCTGAAAGATAGTGCGCCGTTGTACCTATACCTATTGGCATATTGGCTATAAAGGTTTGAAGCCCAACTGCCTCTTGTAAAAAAATTCGCTTCAGCTAACAAATCAACTTTATCGCTGATGCTGAAATAGTAGCCACCATTAAGTAAGCCCAATCCTCTCTGTTCATCTATAGTGTATGTGGGTATCTTAAAGCCAGAGCGTTGCCCTTGAGTAATAGGGAATAGTCCAAAAGGTAAAAACAGTGGCGTAGGTACTTTTTCTATTCTGATGTTTGCCGGCCCCGATGCTACAATGCGGTTGGGTATCAGTTTTATTTTTTGTGCATAGATGCCAAAATGGGGCTCGTCCAACGCACAGGTAGTGTATACACTGTGAAGACCATAAATACTTTGGTCAGGGTTACGTTTTACCTGCTCGCTTATTACAAAGCCCTCCCCGTATTGAGAATGTGCATTGCGTACAATTGCTCTTTTACTTTTAAAATTGTATTGAAGAGAATCGTAAGTGAATTTTTCCTGCCCTTGTGTGAATTCAGGTTTGCCCTTTGCTGCTATGATGCTATCTTCAGACAGGGCTGCTATTACAATGTTCTTGGACTGCTGGTAAGATACTTTATGAGCGCTCAGCTTCATTTCTTCAAAACCCACTTTTGCGTTTCCGTAGAGTTCAAACATGTTTTCACTCATATTCAATACGGCTGAGTCTGATGCTTCAGCGGTTACAACATTTGGAAGTGCGTCGGGAGAGATTTTGATGCCCAGTCGTTCTTCAAGGTTGTTTTTTGCGGCAGTATCTCTTTTTGTAGTCAGGCTGTCTTTTGCAAAAACACTGTCTGCTTTTATGGTATCTGCTTTCAGATCGATGGTTGTGTCAGGTACTTGCTGATCATATGCATATTTTATGTTTGTTAATACAAGCATAAAAATTACAACCGTTATAAGACTAAAACGGTGGCAGCTTGGGAAATTTGAGATAATTTTACCGCGCAGGCTCATGAACGGACGCAAAAATAGGTAATTGCTTCGGTACGTCTATGAATTTGTATATTTAACCCAATTGCAAGCTGGTAAATCATGCGCATCAGATTATTATCAATTATACTATTAATAGGACTCATACCCAATATTGTAGCAGCTAACGCTAATAAGATAACAAAAATTGTGCTGGATGCTGGCCATGGTGGTAAAGATGCCGGTGCTAAAGGTCAGTTTTCTTTGGAAAAAGAACTAACACTTGCTATTGTAAAGCGTCTTGGCAGAATGATAAATGACAGTATGAAGGGAGTGCAGGTGATATATACCCGTACTACCGATGAATATCCTACACTGCCCGAAAGGCATAGAATAGCTAATGAGTCGAAGGGAGATGTTTTTGTATCTGTGCACATCAACTCTTCTGCTATGAAAAAGTATCGTGAATTAGTAGGGTACAAGACCGTAAAGAAGGGAAAAAAGAAAATGAAGCAACCTATATATAAGGTTACATACAATAACGTTACCACTGCTACAGGTACCGAAAGCTATGTATTAGGTCTTCATCGCAATTCGCAGAAGGAAAATGCCATTGGTGAATATGGCGAAACTGTAACAGAAGAACCGGGTATGCTTGATGAAAGCGACCCGATGACAGACATTATTGTAGCACAGTATGCCAAAGCATTCCTTAGCCGAAGTGTGTTATTAGGAACTAAAGTGCAGGAACAGTTTGAAAATCAGGGAAGGAGCAGTCGTGGTGTTATGCAGAAAGGGCTGGAAGTACTTGCCGGTAGTGCTATGCCTGGTGTACTAGTAGAGTGTGGCTATATCAATAACCCCGACGAAGAAGTGTATATGAACTCTGAGCGAGGGCAATATGAAATTGCACTTGCTATTTTCAGGGGTATAAAAGCCTATAAAGCAGAGATGGAAAGGTAGTATTATGAATATTTGAAATGCTTGTTTTATAACCCATGGCTAATATACGTAAGGCATTGTCACAGAAATTTAACAAGCTGTTGCATTTTAAAATTGTTTCCTTTATCTTTAAGCTTCGTATAAAAATTGATGAGCTAATGAAAGCCCGTTTAAAGACTATTGCTATTTCAGCATTTTTCGCGTTTGCAGCATTCGTAACTGTAACATATTCATCTTGTAATAGTGATAAATGTAAAGCTATCGTTTGCGCCTACGGAGGTGTTTGTAAAGAAGGTGCATGTATCTGCGCTGCAGGTTATGAAGGCACACAGTGCGAAATTGTAACAAGAGAAAAGTACAAAGGTGTGTGGAATGTATTTGAAAAAGGTACATACACAGAAACTACTCAGTATCAGATAAGTATAGATTATGGTGCTGATATGACTAAGATGGTTATTAATGGCTTTAATAACAATATCACACAGCCTGTTAATATTCGTATCAATGGTGATGAAATCACTATTCCTCAGCAAATAATCGGTGGCTTTGAAATACAAGGTAAAGGTATTTTAAAGTACGATGCGTACTATGCTAAAAACGGTCAATTAACAGTACGTTATACTATCAGAGACTTGTCTAATAATATGACAAACGACTTTGGTGTTAACTCTGGAGAGCCTTCAATCTGGTCTAAATAATCTTTACATTTAATACAATAATAAAAGCCTCGCATTGCGAGGCTTTTATTATTTCAGTCGATACCTTTTGTTATTTATTGAGGAGTAATAAATCTGCCAGTGCGATAGCTGCTGCTGCTTCTGCCACTACAGGTACACGTAGTGCAATACACAGATCGTGTCTGCCTTTTACAGTAAATGCCTCTACTTGTTGTGTTTTATTATTCCATGTTTGCTGTTCTTTGGGGGTACTGCTGGTAGGCTTTACGGCTATATGGAATCTTAATTCATTACCATTAGTGATACCTCCGTTTATACCGCCTGCGTGGTTTGTATCAGTTGTGCCATTGGCATCAATAATAGCATCATTATGCTCGCTGCCCTTCATTTTGGTGGCGCTAAAACCACTGCCAAATTCTATACCCTTGATAGCCGGAATTGAGAATATAATGTGGCTGATTAAGGATTCTGCAGAATCAAAGAATGGTTCTCCGAGCCCTATAGGCAAGCCTTTTACCGTACAACTAACAATACCGCCAATACTATCTTGCTCTTCCACTGCTTTTTGTATGGCAGCATCTATGTCTGAGTTCCCACCTGCTTCTATAAGTGTTGTGTTGATAGTGATTCCATTTAATACCTTCTTGGCAACAACACCTGCTGCAACAAGGCATACAGTCAGCCTGCCCGAAGAATGGCCACCACCGCGATAGTCATTAAAGCCATCAAACTTTTTGTGCAGTACAAAATCTGCATGGCCAGGGCGTGGCGTATCGCGCAAGGCTTCGTAGTCTGATGAGCGTGTATTGTTGTTTCTGAAAATAATAGTTATAGGTGCGCCTGTAGTCATGTTGTTGAAAACACCGCTTAGTATTTCAGGTGCGTCATCTTCTTTACGCGGCGTAGTACCTGCTGCGCCTGCTTTGCGGCGTTCTATATCTTTCTCAAAATCTTCGGTAGAAAGTGGAATGCCTGCAGGGCAACCATCGATGGTGACACCAACAGCAGGTCCGTGAGACTCTCCGAAAATATGTATACGAAATATTCGCCCGAAACTATTCATAGTTCAAATTACATTTTACACCCAATGCAGCCAAGTCTTTAAAGAAGTCAGGGTATGACTTCGCAACCGCTTCTGCTTGATTGATTTTTATATCTCCATCTGCATACAACGCCGCAATGGCAGCAGCCATGGCTATTCGGTGGTCGTTGTAGCTATTAACGACACAGCTTTTAAATTGCTGTACTCCTGTTATCTTAATTGTATTATCTCCAAGCTCAAATTCAACACCAAGCTTATCTAATAACGCGGTGGTACTTGTTATGCGGTTACTTTCTTTATGTATCAATCGGTTGGTGCCACGGATAATACTTGTTCCATTGCAAGCGCCTGCGTATATAGCAAGTATGGGCATCAAATCAGGACAATCAGTAGCATCAAAATCAAATGCTGTTCTTCCCTTATTTACAACCTGCAATATTGCACTGTCTGCCTGTAGAGACGGTGTGTTAAGATGTCTTATTTCAATACCATTAGTTATAGCACTTGCAACTACAAAATTGCTCGCAGCACTCCAGTCTGCTTCAATAGTTAGTTCTACATCATCGTGCAGTGCAGATTGCGGGTGAATAGTAAAGCTCTGGTAGCTATTATTAGTGATGTTTTTGCCGAATTGACGAAGGACATCTAATGTCAAATCTATATATGGTTTGCTGTTTAGGTTGGTAACAGTTATTGTGACAGCTTCTTTTGCTGCAAATGCGTAAGCGAATAATAACCCAGTAAGAAACTGCGAACTGAGAGAGCCGTCTATTGATATGTTCTGCGGATGTAACGGACCTTTTATCGTAATAGGTAGCAGATTATTATTACGCTGTATGCTAACACCCAATGGAGGAAATATTTCTCCGAAAACATCCATCGGGCGAGACAATAAACTGCCCTTTCCGGTTATAGTCAATGACTGATGATACAATGCCGCAATTGGTATAAACAATCTGGCGGATAAACCACTTTCTTGGCAGTTAATAACACTACTATTCGGGTTGATGCCGTGCGATGTTATCTCAACATAATCTTTGCTATGCCGTACATGCGCACCCAATTGCTGAATGATGTTAAGCGCCGCTTTATCATCATCAGATATACCCGGGTTATTGATAATTGTTTTGCCAGTGTGTAGCAATGCCGCAGCACATGCCCGTTGCATCAGGCTTTTAGATGCAGGTGGGGTAATGCTACCCGAAGGCTTGCTTGGGCTAATGATTGCCTGCATTGTTGAAGTCTTCTAATGCTTGTTTTATAGTTTCAAAAGGAAGTGGTTTTATAAACGCACTACCTATGTTGTTGAGTAGTATATAATCAATACTGTTGTGATTACGTTTTTTATCCATTACCAATATATCCATCAGTTGCTCTGTATGCAACTTAAGCGATGTTGGTAGTTTGTAGCGCTCCAGAATGTTTGTCAGCTGTGTGCGAGCATCTGTTGGCAGGGCGCATTCTTTTTCAGCAATCATGCAGGCTATCAGCATACCAAGTGATACAGCCTGTCCGTGTGGCAGATTGTAAAGTGTTTCAATAGCATGCCCTGCAGTATGGCCGAAGTTGAGTAGCTTGCGTATGCCGTTTTCTTTCTCGTCTTCTGTTACGGTTTTGTTTTTCCACGTTACACATTTTTCTATCAGCTTACCCAGCGATTTTGCATTGACTCTGTAGTAACCAATATCATATTTGCTAAGGCTGTTGAAAAGCGATGCATCGAAGATGCAGCCGTATTTTATGATTTCTGCAAAGCCATTACTCCATTCTATTTCGGGTAATGTCTTCAGCAGTTGGCTGTCGTATAGTATAAAAGATGGTTGCCGGATGTTGCCGAGCATGTTTTTATGCAGCCTGAAGTTGACACCGTTCTTTCCGCCTATTGCGGCATCTACCATTGCCAACAGTGTAGTAGGTACAAAGCCAAAGGGTACACCCCGCATATAGATGCTGGCAGCATAGCCTGCAATATCTGTTACCACGCCACCACCCATGCCAATGATGGTTGTTTTCTTATGAGCTTTAAACTCCAGCAGTTGCTCTATGATGTTGTGCAGTGTTTCTTCAGTCTTGTATTCTTCGCCCGCAGGTATGATGATGGTGCGGTAATCGCCTATGATGTGCTGATACAGTGTGGCTACATTACTGTCTGTAATAATAATGCTGCCATCGGCAGGCGCTTTTTTTACCAGCTCGCTGATGTCCGAAAAGCTATACTGTACCGTACCCGTGGGGAAACTGACGTTGTATTCCATCTGTATATCAAAATTAACCCTTATCAGCTTAAATAATAAGCAGGTACGCAATATCTATGGCTACAGGCTGTGTGAAAGGTTCCTTATTCGTACCTTTGCGCTTCTTTATGAGCAGGAACGGAAAAGTATTGGTGGCAATGAGCGGCGGTATAGATAGTACCGTTACGGCATTGATGCTTCATAACCAGGGTTATGAAGTAGTGGGTATTACCATGAAGACATGGGACTATGCAAGCTCCGGCGGTGGTAAGAAGGAAACAGGTTGCTGTAATCTCGATTCTTTCAACGATGCAAGGCAGGCAGCAGTAGATCACGGCTTTCCGCATTATGTATTGGATATACGTGACGAATTCGGCGATTCTGTTATCAATAATTTTGTAGACGAATACTTGGCAGGGCGCACACCCAATCCTTGTGTGCTTTGCAATACACACATCAAATGGTCGGCACTGCTGAAGCGTGCCAATGCGCTGGATTGTGATTTCATTGCTACGGGCCACTATGTAAAAGTGCGTGAAGAGAACAGCCGTTTTGTACTCTCAAAAGCAAAAGACCTGACCAAAGACCAGAGCTATGTGCTGTGGGGCTTGGGACAGGATTGTCTGAGCCGCAGCATCTACCCGCTGGGCGATTATCTGAAAACAGAAGTTCGCCAACTGGCTTTTGATATGGGTTATAAAGAGCTTTCTAAAAAAGCAGAAAGCTATGAGATATGTTTTGTGCCCGATAACGACTATCGCGGCTTCCTGAAGCGTAATGTGGAAGGACTGGAAGAGCGTGTAGCAGGGGGCAATTTTGTATTGGCAGATGGCAAAGTAGTTGGTAAGCACAAAGGCTATCCTTTCTACACAATTGGTCAGCGCAAGGGTTTGGATATTGCATTGGGCAGACCAATGTTTGTAACGCAAATCATCCCGGAAACTAATACCGTAGTATTGGGCGAAGCACATGAACTGCAACAGTCTGAAATGTTTGTAAGCGGGCTGAATTGGGTGAAATATGACAGCATACAAGATGGTATGGAAGCAACTACTAAAATCCGCTACAAAGATGCAGGTTCTGTAAGTCACATTTTCAACGAAGGCGACGGCGTTCGTGTATCATTCGACCATGCTGTAAATAGTATAGCGCCCGGGCAGTCTGCCGTAATATACGAGGGCGATGATGTAATAGCGGGTGGTATTATCAGGAGAGGGTATAATAACTAATTCAACATCGAAAAATATAAGTGAAACGCAGGGCTTTAGCCTTGCGTTCTTTTTTTAACATGACAAATGCCGCAGGCTGATTATCTTTGCACCCGAAATAACAAAATCAATTATATGAGTTTTATTACCAACATTATTGCTCGCCAGGTATTAGATAGCCGTGGCAATCCTACTGTAGAAGTTGATGTACACACAAGCGATGGCCATATGGGCCGTGCAGCAGTGCCGTCTGGTGCCAGCACCGGCAAGCACGAAGCTGTAGAGCTGCGCGATGGTAACAAGAAACAATACCTCGGTAAGAGCGTAATGAAGGCAGTAAACAACGTAAACCAAAAGATTGCGGAAGAACTATACGGTTGGGATGTTACAGACCAACGTGGTCTGGATCAGGCAATGCTGGATCTGGATGGTACTGCCAACAAAGCAAAACTAGGTGCAAACGCAATACTGGCTGTGAGCCTTGCATCTGCAAAAGCTGCTGCACAAGCAACGGGTCTTAGCCTGTACCGCTATGTAGGTGGTGCTAATGCAAAAACACTGCCTGTTCCGATGATGAACATCCTGAACGGTGGTGCGCATGCCGATAACAAAATTGATTTTCAGGAATTCATGGTAATGCCTGTAGGTGCACCTAGCTTCAGCGAAGGTCTGCGTTGGGGTGTTGAAATCTTCCACCACCTGAAGGCGGTATTGAAAGACAAAAAATTCAACACAAACGTAGGTGATGAAGGTGGTTTTGCTCCTGCAGAAATTAAGAGCAATGAAGAAGCTATCGAAACAGTACTGAAAGCTATCGAGAAAGCTGGTTTCAAACCGGGCGAACAAGTTGCTATCGCAATGGATGCAGCTATAAGCGAACTGTATGACGAGAAAACAAAGAAATACATATTCCACAAAAGCAGTGGTGCTAAACTGAGCAGCGAAGAAGTAGTAGAGTACTGGGCTAAGTGGTGCAAGAAATATCCTATCGTAAGCATTGAAGATGGTATGGCAGAAGATGACTGGAAAGGTTGGAAAATGTTGTCTGATGCTATCGGTAACAAAGTACAGCTGGTAGGCGACGATTTGTTTGTAACAAACGTTAACCGTCTGGAAAGAGGTATTAAAGAAGGTGTAGGTAATGGCTTGTTGGTTAAAGTAAACCAGATAGGTACACTTACTGAAACTATCGAGGCTGTAACAATGGCGCAACATGCTCGTTACAATACCATCATGAGCCACCGTAGTGGTGAAACAGAAGACTACACAATTGCTGATCTGGCTGTGGCGCTTAATTGCGGACAGATTAAAACAGGTTCTGCTTCTCGTAGCGACCGTATGGCTAAATACAACCAACTGCTGCGCATTGAAGAAGAACTGGGTTCTACAGCATACTACCCAACCAAAGCGTTGAAGTTTGGTAAGTAATTGTTTGTAAGCTGCAATTAGGTTAATTTAGTATTCAATAAAGACCAAAGAATGAAAAAGATATTAAGCATTGTCACCAACAAGTTTGTGCTAACAGCACTGGCATTCGGTGTGTGGATGTTCTTTTTCGATCAGAATGATTTTAGGTCTATGCAGCAACGTAAGCAAGAGTTGCAGAGCACTAAAGACAATATTGCGTATCTGAATAATGAAATAGCCCGTATGGAAAAAGACCATGAAGAAATGGTTGGTAATCCGCAAAGGTTGGAGCAGTATGCAAGAGAGCAATACCTGATGAAGCGCGATAATGAAGATGTATATGTAATCGAAAAATAGAGATTATATAAAGACATAAAAAAGCCCCGAAACTTTCGGGGCTTTTTTCTTTTATAGTTTTCTGCGTTTCAGTTCTTTGTTGATGAGCGATAACTCTCGCCCGGTTTGTCCGGCAACAGATGTGTTTTCCTGCGCGCGGCGCATCAGGTAGGGGATAACATCTTTTACAGGCCCATATGGCAGGTACTTAGCAACATTATAACCACTGTCTGCCAGGTTGAAAGATATGTTATCGCTCATGCCATAGAGCTGAGAGAAATATACTTTGGCGGTATTGTGTGCAATGCCATGCTCGTCCATATACTTAGCCGCAAGCAGGCAACTTTTTTCATTGTGTGTACCTATGAACAATGATATTTTATCAAGTCTTTCAAGGCAGAATAGTACACCTGCATCATAGTCACGGTCGGTGCTGGCTTTGTCAGGTTGTATAGGCGATGGATAGCCCATCTTCATGCCACGCTCACGTTCTTTTTCCATGTATGCGCCACGAACCAGCTTAGCACCCAGTATATAGCCTTTGGCACTCGATTCTTCAAACGATTTTTTCAGATATGCCAGTGTAGCGTGTGCATACATCTGAAAGGTGTTGAAGATAAGTCCTTTCGCTTTGTTATATTTTTTCATCATAGCATTGGCAAGGTCATTTACAGGTCCTTGTATCCACGTTTCTTCAGCATCTATCAGCACCATGATGTTGTTTTCAAATGCCGTTTTGCAGATGGTATCGATACGGTTATATACTCTGTCCCATTCAGCTTTTTCGCTATCAGTCAGCGTGCTGCCTGCATGTAGTTTTTCCAGTAGCGAGAACCGTGAAAAACCTGTTACTTTCAGGCTGATAAACGGAATGTTTTTTTGAGAAGCAGCATATTTCACGGCCTTAACAAATTCCGGTACTGCTTTATCAAATTCTTCCTCGCCTTCCTTGCCTTCTACACCATAGTCCATAATTACTCCTACTTTGTATTGAGCAAGGGTATTGGCAACTACAGCCGCTTCTTCCATTGTTTCTCCACCACAAAACTGCTTGTAGATAGTGTTTTTAATCAATCCTTTTATTGGTAGATTCCATGCAATGGCCCATTTTGTAGCCCACATTCCCAAGCTGGTAAGGGTAGGCGATCCCATTGAAGAGAACAGGAAATGAGCTTGTTTTAAATCTTTGTTGGAACGATACCTGAACGCGATTGCTGTATTGTCAAATTCTGGAAGCATAAATTCTATTAACTGCGCAAAAATAAACCCTATTTACCGCTAAAAGAAGCGCAATATTTTTGTCACATTAGTGTATAAAATCTATTATTCGTCCCTAATTTGGTTTTTTTGGCAAATTTTTTGGTCTGTACTAACAAGATTTAGTTATTTTTACGTCAACTATTTAAAAACATTGCAATGAAAAAATTATTTGTACTTACAACTGCGAGTCTTATAGCGTTTGGCGCTTCGGCTCAGTACAAGCAACAAGCTGCTCCTTTTGTACAAAAGACGAGGACTGCTAATGTGCCGGTAGACAACTACAAACTGAGTGCTTTGCCTAAAATGACTTCAGGCAATGCTGCAGGTAAAACAACGGCTGCTAATCCAAGGTGGTATAGCCCGTTTGATGCTGCTAACACAGTATTGTTGTCAAATGCTATGGATAACAACATCCGTGTAATTCCTATCTGGTTTGACTCTACAATCAGACAAAACTTTACTTCTGGTCCTGGTACTATTAACTATAGTTCAGTTTGTCAAGTAGTAGATCCGATAACTTCTCAAATTTTCAATAGCCCTTCTGATTTCGGTGGCGAAATGAAAGTTAACGCTTGGGATAGTTATAAAGTTGACTCTGTATTCATCACTGCTGCTTATGTTAAAATGCCTAGCAGACCTACAGGTATCGTAGATACATTGGTGCTTTCTGTTGTTCCTATGGATAACATTACTTATTATTTGAGGAAAGCACAGTATGCTAACATCAGCAACTACACTACAAGGGATACACTGTGGGCAATGGCTCCAACTGTTGTTGATAGCGTAAACCGTGCTGCATTCCCTCCAGCGTCTGGTGGTACTCGTGCTTACTGGAAAGTACCTCTGACAGATGCTGATCGTGATACTATTCTGGCTAATGGTAACATTACATTGAGGAACAGAGTATTTGCTGTGCCTGGTGGTGGTTTAACTATCCCTGCTGGTCAAAGGTTCGCTATCACTGCTACATTCAAATCTGGTGATACTTGGACTAAAAACGTAGACTCTGTAACTATGTATCACCGTTTCATGCCGGTAGCTGGTTTTGCTACAGGTAACGCGGCTATGCCATACTACTACTACGATTACACTGACAGAAGCATGGCTAGCTTAATGTTTGCTTCTGATTCTTCTCAGTATTCTCCTGCTGTTTTCATAGAAACATGGAATACACTGCAGTTCTCTTATGAGTTCCTGTCAATGGGTGGTCACGTAGTTTGTCCTGGTTGTACTCAAGTTAGCGTTCCTAACAAGACTTCTTTTGTTAAATCTGTAAATGCAGTTCCAAACCCTGCAACTTCTCAGGTTAACATCAAGTTTAATATGTATAACGCTGCTGATGTAAAAGTAACTGTTACTAATACTATGGGTCAGGTTGTTGCTGCTCAAAATATAGCTAACGTTGCTGAAGGTACAGCTACTTTCTCTACTGCAAATCTTGCTAACGGTGTATACGTATATACTCTGGAAGCAAACGGTCAACGTGAAGCTGGTCGTTTCGTAGTAGCTCACTAATATTTAATTAGTTTAATATTATAGGATAAGGGTAACGTTTTCGTTACCCTTTTTCTTTTTTTACAAAACAATAGTTTATTATTGCACACGTCCGAAAAAACCGCAATGGCGTTTTTGTTGTTGTAACAAGCGTAAATGAATAACTGAGAATGGCGAAAAACCTGCTGATAGTTGAGTCTCCGGCAAAGGCTAAAACAATTGAAAAAATACTGGGTGAAGATTTCGAAGTGAAGTCCTGTTATGGTCATATCCGCGATCTTGAAAAAGAAGCAATGGGCATCGACATTAATAATGGCTTCAAACCCAAGTACATTGTTTCTGAGGATAAGGAAAAGGTGGTAAAGGAACTTAAATCATTAGCAAAAAAATCTGAAGAGGTTTGGTTAGCTACCGATGAGGACCGTGAAGGAGAAGCTATTTCATGGCACCTTTGCGAAGTACTCGGCCTCGACCCACTTACTACAAAACGTATCGTTTTTCACGAGATTACCAAGCCTGCTATCAAGAAAGCGGTAGAGAAACCTCGTACTGTAAATATGGACCTTGTAAATGCGCAACAAGCACGCCGTGTGTTGGATCGCATTGTGGGTTTTGAGATATCGCCCATACTGTGGCGTAAAATGAGCATGCGTAACAACCTGTCTGCAGGCCGTGTACAATCAGTAGCGGTTAGGCTGATAGTAGAGCGTGAGCGTGAGATTACTAAGTTTAAAGCAGAGAGCAGTTTTAAAGTAGAAGCTTTCTTTACTGCTCCTGATATTAATAATAAGAAGGTAACGTTTAAGGCTGAAGGACCTGATAAAATGAAAGGTTCTGCTACAGCTAAAACATACCTGCAGCGTTGCATCAATGCAACCTATGCAGTAAATGATGTACAGGTGAAACCTGGCAAAAAATCGCCTGCTGCACCTTTTACAACATCTACATTGCAACAGGAAGCCAGCCGCAAACTCGGTTATTCTGTTTCTAAAACCATGCTGATAGCGCAGAAGTTGTACGAAAATGGTCATATCACCTATATGCGTACAGACTCTGTAAACCTTTCTGAAACCGCACAGGATAATATTCGTGGTGCAGTATTTCAGCAATACGGAGATAAATATTATCAGCAACGTAAATTCCAGAATAAAAACGAATCCGCACAGGAAGCGCACGAAGCCATCCGCCCGACAGAT
>JADHED010000258.1_pt1 | contig 71527 bp, 54 predicted proteins | sample 8952041 | NCBI WGS metagenome assembly JADHED01 (sample SAMN16124423, study PRJNA663239) | bioreactor sludge metagenome | isolation source: sludge (control) | place: India:Bengaluru | collected 2018-09-08 | reverse complement strand
AGGCGCAGCACTCGGCGGTGGCGACCTGTATGCACAGGCTGAAGCGGGAGAGCTCGCCCCCGGAGGCGACCTTGGCCAGGGGCTGAAGGGGCTGGCCGGGGTTGGCGCTGACCAGGAACTCCACCCGGTCCAGGCCCTGACCGCTGGCGGCCTCCTCCGCCAGGCGCGTCAACTGGACCTCGAAGCGGCCGCCCTTCATGCCCAGCTCCGCCATGGCGGCGGTGACCGTGGCCGACAGCCGGGCGGCGGCGGCCTGCCGGGCGGCGCTGAGCTCAAGGGCCCGCACCCGGTAACCTTGCCAGGCCGCGTCCCGTTCCCGGCTCAGCACGTCCAGGGAGACCTCGTCCCCCTCCAGGCCGGCGAGCTCGCCGCGCAGCCGGTCCAGGGTCTCCGGCAGTTCGTGGGGCAGGACCCGGTACTTGCGCGCCAGGTCATGGACCTGGGCCAGCCGGGTCTCGACCTGCTCCAGCAGGGCCGGGTCCAGTTCCAGGCCATCCAGATACTGGCGCAGCCCCGAGGCCGCCTCCTCGACCTGGATGGCGGCCCCGGCGATCAGATCGCGGACCTCACCCAGGCGCTCGTCATAGCTCAGGAGGCCGTCCAGTTCGGACTCCGCCCGGCCCAGCCGATCGCGCAGGGCGTCCTCGCCGTCATGGAGGGCGTCGAGCAGCCGACCGGCGGTGCCCTGGAGCAGGCCCAGGTGGGCCAGGCGCCGCTGCTCCCGATCCAGCTCCTCGATGTCCCCCGCCGTCAGGCCCAGGCCTTCGAGTTCCTCGACCTGGAAGCGCAACAGGTCCAGGCGCGCCGCCCGCTCCGCCCCCTGGGTGAGGAGGGCGCGCAGCCGGTCCTCCCGGGCGCGGTAGTCGCGAAAGAGGCCGGCCAGTTCCCGGACCTGGCTGGTCTGGCCGGCATAGCCGTCCAGGAGCTCGCGCTGGGCGGCGGGGCGCAGCAGGGACTGGTGGGCATGCTGGCCATGGATGTCCACCAGGCGCTCGCCCAGGGACTGGAGCTGGGTGCCGCTGGCGAGGCGACCGTTGATGTAGGCCCGGGAGCGGCCACTGGCCGGCAGCAGGCGGCGGATGGCGCAGTCGCCATCGCCTTCCTCGGCCAGGTCCTGCTCCACCAGCCAGTCCCGGGCCGCGGGCACGGCGGTGAGGTCGAAGCTGGCCGCCACCTCGGCCCGCTCGCGACCCGCCCGGATCATGCCCGCATCGGCCCGGTCCCCCAGGGCGAGGCCCAGGGCGTCGATGAGGATGGACTTACCGGCCCCGGTCTCGCCGGTGAGGGCGGTCATGCCCGGGCCCAGTTCGAGTTCCAGGGCGCTGACCACGGCGAGGTCCTGAATGAGGATATGGCTCAGCATGGGGTGCCTCCTGTTATCGGCGCCGGATAAGCAAGGTCGCCACCAGGCTAATCCGGATTCAGGCCCGCCGGATGACCGGCCCACCCCAGCTTGGCGCGCAGGATCTGGAAGTGATCATGCCCCCGGGGATGCAGGAGGCGGATGGGATGGGGGGCGCGTTCGATCCGCACGCTGGAGTCGGCGGTGAGAAAGACATCGGCCTGGCCGTCGCAGGTGACGATGACATGGCCCTGGTCATGGGCGCTGTCGGCGCGGATCTCGATGCGGCTGTGGCCGCCCACCACCAGCGGCCGGTTGCTGAGGGTGTGGGGGCAGATGGGCACCAGGGCGATGGCGTCCAGGGCCGGATGGATGAGCGGGCCGCCGCCGGAGAGGGCATAGGCGGTGGAGCCGGTGGGGGTGGCGACGATGATGCCGTCCCCCCGCTGACGGTTGACGAAGGAGCCGTCGATCAGGGTCTCCAGCTCGATCATGCGCGCCGTGTTCCATTTGTGGATGACGACGTCGTTGAGGGCCAGGAGTGGCGGGTCACCGTTGACCCGCGCCGCGAGGAGGAAGCGCTCCTCGGCATCGAACTCCCCGGCCAGGATGGGGTCCAGGCAGGTCTCCAGGGCATCGGTGGGGAGGTCGGCGAGAAAGCCGAGGCGGCCCAGGTTGATCCCCAGCAGGGGGACCCCCGAGCTGGCCAGGGCGCGGGCGGCGCCGAGCAGGGTGCCGTCACCGCCGACGGTGATGACCAGATCGCAGGCCTCACCCATGGCGACGGGATCCAGGGCCAGGTCGGCGGGTTCGGTGGTCAGGGCCGCGGCCAGGGGATCGAACCGGACCGCGAGCCGGCGCTGGCGCAGACAAGCGGCCAGGTGCTGGACGGCCTGGCGGGTCTTGACGGTCTCGCCCTGCTTGGCGATGACCCCGATGGTCGCGAAGGGTTGGGGCAAGGGGGGGGAGGGGGCTTTCATGGCGATGATGATCGCCGAAAGGGGCTTGGTCGTAAACAACGCCGCTTGACGCGATGCGGCTTGCCTTGACAGCCCGCCGGGCAATCCCTAAATTGACCGCTTTAGCACTCACCCCAGGGGAGTGCTAATCGGGTGGTAGGGACGCGCGGTCGCGCGAAGTCGGGATTCCGAGGGCGCAAAGTGACGGCGAAGACTGACAATCCGGTCAGTGACCGGGCCTTGCACTTTCTCAAGGCGCTGGTGGAGCGGTACATCCGCGACGGCCAGCCCGTGGGTTCGCGCACCCTGGCCAAGGACACCGGGCTGGAGCTGAGTCCGGCCACGGTCCGCAACGTCATGGCCGACCTGGAGGAACTGGGCCTGGTGACCTCGCCCCACACCTCCTCGGGACGGGTGCCGACGGTCTCGGGTTATCGCCTCTTCCTCGATACCCTGCTGACGGTGAAACCGCCGGCGGCGGACGAGGTGGACGAGATGCGCCGGCGCTTCGCCGCCCTGGATGACTCGGCGGCCCTGATCGCGACCGCCTCCCAGCTCCTCTCCGGCGTGACCCGTCTCGCCGGGGTGGTGATGCTGCCGCGCCGCGAGCGCAACGCCTTCCGGCGGATCGAGTTCCTGCCCCTCTCCGGCGACCGGGTGCTGGCCATCCTGGTGACCGACGAGGGCGAGGTCCACAACCGGATCATCCACACCGACGAGCGTTACAGCCCCTCGCAACTGGAGCAGGCCGCCAACTACCTCAACGCCCTCTTTCTCGGGCGGGACATGCGCGAGGTGCGGCAGCGGCTCCTGGACGAGATGCGCCGTACCCATGACCACATGGACCAGCTCATGCGTCAGGCCCTGGACCTGGCCCGACGGGTGGTGGAGGTGGCCGAGGACAAGGATGAGCTGTACGTGGCGGGTCAGACCAATCTCATGGACTTCGCCGAACTCGCCAACCTGGATCGCCTCAAGCAACTCTTCGAGGCCTTCACCGAAAAGCGGCAGATCCTGCACCTGCTTGATCGCTGCATCGAGGCCGAAGGGGTGCAGATCTTCGTCGGCGAGGAGTCGGGTTACGAGGTCCTGGGAGGGTGCAGCCTGGTGGGCGCCCCCTACCACATCGATGGCAAGGTGATCGGGGTCCTGGGCGTCATCGGCCCGGCGCGCATGAACTACCCGCGGGTGATCCCGATCGTTGACGTGACGGCGCGCCTGCTCGGCGCCGCCCTCAAACATGGTTGAAGCGCAGATCCGGGGTGAAGGCCAGTCCCCTTGCATCCCGGTCAGGAGGTAATGATGGCAATGGTAGAGGAACAGGTACAACCCGACGGGACCGCCCGGGGCCCCGGGCCCGCGTCCGGCGACAGGGTGGAGATCAAGACCGAGGTCGGGGTCGGTGCCGCGGCTCAGTCCGGGGCCGGGGCCGGGGCCGGCGCTGAGTCCGGGGCGGATGCCCAGGCCGCGTCGCCCACGGAGCCCGCGGCTAGCGCCGCGGCCCAGGCCCAGGCCGAGGCGGCGCCGACCGAACCCAATCCCTTCGCGACGGAGCAGCGCGCCGAGGGCGGCGGGACCCGGGCCCAGGCCGCGGAGGGGTCCGGTGGCCCGGCTGACGCCAATCTGTCCGCCCTGCTGGAGGACGCCCGCGCCAAGGCCGACGACCACTGGGATCAGTTGCTGCGCACCCGCGCCGAGATGGAGAACCTGCGCCGTCGCCACGCCCTCGAACTGGAGAAGGCCCACAAGTACGCCCTCGACAGTTTCGTCAAGGACCTGCTGGGGGTCCGTGACAGCCTGGAACTGGCCCTCGAGGCCGCCAGCAAGGAACAGGCCGACCTGGCCAGCCTGCGGGAGGGTACCGAGCTGACCCTCAAGCAGATGGCCGATGTCATGAGTCGCTTCGGCGTCGAGCGGCTCGATCCCCGGGGGGAGCCCTTCAACCCCGAGTATCACCAGGCCATGACCCTCCAGCCCAGCACCGAGGTGCCGCCCAATACCGTGACCACCGTCATCCAGAAGGGGTACGTCCTCAACGGTCGTCTGGTCCGCCCGGCCATGGTGATCGTCTCCAGCGCCGGTTGAGTATTGGGCTGGTCGGCTGAGCCACACCGATTCCTGACCGGGGTCAAACAAGCACGCATTAACCCGAGTGCCGCCTTTAAACCCGTGGGGTTTCACCCCATTTGCCGCGGCATCCGGCGCGCCCCACCCGGCGCGCCATCCACCAGTTCCGGAGAACAGTCAACATGGGAAAGATCATCGGCATCGACCTGGGTACCACCAATTCCTGCGTCGCTATCATGGAGGGCGACAAGGTCAAGGTCATCGAGAACGCGGAGGGCGATCGCACCACGCCCTCCATCGTCGCCTTCACCGGCGACAACGAGGTCCTGGTTGGCCAGTCCGCCAAGCGTCAGGCGGTCACCAACCCCCAGAACACCCTCTTCGCCATCAAGCGGCTGATCGGCCGGCGTTTCGAGGACGACGTGGTCAAGAAGGACATGGGCATGGTGCCCTACAAGATCGCCCGCGCCGACAATGGTGACGCCTGGGTCGAGGTCCATGGTAAGAAGATGGCCCCGCCGGAGATCTCGGCCAAGATCCTGCAAAAGATGAAGAAGACCGCCGAGGACTACCTGGGCGAGGAGGTGCGCGAGGCCGTCATCACCGTGCCCGCCTACTTCAATGACTCCCAGCGCCAGGCGACCAAGGACGCCGGCCGGATCGCCGGCCTCGACGTCAAGCGCATCATCAACGAGCCCACCGCCGCCTCCCTGGCCTATGGCATGGACAAGCAGCGCGGCGACCAGAAGATCGCGGTCTTCGACCTGGGCGGCGGTACCTTCGACATCTCCATCATCGAGATCGCCGAGATCGAGGGCGAGCACCAGTTTGAGGTCCTGTCCACCAATGGCGACACCTTCCTGGGTGGCGAGGACTTCGACAAGCGCATCATCGACCACCTGGTGGAGATCTTCCAAAAGGAGCAGGGCATGGACCTGCGCAAGGACCCCCTGGCCCTGCAGCGTCTCAAGGAGGCCGCGGAGAAGGCCAAGATCGAGCTCAGCTCCAGTCAGCAGACCGACATCAACCTGCCCTACATCACCGCCGACCAGACCGGGCCCAAGCACCTCAACGTCAAGCTGACCCGGGCCAAGCTGGAGTCCCTGGTCGAGGACCTGGTGGAGCGCACTATCGGGCCCTGCCGCACCGCCCTCAAGGACGCCGGCCTGGGCGCCGGGGAGATCAACGAGGTCATCCTCGTCGGCGGCCAGACCCGCATGCCCATGGTCCAGGCCAAGGTCCAGGAGTTCTTCGGCAAGGCCCCGCGCAAGGACGTCAACCCCGACGAGGCGGTGGCCGTGGGCGCCGCCATCCAGGGCGGCGTGCTCGGTGGCCAGGTCAAGGACGTGCTGCTCCTCGACGTCACCCCCCTGTCGCTGGGCATCGAGACCCTGGGCGGGGTCATGACCAAGCTCATCGAAAAGAACACCACCATCCCCACCTCGGCCCAGCAGGTCTTCTCCACCGCCGACGACAACCAGACCGCGGTCACCGTCCACGTCCTCCAGGGCGAGCGCGAGCAGGCCTCCGCCAACAAGTCCCTGGGACGGTTCGACCTGAGCGACATCCCGCCGGCGCCCCGCGGCATGCCCCAGATCGAGGTCAAGTTCGACATCGACGCCAACGGCATCCTCAACGTCTCCGCCAAGGACAAGGCCACCGGCAAGCAGCAGTCCATCGTCATCAAGGCCTCCTCCGGCCTTTCAGACGACGAGATCAAGCGCATGGTCAAGGACGCCGAGGCCCATGCCGAGGAGGATCGCCGTTTCCACGAGCTGGTGGGCGCCCGCAACCAGGCCGACACCCTCATCCACGCCACGCGCAAGTCCATGGAGCAGTTGGGCGACAAGATGGAGTCCGGGGAGAAGGAGCGTATCGAGTCCGCCATCAAGGACCTGGAAGGGGCCATGAAGTCGGAGGACAAGGACCGCATCGAGCGCCTGACCAAGGCCCTGGGCGATGCCTCCGCCAAGATGGCCGAGCGCCTCTATTCCCAGCAGGGTGACGCCGGCGCCGGCCAGGCGGGTCCCGGCGGCCCTGGAGGTCATGGGGGCCATGGCGGCGGGGAGAAGAAGGCCGGCGGTGACGACGTGGTCGACGCCGAGTTCGAGGAGGTCAAGGACGACCGCAAGTGACCTGGAGGTGATGGTCCTCGCGGGTGCGGTATTCGTTCAGACCCCTCGCCCCCCGGAGGTTTTCAGTGGCGCAAGCCACTGACCCTCCTGCCCCTCCCCCCTGGCGGGGGAGGGTTGGGGAGAGGGGGCTGAACGGTTGCCCCCCGTTGCTGGCCGGTCCCTAACCGGGCCATCGCGGCCACCCGAAGTCCCTCGCGGTGGCCGTTGTTTATCCGGCCTCTGGTTTAACCCAGAAGAGCCAGCATGCGTTACACGGTCACCTGACCAGGTAGCTGGCCCTGCCGGACCCGCCGGACTCGCCGTGGTCGCTCCCCCGGCAGCCGAAAACGCCGGGTCCGCCGCGTATAATCCACCGCCTTTACCCCCGCTCGAGAATCCTGCCGTCCCCTCGCCATGTCCAAACGCGATTATTACGAAGTCCTCGGGGTCCCCCGCAACGCCAGCGAGGCCGATATCAAGAAGGCCTACCGGCGCCTGGCCATGAAATACCATCCGGACCGTAACCCCGGCCCGGAGGGGGAACAGAAGTTCAAGGAGGCCAAGCAGGCCTACGAAATCCTCACGGATGCCCGTAAACGCTCGGCCTACGATCAGTTCGGCCATGCCGGGGTCGATGCCGAGGGCGGGTTCGGTCAGGGCCCGGCGGGTGGCTTCGGCGACATCTTCGGCGACGTCTTCGGCGACATCTTCGGCGGCGGCCGGGGCGGGGGCCGGCGCGTCCACCGTGGCGCGGATCTGCGCTATGACCTCAACCTCAGCCTGGAAGACGCGGTGGCCGGCAAGGAGGTCAAGATCCGCATCCCCACCCTGGTGGAGTGCCATCACTGCGGCGGCAGCGGGGCCAAGCCCGGCACCAAGCCACGCACCTGCACCACCTGCAATGGTCTGGGTCAGGTGCGCATGCAGCAGGGCTTTTTCTCCATCCAGCAGACCTGTCCCCAATGCCGGGGGACTGGCACCCGCATCGAGGACCCCTGCGTCCATTGCCGTGGTCAGGGACGGGTGCAGGAGCAGAAGACTCTCTCGGTCAAGGTGCCGCCCGGCGTCGATACCGGCGATCGCATCCGCCTGGCCGGGGAAGGGGAACCAGGGGAGCAGGGCGGTCCGCCGGGGGATCTCTATGTCCAGATCGCCGTCGAGCGCCACCCCATCTTTACCCGCGAGGACAATCACCTCTTCTGTGAGGTGCCCATCGGCTTCGTCACCGCCGCCCTGGGCGGTGAAATGGAAGTGCCGACCCTCGATGGCAAGGTGATGCTCAAGATCCCCGCCGGCACCCAGACCGGCAAGATGTTCCGCGTCCGCGGCAAGGGCGTCAAACCCGTGCGCGGCGGGGCCATCGGTGACCTTATCTGCCGGGTTCTGGTGGAAACCCCCGTCAACCTGACCGAGCGCCAGAAGGAGCTGCTGCGGGAGTTCGACGAATCCGTCACCGCCGGTGGCGACAAGCACAGCCCCCAGTCCCATTCCTGGCTGGATGGGGTCAAGGGCTTTTTCGAGAAGATGGGTTTTTAGCGATCCCTCAGGAAAACCCCTAATAAAAACAAAACCATAAAAGCGATAACCATGCAAAGGAGAGGAGACATTGATCTACACGAAAAAATCACCCGCCCTGCTGATCATGGGCCTGGTGGTCCTGCTGTGGGGCTGGCTCAATCAGAGTGGTAACCTCGATGGCGTCCAGGGCTGGTTGCACAAGAGCACTTACGCCGAGCACGTCAAGGCCCAGGACAAATTCACGGCGGAGGTAAGCGCCGCCGCGGAGAAGGCGGCGGCGGAGGGCAAATCCGCGCCGCAATTGTCGCCCCCCAAGTCCAAGTTCAACGACCTCAAGGCCGAGCAGGCGAACTACAGTTTCATTTTCGGCGGCATCGCCACCCTGCTCGGGCTCGGCATCCTGGCCTGGCGTCCCCGGGAAGGCCATCTGGACTATTACCTATCGATCTTTCCTGGCATCGCCTATCTGATCTTCATCGCCTTCGTCGTGCGCTGGGGACTCGATCCCCTGTTCGCCGGCTGGGGTAAGGCGGCCGAGCCCACCCTGGGCTGGGACTTCGCCAAGATCTTCAACCTCAACTATGTGGTGCTGGGCATCCTCATCGGCATCCTCATCGTCAATGTCTTCCGCATCCCCGACTGGGCCGCCAATGGGGTGCGTACCGCCCGCTTCTTCCTCAAGACCGGCGTCATCCTCCTCGGCACCCTCTACAGCGCGGCCGAACTGGCGCAACTGGGCGCCTTGTCGGTGGTCATGATCGGCATCTTCGTCCTGGGCTCGGTGTGGCTGGTCCTGATCATGGGCAAGCGCATGCGGGCCGAGAACTCGATGACGGCAGTGCTCTCCGCCGGGATGGGTGTCTGTGGCGTCTCCGCCACGGTGGCCGCCTCGCCGGTGGTCAACGCCAAGGCCGCGGAGATCGCCTACACCATCGGCACTATCCTGGTCTGGGGCGTGGCCTGCATGTTCATCTTCCCGACCATCGGCCACCTGCTGGGCATGGGCCCGGTGCAGTTCGGGGCCTGGGCGGGCACGGGCATCCTCAACTCGGCCCAGGTGGCCGGCGCGGCCCTGGCCTTCGATCCCCACGGCATCGAGACCCTCAAGGTCGCCGAGATCTTCAACATCACTCGGGTGCTCTTCCTGCCGCTGATCGTCCTCTGGCTGGCCGCCTGGTACGTCAAGCACGAGGTCGGGGCGCAAAAGGTGAACCTGGGCCAGGTGCTCGTCGCCAAGTTCCCGGTCTTCGTCCTCGGCTTCATCCTCATGTTCGCCCTGTCCACCCTGGGGGCCTTTTCTCCGGCGGGACACTATCAGGGCAAGTACTTCAGCGGTGAGCAGGTCAAGCAGGACAAGCTGCTGGGCGACAAGGACCTCAGGGCCCTGGAGACGGAACTGGTCCGGTTAAGTGGACCCGAGGGCACCCAGGCCCTGGCGGATCATTTCACCGCCAAGGCCGTCAACATCGGCCAGCGCCACGCCGCCCCGGCGGACGCCCTGCAGGGGCTTCAGGACCTGATCGCCAACCGCAAGATGACCAGCCGCGATCAGGATGGCGTCCTGGTCGCCACGGCCAAGTTGCCCGGTCTGGAGGCCGGCGCCAAGGGGGCGATCGAGAAGGCGAGCAAGGCCGCCTGGCACAGTTCCAAGACCATCGCCGCCTTCCGCGAGTGGCTGGCCTGGCTCTTCGCCGTCGGCCTCATCGGCCTGGGCATGCAGATCACCGTCAAGTCCCTGAAACAGGCCGGCGGCAAGCCGCTGATCATCGGTGGCGTCGTCGGCACCCTCAAGGCGGTCGGCTCCCTCATCGTCGTCCTGCTGTTCGTGCGGGAATTCATCTAAATCTACCTTTTCACCTGATTGGAGACCCACCATGGCCGAACAGAAATTCGAGCGCGGCACCAACCTGTCCATCTTCGTCAGTGACCGCCGGGAGGACATCGGGGCGCTGATCTTCGCCCTGGTCATCGCCATCGGCGTTGTCTTCTTTGTTGGCAACTGAGCCGGGGACGGGGTCGCGCGCCGAGTCCCCGTCCGATCCCCCCGGGGACCCCGCCAAGGGTCCACTCGGGGGGACCCCACCTGGATCTCCGCGGGAGCCGCCCCCGGAGTCATCGCCCCGGACACCCCCGGGGTCTTTTGGCCCGATGCCTTTGAACCCGGTGCCTTGCACCCAGGACTCATTGACCTTGGCCTCTTTCACCCCGGCGCGGCTGCTGCTGTGCCACCACGGCACCCCGGGGGCGGCCGCGGCCGCTGCCCTGGCCCTGCGCATCGCCCAGCCGGGTTACACCGACCTTATTCATTGCCTGGTGGTGCCGGACCTCTGGGGCGGCATGCAGGGGGACGACTGGCTGAACAACGCCTCCACCCGCGCTGCCTTCGGTGATTACGTCGAGAAGTTGCTGGAGGGGGACGCCCGCCGCGAACTGGCGGTGGTGGAGGGGGAAGCGAGGACGCGCGGCATCGCCTGGCGGCCCCTGCTGCGCTACGGCGACCCGGCGAGGGAGGTGCTGGCGGTCGCCGCCGCTGAGCGGCCCGATCTGGTCGTCGTGGGTCCCCCGCGCCGCAAGGGCGAGTCGGGCCTGCGCTCGCGCCTCGACCTGGAGCCACTGGTCAGGGGCCTGACCTGCCCTCTTTTGATCGCCCCGCGGCCCTGAGGTCGTCAAGCCACCGATCATGGAAGGTTTTCAGCCACGCCAGCCAAGTCCTCTGATACCGTCAAGCGAGGAAACAAGCTTCCCCAGTCCGTTGATATCGCCCTGTGGGGGGCAAAGAGACCTAAGTCAGGTGATGCCGGCCAGTGGGGTGTTAAGCGACCCGCGTCCGATGATCGCGCACGGCGGTGGGATAATCGTCCCAAGTCCGGTGATCCCCGCCGGTGCGGAGACCAGCGACCATGACGAGGCCCGGGCCCAGACCGATTTGCCCTTGACGGCCGATGAGCTGTCGGCCTTTCTCGCCAACACGGAACTGCTCTTCCGGCTCAACCCGCACCTGGAGGTTGAGCGCTGGGAGTCCCTGCCGGACGGCTTTCACCTCATGGCGACCAACGAGCTGAACGGCCAGCGCCTGGAGACGGTGGTGCGTCGCGCTGACCGGCCCCAGGGTCCGGTCTTCACCTACGCGGCGGGCCTTAAGCAAGACTCGGTCTTCACGGTCGAGCCCTTGGCCATGGGGGCGCGCCTGATCCTCAGCGAGCGCTACCCCCGGATCACCGACCCCGAGGACCCCCGCCTCGCCGCGGTGGACCGCAGCCTGGTGCCCTGGGTGGCGGCCCTGCGCAGGCATCTGCTCGCCCGCCAGCGCTGGGGCTGGCTGCCTGGCTGGCGCTGGTGGCAAGCGCGCTTCCTGCCGGGCCTCCCACCCCGTCAGCGGCGGATCGTGCGCCTGATCCTCTGGGTCAGCCTCGGGGAATTCGCCATTTTTCTCGGCCTGGTTCTCGTGCTAGCGTTCGCGCCATGATCATCGTTCATTTCCCCTCTCCCCGACCCTCCCCCGCCAGGGGGGAGGGAGTTGTAGCATCGGCGGCTGGTGCCTCCAAAGCCAGCCCCAGGGCGGGAAAGGGCTGAACGGATACCCGCCATGAACCTCGCCATCCTCGCCGACATCCACGCCAACCTGGAAGCCCTGACCGCCTGCCTGGCCCATGCCGAACGCCAGGGGGCGGAGGGCTACGCCTTCCTGGGGGATCTCGTCGGTTACGGGGCCGACCCCGAGGCCTGCCTGGCGATCATCCAGCGCCATGCCGCGGCGGGGGCCATCCTGGTGCGCGGCAATCACGACGAGGCGGCCCTGGCGGGCCTCTGTCTGAACATGAACCCCGCGGCGCGTGAGGCCGCCCTCTGGACGCGGGGCCGGCTGTCGGCTGCGGAGCGGGACTTCCTCGCCGGCCTGCCCTATACGGTCGAGCGCGACGGCACCCTCTTCGTCCACGCCAGCGCCGAGCGGCCCCCGGACTGGGAATACGTCAGCGACGAGCGGGCGGCCCGACGTTGCCTGGCCGCCACCAGCGCCAGCCTGATCTTCGCCGGCCACGTCCATCACCCCTTGCTCTTCCACACCATCCGGGAACCGCACCGCGAGGGCGTCGCGGCCTTTGTCCCCCAGACCGGCAGCGCCATCACCCTGACCCCGGGCCGGCGGTGGCTGGCCTTGGCCGGGTCCGTCGGCCAGCCCCGGGATGGCAACCCGGCGGCGGCCTATCTGCTGTTCGACACCGCCAGGCGGCTACTGACCTGGCAGCGCGTGCCCTACGACTGGATGAGCGCCGCCGCCAAGATCCGCGCCGCCGGCCTGCCGGAGGTGCTCGCCCAGCGCCTGGGCGAGGGCTGGTAGTGACCGGGACCAGCCTGGCGGATTACCGGCTCCTCGGCCCCTTCCGCGCCGGGGCCATGGCCGAGCTATTCGAGCTGGAGGACGCCGCTGGCCAGCGCTGGCTGCTGAAGCGCCCCCGGCTGGCCTTTGGCAATCACCCGGCCTGTTACGCCGGCTTCGAGACCGAGCAGATGGTGCTTGCCCGCCTCACCGGCCCCCAGGTACCAAGCTGCCCCGCCCAGGGGGAGGACGACCAGGGTCCCTGGCTGGTGCTGGAGCGCATCCCCGGGACCTCCCTGGAGGAGGTGGCCGCCGCCGCGCCCCTGCCTAGCACCGAGATTGCCCGACTGGGCCTGCTGCTGGCGGATGCCCTTCACGCCCTCCACCGACAGAACGTCGTCCATCAGGACCTGACCCCAGCGCACGTCATTCTCCGGCCCGAGGGCCAGGCCGCCCTGATCGATTTCGGTCTCGCCCGCCACGGGGATCTGCCCGACCTGGCCGGCGCGGAGAGTCAGGGCCCCCTGGGCACCCCGGCGGTCATCGCCCCGGAGCAGGTGCTGGGCCGACGCGGCGATCCGCGCAGCGACCTCTACGCCGCCGGCGCCATCCTCTACCGCCTGGCGACCGGGCGCTATCCCTTCGGCACCGCCGCCAGCGCCTGGGGCCTGCACCGCCGGCGCTGGTTCGATCCCCTGCCGCCCCGCGCCCTGAACCCCGCCATCCCGCCCTGGCTGCAAGAGGTCATCCTGCGCTGCCTGGCGGTGCGCCCGGAGCGCCGCTACGCCTCCGCCGCGCAACTGGCGGGGGATCTGGCCCATCCGGAGCAGGTCGTGGTCGGCGAGCGCGGCCAGCGGCTGCGCGCCGGTGGCCTGCGCCTGGCCCTGCAACGCTGGTGGGCGGAGCGCCAGCCCGAGGCCAGCCAGGCCGTCAAGCCCGCGGGACAACTGGCGCGGGCGCCCCAGGTCCTGGTGGCGATCGACACCCAATCCCACGATGAGGCCCTGGCCGAGGCCCTGCGCCTCGCCCTGCGCCGCCTCATCGCCCTGGACCCGCACTGGCGGGTGACCTGCGTCGGGGTCCTTGAACCCTCCCTGCTCACCGAGCAGGAGGAGAGCGCTGAGCTGGCCCGTGGCTTCCACACCGCCCAACTCGTCGCCCTGCATCACTGGGCCCGGCCCCTGGCCCTGCCCCCCGAGCGCATCCGTTTTCACGTCCTCACCGGCGGTGATGCCGCCGCCTGCATCGTCGAGCAGGCCCGCCGTGACCACGCCGACCATATCCTGATGGGTGCCCGGGGCAGCTCGGCCCTGCGGCGCTTCCTCGGCAGCGTCTCCAGCCGGGTGGTCGCCGAGGCCCCGTGCAGCGTCACCGTCGTGCGCGCCCTGAGTGGCGGCTAAGGGTCCTTGGCGTGCGCTCGACACCGGGGCCGATGAGTGTCGTAACCGTTCAGCCCCCTCTCCCCAACCCTCCCCCTTTCAACCCCCGTTCGCCTGAGGAGGCTTTAGCCCCTATGAGACGATCACTTCTTGCCCTGGTGGTCAGCGCCATCCTGCTCCTGTCCCTGATCACTCCCTGGCCGCTGGCCCAGGCCGCAGAGCAGGCCGGGCGCGCTCAGCCGCGGATCGGCCTGGTGTTGAGTGGCGGCGGGGCCCGCGGGTCCGCCCATATCGGTGTCCTCAAGGTGCTGGAGGAGCTGCGCATCCCGATCCATGTGGTGGTGGGGACCAGCATGGGCTCCCTGGTGGGGGGCGGCTACGCCGCCGGGTTGACGCCGGCGGTGCTGGAGGAGCGGGTGACCCAGGTCAACTGGGATCAGTTGTTCAACGACGACCCGCCGCGTGAGGACTGGCCCGCCCGCCGCAAGCAGGCCTATCAAAACCCCACCTTCGATTTCACCGTCGGCGTGCGGGATGGCCGCCCCAAGCTGCCCAAGGGCGCCATCGCCGGCCAGCAGGTCCAGTTGTTCTTCAATGACCTGGTCAAGGGCGCGGAGACGGCGCGGGACTTCGATGAACTGCCCATCCCCTACCGGGCCGTGGCCACCAATCTGGAGAATGGTCAGATGGCGGTCTTCAGCCGGGGTCCCCTGCCGGTGGCCATGCGCGCCAGTATGTCCGTGCCCGGTCTGTTCGCCCCGATGGAGTGGGACGATCATCTTTACGTGGACGGCGGGCTGGTGCGCAACCTGCCCATCGACGTGGCGCGGGAACTGGGCGTGGATGTCATCATCGCCGTCAACCTGGGGTCCGGCTACCTGCCCCGGGAGGATCTCGGCAATATCCTGGGCGTGACCGGTCAGATGATCGCCATCCTCACGGAGCAGAACGTCCAGGTCTCCCTCAAACAGCTCGACCCCCAGCGGGACGTGCTCATCCTGCCCGAGCTGGGCGATATCACCGCCGCCGATTTTGATCGCGCCCCGGAGGCCATTGCCGTCGGGGAGGCCGCGGCGCGCAAGGTGGCCCCGCAACTGGCCCGCTACCGCCTGGGCGAGGCTGAGTATGCCGCCTGGCATCGCGAACGCTTTGGTCCCGGCCGGCCGGCGCAGCGGGTGAGCGAGGTGCGGGTCGTGGGACTCGACAAGGTGAACCCGGCCGTCTTTCATAACCTGGCCAAGGCCCAGGAGGGCAAGGAACTGGACCGCGCCCGGCTGGAGGCGGATATCCAGACCATCTACGGCCATGGCGACTATGAACGCATCAGCTACCACTTCGAGCCCCAGTCCGATGACGGCGACCTGCTGATCGTGAACGCGGTGGAGAAGGCCTGGGGGCCCGGCTATCTGGGCTTCGGTCTGGGTCTCATGACCGACCACCAGGGGGACAACCGCTTTGGGCTGCGGGGCACCTACGATCAGCGCTGGGTCAATGACCTGGGGGCCGAGATCGGCGTCGATCTGACCCTGGGCAATGTCCCCAACCTCCACGCCGAGTTCTACCAACCCTTCAACCTGGAGCGGGCCGGATTTGTCGCGCCCTACCTGGACTATGGCCTGAACCCGGAGAGCATCTTCCTCAATGACCAACGCATCGCCCGCTATGATGTGATTCGGGCGCGCCTGGGCGTGGATCTGGGGACGACCCTGCGGGGGACCGAATTCCGCCTCGGGCCCTACCTGGGCCAGACCGAGGTCAGCCTCGACACCGGCTCACCCAAGCTGGAAGAGGGCCGGATCAACGATACCGGGCTGCGGGCGCGACTCTATTACGACACCATGGACAGCGCCGCCGTCCCCCGCGACGGGACACGGATCTTCCTTGAGGCGCGCAATCCCCTGGAGGCCATGGGGGCGGATGTCCAGTACACCCGCGCCCTCCTCACCGCCTCCACCGCCCACAGCTTCGGGCCCCATACCCTGGCCCTCAAGGTCAAGGGGGGGAGCAGCTTCGGGGAACCCATGCCCTATTACGACCAGTTCGCCCTGGGTGGCTTTCTCAATCTCTCCGGCTATGCCTACGAGCAATTCCGTGGCGAAGAGATGGCCTTCGCCGGCCTGGCCTACTACCGCCGGATCGCGGCCCTGCCCCCGCCCATCGGGCGCGGTCTCTACCTGGGGGCCTCGCTGGAGGCCGGCTGGCTCTCCGAGGGCGTCGTGAGCAGCCCCTTAACGGGGGAGAGGACCGTCCTCAGCCCGGAGAAGTCCGGTTTTGGGGCCAGCCTCTTCTTTGGCTCGGATACCTGGATCGGACCGGCCTACCTGGGCCTGGGCGTGACGGGAACCGGCGAGAGCACCATCTATGTGCTGATCGGTCAGCCCTGAGGCGGTTGGGCCGCCCTTTCGTAACCTACCCGGCCTCGCCGCGCGGCGGTGAGGCCTATCATTCACCTGCGAGGCACTCATCCGATGGAATCTAGTATCCAGCACTACCTGCTGGGCCTGTTCGCGGTAGCGAACAACTTTCCGGCCCTGGCTCCCTTCCTGGCCCTGAGCGTCGGCCTGACCCGGCTCCAGAGCCTCAAGCTGGTGGTCCTGGGTACCCTGGGGGCCTTCATCGTCATGACCACCAGCATGCTGGCGGGTCTGGCCATCCTGGACTTTTTCGGCATCAGCGTCAGCGCCTTCCAGATCGCCGGCGGCATTCTGCTCGGCGGCACCGGCATGAGCATGCTCAACGCCAAGGGGGCCGGTGACGTGGAGGGCAAGCAGATCGAAAAGCATCACCTGGATCGCACGACCCTGATCACCAACATGATCGTCCCCGTGACCCTGCCGCTGACCACCGGCGCCGGCACCATCTCCACGGTCACCCTTTTCAGCCATCAGGCGGCGGAGGCCCATTCGTCCCTGGCCTTGTTCATTGCCATCTGCCTCATGACGGGGATCATCTTCCTGATCTTCTATTTCGCCATGGGCCTGATGAAATTCCTCGGCGAGGTCGGCATGAGCGTCCTGATCAAGGTCATGGGCCTCTTCACCCTGGCCATCGGCGTGCAGTTCATCATCACCGCGATCACGCGGATCTGGAGTACCCTGCCGGCCCATTGACGACACCGGAGCCGTCGTTATTTCCGGCTAACGGTCATGAATCTGGGTCCGGGCTCAGCCAGGGCCCGCTGGCGGTGATCAGGTCGGCGAGATTCAGTTCCAGGTCCCCCAGGCGCTCGTCCAGGTCGGTCTCGCCCTGGAGGATGGCCTCTTCCAGCAGCCCGGCCTGACGCTGTAGTTCGAGGGCGCAGAGATTGGCGGCATAGCCGCTTAACTGATGCAGGCGTCGCGCGGCGCCGGCACGCTCGCCCTGAGCCAGATCTGCGCGGGTTGCGGCGACCACCTCGCCGTACTTGGGGCCAAGCCCCGCCAGCAGTTGGCGGAACAGGGCCCGGTTGCCACGGAACAGTCTGGCCGCCTTGATGGGATGGATTCCGGGGATCGAGGGGAAGTCGCTCCCGGACGGGCCAGGGTCGCCTGCCAGTGCCGCCGTCGGGCCGGGGACCGACCCTGGTTCCGCTGTCGGTAGCGCCATCAGGCCAGGGCCCGCTGCCGCTTCCACCGCCGGAGAGGGTTCTGGTGCCGGTACCACCGGATCGGGGTCGGCGGCCGGTTCCGCCCCCGCGCCGGAGGCCGTGGCCGTCGGTTCGGGCTGGACGTCCCGGTCCGGGAGCCACTGGCGCAGCAGGGACGCGATCTGGTCCAGGTCCAGGGGCTTGGTGAGGACGGCATCGACCCCGGCCGCCAGGGCCGCCTGCCGCTGCTCGGGCAGGACGCCGGCCGTCAGGGCGATGACCGGCAGGGACCGCAGCCCCAAGGCCCCACGGATCTGGCGGGTGGCGGTGAGTCCGTCCATCACCGGCATCTGCAGGTCCATCAGCACCGCGTCGTACCCCGCCGGTGTCGCCGCCAGGCGCTGAACGGCCTGCTGGCCATTGACCGCCGTGGCGACGCGGGCGCCCTCCAGAGTCAGGGCCTGGCGCAGCAGCACGCGATGGGTATCGCTGTCGTCCACCACCAGGAAGCGCAGCCCCGCCAGGGCGAGGCCCGAGCCGGGCGCGGACGACGCTTGGCCTAGGTTGGCCGGCGCGTCAGCGGTGGCGCGTTGCAGGGGCAACTCGAACCAGAAGGTGCTGCCCTTCCCCGGCGCGCTTTCGGCCCCGATCCGGCCCCCCATCAGTTCGACCAGGCGCTTGCTGATAGCCAGGCCCAGCCCGGTACCGCCGTAGGAGCGGGTGATGCGGCGATCCCCTTGGGTGAAGGGGGTAAACAGGTCCTTGAGGACCTCCGGGGCGATGCCGATGCCGGTGTCATGGACCGCGAAGCGCAGGCGCACTTCCCGCGCCGATCGGGCCAGCACCTCGACCTCGACCACCACCAGGCCGACGTCGGTGAACTTGATGGCGTTGCCGATGAGATTGGTCAGCACCTGCTCCAGGCGCAGCGGATCGCCTTGCAGCGGGCCCAGGGCCTTCATCGGCCTGTGGATGCGCAGGGACAGCCCTTCGGCCTGGGCCTTGGGGGCGAGGAGGCCCTCAAGCTTGGCCAGCAGGGCCGTCAGGTCCAGGGATTGGACCTCGATGGCCAACTTGCCGGCCTCGATGCGCGACAGGTCCAGAATGTCGTCGATGATCCCCAGCAGGCTCTGCCCGGCCATCTGGATGCGGTCGAGCATCTCGCGCTGGTTGGCGCTGAGGGGCTCGCGGCCGACCATCTGCGCCAGGCCCAGGACGGAGTAGAGCGGGGTGCGGATCTCGTGGCTCATGTGGGCCAGGAACGCGCTCTTGGCCCGGCTGGCCTCCTCCGCCAGCCGCTGCGCCTGGACCAGCCGTTCCTCCGCCGCCTTGCGCGCGGTGATGTCGGTGAAGGCGGTCAGCAGACCCCCGTCGAACTCGACGGCGGAGATTTCGATATGGCGGATTTCGCCATCGCCCCGGGTGACGCGACATTCCTGGGGGCCGATGGGGCCCTGGCCAGCCTGCGCCTGCCGAATGGACTCCTCCCAGATGGCCCGCACCTCGCGGCGATAGGCCGGGTCCGGATAGACGCGCCGGTACCAGTCCCGGAGGAGCGGCACTTCCTCCCGTGTAAAACCGAAGAGACGCTCGTAAGCGTCGTTGACCAGGCGGATCCGGTCCTGGGCATCCGTGAGGCCCAGGGGCACCGGGGCGCTGCGCAGCAGATGATCCGACCGGTCCTTACTGGCCTGCGCGGCCGCCTCCGCCAGGGTGGCGTCGCGGATGGCGTAGGTCAGACGCGCCAGGGCCAGGAACAGGGTGGCGGTGGCGGCGACGCGGGCAAACTGGCTGAAGAGGCTCTCGCTACTCCAATGGAGGGCGGCGACCGCGGCGAGCACGGCCACGGCGGCCGGCAGGATGCCGCGCAAGGTGCGCGACTGGGTCGTGGTCAGTGGGGACAGGCCGGCCAGGGCCGCGCCGGATATGGACAGGCTGGCAAACAGCCAGCCGAGGTCCAGCCAACTCCCTTCGACATAGGCATCCTGGGCCAATTGGATCCAGTAAAGGGTGTCCGCGAGGCCAAAGGCCAGCAGACCAGCCAAGAGCAACCACCAGCCCCGCGCTATCCGAAAGTCCTGAATGAAGACCAGCAGCAGGCTGAGGATGATCAAAGCCAGGTCCAGGCCGACGTAGATGGCCGACAGCATGACCGACGAGTCGGGTTCGTCCAGGGCGAGATCGATCTGCCAGGCCTGGGTGAGCAGGGCGAGAAGGGCAAAGGCCCCGCTTCCCATGACCAGGGCATCGAGGTAGGTGCGATGGCGTCGCCGTACCTGGCTCTCACCCTGGCTGGTGAGGTGTCCGATGCTCCAGAACACCAGCGGGTAGTAAATCACGGTGAGATGGCCAATGCTCCAGAACACCAGTGGGTAGTAGATTAGCCAGAGGGCATCCTCGATGGGCAGGGGCAGCGGCTGCTCGTCCAGGCGCCCCTCCAGGGCCCACCAGACTTCACCGAGGGCGTAAAACAGGTAGGCGGCGGCCAGGATGCCCCAGGCCCGGGCCTGAGGGCCGCCCCGCAGGGTACGCAGGACCAGGACGGCGACCGTCAGCAGGGGGACAATGTTGTAGAGGCCACCGTCCACCCAAGGCAGGTAGGCCCCTGGCGGACGCACCCAGACGAAGGCCGCGAAGATGGCGACCAAGACGAGCTGCAGAAGCAGCAGGGCAAGCATCAACCGCCGGCTGGCGGATTCACTCAGCATGATTTCTCCGCCCTCTCCGGGCCGGGCATGGCGGGCTGGGCAGCCCCAGGAAGACCGGATGGGCGCCAAAGGCCCGGGACCCGACCGAAAGGGCGAAATATTGCCCGTTTCGCGGGGGAAATCGCAACCGTGAATGCACCGGGAATGCGCCGGATTGCTGGCTGAAAGCCTTCAGCTCAAGACCAAAAGGTCTCAGGCGTGCTTGATGACCAGGGATTCCAGGATGCCGGCGATGCGCCCGGCGCCGTCCAGGGCGGTCTCCAGGCGGTCGAGGAGGTGCGACCAGCGCAGCAGGGGCAGGGGATGGGTCGCTGCGGGCTCCTCCTCGTAGAGCTCGCCCAGGGCCACCAGCAGCAGGCTGTCGCTCTCCTCGGTGAGGCGCTCCACCGCGGCCACCTCCGGCGCGAGGGGCTCGCCACGCCGCAGCTTGGCGAGCATGAGCGCCGCCAGCTCCAGCATCTCCACCAGGTTCGCCGCCAGGGAGTTGGCCGCCGGGCGCGGGGCAGTGAAGCCGTAGAGGCTGGCCCGGGCGGCCACCGCCACCAGGGCGCGGGTGGTCTCCTCCAGGGCCAGGCTGAGGGCGTGGAGGTCGGAGCGCTCCAGGGGCAGCAGGCGGGTCAGGCCCAGCTCCCGGCCGACCGCGCGGAAGGTCAGACGTGCCGCCTGCTCCAGGTCCCGCACCCGGCCCGCCGCCGCGCCCGCGGCCGCCGGGTCGGCGAGGACGGTCTGGAGCTCCCCGGCGGCCTGGATCAGCAGGGCGAACTGCCGCTCCAACAGCCGGCCGAAGGGAAAGGCGGGACCCAGCAGCGAAAAGGCCATGAATGTCAACCTGGTAAAGTTGCCGGCAGCCGATGGCCGCCAAGGGCGGTTGCTGCCTTAACGAGAACCTGCGGGCCTTGCTTGCTCATTAGCGGTGATGAAGAACACCCCATCTCATGAAAGTAGGGAGCACCCAGCCAGCCGCCGGGCCGCAGCGGGCCGGGGTGGCAGGAAGCCGCGGCGTCAGGATTCATCAGCTCACCCCCTCACCCTGCTCCTGGCCGGATGGATCCGCCATCCCGCCCGCGGGCCGGCGCCGCCGCGCCAGCCAGCGGGAGAACTGGTCCACGTACAGGTAGAAGACCGGGGTCACGAACAGGGTCAGGAGCTGGGAGAACAGCAGCCCGCCCACCACCGCCACCCCCAGGGACTGGCGCGCCTCGCCCCCGGCGCCCCAGCCGATGGCGATGGGCAGGGTGCCGAAGAGGGCGGCGAGGGTGGTCATCATGATGGGCCGGAAGCGCGTCAGGCAGGCGGCGTGGATGGCCTCCCGGCTGCTCAGGCCCCGGGCGCGCTCCGCCTCCAGGGCGAAGTCCACCATCATGATGCCGTTTTTCTTGACGATGCCGATGAGCATGATGATGCCCACGTAGGCGTACATGTCCAGATCCAGGCCCAGTAGCTTGAGGGCCGCCAGGGCGCCGAAGCCCGCCAGGGGCAGGGCGGTGAGGATGGTCAGGGGGTGGAGGAAGCTCTCGTAGAGCACCCCCAGGACCATGTAGATGACCAGCAGGGTGATGATCAGCAGGAAGCCCATGCTGGCCAGGGAGGCCTGGAAGGCCTGGGCCGTGCCCTGGAAGACGGCGTGGACCCCGGCGGGCAGGGTCTCTTGGGCGAGGCGCTCGATCTCCAGGATCACCGGGCCGATGGCGGCCTGGGGCTTGAGGTTGAAGGAGATGGTGGCGGAGGGGAGTTGCCCCAGGTGGTTGACCGTGCGCGGCGCCACCGTCTCGGCGAGGCGGGCCACCGCCCGCAGGGGCACCAGTTCGCCGCCCCGGGCCCGCAGGTAGAGGCCCTCCAGGGCGTCCGGGTCCGCGCGGTGGGTCGGGTCTAGCTCCAGGATGACGTAATAATAGTTGGCGGCGGCGTAGATGGTCGACACCTGGCGCTGGCCATAGGCCGAGTAGAAGGCGTCCTGGATCTGGCGCAAGCTCAGCCCCAGGGCGGCGGCCTGGTCGCGGTCGATCTGGATCTCCACCCGCGGCTGGCGCACCTGAAGGTCCGACTTGACGTCGATGAGGTCGCCCAGGCCCTTGAGCCGGTCCTCCATGAGGGCCCCGTAGCGTTGCAGGTCCGCCAGGTCGTTGCCCTGGAGGGCGAGCTGCCACTGGGCGCTGGTCAGGCGCGAGCCGATGGTGATCAGGGGCGGATTGACCAGGGAGACGTTGAGGCCGGGGATGGCGTTCAACTGGGGCCGCAGGCGGGCGATGATCGCGTCCACCGAGTGCTCGCGCTCGGCGGCGGGGGGCAGGCTGAGGAAGGCGAGGCCAGCGTTGTCGCTGATGAAGCCCACCGTGGAGGCGACGTTGGCCGTGCGGGCGTCCGGGTCCGCCAGCAGCACGGCGTTGAGCCGTTCCTGGTAGCGGACCATGTCGGCGAAGGAGGTGCGGTCGTCCACCTGGGAGAAGATGCGGAAGAAGGCCTGGTCCTGGGTGGGGATGAAGCCCTTGGGCAGGTCCCGGAAGAGCAGGACGGTGCCGGCCACGGTCGCCAGGGTCAGGCCCAGCATCAGGCCGCGGTGGCGCAGGGCGAGGTTCAGGGTCCGGCCATAACCCCGGGTCAGGCCGGCGAAGCCATGCTCGAAGAAGCGCGACAGCCGCCCCGGCCCCCGCCGGGGATGGTCCGCCGGGTTATCGGACCCCAGCAGGCGGCTGGCCAGCATGGGGGTCAGGCTCAGGGACAGGAAGCCGGAGAGCAGGATGGCGGCGGTGATCGCCACCGCGAACTCCCGGAACAGGCGCCCGAGGATGCCCTCCATGAAGAGGATGGGGATGAAGACCGCCGCCAGGGAGATCGTCATCGACAGGACGGTGAAACCGATCTCGCGGCTGCCGCGCAGGGCCGCCTCCAGGGCGCCCTCGCCGGCCTCCCGGCGGCGGATGATGTTCTCCAGCACCACGATGGCGTCGTCCACCACGAAACCGATGGACAGGGTCAGGGCCATGAGCGACAGGGTGTTGAGGCTGTAGCCCAGCAGGGCCATGACGATGAAGGTGGCGATGATCGCCAGGGGGATCACCAGGCTGGGGATGAGGGTCGGTCGCCAGGCGCGGATGAAGACGAAGATCACCGCCACCACCAGGACCAGGGTCAGGACCATGGTGAGCTGGACGTCCACCACCGATTCGCGGATGAAGTCGCTCTGGTCGTAGAACAGCTCCAGGGTCGCCGCCCCAGGCAGGGCCGCCGCCAGGCCGGGCAGCCGGGCCTTGATGGCGTCCGTCAGGCGCACCGCGTTGGCCCCGGCCTGTTTGCGCACCATGACGAAGATAGCATCCTGGACCTGGCCGTCCTTGAGGGACCAGGCGCGGCTGTGCTCCAGTTCCACCCCGTCCACCACCTGGCCCAGGTCCGAGAGGCGCACCGGGTTGCCGCCCTGATAGCGCACCACCAGGTCGCGGAAGGCCGCGGCGTCCAGCAGCCGGCCTTCCGGGTTGAGGGTGTAGGCGCTCACCGGCCCGTCCAGGGTGCCGCCGGGGAGGTTGACGTTGCCGGCGCGCAGGGCCTCCGCCACCTCGTCGATGCCGAGACCGCGATGGGCCAGGGCGTCCGGGTTTACCTGCACCCGCACGGCGTATTTCTGCGGCGGTGCCAGGTCGATCTTGCCCACCCCTTCAAGCATGGACAGGCTGGCGATGATCAGGCTCTCCCCCAGGTCCGAGAGGGTGGTGAGGGGCAGGGTCGCCGAGGTCAGGGCCAGGACCATCACCGGCATGTCCGCCGGGTTGACCTTGACGAAGGTTGGCGGGTTGGGCATCTCCGGCGGCAGCACGCCCAGGGCGGCGGCGATGGCGGCGCTGATGTCCTGGGCCGCGGCGTCGATATTCCGCGACAGGGCGAACTGGACGTTGATGGTGGTCGTCCCCAGGGACGAGGTCGAGGTCATGGAATCGATGCCGCTGATAGAGGCGAACTGCTTCTCCAGGGGCAGGGCGACGGCGGCGGCCATGATCTCGGGGTTGGCGCCGGGTAGCTTGGCGGTGACGCTGATGGTGGGGAAGTCCACCGTCGGCAGGTTGCTGATCGGCAGCCGGTCGTAGGCGATGAGCCCGAACAGCAGCAGGGCCAGCATGACCAGGGTGGTCATCACCGGCCGGCGGATGAAGCGTTCGGAGAAGTTCACGGCGCGGGGACCCGGCGGTCAGGTCGGCGGGACCGGCTTGAGGGGGGTGCCGGGCTTGAGCTTGTTCTGGCCCGCTACCACCACCGCCTCGCCCGGGGCCAGGCCGCCCAGGATCAGGGTGCGGAATGCTAAGCGCTCACCGGCCCGGACCGGCCGCAACTCCGCCTTGCCGTCGGCGCCGGCGACGAAGACGCAGGTCCCCTGGGGGCACTTGACTACCGCCTCGTCGGGCACCAGCAGGCTGTCGGCCAGGGTGCGCAGCACCAGGCGCACCTTGACGAACTGGCCGGGCCAGAAAAAGGCGTCCGCGTTGGCGAAACGCGCCTTGAGCTTGATGGTCCCCGTCGCCGGATCGACGCTGTTGTCGATGAAATGGACGATGCCGCCCCCACGGGATTGACCCGAGGCGGCGATGGTGGCGGCGACCTCCAGACGCCCGGCGGCGAGGGCCTCCAGCACCTCCGGCAGGCGGCCCTCGGGCAGGGAGAAGACGATGTGGATGGGATCGATCTGGTTGACCACCACCAGCGGGGTCTTGTAGGCCTCGACGAAGGCCCCGGCGTTGGCCAGGTAGGCCCCCGCCCGGCCGGGGATGGGCGAGAGGACGCGGCAATAGTCCAGGTGCAGCCGGGCCTGCTCGACCTCCGCCTCCCGGGCGCGGATCGCCTCCCGCAGGACCACGGCCGCGTTGGAGTATTGCTCGGCCTGGGAGCGCGACACGGTGCGCTTGGTCTCCAACTCCGCGTAGCGGTCCGCCTCGTCCTGGGCGAACTTCAGCTCGGCCTGGGTCTTGGCCAACTGGGCCGCGGCGGAGCGCAGCGCGGCCTCGTAGGGGGCGGGGTCGATGGCGTAGAGCAGGTCCCCGGCGGCCACCGCCTGGCCCTCCTCGAAATGGCGCGCCAGGATCTGGCCCCCCACCCGGGGCAGCAGGGTGACGGAATTGGACGCCTCCGCCCGGCCCACCTCCTCCACCGCCTCCGGGACCTCCTCGGTGGCGACCGTCAGGGTCACCACGGGCACCGGGGGCGGGCTGGCGGCGGGTTTGCGCTCCTCGCAGGCGTTGAGTCCGAGGAGAAGGAGTCCAGCCAGCAGCAACCTTGGGCCGAAGGTCAGGGCTGGTCCGCCCCCTCGCAACCTTCCCCCAAAGGCCAGAGATCGTCCGCCCCGTGGCAACATCGGGCCGAGTGCCAGGGACAGTCCGCCCCGCGGCAACCTAGGTTGTAAGGGCGAAAGCCTTTCCAAACCGGCGGAGATGGATAGGCGATAAGGCCGTCTCGGAGGAAAGAAGCATTGAGGTTGCATTGGCGAGCGGCATATCCTGGCGCCTGGATGGGCTGGCTGAATTCAGCTTAGACGCCAGTCGAAACCCTTGCAAGGCAGCCTGGGGGGCATCCATACCCAGATGTTTCGATCGGTTTTGGCCGTTGAGCCGGGACAGTCCACTAGCCGATGTCATGGGCGGCGCGATGCCACGGTCGGACCTGAATGCCTTTATGGATCAGTGTTTCCTCGCCACCATAGACCAGCAGGGGTGAGAGGGCTTCTAGACCCGCGATCCCCAGCCAGCGCTCCAGGCCGACGAAATAATCCCGGTTGAGGGTTTGGCCGGACTTGATCTCGACGGGGCGCAACCGGCCCCCCGCGTCGATGATCACATCCACCTCGTTGCCGTTGCTGTCGCGCCAATAGTAGAGGGGCGCGCGTTCACCTCGGTTGAGGTAAGCCTTGGCCAACTCGGCAATCACCAGGTTTTCGAACAGGTTGCCGCGCAAGGGATGGGTCTGGAGCTGGGCGGGTTCCTGAATCCCCAACAGCCAGCAGACCAGGCCGGTATCGTAAAAATAGAGTTTGGGCGCCTTGATCAGGCGCTTGTTGAAGTTGGCAGGGTGGGGACGAAGCTGGAACAGGAGGTAGCTGGCCTCCAGCACCGAGATCCAGGCCTTGGCGGTGTTGTGGGTGATGCCGGCGTCGGTGGCCAGGTCGGACAACCGCAGGATCTGTCCGCAGCGCCCCGCGCAAAGGCGCACGAAGCGCTGGAAGCTGTCCAGGTCCTGAACCTTGAGGAGTTGGCGGACATCCCGCTCCACATAGGCCATGACGTAGGCGGGCAGCCAGTCACGTGGGTTGAGACCACGGTCATAAAGAGGCGGATAGCCGCCCGTGAACAGCGTCTCATCCAGGCTGGGTGGGCGAATGCCGGCCCGTTCCAGTTCCTGGATGGAGAAGGGCAGCAATTCGACGAAGGCCGTCCGTCCCGCCAGGGATTGGGTAACGCCTGATAGCAGGCCAAATTGTTGGGACCCGGTGAGCAGATACAGACCCAGGCGTCCATCGCTGTCCACCCGGGTCTGGAGATAGGAGAGCAGCTCCGGCGCCCGCTGCACCTCGTCGAGCACCGCGCCGTCCGGAAACCGCGCCAGGAATCCCCGGGGGTCATCCAGGGCCAGTCGGCGCAGGTCCGGCTCTTCCAGGGAGGCATAGGGGCGGTCGCGAAAGACCGCCTTCGCCAGCGTGGTCTTGCCGGATTGTCGGGGACCCGTGAGGGTGACCACGGGAAACCCGGTCAGAAGCTGACGCAAGCGGTCTTCAAGCGCGCGGCGGATCATGACGGGACATCGGTCTATGTAAATTGTAAATCTGATTTACATTTTACATATTTAACGCCTCAGATTGCTCGCCGCATTCGCCTGGCGAAAGGACGCGCGGTCAGGCTGAATTAGAGATGCTGGATGAGTTTCGCTACCTTGGCGGCAAAAAAAGGCTCGCCCCACAGCTTCAACCCGGCCTGCTCCGGGGCTGGCAAAAAGGGTTTTACGTCTTGAATCGCTTTCGGCCAATCCAGCGCGCCAATCCGCGCGAGCAGGGCACATTCCAGCCAGACCCGGTCCACCACCAAGTCCTGGCCCTGAAAGGGACCGTACTGTTCGAGGGCCGCCTGGAGATGAGGCAGATTGGGGCCGATACCCTTGGCTACATACCAGCCAAAATCGAACCAATCCCGGCCCTTTGGGTACGGGCGACAGAGCAAGGCGTGGATTTTCAGGGCGAAGTTGCTCGCCAGATCCTGACTGCACACCTCAAAGTCGAGCGGGAAATCGAGATAGTGGTAATCGAAGCCGGACCCCGCCGGCGGGCGGGTGTCGACTTCCAGCTTGATCTTGAGCTTGCGCCCGGTATCGCCGCGATAGAAGGACACATCGAGCTGGCGCGCGAGGGAGTCATCCTTTAGCAGCGCCTGCCGCACGGCGCGATCCATGCGCCCACGGTCGCTCAGTTCGCCGCGTACGCCGAACTCGGCCAGTACTTCGACCAAGACTCCCAGGTAGGGCGACCAGTCGAAACCGGCATCTGGAGCTATCAGGATGAAATCCAGGTCCTCCGAAAAGCGGCGCAGGCCATGGAGCAGGCGCAGGCTGGTGCCACCCTGGAAGGCGGCGACGGAGAAGAAGCCGGCACGCCAGAGGCCATACAAGGCAACTTCTTGCAGGATCTCCTTCAGTGCCTGCTCCTCCTGCCAGGCATCGGCCGGGGCATAGCCCGCCAGGCGCTGACGCAACAAATCGATCATGACGCCGCCCCCCGGGGTAGCGAGTCCAGTTCCCGTTGCAGGGCGTCGATCAAGCTTCTCATCCGCCCATGCCGATAGAGCGGGCGCAGAGGTTCCAGGTCATCGGGCCTCAGGCCCAGGATCATCTCCGGTTCGATGCGCAGATCTTGGGTCACCGCCGCCAGTCCGGGCCAATCCTGTTTGAGCAGACAGAAACGATCCAGCAGGGCCCGGAGTGGTCGGGCCACCAGCGCCGCCTGGCCGCCAAACGGAACGCGGTCGACCGCCTCCAGAAAATAACCCCGCTGCAGGGCCAGGGGCGAGAATTGGAAACTCCCCAGGCCTGGTACCAGGGCTTCGTCACGGCGACGTCCGGGAAGGATGGATAGGGTCGTTGGCACGGCATCCGGAATCCAACCATGAAAACTCAGCGCGGATTCCATCGAAACGTAGGACCCGGGCCGTAGCGCCTGGGCCACGACGAAAGGGTGGGGCAAGCTCCCGGATACCGCCGGGGCCAGGCGGTAACAGCCGCGTCGCAATCGCAGCAACTCCCCCCCGTGCAGGGCCCGATTGACCAGGTTGTAGCGCCGCTGCGGTGAGCCATCGAGCAGCCGGGCCAACTGCGCCTCGCTGATGATGCGCTCCTGCCAGCCTGACGCCTGGATGGCCTTGATTAAGGTCTTCATAAAAATGCAGGATACTTTCAGTAAATGAAAGTTTCCAACATTTTTAGGCTGTCAGTGGCTTGGATGGCCGACCTCGTAGCGGTAATGCTTGATCTGGCGGCGGATGTTGCGCTGGACGATGACGCCCAGCACGCGCCATTCCAGGCCGGTGAGGTCGATCTCCGGGTAGAGGGGATTGAGGGCGACCAGGGTCTCCCGCCCCTGGGGATCCCGGCGGTACTGGCGGAACCAGCGCACCCCCTCGACCTCGACGAAGATGTACATGCCGTCGCCGCAGCGGTCTTCGGGGCGGATGACGATGATGCACTGGTCGGGAAATTCCGGCTCCATCTCGTTGCCCAGGACTTGCAGGGCATAGGGTTCGCGCAGGCTGCAACCGGTGAAATCGAAGGGGGGCTCTGTCATGGGCTTGGTCTCAAACCGCTGGGGCTGTCGCGATCGGGGAAAGGGTGGTCATCGTGCTATGGCCTGCATCGCCGCGATTAAACGCCAGGAGGGCATGCCCACTCCAGCCCGAAACGGCGCGGCTCGCCAGAACGGGTCGGGGGTTGGTGGGCGCCTGGCGGGGGGTGACGATCGCGGGGATCTGGTCGACAAGCTTATGGGGACCTATGCCCCGGGTCCATCGTCAGGTGCCGCCCGAGCCGAAAATCCAAGCATGCACCCCCCGCGCCCTCCAGATGGGCGTCCTGTGGATTGGACTTTGATAGAGGTAAGGCTCAGCCCTGACCGTGCCCTGAGCTATCATCACGCTCCGGGCCTGCAATGGGGCCCAAGGCAGCGAGAATTGACCGCCCCATGATCACCAACGCCACCGAACGGGTCCACAAGGACCGGCGCGACGCCCACAACCTCAGGGCGATGTTGCCCTATCTGTGGGAATTCCGCGGTCGCGCCCTGCTGGCCTTGGCCTGCCTGGTGTTGGCCAAGGTGGCGACCGTCGGCGTGCCCCTGGTGCTCAAGGAGATCGTCGAAGCCTTCGAGCAGGCCAAGGATCAGGTCCTGATCCTGCCGGTGAGCCTGCTCCTGGCCTATGGCCTGCTCAAGCTCTCCGCCTCCCTGTTCAACGAACTGCGTGACGTCGTCTTCGCCCGGGTGCGCTACCGGGCCATGCGCCGCCTGTCCACCAGGGTGCTGACCCACCTGCACCGCCTGTCCCTGCGCTACCACCTGGGGCGCCAGAGCGGGGCCATCAGCCGTGATCTGGAGCGGGGCACCCGGTCGGTCAGCTCCATCATGAACTATCTGGCCTTCAGCATCCTGCCGGTCCTGGTGGAGTTCGTCCTGGTGGCGGTCATCCTGCTGTCGCGCTACCAACTGGCCTTTACCCTGGTGACCTTCGGCGCCGTGGCCGTCTATGCCCTGTTCACCTTCGCCATCACCGAGTGGCGCATGGACTACCGTCACCAGATGAACCGCCTGGACTCGGAGGCCAACGGCCAGGCCTTCGACAGCCTCATCAATTACGAGACGGTCAAGTACTTCGGCAACGAGGGCCTGGAGCTGCGGCGCTACGACAATACCCTGGATGCCTGGGAGGAGGTGGCGGTGAAGAGCCAGACCTCCATGTCACTGCTCAACTTCGGCCAGGGGGCCATCATCGCCCTGGGGGTGACCCTGATCATGTTCCTCGCCGCCCGGGGGGTGGTGGCGGGGGAGATGAGCATCGGTGACCTGGTGCTGGTCAACGCCCTGCTGCTGCAGATCTTCATCCCCCTCAATTTTCTCGGCATCGTCTATCGCCAGATCAAGTACGCCCTGGCGGACATGGACCTGGTGTTCAAGCTCCTGGAGCGGGAGCCGGAGGTGCGCGACGCCCCGGAGGCCCGGCCCCTGGTCCTGGGCCGGGGCGAGGTCCGCTTCGAGGCCGTCGATTTCCACTACCAGCCGGAACGGCCCATCCTGCATGGCCTGAGTTTCGCGATCGGTGCCGGCCAGAAGGTGGCGGTGGTCGGTCATAGCGGGGCGGGCAAGTCGACCCTGGCGCGCCTGCTGTTCCGCTTCTACGACGTCACCGGCGGGCGCATCCTCATCGACGGCCAGGACCTGCGCGCCCTGACCCAGGACAGCCTGCGCGCCGCCATCGGCATCGTCCCCCAGGACACGGTGCTGTTCAACGACAGCATCTATTACAACATCGCCTACGGCCGCCCGGACGCCAGCCGGGCGGAGGTCGAACGGGCGGCGGCCATGGCCCATATCCGCGACTTCGTGGAATCCCTGCCGGACGGCTGGGACACGGTGGTCGGTGAGCGCGGCCTCAAGCTCTCCGGCGGCGAGAAACAGCGCGTGGCCATCGCCCGCGCCATCCTCAAGCGCCCGCGCATCCTGGTCTTCGACGAGGCGACCTCCTCCCTGGACAGCCAGACCGAGCAGGCCATCGGCCGCACCCTGGCGGAGGTGGCGGAGAACCACACCACCCTGGTCATCGCCCATCGCCTGTCCACGGTGGTGGACGCGGACCAGATCCTGGTGCTGGAGACCGGGCGGCTGGTGGAGCAGGGCAGTCATCGCGAGCTCCTGGACCAGGGCGGGCGCTATGCCGCCATGTGGGAACTGCAACGGCGGGAACGGGAGCGCGCCCTGGCGGAGGCCCGGGGTGAAGTCGTGGGCGAGGTGGAGGCCATGGGTCCTGGCGAGGATCAGCCGATGAGCAAGGGCGAGCCCACAGCCGAGGGTCAGCCCGCGGCCCGGGACGAGCTTGCCAAGCCCGGCGACCACCCCCATTAAGACATCCATGCCCCCTCTCACCCCCGACGTCAGCGCCGCCTCGCCCGGCGACAGCCAACGGCCCCGGCCGGCTTGGGCCCTGGCGCGGGGGATCGGCCTGGTCGGACCCCTGGTCAGTCTGACCCTGGGCTTGGGAGGTCTGGCGGCCCTGCCCCTCCTGACGAGGTCCTGGAGCGATCCGCCGTGGCTCGGCTGGCTCAGCGCCTGGTTGCTCGCCCTGGGGGGAGGCGTCCTGGCGGCCCTGCGTCTGCGCCGGCGCCTGCTGCTGCCCCTGGCCGAAATGGAGGAGGCGGTCATCCGCGTCTGTCAGGCCGAACCGGGGACCAGCGGTACCCTAAAGGCCACGGCCCTGGAGGCGGGGGTCCTCGGCCCCCTGGCCCGGGCCATCTGCAGCCTCAACGAGGAACTGGCGGAACTCTACGAGGACATGGACCACCGGGTCGCCCGCCAGACCATGCGCCTGGCGCAAAAGACGGCCTCGATCAAGATCCTTTACGACGTGGCGGCCGGGATCAACACCGCGGAGTCCCTGGACAGCCTGCTGCTGCGCTTCCTGCGCGTGCTCAAGGAGATGGTCAACGGTCGGGCGGCCTCGGTCCGCCTGGTCCTGCCGGATGGCAGTCGGCGGCTGGTCGGTTCCATCGGCCTCGACGGCGAGCTGGTGGGCGACACCACCCTGGGCCCGGTGGATCTCTGCCTCTGTGGCAATGTCCTGGCCCCCGGCGATATCCTCTGCGACCAGGATCAACGCTATTGCTCGCGGGTCTATGGCCGCCAGATGTTCAGCGACCAGGAAATCGATGTCGTCACCATCCCCCTGGAGCACCGGGACGAGTTGCTCGGCTACTACACCATCTTCGTCGACAAGCCCGGGATCGCCGCCCGCGAGGATATCCTCGAACTCCTCTACAGTATCGGCCATCACCTGGGCATCGCCGTAGCCAAGTACCGCGCCGATGAGGACAGCCGCCGCCTGTCGATCATGGAGGAACGTAACTCCCTGGCCAACGAACTGCACGACTCCCTGGCCCAGACCCTGGCCAGCCTGCGCCTCCAGGTCAAGATGCTCGCGGACACCCTGGAGCAGGGCAACCTGACAGCCAACGCCCGGCTGGACCTGGAGCGCCTGCGCGGCGGTCTGGACGAGGCGAACGGGGAGTTACGCAGTCTGCTGGCCAACTTTCGCGCCCCCCTGGACAAGCGCGGCCTGGTGCCGTCGCTGGAGCGCATCACCGAGAGTTTTCGCCAGGCAACCGGCCTACACGTCCTCTTTCAGAACAACACCCGCCCCATCGAACTGCCGGTGACGGGCGAACTCCAGGTCATCCGGATCGCCCAGGAGGCCCTGGCGAATATCCGCAAGCATGCCCAGGCCCAGACGGTCCGGGTCCTGCTGGCCACCAAACTGGATGGTGGTCAGGCCCTGCTGGTCGAGGACGACGGCGTCGGCTTTCGCCTGCCGGCGGCCGAGGGTCAGGAGGGTGAGCATATCGGCCTCTCCATCATGCGGGACCGGGCGCGGCGCATTGGCGCCGAGCTGCGCATCGAGTCCGAGCCGGAGGAGGGGACCCGGGTGGAACTGCATTTCTCGCTGCCGGAGCGCCAGTCTTCCCGGCCACCGGAGGTAAGCTGATGCACGTGCTGTTGATCGATGATCATGCCCTGTTCCGCTTCGGGCTGGGCGAGCTTCTGGAACGTCGGGGCATCACCGTGGATGCCCAGGGCGACTGCGAGGCGGGCATCGCCCGGGTCATGCAGACCCGGCCGGATGTGGTCCTCCTCGACCTGCGCATGCCCCAGATGACGGGGCTGGAGGTCCTCAAGCGGCTGCGCGAGACCGGGCAGACCATGCCCATCGCCATGCTCACCACCAGCACCGACGAGCGTGACCTGATCGCCGCCCTCCAGGCCGGGGCCCAGGGCTATCTGCTCAAGGACATGGAACCGGACGAGCTTATCGCCGCCCTCAGGAACATCCTCGCCGGGGACACGGTGGTGGCCAAGGAACTGACCGGCATCCTGGCGCGGGTCGTCCAGGGCGGCGGGGAAGAGCGCCGCGCGCCCCTGGCCTTCTCCGATCTGACCCCCCGGGAGCGGGAGATCCTCTGCCATCTGGCGGACGGACGGAGCAACAAGGTCATCGCCCGGGTGCTGGGCATCACCGACGGCACCGTCAAGCTCCACGTCAAGGCCATCCTGCGCAAGCTGGCGGTCCACTCCCGGGTGGAGGCGGCCGTGATCGCGGTGGAGAAGAACCTCTGCGCCCGGGGCGGCCACTGAATGGACTAAGGAGGGTCGGGGGGCGCGTGGCGGGGGTGTCGCCAGCAAGGATGCGGTTGGCAAGCCTACAGGGACGTATTAGCGGCGTCCCCCGCCACGCGTCACCCGACCCGGGATATCCGCCAACGGGTCTGATGGGTGGAATGCCGCCCCCTGAATTCCGCGAGAAAGACGAAACCCCATGAAGAACTTCATCGAACTGGTGCGCGGCTGCCTGACCGAGGTCCGCGAGATCATGCCCTGGGACCTGGAGGAGCGGCGTGGGGCCAACCCCGCACTGCTGATCCTGGATGTGCGGGAGCCCTATGAGTTCTATGCCATGCACATCCCTGGCTCCATCAATGTCCCCCGCGGCATCCTCGAATCGGCCTGTGAGTGGGACTACGAGGAAACCGTGCCGGAACTGGTCACCGGCCGCGACCGGGAGATCGTGGTCGTCTGCCGCTCCGGCTACCGCAGCATCCTCGCCACCCATGTCATGCAGGTCCTGGGCTTCACCAACGTCGCCTCCCTCCAGACCGGCCTGCGCGGCTGGAAGGACTACGAGCAGCCCCTGGAAGACGCCCACGGCAACGAGGTCGACCTGGACGAGGCGGATATCTATTTCACCCCCGTCCTGCGGCCTGACCAGATGCGCCCGGCAGCCTGACCAGATACGTCCATAAGCCTGACCAGACGCAGCCGGTCACCTGACCAATGGCGTCCGGCGGACCGGGCCTGGGAAGCCGTGTCCCCTCCGCCAGGCGGCGCCGACTGGCCGGGACTTATTTCTATAGCTACCAATTGCTTCCACTCATCCATCACCACCCCGGGATGCCATCGCCCCCATGATTTCCCTACTCGACTATGGCGCGGGCAACGTCCGCAGCCTGCGCAACGCGGTGCACAAGCTCGGTCACGGGCTCAAGGACATCCGCGCCCCCGAGGATATCCTCGCGGCCGAGTTCATCCTCTTCCCCGGCGTCGGGAGCTTCGGCTCCGCCATGCAGCGCCTCCACCAGATGGGCTACTACGAGCCCCTGCGGGACTACCTGCGGGCGGATCGGCCCTTTCTCGGTATCTGCATCGGCCTCCAGGCCCTGTTCGAGGGCAGCGACGAATCCCCCGGCGTGGCGGGATTGGGCCTCATCCCCGGTCGAGTCCGGCGTTTTGACACCCCCGGCCTGTCCGTGCCCCACATGGGCTGGAACGGCATCCGCGTCCGCCAGCCGTCGCCCCTGAGCGCGATCGCCGCGGACGAGAAGCTCTATTTCGTCCACTCCTACCGCGCCGTGCCCGAGGCGGCCAACGCCGACTGGGTCCTGGCGGAAACGGACTATGGCATGCCCTTCGTCAGCGCCGTGGGGCGGGGGCGGGTGGCGGCGGTCCAGTTCCACCCCGAGAAGAGCGGGCCGACGGGGCTGCGCCTGCTGGATCAATTTCTGCGCCAGCCTGGCGCGGCCATGGGCACCAGCCCTCAGGCAGGCACGGGTGCCACCGCCAGCGCCGCTGTCGGCGCGCCCACCCGCCTGGCGAAGCGCATCATCGCCTGCCTGGACGTGCGCGCCAATGACGCCGGGGATCTGGTGGTAACCAAGGGCGATCAGTACGACGTGCGCGAGGCCGGGGAGGTGCGCAACCTGGGCAAGCCGGTGGATCTGGCCCGGCGCTACTACGAGGAGGGGGCGGATGAGATCACCTTCCTCAACATCACCGCCTTCCGCGACTTTCCCCTGGCCGATCAGCCCATGCTGGAGGTGCTGCGCCGGACCTCAGAGCAGGTCTTTGTCCCCCTGACCATCGGCGGCGGGATCCGCGCCTTCACCGATGGCGAGGGCCGGCACTATTCCGCCCTGGAGGTGGCCGCCGAGTACTTCGCCTCCGGGGCGGACAAGATCTCTATCGGCAGCGATGCCGTCACCACTGTCGAGCAGGTCCTGGCCCAGGGCGGACGCACCGGGGACAGCGCCATCGAGCAGATCGCCCACCGCTATGGCAACCAGGCGGTGGTCATCTCCATCGACCCCCGGCGGGTCTATGTCACTGCCCCCGAGGAGGCCCCCCGGCATCAGGTCATCCGCACCGCCACCCCGGGACCGCGGGGCGAGGGCTGGTGCTGGTTCCAGTGCACGGTCAAGGGCGGGCGCGAGGGGCGGGACCTGGACGCGGTGACCCTGGCCCGGGTCTGCGAGCAACTCGGCGCCGGCGAGATCCTCCTCAACTCCATCGACCGTGACGGCACCGGCGCCGGCTTCGACCTGGAACTGATCCAGGCGGTGCGGGCGGCGGTGACCATCCCCGTCATCGCCTCCAGCGGCGCCGGGCGCGTGGAGCACTTCAGCGAGGTGTTTGCCGCCACCCAGGTCGAGGCGGCCCTGGCCGCGGGCATCTTCCACCGGCGCGAGGTGCCCATCGCCGCCGTCAAGGCACACCTCCGCGAACGCGGCATCGAGGCGCGGGGGTGATGAGGGGCCAAGGCGTGCCCGTTCTGGTTCAACGGTTTCGGGTGGGGTTCCCTCATGCTCCCTGGGCGGGCTTGCAGGGACTCCGCCCGGGCCGGCCCGCGGCTATATCACCCCGAGGCGGGTATCGACTATGATTCAGGAAAGCCCCCGGAAACCGGAGACCCTCATGCGTCCGTCCCTGCTCCTGCTCTGCGTCCTGCCCATCCTGCTGGGGGCCTGCGGCTCGAGTTCGCGCCAGGATGGCCCCTCCGCCGCGGCCCATGTCCGCCCGGCCTCCGGGTCCACGGAGCTGCGTGGCGACTATGCCCGCTATCCCGCCGCCCAGGCCTTCGTCGACCGCATGGCGGCGGAGGGCTTCGACCGGGCCCAGGTGGCGGACTGGCTCTCCCGGGCGCAGCGCCAGCAGTGGATCATCGACTTCGTCCATCAGCCCCAGGCCAAGCCCTCCACCACGCCCACCGGGGCCTGGACCCGCTATCGCGCCAAGTTCCTCACCGAGGCCAACATCTCCAAGGGGGTGCAATTCTGGAACCGCCATGAGCGGGAGTTGCAGCGCGCCCAGGATAAATACGGCGTCCCGGCGGAATACGTGGTGGCCATCATCGGTGTCGAGACCAACTGGGGCGGTTACATGGGCAAGCATCGTGTCATGGATGCCCTGGTCACCCTGGCCTTCGACTTCCCCCGGCGCTCCGACTATTTCACCGATGAACTGGCGGCCTATCTGCGCATGACGCGGGACGAGGGCATGGACCCCTTCCAGCCCAAGGGCTCCTACGCCGGGGCCATGGGCTACGGTCAATTCATGCCCTCCAGCTACCTCAAGTGGGCCGTGGAGTTCGACGGGGATGGCCGGCGCGACCTATGGAATCCCGTCGATGCCATCGGCAGCGTGGCCAATTACTTCGCCGTTCATGGCTGGCGGGCCGGCGAGGCCGTTGCCGTCCGCACGGGCGCCAGTGGCCACACCCCGCTCAAGACCGGCTTCGACACCCGCTATGACCTCGACTCCCTCGCCCGCGCTGGTTTCCGCCCCGAGGGGCGGGTCCCCGCCGGCGAGGAGGTCAGCCTGATCCGCCTCGATGCTAGTGGCGGTTACCAGTACTGGCTGGGGCTGAACAACTTTTACGTCATCACCCGCTACAACCACAGCAGTTACTACGCCATGGCCGTGCATCAGTTGGCCCAGGCCATCCGCGCCCGGCGGGGTGGGCCGGATACCCGGCTCTCGGGCGTGGATGCCTTCTCCGCCCCGCCACTCTGACGCCGAGTCTGGACCAGGTTCCCCTGACCGCCCTGCGCGGGGTCGGCCCGCGCCTTGCCGAGCGTCTCGCCCGGCTGGACCTGCTGACGGTCCAGGACCTGCTCTTTCATCTGCCCCTGCGTTACCAGGATCGCTCCCACCCGCGCCCGATCGGGGCCCTGCTGCCGGGGGAGGTGGCGCTGGTCGAGGGTCAGGTGGCGGAGGCGCGGATCAGTCAGGGCCAGCGCCGGGCCCTCAAAGTCCATCTGCTAGACCCCTCGGGGGCCCTTCAACTGCGGTTTTTTCACTTCGGCGGTTACCAGACGGCGAACCTGATCCCCGGTGCCCGGCTACGCTGTTTCGGCGAGGTCCGGGCGCGGCCAGGGGACCCCACCCTGGAGATGATCCATCCCGAGTATCGCGTCCTGTCCCCGGAGGCTCCAACCTCCCCGCCGGACGAGGGCCTGACGCCCATCTATCCCATCACCGCCGGTCTGCGGCAGGCTAGTCTGCGCCCCCTGATCGATCAGGCCCTGGCCTGGCTCGACTCGGGTGCCGCTCCTGGGCCCGGGTTAGGGCCGGGGGCTGGTGAGGTGACGGCGTTCAATGGTAGCGGCCCGGGATCGGGGCTTGGGCCGGGGGCTGGGTCGACGGATGCCAATGCGAGGTCCGCGCCTGCGGGGGCCGGCGGGCTAAGGGAACTGTTACCCCCGGAGCTCCTGACGCCCCTGGGCTTGCCCTCGCTCGAGGCTGCCCTGCGCTTCCTGCACCGCCCGCCCCGGGAAGCCCTGGGTCGGGAGCCGCGCGACCCCACGCATCCGGCCTTCCGCCGCCTGGCCTTCGAGGAACTGGTGGCGCACCAGGTGGCCCTGCGCCGGCTGCGACGTCAGCGCCAGCGGGCGATGGCGCCGGTGCTGGCGGGGAGTGGGGACTTGCGCGCCCGGTTGCGGGGCGCCCTGGCCTTCGCCCTCACCCCCGCCCAGGAGCGGGTCCTGGGGGAGATCGCCGCCGATCTGGCCCGGCCACGCCCCATGCTGCGCCTGCTCCAGGGGGACGTGGGGTCGGGGAAGACGGTGGTGGCGGCCCTTGCCGCCCTGCAGGCGGTGGAGGCGGGCTGCCAGGTGGCGCTGATGGCCCCCACCGAACTCCTGTCCGAGCAGCACCGACGCAACCTGTCCGCCTGGCTCGGGCCCCTGGGCCTGGAGCCCGTCTGGCTCACCGGGCGGCACAAGGGCCGGGAACGGGAGGAACGTCTGGCGCGCATCGCCACCGGCGAGGCGCGGATCGTGGTGGGCACCCATGCCCTGTTTCAGGACGAGGTCGTCTTTCAGGATCTGGGCCTGGCGATCGTCGACGAACAGCACCGCTTCGGTGTCCACCAGCGTCTCAAGCTGCGCGAAAAGGGTGCCGTGGCGGGCGGGGCGCCCCATCAGCTCATCATGACCGCCACCCCCATTCCCCGTTCCCTGGCCATGACGCTCTACGCCGACCTGGACCTGTCGGTCATCGACGAGTTGCCCCCGGGGCGCACGCCAGTGACCACGGTGGCGGTGGCGGACCACCGCCGCGAGGAGGTCATGGCGCGGGTGCGGGAGGCCTGCCAGGGCGGACGCCAGGCCTATTGGGTCTGCACCCTGATCGAGGAGTCCGAGGTCCTGCAGTGCCAGGCGGCGGAGGATACGGCCCTGGCCCTGGGTCAGGCCCTGCCGGGCCTGCGTGTCGGCCTGGCCCATGGCCGTCAGAAGGCGGCGGAGCGGGAGGCCGTGATGAGCCAGTTCGCCGGCGGAGAGGTCGATCTGCTGGTGGCGACCACGGTCATCGAGGTCGGCGTGGACGTGCCCAATGCCAGCCTGATGATCATCGAGAATCCGGAACGCCTGGGGCTGGCCCAACTGCACCAGTTGCGCGGCCGGGTTGGACGGGGGTCCCAGGCCAGCCACTGCCTGCTGCTCTACCACGCCCCTCTGACGGCGGCGGCCCGGGAGCGCGTCGAGCTCCTGCGGCGCAGCACGGATGGCTTCGAGATCGCCCGCCAGGACCTGGCGATGCGCGGGCCGGGTGAGGTCCTGGGCCGCCGCCAGACCGGCGAGACGCAGTTCCGCCTTGCCGATCCCACGGCCGACGAGTCCCTGCTGGCGGCGGCCCGCCGCGCGGCGGACTGGCTCCTGGACCAGTGTCCGAACCGGGTGGACCCGCTGATCGCCCGCTGGTTGGGAAACCGTGAGTCCCTGGGCGGCGTCTGAGCCTCCCGGTTTGGTTGGACCCTGCGTCCCTCCGCGGCCCTGTGTCATAATTCAGAACCGCTCCGCGACCTAACGGGGGCGGGTCTGACGGGGACCGATGCCCCCAAATCCGCCCCTTGACCCATCCGCACAGGCAGCCGCTGATCTCCCCCATGACCCTGGCCGCGAACACCCAGCCCCCGGCGCCCCTGGACTGGCGGGAGCGCCTACACGCCTACGCCCTGCTGGTGCGGTTTCACCGCCCGATCGGCAGTCTGCTGCTGCTCTGGCCGGCCCTCTGGGCGCTCTGGCTGGCGGGGGAGGGCCAGCCGCCCTGGTCCGTGGTCCTGATCTTCATCGCCGGGGTCTTTCTCATGCGCTCGGCCGGCTGCGCCATCAACGACTATGCCGATCGCGACTGGGATGGCCGGGTGCGGCGCACCCGGGAGCGGCCCCTGGCCACCGGTCTGGTCAGCCCCCGGGAGGCCTTGGGCGTCTTCCTGGTGCTGAGCCTGGTGGCCTTCCTGGTGGCCCTGCCCCTGAACTGGCTGACCATCGCCCTGTCGCCGGTCGCCCTGGGCCTGGCGGCCCTCTACCCCTTCATGAAGCGGTTCACCCACTGGCCCCAGGTCTTCCTCGGCGCGGCCTTTGGCTGGGCGGTGCCCATGGCCTACACCGCCGTCCTCGGCACCATTCCCCTCCAGGGCTGGCTGCTGTTCCTTGCCACCCTGATCTGGGCCCTGATCTATGACACCCAGTACGCCATGGTGGATCGCGATGACGATCTGGTCATCGGCATCAAGTCCACCGCCATCCGCTTCGGCCGCCACGACCGGCTGATCATCGGCCTGTTGCAACTGGTCTTTCTCGCCCTCATGGCCCATATTGGCCTGGAGGCGGGGCGGGGCGCCTGGTTCCTGCTCGGTCTGGCGGTGGCTGCCGGCCTCGCCGGCTACCAGCAGGTGCTGATCCGCGACCGTGAACCCGCCGCCTGTTTTCGGGCCTTTCTCAACAACAATACCCTGGGCCTGGCCCTCTTTCTCGGCCTCTGGGTGGACTACGCCTGGTCCTGAGCCCGGAATGACAGGAGAGTACTGGCTGCCGTCATCCGTCTCGCCGGGAAGAACCATGGCCCGATGGGCGGAGAGATGGGCAATGGGACTTGCGCCGGTTTTTGCGGAACGATCCCCGGGCGGTGCGGGTCGAAGCCGGAACCGCGCGGGGTTGTACCCGCTCCAAGGATCTTCCCCGGTTAAGGGCCGGAACCTTTTCCCGACTGTCCAGGCTTCCCTTGGGCAACTCACTTACCTGTAAGGAATCATCGCCATGACCCTGCGTTCCCTGTTGTTCCTGTTGTTCGCCGCCCTGTTGTCCTTGCCGGCCTGGGCCGCCGAGGAGGGCTTCGATTACACCGTGCTTTCCAATCCACAACCGACGGAGACCGGCGACAAGATTGAGGTGGTGGAGGTCTTCATGTACACCTGCCCCCATTGCTTCCACCTCGAACCGACCCTGGCCCAGTGGCGCCAGACCCTGCCGGCGAACGTGGCCTTCCGGCGCATGCCGGCGGTGTTCGGGCCCAAGCCCGACCTCATGGCCCGCGCCTTCTTCGCCGCCGACCTGCTCGGCGCCCAGGAGCCTTTCACCCAGGCCATGTTCGATGCGCTGCATGTGAAGAAACAGAAGATCACGGACGAAGCCGCCGTGGTCGTCGTGGCTGAGGCGGCGGGCCTGAATGGCCCGGAATTCCTCAAGGCCCTGAATTCCTTCGATGTCAACATGAAGGTCAATCGCGCCCGGCAAGCCACCAGCCAATATGGCATCGACGGCGTCCCCGCGGTGGTGGTGAATGGCAAGTATCGGACCAGTCCCGCTCAGGCCGGCAGTCGTGACGGCCTGGTCAAGGTCATGGACCAGCTCATCGCCAAGGAGACCCAGGCACCCTGAACCCAGCGGCCACCGTCCCCCAGCTCAATCGTAGTAGTGCGGCTTGACCTCCTCGATGGGGGTCATCCCAGGGGGCGGGGGATGACGCTCAACCACCCAGCCGGGTAATTTGGCCTGGTTGGCGTGGTAGAGGGCCTCGGACTCGAAGAGGATCAGGACCAGGACCGTCACCATGACCGGCAGGATGCCCATGCCGACCACGATGGCCCAGACGGCCTCCTTGCGCCACCCCAACTGGCTGTAACCCATCCAGCCCAGGAAGGCGACGAGCAGCAACAGCAGGAGCATGCCGATGAAAAAGCGGCTGCGGCGGGCGCAGACCTGCCAGTGGCACATGGGGTACCAGGTGTCCCGGCGCAGGGAGCGTTGCGCTCGCCACAGGGTGTAGCTCAGCAGGCTGAGTGAGATCAGGGGCGGCAGCGCCATCACCCAGGGGAAGCTCCCCGCCAGGCCGCCCAGGCCCACGGTGAGCAGAATGTGATTGGCGATGAGATTGGTCAGAAAGATCTCGTGGGGGATGTTGGCCTGTTTGATCTCGGCCGGGCTGACATGAAAGCGCATGGGGGGTCACCGGGTTGGGCGCGGCCCCCGACCGGAACGGGGACAACGGACATGTGGGGCCTGTACCCATTCAGTCCCCCCCCTCTCCCCAGCCCTCCCCCACCGGGGGGGAGGGAGCGGGGGAATCAGCGCCTTGTGCCGCCGAAGTCCTCCTTGGGCGCGAGGGGTCTGAACAAGTACGGTGGCGTTGGCTTGTGAGTATAGACATTAAATGGCGTTATCAGGGTGGACCCGGCCCAGCCATCGATGGCTGACAGGCCACTTCCGGCGACCGGTCCCCAGGGCGGCCAGCGGCGGCGGCCTCCGGCGACCGGTCCCCACGGCGGCCAGCGGCTCGGTACCCCAGAGCCGGTCGGTGCCTTTAAGCCACCGGTAGCTGCTCTGGGTGGGCATGGCCGCAGACGGGGCAGGCCGGGTCGGCGGGCAGGCGCAGGGTGCGAAACTCCATGCGCAGGGCATCGATCAGCAGCAGGCGCCCGGTGAGGGGCTGGCCGGCGCCGGTGAGGATTTTGAGGGTCTCCGTGGCCTGGATGGTGCCAACGATGCCGACCAGGGGGGAGAGGACGCCATTGTTGGAGCAGGTCGCGTCCTCCTGGCCTTCCCGGGGGTAGAGACACTGGTAGCAAGGGCCGCCAGGGGTGCCGGGAAAGACGGCGACCTGGCCCTCGGCGCGGATGGCGGCGCCGGAGATCAGGGGGATGCGGTGCTGGTGACAGGCGGCGTTGACCGCGAAGCGGGTGGCGAAGTTGTCGCAGCAGTCCACGACCGCGTCGACCCCGGTGAGCAGGGCCGGCAGGTGCTCGGCGTCGATGACGTCGGCATGGCCCTCGATCTGGACCTCCGGATTGAGGGCGGCGAGGGCCTGGCGGGCGGATTCGACCTTGGTCAGGCCCAGGCGGGGGGTGTCGTGGAGGATCTGGCGTTGGAGGTTGCTCAGGTCCACCCGATCGAAGTCCGCCACCCGCAGGTGACCGACCCCGGCGGCGGCCAGGTAGAGGGCCACCGGGGAGCCCAGGCCGCCCAGGCCAACGATCAGGACCCGGGACTGAAGCAGCCGCTCCTGGCCCGCGATGCCGATGGCCGGGAGCAGGATCTGGCGGCTATAGCGCAGGAGCTGATCGTCGTTCATGCGCGAAAGCCCCAGGTCGAGCGGGGCTGGCCCGCAAGGTCGGAGCGGGTGGCGACGCCGGTGAAACCGGCCGCCGTGAGCAGGTCCCGGACCGCCGGCGCCTGGTCGAAGCCATGTTCCAGGGCCAGCAGGCCACCGGGTTTCAGGCGGGTCCGGGCCTGGGGGATAAGCCGGCGGAAGGCATCGAGACCCTCCGGGCCCGCGGCCAGGGCGGTGCGGGGCTCGTGGGGCAGGTCGCCACGGGTCAGGTGGGGATCGGTGCTGGGGATGTAGGGCGGGTTGGCGATCAGGGCATCCAGGCTGGCGGGGGCCAGGGGGGCGAGCCAGTCCGCGCGGATGACCCAGGTATTGGTCACACCCTCGCGGCGCAGGTTGTCCGCCGCCACCACCACCGCCCCGGGGCTGAGATCCAGGGCGAGCAGGGTCCAGGCGGGGCGCTCCAGGGCCAGGGCCAGGGCGATGGCGCCGCTGCCGGTACCGGCGTCCGCCACGACCAGGGGGACTGTCGCGGGCAGGAGTTCCAGGGCGAGCTCGACCAATAGCTCGGTCTCGGGACGCGGGATCAGAGTGTCGGGGTTGACCCGCAACTCCTGCTTCCAGAAGGCCTGGCGCCCGCGGAGGTGGGCGATGGGCTCACCGGCCAGGCGCCGCGCCAGGAGCGCGGCAAAGCGCTGGGCCTGCCCGGGGGCGGGGACGCGCTCCGGCCAGGCGAGCAGGGTCTCGCGCCGGCAGCCGGTGGCCTCGGCGAGCAACAGCTCCGCCTCCAGCCGGGGCTCCGCGTGGGGCAGGGCGGCTAGCCGCTCCCTGGCCCCGGCCAGCAACTCGCCCCAACAAGGGGGAGACGGTGGTGTCCCGGGGAGATCTCCCCTCCGATTCGTGGGAGTTAGGTAGTTATGGGGCATACCAGTGGGGGGGATGGCAATTACGAGGCCATGCCTTTGGGCGCTATGCCTGACAGGGACTGGCTCGTGCCAGGCCTAGGCGGCTCGCCAGGAAGGGTTGCGTCAGCCACGGGCCCTGTCGGGGAAAGCCGGACAGGGATCGCCGTGGACGAACGTCAGGGGCGGGTCCTCAGGCATCCATCATGGCCGCCAGTTGCTCGGCCTGATATTCCTGGAGCAGGGGGTCGATGACCTGATCGAGCTGGCCGAGGAGGATCTCCTCCAGCTTGTACAGGGTCAGGTTGATGCGGTGGTCGGTGACCCGGTTCTGCGGGAAGTTATAGGTGCGGATGCGCTCGGAGCGGTCGCCGCTGCCGACCTGGAGCTTGCGCGACTGGGCCTGCTCGCTGATCTGGGCCTCCTGGGCCTGGGCAAGGAGTTTGGCCTGGAGCAGGGCCAGTGCGCGGGCGCGGTTCTTGTGCTGGGAACGCTCATCCTGGCACTCGACGACGATGCCGCTGGGCAGGTGGGTGAGGCGCACGGCGGAATCGGTCTTGTTGACGTGCTGGCCGCCGGCGCCGGAGGAGCGGTAGGTGTCGACCCGCAGGTCCTTGGGGTCGATCTCCACCCCGCCCACGGCCTCGACCTCGGGGAGGATGGCCACGGTGCAGGCGGAGGTGTGGATGCGGCCCTGGGACTCGGTCTCGGGGACGCGCTGGACGCGGTGGGCGCCGGACTCGAACTTGAGGCGGGAATAGACCCCGCTGCCGCTGATGCGGGCCACCACCTCCTTGAAGCCGCCGAGTTCCCCCTCGCTGGCGCTGATCTGTTCGGCGCGCCAGCCGCGCAGTTCGGCGTAGCGCAGGTACATGCGCAGCAGATCGGCGGCGAAGAGGGCCGCCTCGGCGCCCCCGGTGCCGGCGCGCACCTCGAGGAAGACGTTGGCCTGGTCGTTGGGGTCCGCCGGGATCAGCAGGCGCAGCAGTTCCGGCTCCAGGGTCAGGCGCCGCTCCCGGGCGGCGTCGATCTCCTCCCGCGCCAGGTCGGCCATCTCCGGATCGGCGAGGAGGGCCTCGGCGGTGGCCAGGTCGTCTTCCGTCCGCTGGTAGTAACCGAAGGCGAGGGCGAGGGGTTCGAGCTGGGCGTATTCCTGGCCCAAGGCGCGGAAGCGCGCCGGATCGGCCTGGACCTCGGGTTCCGCCAGCAGGGCGGTGATCTCGGTGTGGCGCTCGGCGAGACGCTCCAGCTTGCGCTGGATGGAGGCATTCATGCGGCGTTTTGTTTCCGGCCCAGGTCGAAGAGGGCGTTGGCGGCATCGAGCAGTTCCGCCTCGCCTTCCCGGCCCGCCTGGCGAAGCCGGGCGCTGGGGGCGTGGAGAAACTTGTTGGTGAGGGTGTTGGCGAGGAAGTTCAGGACCTCGTCCGCGGGCTTGCCGGCCTCCAGGCGCCGGCGGGCCTGGGCCAGTACCTGGTCGCGGATGTCCTCGGCGCCGCGGCGGAAGTCCTGGATCAGGTCCACGGCGTCCAGGGAACGCAGCCAGGCGAGGAATTCCGTGGCGTGAAACTCGATGATCTCCCGGGCGGCGGCGGCGGCGGCCTGACGGGAGCGCAGGCCATCCTCAACCACGTCCTTGAGATCGTCCACGGTGTAGAGGTAGACATCGTCCAGTTCGGCCACTTCCGGCTCGATGTCGCGCGGGACGGCGATGTCCACCATGAAGACGGGGCGGTGGCGGCGGGCCTTGAGGGCCCGCTCCACCGTGCCCTTGCCCAGGACCGGGATGGGGCTGGCGGTGGAGGAGATGACGATGTCCGCCTCGGGCAGGTGGGTGCCGAGTTCGGTAAGGGCGATGGCGTAGCCCTCGAACTCCGCGGCCAGGGCGTGGGCCCGCTCGACGGTGCGGTTGGCGACGATGATGCGGCCGACGCCCTGCTGACGCAGGTGGCGGGCGGCCAGTTCGATGGTCTCCCCGGCACCGATGAGCAGGGCGGTCTGGTCCTTGAGATCGGTGAAGATCTGCCGCGCCAGACTGACCGCGGCGAAGGCCACGGAGACGGGGCTGCTGCCGATGGCCGTGTCGGTGCGCACCTGCTTGGCGACGGCGAAGGTGTGCTGGAAAAGGCGGCCGAGGAGTTTGCCGGCGGTGCCATGATCGCAGGCGGTCTGGAAGGCGGTCTTGACCTGGCCGAGGATCTGGGGTTCGCCCAGGACCATGGAGTCGAGGCCGCTGGCTACCTCCAGGAGGTGGGTGACGGCGGCGCGGTCGACGTGGGTGAAGAGATAGGGGGACAGGCGGACTGCCTCGATGCCATGGAAGCGGGCCAGCCAGTCCACCACGGATTCCCGACGCGAACCGTTGAGGACGCAGTAGATCTCGGTCCGGTTACAGGTGGAGAGGATGGCGCCCTCGCTGAGGGCCGGGTCCTCCGCCAGGCTGCGCAGGGCCCCGGCGAGGATGTCCGGCCCGAAGGCGATACGCTCGCGGATGTCCACCGGGGCGGTCTTGTGGTTGAGTCCAACGGCCAGTAGTGTCATGGTGTAACTTGATCAAGAAAATCCGGCGCGATTCTTGGATATTGGGGCCACGGATGCAAGCTTGGGATTGCGTTTGGTTGATTTCGCCCGGCGGTCGGCTGGTCACCCAGGATTTCCCCGCGGTGTTGCCTGAGGAACCGGCGACTTATACTGCGCTCCTAGCAGCCATCAGCCGCAAGCTTTTAATCCTACAACCGAACCTTGCCATCCATCGTAACCCTCTGGACCCCTTCTCCCCAATCCTCCCCCACCAGGGGTGAGGGAGCAGGATAATCAGCAACTTGGGTCACCGTAACCCTCCAGGGGCACGTGGGGTCCGAGTCAAAACCATCAATCCTTCGTCTTGTCTATCCTTTGTTGGGATCTCCATGCGCCTTGTCTATCTTCTGATCGCCCTGCTGGGTTCCCGGGCCTTGCTGCTGCCGGACGTGGCCGGCGCCATGGAGTCCTCGCCTGGCGTCGTGCCCGTGCCGTTGCCTTCCGCTCCGCCGGTGGGGCCGGGGTCAGGCCCGGCCGGGACGGCGCCGGCCTCGGCGTCCATGGGGGCGGTGCTGGTCGATCCGGTCGCGCCGGAGACGGTGGAGGACCCGCCTGCTGGGCTCACCCGGGAACTGATGTTCCAGGTCCTGGCCGGCCAGATCGCCGCCCAGCGGGGTCAGCATCAGGCGGCCTTCCGGCATTTTCAGGAGGCGGCGCGCCAGGCGCGGGACCCGGCCCTGGCGGAGAAGGCGGCGCGGGCCGCCCTGGCGGGCGGGGACGAGGAAGCCATCGGCCAGGGGATCGCCCTCTGGCTGGAGTTGGCCCCGGATTCCCTGGCCGCGCATCAGCTTGCCGCCTTCGTCCGGCTCCAGCGCGAGGATCTGGAGGGCGCTATGCACCATCTGCGGCGCCTGGTCAACCTGACCTCGGAGGAAGGTGAGAGCGGTTTCGTCCAGCTTGCCCGCCTGGTCCACAAACTGCGGCCGCCAGGCCAGCGGATGGAGGTGATGGAACTCCTGACCCAGGGAGAACCGGAGAATGCCGACGCCTGGTTTGCCCGGGCCCTGGTGGCCGCCGGAACGGAGCGCAACGACGAGGCGGTGGAGGCGGCGCGACGCGCCACCGAACTGCGCCCGGAATGGACCGAACCCCGTCTCTTTCTGGTGCAGTTGCTCAAGGACCTGGGCCGGCAGGCCGAGGCTAGGGCGGCACTGGAACGTTTCGTGGCCGAGCAGCCCCGGGATCAGGGCTTGCGCACCCTCTACGCCCAGTTCCTGGTCGACGACAAGGAGCTGGAGCGGGCCCGGGAGGTCTTCGCCGCCCTGCTGGTGGAATCCCCGCGGGAGCCCGACATCCTCTTCGCCCTGGGGATCCTATCCCTGCAACTCGAGGACCTGGCGGCCGGGCGCGATTACTTCACCCGCCTGCGGGAGTCCGAGGAACGTCGGGACGATGCCGCCTATTATCTCGGGCGGGTGGAAGAACTGGACGGCAAGCCCGAAGCCGCCTCCCGCTGGTACGACAAGGTGCGTGGGATCCATGCCCTGGATGCCCGCATTCGCCTGACCCGCCTCGAGGCCCAGGGCGGGGACGTGACCAAGGCGCGGGAGCGGCTCCGCCAATTACGCGATCAGAACCGCAAGCAGGCCGTGCTGCTGTACCTGGTTGAGGCCGAACTGCTGACGGAAATGGGCCTCAACCCGGAGGCGATGAAGGTCTATGACGCAGCGTTGGCGGCCCATCCCGATGACCGGGAACTGCTCTATGCCCGGGGCTTGCATGGCGCGGCCATGCAGCGTCTGGAGGTGGTGGAGCGTGATCTGCGCCGGCTCCTGGAGCTGGAGCCGGAGCACGCCGACGCCCTCAATGCCCTCGGCTATTCCCTGGCGGACATGACGGACCGTTACGCCGAGGCCCTCGATCTGATCCAGCGTGCCCTTGCCCTCAAGCCTGATGAGGGGGCCATCCTGGACAGCATGGGCTGGGTGCAGTTCCGCCTCGGCAATCTGCAACTGGCCCTGGACTATCTGCGCCAGGCCAGCGCCAAGCTCCCCGAAGATCCCGAGGTCGCCGCGCATCTGGGGGAGGTCCTCTGGGCCCTGGATCAACGGGAAGAGGCCCGGCGGGTCTGGGAGAAGGCCCGGGCCGCCGCCCCGGAGCATGCCTATCTGCTGCGGGTCATCGATCGCCACCCCCTTATCCCTGACGGGACCCACCCCTGATGGCCGGGGTCGGGGTCGTGGGGGCGACTGGTGGGTGGCCGGCGCCGGCGAAACTCAATCTGACGCTGCGCATTCTCGGGCGGCGCGCCGATGGCTACCACCTCCTGCAGACGCTGTTTCAGTTTCTCGACCGGGGCGACGAGCTGCATCCGACCATTCGCGAGGATGGCCAGGTCCACCTCCTGACCCCCGTCCCCGGGGTCGCGGAGGAGGCGAATCTGGTGGTGCGCGCCGCCCGTCGTCTCCAGGCCGCGACCGGCTGTCGGCTGGGGGTGGACCTGCGTCTGGATAAGCGCCTGCCCCAGGGGGGCGGGCTGGGTGGTGGCAGCTCGGATGCCGCCACCACCCTGGTGGCCCTCAACCGGCTCTGGGGCACCGGGCTGGGGGAGGATGAGCTGGCGGCTCTGGGCCTCGCCCTGGGGGCGGACGTGCCGGTGTTTGTCCGTGGCCGGGCGGCCTGGGGGGAGGGCGTCGGGGAGCGGTTGACGCCGGTCACGGTCCCGGAGACTTGGTTCCTGGTGTTGACGCCACCCTGCGTGGTAACCACGGCCGATGTATTCCGCCATCCTAAATTGACAAGAAATTCGCCCTCAATCACAATTGCCGACTTCATTTCGGGGGATGACCGTAACGATTGCCTGGATGTCGTGCGCGAGGTCTATCCGCCCGTGGCGCGGGCCCTCGCCTGGCTCGATGGTTTCGCCAAGGCGCGGCTGACCGGGACCGGGGCCTGCGTCTTCGCCAGTTTCAGCTCCCAAGCCGAGGCTGAGGCCGTGCTGCTCCAGGCGCCGCCGGACCTCACCGGTTTCGTGGCCCGGGGGCTGAATCGCTCGCCGCTCCTTGACCGGCTGACGAACGATTGATTTTGGGGTGTCGCCAAGTGGTAAGGCACTGGGTTTTGATCCCAGCATTCCCAGGTTCGAATCCTGGCACCCCAGCCATATTCCGCATCCATTGAGACGACGGTCCGACGGCTGGAGCACTCCGGCGCGCCGTCACCGACCCTGTGCCGTGGCGTTGGGGGATTCCAGCCGTGCCCACCAGTCAAATGATGGTCTTTACCGGTAACGCCAACCCGGCGCTCGCTGGTGAGATCGCCACTTATCTGAATCTCCCCCTCGGCAAGGCCGTCCTGGGCCAGTTCAGTGACGGGGAGGTGATGGCGGAGATTCAGGAAAACGTTCGCGGCCGGGATGTCTTCGTCGTCCAGCCGACCTCGGCCCCCACCAACGATCATCTCATGGAACTCCTGGTGATGATCGACGCCCTGCGCTGGGCCTCCGCCAAACGCATCACCGCGGTCATCCCCTACTTCGGCTATGCCCGACAGGACCGGCGGCCGCGTTCGGCGCGCGTCCCCATCACGGCGCGCCTGGTGGCCAAGATGCTGGGCCAGGCGGGCGCCGACCGGGTGCTGACCGTCGATCTCCACGCCGACCAGATCCAGGGCTTTTTCGACATCCCCGTCGACAACGTCTATGCCTCCCCGATCCTCCTGGGTGATGTCTGGCGACAGAAGTACCCCAACCTGCTGGTAGTCTCGCCGGACGTGGGCGGGGTGGTGCGCGCCCGCGCCCTGGCCAAGCGCCTGGATGACGCGGAACTGGCCATCATCGACAAGCGCCGGCCTCGGCCCAACGAGGCCAAGATCATGAACATCATCGGTGACGTGGAGGGGCATTCCTGCGTCATCATCGATGACCTGGTCGATACCGCCGGGACCCTCTGCCAGGCCGCCGGGGCCCTCAAGGACCATGGCGCGGCGCGGGTGGTGGCCTATTGCACCCATCCGGTCCTGTCTGGCAAGGCGGTGGAAAACATCAGCAACTCCCGTCTGGATGAACTGGTGGTGACCAATACCATCCCCCTCCGCCCCGAGGCCCAGGCCTGTGAGCGTATCCGGCAGCTCAGCATCGGGGAATTGCTCGCCGAGACGATGCGCCGGATCGCCACCGCGGAATCCGTCAGTTCGCTCTTCGTCGATTGAACGCGCGCTGATGATCATCGAGCGACTTTTTCGCCGCGTCGCGGGATTATCACTGCCGAGGCCAGCGCCGAGCATGGCGGCCGGTGGGGCCCATGGTCCTTTTTTTCCTTCCCACGGGAAGACGCTGTCCGTTACCTGGTCGCGGGTTGACGGACGCCTTTCACCTTAAACAATCAGTGGAGCACTCCCAACATGAAAGAGACTTTTGAAGTCCTGGCCGAACCCCGGGGCGATGCAGGGAAAGGTGCGAGCCGCCGCCTGCGCCGTACCGGCCGGGTCCCGGCCATCGTCTACGGCGCGCACCAGGAACCGGAGATGGTCAGCCTGGCCCACAATGAGCTGATCCAGCACCTGGAGCATGAGGCCTTCTACTCCCACATCCTCACCCTCCAGATTCACGGCAAGTCCCAGGCGGTGGTCCTCAAGGATCTGCAGCGCCATCCGGCCAAGCCATTCATCCTGCACGCCGATTTCCAGCGCGTCCAGGCCGATGAAAAGCTGCGCATGACCGTGCCGATCCACTTCCTCAATGAGGCGACCTGCAAGGGCGTCAAACTGGGCGGCGGCGTGGTGTCCCACAATCTCACCGAAATCGAGATCAGTTGCCTGCCCAAGGACCTGCCGGAATTCATCCCCCTGGATCTGACGGACCTGGAACTGGGCGGTATCATCCACCTGTCCGAGGTGCCCCTGCCGGAGGGCGTCGAGCTGGCCCAGGCCCCGGACCCGGACGAGCCGGTGGTGGTGATTCACAGCGGCCATGGTGGCGCGGCGGAGGAGGGCGGAGAGTAGAAGCCCGCGTTCGCGCCTCTCCCCGCCATCTGGGTGTCCTCCCGGGCACCCGGCGGCCCGCCGCTGGCGGGCCGCGCCACATTCCCCGCAAGACCTTGCGCTGTTCTTACCCGCCGGCCTGACACGGCCCTTTTTATCCCCCGTCCTTGGCCTGGCGCCCCCTTCGCGGAGAGACATCCATGCCGGAGCAAGGCATCCGCCTCATCGTTGGCCTGGGTAACCCGGGTCCCCAGTACGAGGCTACCCGCCACAACGTTGGCTTCTGGTTCCTCGATGCCCTGGCGGCGCACCATCAGGGCCAGTTCCGGGCGGAAACCAAGTTCCATGGCGCTTTGTGCCGGCTGCTGGTGGCGGGCGTCGACCTGCGCTTGCTCAAGCCCGCCACCTTCATGAATCGCAGCGGCCAGTCCCTGGGGGCGCTGGCGCGTTATCACGCCATCCCCGTGGAGGCCATTCTGGTGGCCCATGACGATCTCGATCTCCCCGTTGGCGCCGCGCGTTTGAAGCAGGGGGGTGGCCACGCCGGGCACAACGGTCTGCGCGATATCATCAACGTCCTGGGCAGCCGCGATTTTTGGCGGCTGCGCATTGGCATCGACCATCCCGGCGACCGGGAGCAGGTCGTCAACTATGTCCTGGGACGGCCCTCCCGGGATGAAGAGGGTCGGATCCTCACCGCCCTGGATGACGCCGAATCCTGTCTCCCCGATATCCTGGCCGGTGAGTTTCAGCGGGTCATGAACCGCCTGCACGGCGGGCGCTAACTCCCCCCAAACCCCCCTTACAAGGTGTGACCGAATGTTGCAATTATTGCGACATTGCGGTAGCTTTTGGCCAAATAACAACAAGCCCCGGCCCCGTCCCCTCTCCATGCCGGAATCAACGACCTATCCTCTTTTTTTGATGTCCGCGCGAGTCCCGCGCTTCCCGCCACCCGCGGGGGAATGCTGGCCCAGGTTTGCGGAAATAAATAACCATTTTGTTACAAACACAATCGAGGAGTTGCGCGACCATGAACCAGCACTTGCAGCGGGCCATTGCCCTCGGCCTGATCAGTGGCCTGACGATCCCTACCGCGGTCCTGGCCTCCAACGGCTATTTTGCCTTTGGCTGGGGAACCCCGTCCAAGGCCATGGGTGGCGTCGCCACCGCCTTGCCCCAGGACACCCTGGTCACCGCCACCAATCCGGCGGGCATGGGTTTCATCGACACCAGTCTGGACATCGGCGTGTCCTTCTTCAGTCCCTCACCCCGGGGTTACGAGGCCAACGACGATTACGCCCGCAACGCCCAGGGTTTTCCGACCAGCGGTTTTGTCACCCCGGGTCGCTATGACAGCGATAGCGACTGGTTCCTGGTCCCCAGCATGGGCTACAACCATGTCCTCAATGATCAGATGACCCTTGGCATCTCCATCTTCGGCAACGGGGGCATGAATACCAATTACAAGGAGCGCCCGGTCTGGGAGAATTTCGCCGGCGCGCCCAATCAACTCGCCATTGGACCCGGCATGACGCCACCCCCGGGTACCTTCGCCGCCCCCAATGGTTTCCTCTTCACCATGGGTCCAGACGGTCGTCCGGTGCCGGTCACCGACCCTAATGCCACGCCCCAGCAGGGCAACGTCAATCCCGGCGGCATCTTCACCGCCACTACCCCGACGGGCGTCAATCTCGAACAACTGTTCGTCGAGATCCCCTTTACTTATAAAATCAACAAGCAGCATTCCTTGGGCATTGCCCCCGTCTTCGCCGCCCAGAGCTTCGAGGCCAAGGGCCTGGAGCCCTTCCGGCAGATGTCCCTCTACCCGGACGCGGTTTCCAACAACGGCAAGGACTGGTCTTATGGCTATGGTCTCCATCTGGGCTGGGTGGGCGAAATCAACGACCAACTGACCCTGGGCGCCTCCTACCGCACCAAGCTGTGGATGTCCGATTTCGATGATTACAAGGGCCTCTTCGCCGACGAGGGCAATTTCGACATCCCGGCGATGCTGAATCTGGGCCTGGCCTTCAAGGTCCAGCCCAACATCACCCTGGCCTTTGACTGGCAGCGCATCTTCTACAACGAGATCAACTCTGTCGGTAACTCCAACAACGTCAACGTCATGCCCTGCATGATGGGCATCAAGTCCGATAGCTGCCTGGGCGGCAAGAATGGCCTGGGCTTCGGCTGGGACGACATGGATATCTTCAAGCTGGGCGCCCGGTGGGATTACGACGAGAGGTTTAGCTTTATGGCCGGCGCCAGCTATGCCAGCGATTTCGCCCCGGACACCGAGGGCCTGTTCAACGTCATGGCCCCTGCCACCATCCAGTGGACCTTCACCCTGGGCGCCACCTATCGCCACAGCAAGAGCGACAGCTTCAATTTCTCCTTTGCCTGGATGCCCGAGGCCACCCTGGATGAGGGCTCTAACGCCAACATCACGGGTAGCCAGACCGGCAGTCTCTACATGGAGCAGAAGGACATCGAGATCAGTTGGAACCACAGGTTCTAATTGTCATGCGGTCAACCCCATCCCGGACGATGGAAGCGCCCCCCTCTGGTGTCTTCCATGCTAAATCTGGAGTGAGGGATCGCTAGACTCCCCTAGGGCAGCCCCTAACCAGGCTGCCCTATATTTTTGCGGTGAGCCAAGAATTGCTGGGCGCACCATCTCTTCAGCCCCCCACCTTTCACTGCCTGCCCCGGGCCCGGTTCTCTTTTTGGGGATGCAATACTTGTCAGCAGGTGGAAAAAATCAGGGGGGCCCAGGGGTGACTCATGTCACCAGACACGACCAGGCAAGGGCCTCTGGTTTTTCTTCCCGTGGGCCGTTCAAACTCCGGACCGGTTAACTCCGGACGGTTGGGGCCTGGACGTCCGTCCGGGTCCTGCCAATGGAGTGGTAGGTCAGGCCGCTGGCGGCGACCAGGCGGGGGTTGAAGAGGTTGCGGCCGTCGAAGACGACGGGGGTCTTGAGCCGGTCCTTGAGGGTGGCGAAGTCGACGCCCCGGAATTGGTTCCACTCAGTGACGATGGCCAGGCCATCGGCCCCGTCGAGGGCCGTGAGGGGATCATCGACCAGCTCCAGATCGGGACGCTCGCCGTAGATACGGCGGGCCTCCGTCATGGCGACGGGATCATAGGCGCGAACCCGGGCGCCCGCGGCCCAGAGGGCTTCCATCAGGCGGCGACTGGAGGCCTCGCGCATGTCATCGGTGTTTGGCTTGAAGGCCAGGCCCCACAGGGCGAGGGTACGCCCCTGGAGATCCCCCTGGAAATGGTCGCGGATCTTGGTGAACAGGACCTCCTTCTGCCGGTCGTTGACCGCCTCGATGGCGGCGAGGAGCTCGGCCCGGTAGCCGATGCCGCTGGCGGTCCGTTCCAGGGCGCGCACGTCCTTGGGAAAACAGGAGCCGCCATAGCCGCAGCCGGGATAGATGAACTGGTAGCCGATGCGGGGGTCGGACCCGATCCCGACCCGGACCTGCTCGATATCCGCGCCGACGGCCTCGGCGATGTTGGAGAGCTCGTTCATGAAGCTGATCTTGGCGGCCAGCAGGGCATTGGCGGCGTATTTGGTCAGCTCCGCGGAGCGGACGTCCATGACCAGGACGCGGTCGTGATTGCGGTTGAAGGGGGCGTAGAGGGCGCGCAGCAGTTCCCCGGTCCGGGGATTGTCGGTACCGACCACGATGCGGTCGGGACGCATGAAGTCATCGATGGCGGCCCCTTCCTTGAGGAATTCCGGGTTGGAGACCACGTCGAACTCGTGACTGACGCCGCGCTGGTCGAGGGCCTGGCGGATGGTGGCGGCAACCCGATCCGCGGTGCCGACGGGGACCGTCGACTTGTCGACGACGATGCGGTAACCCTCCAAGTGTTCGCCAATGGCTCGGGCCACGGCCAGGACGTGGGAGAGATCGGCGGAGCCGTCCTCATCGGGCGGCGTGCCGACGGCGATGAATTGAAACAGGCCATGCGCGACGCCGGCCGCCGGGTCGGTGGAGAAATTGAGCCGGCCGGCCGCCCGATTGCGCTGAACCACAGCCTCCAGCCCGGGCTCGAAGATGGGCACGCCTCCAGCGTTGAGTAAGGCGACCTTCTCGGGGTCGATGTCGATGCACAGGACCCGGTTACCCACCTCGGCGAGGCAGGCCCCGGTCACCAAACCCACGTAACCACTACCAAAGATGGTGATATCCATCAGGATTCTCCTGGTTGTGCCCGGTCGGGCCTTGAAAAAGGCCACATCTTAATTCATCGCTGGCCAAAGGGCGCGACGGACCCGAGATCCCTCAGGCCGGAGCGACCTGGACGCGAGGCGGGAGCCGAGGTTGACAGCGGGGATTCATGGGCCTACCATACGCCGCTCGATTCGGAGGGGTTCCCGAGCGGTCAAAGGGATCAGACTGTAAATCTGACGGCTCAGCCTTCGGAGGTTCGAATCCTCCCCCCTCCACCAAATTGTAGTCATGAGATGCAGGCTCGCCGGGTTCGTTACCGTTCCCGCTCACCATCGGCGCCTGAAAATACCTCGCGCGGGTGTAGTTCAACGGTAGAACTTCAGCCTTCCAAGCTGATAGCGTGGGTTCGACTCCCATCACCCGCTCCATGCCAGTCACAAGCGAACTTGCCCATGTAGCTCAGATGGTAGAGCACACCCTTGGTAAGGGTGAGGTCATCGGTTCGATTCCGATCATGGGCTCCAACCCGCCGGCAACCGGAACATCCTCGCGGAACGCCGGTTGTGGGCTCACACTCCTAACCTGAATACCTGACCGAATTTCGACATCTTCCGGGGGATAGCCTCATGTCCAAAGCCAAATTCGAACGCAAGAAGCCGCACGTCAACGTCGGTACGATCGGCCACGTCGACCATGGCAAGACCACCTTAACGGCGGCCATCACCATGCACCAGGCGAAGAAGTTCGGTGGCGAGGCCAAGGCCTACGACCAGATTGACAATGCCCCGGAAGAGCGCGCACGCGGCATCACCATCGCCACCGCCCACGTCGAATACGAGAGCCCCAAGCGCCACTACGCCCACGTTGACTGCCCGGGCCACGCCGACTACATCAAGAACATGATCACTGGTGCCGCCCAGATGGACGGCGCCATCCTGGTCGTAGCCGCCTCCGACGGCCCCATGCCCCAGACCCGCGAGCACATCCTCCTTGCCCGCCAGGTCGGCGTCCCGCGCATCCTCGTCTACCTCAACAAATGCGACCTGGTCGACGACGAGGAACTCCTCGAACTGGTCGAGATGGAAGTGCGCGAGCTCCTCTCCAACTACGAATTCCCCGGTGACGACACCCCCATCATCCGCGGCTCCGCGCGCATGGCGATGGAAGGTGACAGCGGCCCCATGGGCACCCAATCCATCGACCAGTTGATCGACGCCCTCGACGACTTCATCCCCGAACCCGAGCGCCCGATCGACCAACCCTTCCTCATGCCCATTGAGGACGTCTTCTCCATCTCCGGCCGCGGCACCGTCGTCACCGGCCGCGTCGAGCGCGGCGTCATCAAAGTCGGCGAAGAAGTCGAGATCGTCGGCATCCGCCCCACCGCCAAGACCACCTGCACCGGCGTCGAGATGTTCCGCAAACTCCTCGACCAAGGCCAGGCCGGCGACAATGTCGGCGTCCTGCTGCGCGGCACCAAGCGCGAGGATGTCGAGCGTGGTCAGGTCCTCGCCAAGCCCAAGACCATCACCCCCCACACCCACTTCGAAGCCGAAGTCTATGTGCTGGGCAAGGATGAAGGCGGCCGCCACACCCCCTTCTTCAACGGCTACCGGCCCCAGTTCTACTTCCGCACCACCGACGTCACCGGCGCCTGCGAACTGCCCGAAGGCGTCGAGATGGTCATGCCTGGCGACAACGTCAAGATGACCATCAAACTCATCGCCCCCATCGCCATGACTGAAGGCCTGCGCTTCGCGGTGCGCGAAGGTGGACGGACCGTGGGCGCGGGCGTGGTCTCCAAGGTTATCGAGTAAGCGTCAGGCCTCAGCCCAGCGCGCTGACCTTGCCCTAGTTCCGCGCGCTGAGCCTGAGGCCAGATTTTTTAGGCCAGTAGCTCAATTGGCAGAGCAGCGGTCTCCAAAACCGCAGGTTGGGGGTTCGATTCCCTCCTGGCCTGCCACTTTCCTCCCGCGCTGATCAGGGCGGTACCTGAATGAATGCAAAAGTCGAGGCTGGCGCCACCAGTTTGGATACCGCCAAACTGGCGGCGGCGGCCCTTTTGTTAATTGCCGGCATTTTCGCCTTCTACTTCTTCGCGGATTATTCGACCCTACTCCGGGTTCTTGGTCTGCTGATCATCGGTGGCGCGGCGGCGGCGATTGCCTTGCAGACCCAAGTCGGGCGGCAACTCTGGCAGTTCGTCGGTGATGCCCGCACCGAAGTGCGCAAGGTGGTCTGGCCGACCCGACAGGAAACGCTGCAAACGACCCTGATCGTCGTCGTCATGGTCCTGATCCTGGGCATCGTCCTCTGGCTGTTCGACATGATGCTCATGGCCATTCTGCGTCATCTCACGGGCCAGGGAGGCTGATCATGGCCATGCGCTGGTTTGTCATCCACGCCTTTTCCGGCATGGAAAATCAGGTGAAGCGGTCGCTGGAGGATCGCATCAAGCGCGCGGGCATGGAGGACCAGTTCGGCGAGATCCTGGTGCCCACCGAGACGGTCGTGGAGATGCGCAACGGCCAGCAGCACAAGGTGGAACGTAAGTTCTTCCCCGGCTATGTCCTGGTCCACATGGAAATGTCGGATGAGACCTGGCACCTGGTGCGGGATGTGCCGAAGGTGATGGGGTTCATCGGCGGGCATGGCGACCGACCCGCTCCCATCCCCGACATGCAGGCCAATGCGATCCTGCAGCGGATGCAGGATGGCGCCGCCAAACCCAGGCCCAAGGTGCTCTACGAACCGGGGGAAATGGTCCGGGTCATCGATGGACCCTTCACGGATTTCACGGGCGTGGTCGAAGAGGTCGATTACGACAAGAATCGCCTCAAGGTCTCCGTGCTGGTCTTTGGCCGCGCGACCCCGGTAGATCTTGAGTTTTCCAAGGTGGAAAAGGGCTGAAGCCCTGGCCTAGGGTCATCACCCCAGCCGCCCGGTCACTTGTCCTTCGCGGATTTTCCCGAGCAAACCTTACACGCTCGGTCATTTAACGATACCGCCCATCCTATTGGAATTGGGCGGTGAGGGGAGCCGGTCTCCTTCCACCGGCGTCAGTACCCAGCTAATGAGGAAAAAATGGCAAAGAAGATAACAGCTTATATTAAGCTGCAAGTCAAGGCGGGCGAGGCCAATCCCAGTCCGCCCGTGGGCCCGGCCCTTGGTCAAAAGGGCGTGAACATCATGGAATTCTGCAAGGCGTTCAACGCCAAGACGCAGAATCTGGAAAAGGGTATGCCGATTCCAGTAGTGATCACCGTCTACGCTGATCGCAGCTTCACCTTCATCACCAAGACCCCCCCCGCCACCGTCCTGCTCAAAAAGGCGGCCGGCGTGACCCGGGGCAGCAAGACGCCGCACACGACCAAGATTGGTACCGTCACCCGCGCCCAGCTCGAGGAGATCGCCGCGGTCAAGATGCCGGACCTGACGGCGGCGGACATGGATGCCGCGGTGCGCACCATCGCGGGCAGTGCCCGTGCCATGGGTCTGAACGTGGAGGGCGTCTGAGATGGCCAAATTATCCAAGCGCATGCAGGCGCTCCGCGCCGGTTTCGATAAGAAGAAGGTCTACCCGGCCGAGGAAGCCTTCAACCTGCTCAAGGACCTGTCAAAGGTCAAGTTCCTGGAAAACGTCGATGTCGCGGTCAACCTGGGCGTCGATCCGCGCAAGTCGGACCAGGTGGTGCGTGGTGCCACTGTCCTGCCCAATGGTATCGGCAAGCAGGTCCGCGTGGCCGTCTTCTGCCAGGGTGGCGCGGCCGAGGCCGCGACCGCGGCCGGCGCCGACCGCGTGGGCATGGAAGACCTGGCCGAGGAGATGAAGGCCGGTAATCTCAACTATGACGTGGTCATCGCCTCTCCGGATGCCATGCGGGTGGTCGGGCAGTTGGGTCGACTCCTGGGCCCCCGTGGTCTCATGCCCAACCCCAAGGTGGGAACCGTGACCGCGGACGTCGCCGAGGCGGTGCGTAACGCCAAGGCGGGCCAGGTGCGCTATCGCACCGACAAGTCCGGCATCATCCATTGCCCCTTGGGCAAGATCACCTTCGAACCCGTCGCCTTGCGGGAAAACCTCGAGGCCCTGCTGCGGAATCTGATGAAGGTCAAGCCCAGCACCTCCAAGGGCGTTTACATGCGCAAGGTGACCGTGTCAACCACCATGGGGCCGGGTCTGACCATCGACCATCAGGCACTCATCTGAGGCCAGCCCCTGGCCCGGGCCCGAGGAGGGCCTGGCCGCGCCCCCAAAGACGGAGGCGCGTTCTTTCTGGGGGCTGGCCGAAGGGTCCGGCCCCATCCGTTCTTTGGGGCCCCGGCTGTAGCCGGGGACCGTCAAAGACCGCGGGCGTCCGGGTGGCATGAGGGACAGGTTGCCACGCCGGGCTTAATCACTGCGTGCCCGCGCAGACGGTGCTCCCGAATCGGTTCAGCCGTTGCGCGAGTGGCGGCGCAGGCCTGAAGACGGCGCACTTCACCGTCGCCCTGCTTGGTTGTGGATGACCGGGGCGGCAATCGGCGGGGGTCTTGGCCCCCGGCAACTATCGACAGCAGGAGGTGACGAACTGTGGCGCTGAATTATGCCCAGAAAGAAACCATCGTCGCCGAGGTCGCGGAAGTCGCGAAGAAAGCCTATTCGGCCGTTGGCGCCGAGTACCGGGGTTTGACCGTCGCGCAGATGACCCAGCTTCGCGTGGAGGCACGCAAGGCCGGAGTCTATGTGCGGGTGGTCAAAAACACCCTGGCCAGGCGCGCTGTGGAAGGTACGGACTTCGCCTGTATCCAGGAGGCGCTCAAGGGACCCATGGTCCTGGCCTTCTCCCAGACGGATCCGGGTTCCGCGGCGCGGGTCATCGAGGCCTTCGCCAAGGGCAACAATGCCCTCAAGGTCAGCCTCGTGTCCATTGGCGGTAAATTGCTCGCCCCCTCGGAGCTTGGCACCCTGGCCAAGATGCCGACCTACGAGCAGGCCATTTCCCAACTCATGTCCGTCATGAAGGCCCCGGTGCAGAAACTCGCGGCGACCATCAACGAGGTCCCGGGCAAGCTTGTCCGCACCCTCGCGGCGGTCCGCGATGCCAAAGAGGCGGCCTGACCCCTGGGGTCCGGTCCTCGTCACGGCATCTAACAGCTATTCGAATTAGGAGAAATCCATGTCCGTTTCCAAAGAAGACATCCTGGAAGCCATCGCCAACATGACCGTCATGGATGTTGTCGAACTGATCAGCGCGATGGAAGAGAAGTTCGGCGTCACCGCCGCCGCGGCCGTCGCCGTGGCGGCTGGCCCCGCCGCCGCCGCCGCGGAGCCCGTCGAGGAGCAGACCGAGTTCAACGTGGTCCTCACGGGCTTCGGGGAAAACAAGGTCGGCGTCATCAAGGTCGTGCGCGCCCTGACGGGCCTGGGCCTCAAGGAGGCCAAGGATGCCGTCGAAGGCGTGCCCACGGTCCTCAAGGAAGGCATCTCCAAGGACGAGGCGGCCGCCGCCAAGAAGCAGCTCGAAGAGGCGGGCGCCACTGTCGAGGTCAAGTAGTCCCGCTCTTGCGGCGTCGCGCGTCACGCGCGACAGGAAGGCTGGCGATCCGTGGATCGCCGGCCTTTCTCCGTTTGCGTTGCGTTACCACTGAACACGCAACCATCGGGCGGGACCGCTGTCCATAGGCGGTCGGCATCCGACCCGATCCGTCACCCCTACCGGGTGACCCAGATTTCCAGCAGCACGTCGAGGGTAAGGCAGCATGGCCTATTCGTTCACCGAGAAAAAGCGTATCCGCAAGGACTTCGGCAAGCGCACCAGCATACTGGATGTTCCCTTCTTGCTCGCGACCCAGATCGACTCTTACCGGGCCTTTCTGCAGGAGGGTCTGAAACCCGCCGAGCGCCAGGACATGGGGTTGCATGCCGCCTTCAAATCCGTTTTCCCGATCGAGAGCTACTCCGGGAACGCGGTGCTGGAGTACGTCAGTTACCGTCTCGGCGAGCCGCCCTTCGACGTGCGCGAGTGCCATCTGCGCGGCGCCACCTACGCCGCCCCCCTGCGCGTCCTGCTGCGCCTGGTCATCTACGATCGCGATGCCCCGGCCGGTTCCAAGGTCATCAAGGATATCAAGGAACAGGAAGTCTACATGGGCGAAATGCCGCTCATGACCGAGACCGGGACCTTCATCATCAACGGCACCGAGCGGGTCATCGTCTCCCAGCTTCACCGTTCCCCCGGCGTCTTCTTCGACCACGACAAGGGCAAGACCCATTCCTCCGGCAAGCTGCTCTTCTCCGCCCGGGTCATTCCCTATCGTGGTTCCTGGCTGGACTTCGAGTTCGACCCCAAGGACAACGTCTTCGTCCGTATCGACCGGCGCCGCAAGTTGCCCGCGACCATCCTGTTGCGGGCTCTGGGCTATGACACCCAGCGCATTCTGGATTGCTTCTTCCAGACGGATCGTTTCCATCTCGCCGCCGACAAGATCGAACTGGACCTGGTCCCCGAGCGGCTGCGCGGCGAGACCCTGGGCTTCGACATCAGCGTGAGCGACCAGATCGTGGTGGAGGCCGGCCGGCGCGTCACCGCCCGTCACACCCGTGAGTTGCAGAAGTTGGGGGTGGAGCGCCTGAGCGTGCCTGCCGACTTCCTGCATGGCCGCATCCTGGCCCATAACCTGATCGATACGGAAACCGGCGAATTGCTGGCCAACGCCAATGATCTCGTCACCCCCGAACTGCTGGAACAGGCCCGCCAGCAGGGTGTTCGCGAACTGCGGACCCTGTTCGTGAACGACCTGGATCAGGGGCCTTACCTGTCCGAGACCCTGCGCATCGACCCCACCACCAACGAGCTGGAGGCCCAGGTCGAGATCTACCGCATGATGCGCCCGGGTGAGCCCCCGACCAAGGAGGCGGCCCAGAACCTTTTCCACAACCTGTTCTTCACCCTCGACCGGTACGACCTCTCGGCGGTCGGGCGCATGAAGTTCAATCGCCGCCTGGCGCGGGAGGGCGAGGAGGGTCCGGGCATCCTCTACGATCACGTCTACTTCAGTGCCCGCAGCGACGATACCTCGCACAAGCTCGTGGCCCAGAACGGGGAAGGTTCCGATATCATCGATGCCCTCAAGATCCTGGTGGAATTGCGCAATGGGCGGGGGACGGTCGATGACATCGACCACCTCGGCAACCGGCGCATCCGCTGCGTCGGGGAGATGGCGGAGAATCAGTTCCGCATCGGCTTGGTGCGCGTCGAACGGGCGGTCAAGGAGCGCCTGTCTCTGGCCGAGTCCGAGGGCCTGATGCCCCAGGAACTGATCAATGCCAAGCCGGTCTCGGCGGCGATCAAGGAGTTCTTTGGCTCCAGCCAGTTGTCCCAGTTCATGGACCAGAACAATCCCCTGTCCGAGGTCACCCACAAGCGGCGCGTCTCCGCCCTGGGTCCCGGCGGTCTGGCGCGGGAGCGGGCCGGCTTCGAGGTGCGCGACGTGCATCCGACCCACTATGGCCGCGTCTGCCCCATCGAGACCCCGGAAGGGCCAAACATCGGTCTCATCAACTCCCTGGCGGTCTTTGCCCGGACCAACCGCTACGGCTTCCTGGAGACCCCTTATCGCCAGGTGGAAAATGGGCAGGTCACCGACCAGATCCACTACCTGTCCGCCATTGACGAGGGCCATTTCGTCATCGCCCAGGCCAACGCCACCCTGGACGCTGAGGGCCGGCTGACGGACGCCCTGGTCTCCTGCCGGCACCAGAACGAGTTCACGATGAAGGCCCCGGCCGAGGTCCAGTACATGGACGTGTCGCCGCGCCAGATCGTCTCCGTCGCCGCCTCCCTCATCCCTTTCCTGGAGCACGACGACGCCAACCGCGCCCTGATGGGCTCCAACATGCAACGCCAGGCGGTGCCGACCCTGCGGGCGGAGAAGCCCCTGGTGGGCACGGGCATGGAGCGGGTGGTGGCCATCGACTCCGGCGTCACCGTCGTCGCCCGCCGGGGCGGCGTGGTCGAGGCGGTGGACGCGGCGCGCATCGTCGTGCGGGTCAACGATGACGAGGCCGAGCCAGGGGTGCCGGGCGTCGACATCTACACCCTCACCAAGTACACCCGGTCCAATCAGAACACCTGCATCAACCAGCGCCCCCTGGTGGCGGTGGGTGATCTGATCAGTCGCGGTGATGTCCTGGCCGATGGGCCCTCCACCGACATGGGTGAGCTGGCCCTGGGACAAAACCTGCGCGTTGCCTTCATGCCCTGGAACGGCTACAACTTCGAGGACTCCATCCTCATCTCCGAGCGGGTGGTGCAGGAGGATCGCTTTACCTCCATCCACATCGAGGAACTGACCTGCCTGGCCCGCGACACCAAGCTGGGGCCGGAGGAGATCTCCGCCGACATCCCCAACGTTGGCGAGGCGGCCCTGGCCAAGCTCGACGAGTCCGGCATCATCTACGTCGGCGCCGAGGTCCGCGATGGCGATATCCTGGTGGGCAAGGTCACCCCCAAGGGCGAGACCCAGCTCACCCCGGAGGAGAAGCTGCTGCGGGCCATCTTTGGCGAGAAGGCCTCGGATGTGAAGGACACCTCCCTGCGCCTGCCCTCCGGCATGGCGGGTACCGTCGTCGATGTGCAGGTCTTCACCCGGGATGGCGTCGAGAAAGACAAGCGCGCCCATCAGATCGAGGAAATGGAACTGGAACGGGTCAGCAAGGACCTGGAAGACCAGCGGCGCATCATGGAGAACGATACCTTCCAGCGCGTTGAGCGGATGCTGGTGGGCAAGATTGCCGATGGCGGGCCCCGGGGACTCAAGGCCGGCGCCAAGATCACCAAGACCTATCTCCACGAACTGGCCCAGCAGGATTCCCGCGATAAGTGGCTGGAGATCCGGCTGCGCGCCGAGGATGCCGCGGCCCAACTGGAGACGATCGCCAACCATATCGCCGAGCAACGCAAGGAGTTCCGTGACCGCTTCGAGGCCAAAAAGCGCAAGATCATCCAGGGTGATGACCTGGCCCCGGGCGTGCTGAAGATGGTCAAGGTCTACGTGGCGGTCAAGCGCCGCATCCAGCCCGGTGACAAGATGGCCGGGCGCCATGGCAACAAGGGCGTCATTTCCATGATCGTGCCGGTGGAGGACATGCCCTTCTCCGCCGATGGCGAGCCGGTGGACATCGTCCTCAACCCCCTTGGCGTGCCCTCGCGCATGAATGTCGGCCAGGTGCTGGAGACCCACCTGGGCTGGGCGGCCAATGGCCTGGGCAAACGCATCGAGGAGATGCTGCGCGCCCAGCGCGCCGTGGCAGAGCTGCGCGACTTCCTCGATCGGATCTACAACGGCAGCGGTAAGCGCGAGGACCTGGACAGCCTGACGGACGGGGAGATCCTGGAACTGGCGCGCAACCTGATCCGGGGCGTGCCCCTGGCGACGCCGGTCTTCGATGGCTGTTCCGAGGCGGAGATTCGCGAGATGTTGCGCCTGGCGGGTCGGGACAATGCCGGCACCGGTATCCCCATGGCCCAGACCCAGCTCTACGACGGCCGCACCGGCGATGCCTTCGAGCGGCCGGTCACCGTGGGTTACATGTACATGCTCAAGCTCAACCACCTGGTGGATGACAAGATGCATGCCCGTTCCACTGGCCCCTATAGCCTGGTCACCCAGCAGCCCCTGGGCGGTAAGGCCCAGTTTGGTGGCCAGCGTTTCGGCGAGATGGAGGTCTGGGCCCTGGAGGCCTACGGCGCCGCCTATACCCTCCAGGAGATGCTCACGGTGAAGTCTGACGATGTCAACGGGCGCACCAAGATGTACAAGAATATCGTCGATGGTGATCATCGCATGGAGGCGGGCATGCCCGAGTCCTTCAATGTGCTGGTCAAGGAGATCCGCTCCCTCGGCATCAATGTCGAACTGGAACAGGACTAAGGCCCCCGGGGGATCGCGGCGGGCCCACCGGGCTCCGCCGCGATCCAGGGCGCACCGTTCAAATCGCCTTCTCAGCTCGCGGGGCCAGTCCCCCGAGTCCTCCTTCACGGAGACATTGCATTGAAAGACCTGCTCAAGATTCTCAAGGCCCAGGGCCAGGCCCTGGAGTTCGACGCCATCAAGATCGGACTCGCCTCCCCGGACACCATCCGCTCCTGGTCCTACGGCGAGGTCAAGAAGCCGGAGACCATCAACTACCGCACCTTCAAGCCCGAGCGCGACGGCCTGTTCTGCGCCAAGATCTTCGGCCCGGTGAGCGATTACGAGTGCCTGTGCGGCAAGTACAAGCGCCTCAAGCACCGCGGCGTGGTGTGCGAGAAGTGCGGGGTCGAGGTCACCCTGGCCAAGGTGCGGCGCGAGCGCATGGGCCACATCGACCTGGCTAGCCCGGTGGCCCATATCTGGTTTCTCAAGTCCCTGCCCTCGCGCATCGGCTTGCTGCTGGATATGACCCTGCGCGACATCGAGCGCATCCTCTACTTCGAGTCCTTCGTCGTCATCGACCCGGGCATGACCCAGCTCGAGCGCGGCCAGCTGCTCACCGATGAGCAGTACCTGGAGGCCCTGGAGGAGAACGGCGACGAGTTCGATGCCCGCATGGGCGCCGAGGCGGTCTACGAACTGCTGCGCACCCTCGACCTCAACGCCGAGATGCGCCAGATGCGCGAGGAGATCGAGGGCACCAACTCCGAGACCAAGATCAAGAAGCTCTCCAAGCGCCTCAAGCTCATGGAGTCCCTCCAGGAGTCTGGCAACCGGCCGGAGTGGATGATCCTCACCGTCCTGCCGGTGCTGCCGCCGGAGCTGCGGCCCCTGGTGCCCCTGGACGGCGGCCGCTTCGCCACCTCGGACCTCAACGACCTTTATCGCCGGGTCATCAACCGTAACAACCGCCTCAAGCGGCTGCTGGATCTCATCGCCCCCGACATCATCGTGCGCAACGAGAAGCGCATGCTTCAGGAGGCGGTGGACGCCCTGCTCGACAATGGCCGCCGCGGGCGGGCCATCACCGGCACCAACAAGCGCCCCCTCAAGTCCCTGGCGGACATGATCAAGGGCAAGCAGGGGCGCTTCCGCCAGAACCTGCTCGGCAAGCGCGTCGACTACTCCGGGCGCTCGGTCATCGTGGTGGGCCCCAAGCTCAAACTCCATCAGTGCGGCCTGCCCAAGCGCATGGCCCTGGAGCTGTTCAAGCCGTTCGTATACGGCAAATTGCAGTCACGCGGTACGGCGACCACCATCAAGGCCGCCAAGAAGCTGGTTGACCGCGGCGCCGGCGAGGTGTGGGACATCCTGGAAGAGGTGATCCGCGAGCACCCGGTGATGCTCAACCGCGCCCCGACCTTGCACCGCCTGGGTATCCAGGCCTTCGAGCCAGTGCTGATCGAGGGTAAGGCCATCCAGCTTCATCCCCTGGTCTGCACCGCCTTCAACGCCGACTTCGATGGCGACCAGATGGCGGTCCACGTGCCGCTGTCCCTGGAGGCGCAACTGGAGGCCCGGGCGCTGATGATGGCCTCCAACAACATCCTCTCCCCGGCCAATGGCGAACCCATCATCGTCCCCTCCCAGGACGTGGTGCTGGGCCTGTACTACATGACCCGCGAGCGCGCCGGGGTCAAGGGCGAGGGCAGCGTCTACGCCAGCATCAGCGAGGCGCGGCGGGCCTGGGAGACCGGCATGGCCGACCTCCATGCCCGGGTCAGGGTGCGCATCCGCGAGGTCCACCTCCAGGAGGACGGCGCCCGCGAGGAACGGATCAGCCTCAAGGACACGGTCTTGGGCCGCGCCCTGGTCTACGAGATCGTCCCGGCGGGGCTGCCCTTCAGCCTGGTGGATCAGGCCCTGGGCAAGCGCCAGATCTCCCGGCTGATCAACACCTGTTACCGCACCCTGGGCCTCAAGGAGACGGTCGTCTTCGCCGACCAGGTCATGTACCTGGGCTTTCGCATGGCCACCCGCGCCGGCATCTCCATCGGCCTGGAGGACATGGCCGTGCCCGAGGAGAAGCCCGGCATCCTCGCCGAGGCCGAGCGCCAGGTGAAGGAGATCGAGCAGCAGTACGCCTCGGGCCTGGTGACCAACGGTGAGCGTTACAACAAGGTCATCGACATCTGGTCCCACACCAACGACCTGGTGCACAAGGCGATGATGGGCAAGCTGGGCAAGGAACGGGTCACGGATACCCGGGGCCGTGAGGTCCAGCAGGACTCCTTCAATTCCATCTACATGATGGCCGACTCCGGCGCCCGCGGCTCCGCCGCCCAGATCCGCCAGTTGGCGGGCATGCGCGGCCTCATGGCCAAGCCCGACGGCTCGATCATCGAGACCCCCATCACCGCCAACTTCCGCGAGGGGCTGAACGTCATCCAGTACTTCATCTCCACCCACGGCGCGCGCAAGGGCCTGGCGGACACCGCCCTCAAGACCGCCAACTCCGGTTACCTGACCCGCCGCCTGGTGGACGTGGCCCAGGACATGGTGGTGCTGGAGCGCGATTGCGACACCGAGCGCGGCCTGCTCATGACCCCCATCATCGAGGGCGGGGACGTGGTCGAGCCCCTGCGCGAGCGCATCCTCGGCCGAGTGCTTGCCACGGACGTCTACCGCCCCGGCAGCGACGACCTCATCTGCCCCGCCGGCACCCTACTGGACGAGCAGTGGGTCAGCGCCCTGGAACAGGCCGCCATCGATCAGGTGCGGGTGCGCTCGCCCATCACCTGCGAGGCCCGTACCGGGGTCTGCGCCCACTGCTACGGCCGCGACCTGGCCCGCGGGCACCTGGTCAACACCGGTGAGGCGGTGGGGGTCATCGCCGCCCAGTCGATTGGCGAGCCCGGCACCCAGCTCACCATGCGCACCTTCCACATCGGCGGCGCGGCGTCCCGGGCGGCGGCGGTCAACAGCATCGAGATCAAGTCCACCGGCACCGTGCGCCTGCACAATCTCAAGGTGGTGCAACACGCCAACGGCAACCTGGTCGCCGTTTCCCGCTCCGGGGAGCTATCAGTCGTTGATGACCTGGGCATGGAGAAGGAGCGCTACAAGCTACCCTACGGCGCCACCCTCCGCGTGGGTGACGGCGATACCGTGCAGGGCGGCCAGGTGGTGGCGACCTGGGACCCCTTCACCCACCCGGTGGTCACCGAGGTGGCCGGCCGCCTGCGCTTCGATTCCTTCATCGAGGGCGTGACGGTGCAGAAGGAGACCGATGAGGTCACCGGCCTCACCGCCCTGGTGGTCCTCGATCCCAAGCAGCGCCCCGCCGCCGGCAAGGACCTACGCCCCATGGTCAAGCTGCTGGATGAGGAGGAGCGGGAACTGAATATCGCCGGCACCGACATCCCGGCCCGCTACTTCCTGCCCGCCGGGGCCATCGTCGGCGTGGCCGACGGGGCCGACGTGGGTGTGGGCGACGTCCTGGCGCGCATTCCTCAGGAATCCTCCAAGACCCGTGACATCACCGGCGGTCTGCCCCGGGTGGCGGACCTCTTCGAGGCCCGCCGGCCCAAGGAGCCGGCCCTGCTGGCGGAGGCCTCGGGCACCATCAGCTTTGGCAAGGACACCAAGGGCAAGCAGCGCCTGATCATCACCACGGACGAGGGGGAGCAGATCGAGGAACTGATCCCCAAGTGGCGCCACGTCAACGTCTTCGAGGGCGAGCGCGTCGAGCGGGGCGAGATCGTCTCCGACGGCGAGCTCAATCCCCACGACATCCTGCGCCTCAAGGGGGTCACCCAACTGGCCGAGTACCTCGTCAAGGAGATCCAGGACGTTTACCGCCTCCAGGGTGTCAAGATCAACGACAAGCACATCGAGGTCATCGTCCGCCAGATGCTGCGCAAGGGTGAGATCCTCGACGCCGGCGACACCCGCTTGCTGCGCGGCGAACAGGCGGAGCTGAGCCAGGTGCTGCTGGAGAACGAGCGGGTCCGGGCCGAGGGTCGGCTGCCGGCGCGTTACGAGCCCCTGCTGCTGGGCATCACCAAGGCCTCCCTGGCCACCGAGTCCTTCATCTCCGCCGCCTCCTTCCAGGAGACCACCCGCGTCCTGACCGAGGCCGCGGTGCGTGGCTCCACCGATCGCCTGGGGGGGCTCAAGGAGAACGTCATCGTCGGGCGTCTCATCCCCGCGGGTACCGGCCTGGCCTATCATCAGGAGCGGCGCCGCAAGCGGCGGGAGGAGCGGGAACTGGAGGCCGAGGCCGGTGGCGCCAAGCTGGAACTGGCCCCGGCCGAGGTCGAGGAGGCGATCAAGGAGGCCATGAGCAACGTGGCCCTGGGCTCCCTGGCGGCGGCCACCGCGGCCCAGACCAGCGAATTGCTGGGGGGGCATGCTGATTACCAGGATGAACGGGAGTCGCCGGAGGCGGGGGAAGAGGATTTCCTCACTGACTGAGCGGACGTCCCCTGGCTGAATCCTGTCATGAAGTTGACAGGGTAAGGGGGCGAACCTATACTTCCGCGTCTTAGCTAAGCCGGCCTCCTGGCCGGCTTGACCATTTCCCGGGCCGACGGTTGATCTCATGACGAGGGGTACCGCCGGCCATGTTGCGTGTAGGCGCTCCGGCGCCCTTGGAGAGCGATTGCATGACAACCATCAATCAGTTGGTCCGCAAGCCGCGTAAGCGTCAGGTGGCCAAGAGCACGGTCCCGGCGCTGGAAGAGTGTCCGCAGAAAAGAGGCGTATGCACGCGCGTCTACACCACGACGCCTAAAAAGCCGAACTCCGCCTTGCGCAAAGTGGCGCGCGTGCGCCTGACCAACGGCTATGAAGTGACGTCTTACATCGGTGGTGAAGGCCACAATCTTCAGGAGCACTCCGTGGTGTTGATTCGTGGCGGTCGTGTCAAGGACCTGCCTGGTGTCCGTTATCACACCGTGCGTGGCACGCTGGATACCTCCGGCGTCGACAAACGGCGCCAGGGTCGCTCGAAGTACGGCGCCAAGCGGCCGAAGAGTTGATTCATCCAGAAACGTTATTTCCAATTCAGGCGTCCCGGGTTGGGTTGCAAAGCCGGCCGGGAAGCTCGCGATCTCCGCGGATCGCCTATCCTGCTTAAACAGGTCGGAGCCCACATTAATGCCCAGAAGACGTATTGTCGCGCGCCGTCAGGTGTTGCCGGACCCTAAATTTGGAAGCCATCTCCTGGCTAAGTTCGTGAACATGCTCATGGAAGATGGCAAGAAATCTGTTGCCGAGCGCATCATGTACGGGGCGCTGGAGACTATGGCCACCAAGAAGGGTGGGGAACCCTTGAATCTGCTTGATCAGGCGATGGAAAACGTCCGCCCGGTCGTGGAGGTCAAGTCCCGCCGGGTGGGTGGAGCCACCTATCAGGTGCCCGTGGAAGTGCGTCCCGCCCGGCGCAATTCCCTCGCAATGCGCTGGCTGATCGATGCGGCCGGCAAGCGTTCGGAGAAATCCATGGCCCTGCGTTTGGCCGGCGAATTGATGGACGCGGCGGATGCGCGCGGAACTGCGGTCAAGAAGAAGGAAGATACCCATCGCATGGCAGAGGCGAACAAGGCCTTCTCGCACTATCGCTGGTAAGTCGCCAGTCCGGCGGTTAGGTCGCCGTCGATACAGCGGGTGCATGCATGCGCAACCTCGGGCATTAGCTCCTGGTTTAGCAGAGAAACATATCGAGCGGCCACTCAGGATCGAGTCGGCTTCAGGAACCTGGGCAGGGAAGCTTGGCTGTCATGCCACGCTAGTCAGTTCGCGACGGTATCCGCGAACACAGGTTACGGGTAAAACCCCCCTCGCCTGTCCTGCGGATACCCAGCTCCTTAACAGGAGAATTCGTCAGGCGAGGAGGTCGTCTGGCAGGCCAGGGCACAGCTGCCCAGGGCGGAGATGTCCGGTCCCCACGTCCGGCTCGCATCTTTGACGGTGAAGGGATGCGTTATCACCGGCTAGCGATAGCCAGTAAGCATCGGGAGCAGGCCTTCAGGTCGTTGCCGCCGCCAAAACACACTAACCAGTTTTTCAGGTAGATCGGGATGTCCAAAGCCAAATTCGAACGCAAGAAGCCGCACGTCAACGTCGGTACGATCG
>JADHED010000257.1_pt1 | contig 71585 bp, 70 predicted proteins | sample 8952041 | NCBI WGS metagenome assembly JADHED01 (sample SAMN16124423, study PRJNA663239) | bioreactor sludge metagenome | isolation source: sludge (control) | place: India:Bengaluru | collected 2018-09-08 | reverse complement strand
GCTGGCGGCTGATGCACCAGTCCTGGATGTTGTTCATCCACTGGTTGTAGGTGTTCACCCAGTTCTCGGGCACAAAGGTCACTTCACCGCTGGCCACCGCATCGATGGCCTTTTGCGCAATGCTCTTGCCGGTGGGGTCCTGGTCGCTCACCTTGCTCATAGCCACGAACCACTGGTCCGTCAGCATGGGCTCGATCACCTGGCCGGTGCGGGTGCAGATCGGCACCATGAGCTTGTGCTTCTTCACCTCGACCAGCGCGCCGATGGCTTCGAGGTCGGCCACCACGGCCTTGCGGGCCACGAAACGGTCCATGCCTCGGTACTTCTCTGGCATCAACTCCTGGATGTTTTCGCCAACCCAGTTGTGCAAGGAGCCGTGCTCGTCATGCGATTTGTACTTGTCATCACCACCCTGACTCCACAAGCTACCGTCGGGCATATAGAACTTGGTGCCGACGGGCATTGAAAGAAGTGGGGCCTTAGAGATCGTTGCATCAAGATCCAATATCGTCACCAAAGGCAGCTTGTGGCGCTGCCCCACGGCGTAGTCGTTCTGGTCGTGCGCGGGCGTGACCTTCACCACACCGGTACCAAACTCTTTGTCCACATAGTCGTCGGCAATGATTGGAATCTGACGGCCCACCAGCGGTAGCACGGCCATCTTGCCAATCAGGTTGCGATAACGCTCATCCTCAGGATGCACCATAAGCGCCACGTCGCCCAGCATGGTTTCAGGCCGCGTGGTGGCCACAGTCAGGCTGCCCGATCCATCGGCCAGCGGGTAGGCGATGTGCCACAGCGAGCCGTCTTTTTCTTCGCTTTCGACTTCCAGGTCGGACACGGCGGACTGCAGCTTGGGGTCCCAGTTCACCAGGCGCTTGCCGCGGTAGATCAGGCCCTGTTCGTACAGTTTCACGAAGGTGTCGGTCACCACGGCGCTGAGTTTGTCGTCCATGGTGAAGTATTCGCGGCTCCAGTCCACGCTGTCGCCCATGCGGCGCATCTGCGTGGTGATGGTGTTGCCGGACTTTTCCTTCCACTCCCACACCTTGCTCACGAAGTTCTTGCGCGCCTCGGGCGGGGTGGGGCCCATGTCGTAGCGGCTGATACCTTGCTCCTGCAGCTGGCGCTCCACCACGATCTGCGTGGCAATGCCTGCGTGGTCGGTGCCCGGCACCCACACGGTGTTGAAGCCCTTCATGCGGTGGTAGCGCGTGAGGCTGTCCATGATCGTCTGGTTGAACGCATGGCCCATGTGCAGCGTGCCCGTCACGTTAGGGGGCGGCAGCTGGATGGAGAAGGCGGGCTCGCCCGCCTGGGGCTGGCCCGTGCCACGGTGGCCTGCGGTGCCATACCCGCGCTTTTCCCATTCGGGGCCCCAGTGGGCTTCCAGTGCAGCGGGTTCAAACGACTTGGACAGGCTTTCGAGGCCGGGTTGTGGTTGGGGCGTGCTCATGTGTCTGGCAGTGGGGTGTGGCAGTGGGGGCCGTGGGGTGGAGCAGCCGCAGGGAGCGCTCCGACGAACAAGAGGGTGAACCGCACATTTTAAGGGACCGCCACCCCGGCGCTGGCCCCGCAGGGCTTCGCCCGTCCGGGGGCGGCGCGCCGTCTGTCGGCCGATTCTTTCCAATGGCTACCTTGAGCCTGGGTGCGCGGGTGAATGCGTCCTGATAATCCCGGCCGATAGAGCGAGGAGGGCGCGGCAACGCGGAACAGGTTCTAAGGCCCAAAACCCCATCGCAAAGCGGTGGGAGGGCCGTTTGACGGGGCTGCGCACCCCCTCCAGCGCAGCCAGCCCCGCGGACCGTGGAGGCCTGGGGTCAGGTTGGCTTACTTGCGCACAAACTCCGGCCGGTCGTTCTGCTGGGGCTTGAGGGGCGCATCCACCTTGCCTTCGGCGCGTTCCTTGCGCCACTGCTCCTTGCGCGCCGTCCACTCGCGCAGGCGGGCGTGGGCCACGGTGCTGTCTTTTTCCATTTGCTCGTCGTTGGCCAGCTGGGCCGACAGCTCCAGTCGGATGCCGTTGGGGTCGAAGAAATAGATGCTCTTGAAGATGTGGTGGTCCGTCACGCCCAGCACTTCCACGCCGTGCGCTTCCAGGCGGCGCTTGGTGTTCTCCAGCTCCTGCACGGTGTTCACGCGGAACGCAATGTGGTTGACCCACAGGGGGGTGTTGGGCGAGGGCTCGGCCTTCACGTCGTCGCCCAGGTCGAAAAAGGCGATGAACGAGCCGTCCTGTAGGCGAAAGAAGAAATGGGTGTAGGGGCAGTACTCGCCGGTGCTGGGCACATAGTCGCTCTGGATGATGTGGTACAGCGGCAGGCCCAGGATGTCTTCATAGAACTGGCGCGTTTCCTCGGCGTCGCGGGCCTTGTAGGCGTAGTGGTGCAACTGCTGGATGGGGGCGGGTGCCGGCAGGCTGGCCAGGTCGGTCGGGTTCAGAACGGCGTTCATGCAGAGTCTCCTCAAATTGGTGAGTGCAATTCTACTATTCGTAATTGATTTACGTTAAGTTAATTTTCGTCTGTCCGCCGGTGGATTACACTGCGCGTCCCATTGGTTATTTCCGCCGTCGCGGAGGCCCGACTCCCATGCGCCTGTAAGCCCCTTCCAAGCAGTTCCCCCTGATCGCCCGCACCGGGCCGGGGGTTGTGTGTCTTGTACGGAGCGCAGGCTATGCCGACATCCAAGCGAGGGGCTGGAGCCCCTGGCAACCGCCGTGTTGCCAATTCTTTTACTTCTCCATCGTTTTCTTCTTCGTCCGTGGCGCCTGCGCATACCGATGCGGCAGGCTCCCCGACGGGACCGCTGCATCTGAGGTTTCAGGATGTCCGCTGGCATCTGCCGGATGGGCAGGCGCTGTGGGACCACCCGCTGAGCGTGGCCGTGGGCCCTGGCCTGACCGGTGTGGTGGGCGCCAATGGCAGCGGCAAAAGTGTTTTTCTGCGGTTGGCGATGGGGCTCTGCCAACCCCATGGCGGGAGCGTTTGGCGTTGCGACGCAACCTTTGCAGTGGCGCAGGATGTCCCGGCAGACTCCGGCTCGACCGTGGCCGATCTCGCAGGTCTGGGCCCGGTGTTGCAGGCACTGGCGCGGCTGGACGCGGGGCAAGGCACTGCGAACGACCTGGTGCTCGCCGAAGGCCGTTGGGACTTGCCGGCCCGCTGGACGCGGGCATTGTCGGCCCTGGGCCTCGCGGGCTTGTCGCCAGGGCATGCGGCGCACCAGCTCAGTGGCGGCGAGCGCATGCGCGTGGCCCTGGCCGGTGCCTTTTTGTCCGGCGCCGACTTGCTGCTGCTGGACGAGCCCACCAACCATCTCGACCGCCCGGCCCGGCGATGGCTCCTGGACGCCCTTGCGCAGTGGGGCGGCGGCGCATTGGTTGCCAGCCACGACCGGGAGCTGCTGGCCGGCGTGGGCAGCATCCTGGAGCTGTCACCCGCGGGGCTGCATCGCTACGGCGGAAACTGGGCCCTGTACCAGGAACAGCGTGCGGCCGAAGCCGCAGCGGCCCGCGCTGCACTGGAGCACGCCCGCACTGAGCGCAGCCGGGGTTTGCGGTCGCTGCAGCGTGAGCACGACGCCCAGTTGCGCCGCGCGGCCCGGGGGCATGAGGAGGGGCGCACTGCCAACCAGGCGTCTGTGCTGCTGGACCGCAAGAAGAACAATGCCCAAGCCCATGCGGGCCGCGAACATGAACGCCAGCAACAGGAGCGCCAGCGGTTAAACGACGCGGTACGCGAAGCGGCCGCCCGCGTGCCGCCGCAGGTCTTAGCGGTTAAACGACGCGGTACGCGAAGCGGCCGCCCGCGTGCCGCCGCAGGTCTTACCCACGCTGGTGTTGCCACAGAGCAAGGTGCCAGCGGGCAAGCTGGTGCTCGCGTTCGAGGACGTACAGGTGCCCCATGCGCCGTCGGGCCAGCTACGGCTGGACGGCACCTGGAGCGGTCCCCTGCGCATTGCCGTCACAGGGCCCAACGGTTGTGGAAAAAGCAGCCTGCTGCGGTTGATCGCTTCGCCCGATGAACCTTCGGCTGGCCGCGTTCGTCGCCCCGTGCGTGCGGCCTGGCTGGACCAGCACCATGCGGCGCTGCGGTCTTCGCAGGACGGGGTGCTGCACCACCTGCAATCGCTCCACACGCCGCTGCCCGAGGCCGTATTGCGCAAGCATCTGGCGCAGCTGGGGCTGGGGGCCGACCGGGTGCAGCGTCCCGCCTGCGCGCTCAGTGGCGGTGAGCGCATGAAGGCTGCGCTGGCCTGCGCGCTGTGGTCGGGCGAGCCCGCGCAGATGTTGCTGCTCGACGAGCCCACCAACCATCTGGATGTGGAGGCCACGCAGGCGTTGCAGTCCGCGTTGTTGGCCTTTACTGGCGCGGTGATTGTGGTGTCACACGACTTGGCGTTCCTGCAGGCCGTGCGCCCTGACAGGGTGTGGGCCTGGCGTCCTACCGGCTGGGATCTGGATGCATCCCTCGGCGATGTCTGAGCGCGCATGAAAAAGCCGCCCGCTGCGCCATGGCAGGGGCGGCTGTGCAGCGCCATGCCGCCGTGGGGCGGCCGCTGTGTTGCTGCGTGTTGTTTACTGCTTCACGGCTTCGATCTGCACCACCAGGCGCACGTTCTTGGGGAATCCCCATTCCACGCCGTAGTTCATGCCCCACTGGGTGCGGTCAATGGTGGCTTCGAAGTCGCCGCCGCACACTTCGCGCTTGAGCATGGGGCTGTCGTAGCAGTTGAACTGGTTGGCCTTCAGGGTCAGGGGGCCGGTCTTGCCCAGCAGCGTGAGCTGGCCTTCCACGCTGGCGACCTTGTCACCGTTGAAGACGAACTTGCTGGAGACAAACTTCATCGTGGGGTGCTTGGCCGCGTCGAACAGGTCGGCGCTTTGCAGGTGCTTGTCAAAGGCGGGTGTGCCCGTGTTCACCGATGTCACGTCGAACGTGATCTCGGCCTTGCCCGACTTACCAGCCTTGTCGAACTGGACAGTGCCTTCCTTCTTGTCGAAGCGGCCACGGTTCACAGCAGCGCCAAAGTGGCTGATCTCGAACGAGGCGAAGGTGTGCGTCGGGTCGATAGCGTAGTTGGCCGATTGGGCTTGGGCAGCACCGGCGAACAGGGCGGCAACGGCGGTCAGGGCGAAGAGGGACTTGCGCATGGAAACTCCTGATGGATCAAAAAGGAAAGGACAAAGGGAAAGGGGAGGCCGCCACCAGCGGCGGCCAAATGCAAAGGGGCGCAGCGCTCAGAGCTTGCCGATGCCGGTCAGCGCGAGCTTGAACTTGACCTGTACGTCGTCGGCCACCATGGAGGTGTCGGCCCACTCGTTTTCGCCGATCTTGAAGGCCAGCCGCTTGATGGGCAGCGCGCCTGTGGCGGTGGTGGTGGTGCCGTTCTGGGTCAGCGTCACGGGCACCACCACGTTCTGGCTGTTGCCCTTGATGGTGAGCGCACCTGCCACTTCAAACTTGCCGCCGCCCAGGGCCTTGATGCTGGACGACACGAACTGGGCCTGCGGGAACTTGGGCACGTTGAACCATGCGGGCTTGGGCAGCTCCGCATCGGTCTCGCGCGAGCCCAGCGTGGCGCTGCCGGTGTCCACCGTGAAGGCGATCTTGCTGGTGGCCAGCTTGGCGGGGTCAAACGCGACCTGTGCGCTGAACTTCTTGAACTGGCCTTCGAGCGGCACACCCATCTGGCGGGCGGTGAACTGCACCTCGCTTTGTGCGGGCACCAGTTGCTGCTGGGCCAGGGCGGCCTGCGCGCCAGCGGCGAGCGTAGCGCCGATCACGATGCGGGACAGGGTAGTGGACAGTTGCATGCAGAAACTCCGTTCAAATCTCAAAAGGTGAAAGCGGCGGCCGGGGCGCGGTTGGGTGTGTGGCCTTTGGGCTGGCCAGGCGCCGGCCTTGCGGGGCGACGGCGCCTGAAGGGCGGAAGCGGGTTATTTCCCCGGCAGCATGCGGTGCAGCAGGCCGTCCCGGTCTACCAGATGGTGCTTGAGCGCGGCGGCGATGTGCAGCACGGTCAGTGCAGCCAGTGCAAACGCGGTGTACTGGTGCCAGGGCTTGATAGCCTCAGCCAGGTCCTTGCTCACCGGCACAAAGTCGGGCAGCTGCCACAGGCCCAGGAACACGATGGGGAACCCCGCTGCCGAGCTGTAGGCCCAGCCAATCAGGGGTACTGCAAAGAACAGCACGTACAGCAGATGGTGGGTGCCGTGGTGCGCCAGCTTCTGCCAGCCGGGCATGGTCTTCTCAACCGCCTTGGGCAGCGCCGGGGGGCGGTGCGTGACGCGCCACAGCAGGCGCAGCGCCGACAGCACGAGGATCGTCACGCCGGCCCATTTGTGCCAGTTGTAGAGCTTGAGCCGCTGGGGCGAAAAAGGCAGGTCGGCCATGTAGACGCCGACGCCAAACAGCGCGATCAGCGCCAGGCCCAGCACCCAGTGCAACAGCATGGCCGTGCGCGTGTAGCGGCGGGGGGGGGCGAGGGTCGTGGTGGCAGTGGCTGTCATCAGCGAATCAAAAAAGGGCTTGTGAAAAAGAGAGGGAGCGCGGGCTGCGAAGGCCACCCCAAGGGGGGAACACCACAGTGCGGCGATGGGGCAGTGTAGGAAGCGCCGACGGCGATCGGCTTCAAGCAGATTGATGCTTTAGTTCAAATTTATTGAACCGATAGGCCTTGAGCGCTCAAAGTTCCCCAACGCTGTGCAAATTTTGCGGCGCAGCCAAGGAGTGCGCCGCACTGCACCGGCGTGGAGCCTGCAGCGCACGCGCTGGTGCATGCGTGCAGCCGGTGAATGCAAGGGGCGGCGGTTGAAAAAGCACAACGGTGAAGACCGCTGTGCAGCTGCGGAAGGCGCCACAGCGCCCCTGCGGTACCTGCCTGGGAAATGCCTAGGTAATGCCTCGGTAGTAAGGGGCTTGTCGGCTTATCGGGCCAGCGCAGCCTGCTTCCAGGCGCTGGCAGCGGCGGTGTCGTCGCCGCGTTGCTCGGCCAGCTCGGCCAGGTGGCGCCAGGCGCTGGCACGCAACTGAGGGTCGCTGAGCTGCTGCGTTGCCTGCGTCAGCAGCTGCTGGGCCTTGCCCCACAGCTGGCGTTTGAGGCACGCCATGCCCGCCAGGTACTGCAGGCGCGCGTCGCGCGGATTGGCCTGCTGGGCCGATTCGATGCGGGCCAGCCAGGGGGCATCAAGCGCGTCCAGCCCCGCCTCCAGCGCGCGCACCAGCTTGAGGGCGTGCTGCTCGGCCAGGGCATCGGGCAGCTCGACCATGCGGTCCCACACGGGCAGCAGCCAGGCCCGCACCTGGGTGGCATCACCGCCCAGGGCCGCCAGCCGCTGGGCGGCGTGGATGGCCAGCTCGGGCATGTTGCGCTCGCTGGTTTCCAGCGACAGCCAGATCTGCTGCAACTGCGCAATGTCGTGCGCACTGTTGATGAGTTCGGTGGCCAGGCCGCGCACGATGCTCTGCGCCGCATTGGGCGAGAACGCGCGGTGTTTGCCCAGCAGGCGTGCAGTGTCCAGCGCCTCTTGGGTCTGGCGTGCCAGCCGGGTGGCCTTGAGCTTGATGCGCAGGGCCAGGGTGCGGCGGGCTGCGCCCTGGGGCAGGGCAGCCAGGCGGTCGAGCGCTGCAGGGGCATCGCGGTCGTCCAGCGACCAGCGGGCGGCGCGCATTTGGGCGCCTTCGTGCATTTCCTGCTCGTTGACGGAGCCGCGCATGGGGGCTTCCTGCAGTGCGTCCTGCAAGTGGCTTTCGCGCGTGGCGCGGTCTTGCAGGGCGTGGGACGCTTCTGCCGCAATCATGTGGGCCAGCGCGCGCAGCTGCTTGCCGTGGGGCATCGCCTCGCCGCTGGCCTCCAGGGCGTGCTCTTGCGACAGCGCCGCCACAGCGGCCTTGCGCGAGCGGATGAACCGGCCGCCCAGCATGTGGGTCAGCGCGTCGAGCAGCGCGCCATGCATGGCACGCTCTTTTTGTTGCACGCGCCAGCGGCGTGCCTGGTGAGGCAGTTCCAGCAGTGCGGCCAGTGCCCGCAGCGCCGCGTACACGGTGACGAAGCCGCCGACCAGCAGCAGCAGCACCATGTTGAGCGACAGGTCGATGCGGTAGGGCGGCCAATACAGGGTGACCGTGCCCTGGTTGTTGCCCGCAAACAGAGCGGCCGCCACCGCCACCCCGAACAAGCCCAGAAGCCAAAGTGCTGCGCGCATGATGTCAGCGTCCGGCAGCGGCGGTGGCCAGGGCCGACAGGGTTTCGTCCAGGCGCGGCAGCTCGGCTGCCTTCATGCTGGCCTGGGCTTGCTGCAGGGTCGAAGCCACGTTCTGCGTGCGGCGCGATGCAGGGTCGAAATATTTGTTGAGGGCTGCGGTGGCCGCCGCCAGGTCCGAACGGGCCGACTCGAACTGCCGGGCCAGGATGCCCAGGCGCGCGTTGAGCAGCTTGAACTTGAGGTTTTCGCGCAGGAAGAAGGTCTGCTCGGGAGCCAGCAAGATCGCCTCGGGCTGGTCGATGCGGCTCACGCGCACCAGGCTGCGGGCCTCGTCGCGCACCACTTCCCAGCTGCGCTGCAGGGCCGCCTGCCACCACGCCAGGCCCTCGGTGGGTGCGGGGGCGCTGCCGGGCATTGCGGGGCCGGTGGACAGGCGCTTGGTCGAGGCAGCCTGGGCCACGGCATTGAGCACGGGCAAATCGTCCACTTGGCGCACCAGCTCGTCCAGGCGGGCGAGCAGGCCGGCGGTATCGGTCACGGTGGCGCGGGTCAAGCGGTCCAGGTCGCGACCGATGGCGCGCTGCACAGGGGCGAGGCGGGGCTGGGCAGAGCGCTCGATGCGCTGGTCGGCGCTTTTGAGCGCGGCCACCAGGGGCTCCAGGCTGCCGGTCAGCTGGGCCTGCTGTTGCGCCAGACGGATGGCCGACTCAATGTCCACCACCAGGTTTTCATCGCGCGAACGCGACAGGCTTTGCATGAGTTCTTCGAGCTGGCTGCGTTGCAGGGCGACTTCGCTCACGCGGGCCTCTGCCACCGACAGGCGTGCGGCCGTGTCGCGCACCAGCTCTTCGGCCTGGCGGGCCATGGTGCGGGCCTCGATGGCCAGGGCGCCCGAGTCGGCGGACTGCCGGGCCAGTTGCTCCTGGATGGCGCTGAGCTTTTGCCACAGCAGGCCGCTGCTGACCAGTGCGGCCACCGCCACGGTGCCTAGCAGCAAGGTCATGGCGCCGCTCCGGCCGGCGGCGGCGGGGGCTGCGGCCGAGGGGGGCGGGCTCACTGCCGGCGCGCCCACGGCGGCAGCCACAGGGGCTGGAGGGGGCGTGGTGGGCAGATCGTCAGGGGGCGCAGAACTCATGCGGCCGATTCTATCGAGGCCACCACGTCTTCCAGCGCTGGACGGCATTCCCGCACGGTGCCAAAGCCCGCTGCGCGGGCTGCTTCGGCGATGCGCGGGTGGGTGGTCAGCGCATGGGCGGCGCCCCAGTGCTGGCCCGGCAGGGCTTCGGCCAGGTGGGCCACCGCCTCGGAGCTGCTCAGCAGCCAGACGGAGCCATCGCGCGCCGCCTGTTGCGCCAGCGCCACCTCTCGCGCCGTGAAGTGGGGGGCGCCGCGTTGGTAGGCCACCACAAACTCGACCTGGCCACCCCGCGCCGCGATCTGCTGGGCCAGCCACTCGCGCCCGTTGCCCTGGGGTGATTCGTGTGCGCCCTGGGGCGTGGCGGAGCGGCCGCGCACGATCAGCACGCGGTCGCCGGGCTGCACCTGGGGGGCCACCTGCTGCCACAGTGCCTCCGAGTCGAACTGGGGTGCGTCGGGCGCAGGCCCGTCGATGGCGCTGCGCGGTACGCCCGCCTGCTCCAGCGCGCGGGCTGTACCCGGGCCGGGTGCCCATGCTCTTGTTTTTGTAGCTGCCAGGGCATGAACATCTAGCGCTACAGGGCGGTTTTGCTCAAAAAAGTGCACCACGGCATTGCCGCTGACAAACATCAGGGCGCGGTAGGTGCCGATGTTGGCGCGGGCTGCGTCCAGCGCCCGCTGCATGGCGGTGTCCGTGCAGGGGCCAATCGCAATCAGGGGCAGCGCCACAGCCGGTATGCCGTGTGCGCCCAATTGCGCCACCCAGTGCGTCGCTTCGCGGGCAGGGCGTGTGACGATGACCCGGGGCGCTGAGGTGCCCATCTCAGCCTCTCAGGCCGGGGTGGCGCCGCGCGCACCCCCAGCACGCAGGCGCTGCGCAATCGCATCGCCCAGGGCTTCTGCCTGCGCCAGCGTGGTGACCGGGGCGGAGGCCTGGGCGCGCACCAGCGGGGCTTTGTCCTCGGGATCGCCCCAGGCGGCGTCCAGCTGCAGCACGCCCTGGGTGAAGGTGCCGTGCGCTGCCAGGGGCATCGAGCAGCTGCCGCCCATGGCGCGGCTCACAGCGCGCTCGGCGGCCACGGTCAGCCAGGTGGTCTGGTGCGCCAGCGGCGCCAGCGCGTCGAGCAGGTCTTGCCGGTCGCTGCGCACCTCGATGCCCAACGCACCCTGGCCTGCGGCGGGCAGCATGGCGCTAGGCTCGAACGTGGTGCGGATCCGGGCTTCCAGCCCCAGGCGCTTGAGGCCTGCGGCCGCCAGCACGATGGCGTCGTACTGGCCTTCGTCCAGCTTGCGCAGGCGGGTGTCGAGGTTCCCGCGCAGGGGCTCGATCTTCAGGTCGGGCCGCAGGGCCTGCAGCAGCACCTGGCGGCGCAGGCTCGATGTGCCCACCACGGCACCCTGCGGCAGCGCGTCCAGGTTCTCGTATCGGGGGGAGACAAAGGCATCGCGCGGGTCTTCGCGCTCCATCACGCAGGCCAGGGCAAAGCCCTCGGGCAGCTCCATAGGCACGTCCTTGAGCGAATGCACGGCAATGTGGGCGCGCCCTTCTTCCAGTGCTACTTCCAGCTCTTTCACAAACAGGCCCTTGCCGCCTACCTTGCTGAGGGACTTGTCCAGAATCTGGTCGCCCTTGGTGGTCATGCCCAGCAATTGCACGCTGTGGCCGCGGGCTTCGAGCAGCGCTTTGACATGCTCGGCCTGCCACAGTGCAAGGCGACTTTCGCGCGTGGCGATGACGATGGGGGGCGTGGGCGAGGGGCTCAAGTTCGTAACCTGTTTGTAATTATTCAGCGGCGCAGGATGCTAGCATGCGCCCGCACTGGGGCTGGTGCGGCCTGCGGCCATGCGGGCTCAACGCGCCAGGCCATCCCACCCATCCCGGAGACTCCCGCATGAAACGATCCGACAAGGACCAGCCCCTGATCGACGACATCCGCCTGCTGGGCCGCATTCTGGGAGACGTGATCCGGGAACAGGAGGGGGTGGAGGCCTACGAGCTGGTCGAGCAGGTGCGCAAGCTCTCGGTGGCCTTCCGCCGCGACGCCGACCAGGAAGCCGACCGAGCGCTCAAGAAGCTGCTCAAGTCCCTGTCGGGCGACCAGACGGTGAGCGTGATCCGCGCCTTCACCTACTTCAGCCACCTGGCCAACCTGGCCGAAGACCGCCACCACATCCGCCGGCGCGCCGTGCATGAACGCGCGGGCGATACGCAGGAGGGCAGCATCGAGGTCGCCCTCTCGCGCCTGCGCTGGGCCGGCATTGCGCCCAAGACGATTTCGCAGACGCTGGCCGGCAGCTACGTGGCGCCGGTGCTCACCGCCCACCCCACCGAAGTGCAGCGCAAGAGCATTCTGGATGCCGAGCGCGACATCGCCCAATTGCTCGCCACGCGCGACGACATCCAGGTGCGCGCCCAGCTCTACAACAGTGCCAAGGATGCGCTCACCCCGCGCGAGCTGGCCGCCAACGAAGCCCTGCTGCGTGCCCGCGTGGCCCAGCTGTGGCAAACGCGCCTGCTGCGCTACAGCAAGCTCACCGTGGCCGACGAGATCGAGAACGCGCTGTCGTATTACGAGGCCACCTTCCTGCGCGAGATCCCCAAGATCTACGCGGACCTGGAAAACGAGCTGGGCCAGTACCCGGTGCACAGCTTCTTGCGCATGGGGCAGTGGATTGGTGGTGACCGTGATGGCAACCCCAATGTGACGGCGCAAACCCTGCGATACGCCCTGAGCCGCCAGGCCGAAGTGGCCCTGCGCCACTACCTGACCGAGGTGCACTACCTGGGCGGCGAGCTGTCGCTGTCGGCCCGCCTGGTACAGGTGTCCGCAGAGATGGAGGCCCTGGCCCAGCGCTCGCCCGACACCAGCGAGCACCGCGTGGACGAGCCCTACCGCCGCGCCCTCACCGGCATCTACGCGCGCCTGGCCGCATCGCTGAAAGACCTGACCGGTGGCGAAGCCGCGCGCCATGCCGTGGCGCCACAAAACGCCTACGCCAGCGCCGAAGAGTTCCTGGCCGACCTGCGCGTGATCGAAGCGTCACTAAAGTCCCACCATGGCGAAGCGCTGGCCGCAGAGCGCCTGCACCCGCTGATCCGCGCCGTGCAGGTATTTGGCTTTCATCTGGCCACGGTGGACTTGCGCCAGAGCTCCGACAAACACGAAGAAGTGGTGGCCGAGCTGCTGGCCAAGGCGCGCATCGAACCCAACTACGCCAGCCTGCAAGAGGCCGCCAAGCGCGCCCTGCTGATCAAGCTGCTGAACGACGCGCGTCCGCTGCGCGTGGTGGGCGCCGAGTATTCGGAGCACGCCCAGGGCGAGCTGGCCATCTTTGAAACCGCCCGTGTGATGCGCGAGCGCTTCGGGCACGAGGCCATCCGCCACTACATCATCAGCCACACCGAAACGGTGAGCGACCTGCTGGAGGTGCTGCTGCTGCAAAAGGAAGTGGGGCTGATGAACGGGACCTTGGATACCGAGTCCAAGAACCACCTCATCGTGGTGCCGCTGTTCGAAACCATCGAAGACCTGCGCAACGCCGCGCCCATCATGCGCGAGTTCTATGCGCTGCCCGGCGTGGCAGCCCTGGTGCAACGCAGCGGCGGCGAGCAGGACATCATGCTCGGCTACAGCGACAGCAACAAGGACGGCGGTATCTTCACCAGCAACTGGGAGCTGTACCGCGCCGAGATCGCCCTCGTCGAACTCTTCGACGAACTCGCCACCAGCCACGGTATCCAGCTGCGCATGTTCCATGGCCGGGGCGGCACCGTGGGCCGGGGCGGCGGCCCGAGCTACCAGGCCATCCTGGCCCAGCCCCCCGGTACCGTGCGCGGGCAGATCCGTCTGACTGAGCAGGGCGAGGTCATTGCGTCGAAATACGCCAACCCCGAAATCGGCCGGCGCAACCTCGAAACATTGGTCGCCGCTACGCTCGAAGCCACCCTGCTGCAGCCCACCAAGCCCGCGACCAAGGCCTTTCTCGACGCCGCCGCGCAGCTCTCGCTGGCCAGCATGGGCAGCTACCGTGCGCTGGTGTACAAGACGCCCGGCTTCACCGACTACTTCTTCAACTCCACGCCCATCCGCGAGATCGCAGAACTCAACATCGGCTCGCGCCCTGCATCGCGCAAGGCCAGCCAGAAGATCGAAGACCTGCGCGCCATTCCGTGGGGCTTCAGCTGGGGCCAATGCCGTCTCACGCTGCCCGGCTGGTTCGGCTTTGGCTCGGCGGTGGAAGCCTTCATCAACACCGAAGGCAAGGACCCCAAGGCCCAGTTGGCGCTGCTGCAGAAGATGTACCGCCAGTGGCCGTTCTTCCGCACCCTGCTGTCCAACATGGACATGGTGCTGGCCAAGAGCGACCTGGCCCTGGCCTCGCGCTACAGCGAACTCGTCACCGACGCCCGCCTGCGCAAAAAGGTGTTCACCAGCATCGAGGCCGAGTGGCACCGCACGGCCGATGCGCTCACCCGCATCACGGGCGACAAGCAGCGCCTGACGCACAACACGGCGCTGGCGCGGTCTATCAAGCACCGCTTCCCCTACATCGATCCGCTGCACCACTTGCAGGTCGAGCTGGTGCGCCGCTGGCGTGCAGGGCAGGGCGACGAGCGGGTGCAGACGGGGATTCACATCTCCATCAACGGTATTGCGGCGGGGCTGCGCAATACGGGCTGATCGAACCGCAAAGCAGTCCAGTCTTCGCCTCTGGACCTGCCGCCTGCGCGGCGCGAACCCATAACAAAAAGGGCTCCCCATGGGAGCCCCGTTTGTTTGGCCAGTGCGGGAGCGTGTGTTCAAAACACCTCCCATGGCAGCAGCACCCGCACCGCGCGAAGTGCCACCACCATGGGAAGTCCCGCAACTGCTTCAAACCAATCTCAGCAGTTGGTCTGCCAAATTACATGGCGCTGAATTCACCCGAAGGGATCTGGCCGGTGCGCACAGCTTCAGCAGCCTGGGCACGTACGGCAGCACGGTCGGCGGTGGACTTGTAGGTCACCACGCGCGAACCTGCGGGTTCCATGCTGTGGGTACGGGCTTCGGTGACAGCCTCGGCAGCCACTTCAGCGCGGGTGCGGTTCGTGTCGAACTTCAGGGCGAATTGCGAGCCATCGGCTTCGTCAGCATGGGCACCAAAAGCGGCGAAAGCGGCAACAGCAGCGACGGAGAGGAAACGAGCGGTCTTGTTCATGATGAAAATCCTTGAAAGTTAAAAAGCGTCTCAAAAAAGCCGGGTCAAAAACCATTCCTGAACCGGGTTCGGTGAGTCGCCTTGCGGGTTCGGCTCATCGATGGGATGAACTGTACGCCGATGGTGTTCAAAGAAAAACCACTCAGTCGCGAACTAACTGTTCCAGTATTGGAAACAATCGCCAAGAACGGTGGGCAGGCTTTGATGCGCCCTGAGGTTCAGCAATCTTTGGAGCTGTACCTCTGGCGCGAAGCCAGAAGCAGTGCGTGGAACAGGCGTGAAGACACTGGCCGCGCGAGACGCAAAGACGGCATGCGTGGCGGCTGCCGCGTTGCTTGTGGGCTCAGTCGCCCAGCAATTCGCCCACGGCCTTCAGGTCTTCCACCCGGTCGCACACGGCCTTCACAGCCATCATCACCGGGATGCCCAGCAGCAGGCCCCACAGGCCCCACAGCCAGCCCCAGGCCAGCACGCTGATGAATACGGCCACGGGGCTCATGCTGCTGGTGCGGCTGGTCAGCCATGGCGTGAGCAGGTTGCCGATCAGCGTGTGGATGACCAGCGAGGCACCGCCAATGGCCATGGCCATGTCGAGTGTGCCAAACTGCAAGAACGCCACCAGGGCCGAGGCCCCTGTGACCAGCGCCGAGCCGATGTACGGTGCGAGGTTGAGCACCGCGGCCACCACGCCCCACACGGCCGCGTTTTCCAGCCCCAGTGCCCAATAGGCCGCGCCAGTGGCCAGCCCGACCAGTACGCTGGTGAACACCTGCAGCAGCAGATAACGCTGTATCTGCTGTGTGATGTCCTGCAGCACATGGATGGTGACCTTGCGCCGCTCCAGGCTGGTGCCCGCAATGCGCAGCAGCTTGTCGCGAAACAGGTTGCCCGAGGCGAGGGCAAAGTAGGTCAGAAACACCACCACCGTCAGCTGCCCCAGGGCCGACATCAGGCCCATCGTGCCGCTCCACAGGTAGTCGCGAATGTTGAAAGGCGGGCGCTCCACGATTACCCGCTGCACGCCCCGGCGGGGCGCAGTGGTGGCGGTGCTGTTTTCGTTGGCGGCCTGCTCGATCTGGGTGGCCGCCTTCTGCACGGTGTCCAGCGGGCTGCTGCCACCCGCGCGCGCCTTGAGGTTGTCACGCACCTTTTTCGCGGCGACGGGCACCGAGTCCACCAGTTGTGCCGCCCCGTCACTGAGCGACCAGGCCGTGCTGGCCAGCCCGGCAACGATGGCCACCAGCAACACCCCCGCCCCCAGCGCCCGCGGCACATGCCACCGGGCCATCGTCTCCACGGCGGGCCGCAGCGCAATGGTCAGCAGCAGGCTCAGCATGATCGGAATGAACACCGCACTGGCCCAGTGCAGCAGCGCCACGCTGGCAAACAGTGCCAGCAGGGCGAGGGAGAGGTTGCGCACGTCCACGGGCATGTGGAGCATGAGGGGAGCTGCGTGGGGCGCTGGGCTGGCTGCTGGGGAGGGGGCTTCGGCAGCAGGGGCGTTGGAGTCCTCAGGGAGAGCAGCGTCCCTCACCTGCGCAGCTGTTGCTTGACCCTCCCCGTGGGGAGATTCCGGGGAGTGCGTGGTGGTGGGCTCAGTCGTCATGCGCCGATTGTGGGGGAGCCTTCAGAAAAAGCATGTAGGCGTTCAGCGCGTGGCATGGCCCCCGGTCATCAGCACAGTGGCAAGGTGCGCTGCTTGTTGAGGGCATCCACCGTTCCCAGCAACTGTGGCCAATAAGTGGGTAGGGCTGACCAGGGAGCGCCGATGGCGAGGTTGGTGGCGTAGACCATACCCGTGTTCTGACGTGGGCGGTTCGCATTCTTCACGGCCGCCTGCATTTCCGTGCAGGTGCTGGCCGAGTGCACCAGCATGGCCTGTGCAGTGTTGACCTTGGCATAGACCCAGGTGCTTGATGGTTGGGGGTCCACGTTCTGGTAAGCGGCTGCATTGCCTGCGTAAGTCACCAGCGTATCGGCGACCGCTGCATAGGCGGGGACAGGGTACGTACCCGGATTTCCGATGACAAGAGGCTTCGAGGGCGCAGTCGCTTTGGCACTCATGCCTGAGGTTAATCCCTTGATGTAGCTGTAAATTTCCTGAAAGTAGGCTATGCGTGCACTGTCAGTCGACATGCTATCCACAAAGAACCCGTCCAGTTGACCGGGGTACAGGCGAACATAGCTATCCACTGTGGTTTTGATGTCGGCCACGGAGCGAATCCCTGTAGTGGAAGCAGTGGCTACGTAGCCAAGGACCATATTGTTGGTACCTGGTACGGCTTTGAAAGCCTTGATGGCTTTGGTCAGATCAGTATCCTCTTTGCTGGCCGACGTCAGAATGCCGCCCGAGCTGCTGGCGACGACAGCGATCGGGACCTCTGGGTAGCTTGCAGCCCCGCTCGTGAGTGTGATCCAGGGCGACGATGTACCTGCCGCTGTGAAATATGCGGGAACCAATACCTGCATTGGCTCATGTTTTGAGCGCACGTAATAGGTCAGCCGATCGGTCGCGGTGTTTGCACTGCTGGTCGCTGTTGCTGTTACCTGAAATGTGGCAGCAGCAGGGAGGCTGCTGACGGTAAGCGTAGTACTTGCTATGCCAGCTGTGGCGGACGGTGCCACAGGTGCCAACGTTCCTGCTGCACTGGGGTTTACGCTAAATGTAGCCACAGTTCCATCTGGAGCCCGGTTGCCATTGACGAATACGTTTACCGAGAGGGATTCGGTCGCATTGGGTTCAAGCACGTTGTTAGCCGGTTGTACGAAATCGAGACCTATGGGCGCGGTGGGAGGAGGAGGTGGTGGTGGTGCGGCCGTGTTTGTCCCACCACCGCAGCCAGCGAGCGCGGCGGTTAAGGCCAGCAGGGCCGCGAGGCGGTATGTCGTGTTCGTGGTATGCATGGTCTTCCGAGGGTTGTTGGGTGTTCGGCTATTGTGAGTGCTTGTAGGGCCGCCACCAAGCGCTGGAAACCCGGCTTAGGGAGGGAAATACAGCATTGTTGTGCCGATCACGGATGGCTGGCGCTACTACCATCGCCCCATGCGATCTTCCCTCCTGCGCATTTCGACCGTTGTGCCGTTGCTGGCCGCGACGCTGCTGGCTGGCTGCGGCACCCTGGACGTGCCGCGCGCCGACAACTATCCCGCCACCGGCCAGAAAAAGGCCCGTGCCGTGCACCATTGGGATGTGCTGGCTGGCGATGTGGCTGCACGCGTTGCCGAGAAGATCGCGTCCTGGCCTGCGGGCGAGTACCCCATTCACGTGACGGTGGCAGACAAATCCAGCTTCAACGCGGGTTTCCTCAAACTGCTGACGGTGCATTTATTGAACCGAGGTGTTGTCCTCTCCACCGTTCCCACGGCGGTGGATCTGGAGGTGGAGAGCCAGGTGGTTCAACACCAGGCTGGCGTACCGCCCAACTTTCCTGTCCCGATCGCAGGGACCCTCATCGGGACCGGCGTGGGGGTGTGGCGTGACTGGAAGGTGCACTATTCGGATCGCACTTTGCTCCCAGGCGTGGCGACAGCCTTGGGGGTCGGGGCCGGTTTGGCGTTGGACATGGCCCATCTGTACACGCAAGGTGCTGCAGCGGGCGGACCCACGCGGACGGAAGTTCTGATCACCACCACGCTCAAGACCCGTGACCGGTACTTGGCGGGCTCTGCAGACCTGTATTACATCGAGCGGGAAGATGCTGCGCTGTACCAGCCACAGGTCCCGGTGCCTGCGCCTGCACCCACCCCGGTCAAAACTTGGCGGGTGGTTGCACCATGACGCGCCGTTTCCAACTCGGCAAGCTCCAGTCCATGTGGTGCCTGGGCATGGTCGCCGTGTCGGCCCTGGCGCTGCAGGGCTGCACGAGCAACCCGGTCCACAGCTATTACTACGGCAACAGTGCAGGCGGCATGGCGCGCACGGACCTGATTGAGGTCAACGAACGGGCGACAGATGCCTTGCTGCTCAGCGCGCCGCTGGACGCGAGCCAGCCGGTGCTGGTTGCCACCTTGGTGAATGTGGACCGGCTCAACGAGTCGTCGCGGCTGGGGCGCATCTTTTCGGAGCAGATCGCGGGGCGCATGGTGCAGCGCGGGCTGCGTGTGACGGAGGTGAAGCTGCGTGACAACCTGGTGCTGCACCGCGAGCAGGGCGAGTTGCTGCTGTCGCGCGAGGTGCGGGAGGTCAGCCAGGCCCAGAACGCGCAGGCCGTGGTGGTGGGCACGTACGCGGTGTCGGCCTCGGTGGTGTACATCAGCCTCAAGCTGGTGAACCCGGTGGGCAACCAGGTGATTGCGGCACACAACTACGCGGTGCCTGCAGACGAGAATGTGCGGTCCTTGCTGGCCGGGCGTTGATGGGAAAGGTTTGGTGCACTGCCTTGCACCACATTCCATCGGCAGACAGCAGAAAGCAACAAAGGCCCCGAACAGGGCCTTTTTGTTTGCTATCTAGTTGATAGCTACCACGGCAATATGCACTGGCGCATCGGGCACTTTTGGCTCAAAAATCACGCCAAGGTGTCAATGCAGCATCAGTGCGCCGGCGGTCTTGCTCTTGCCTGCACGGGCGGGAGGGTTGCACAGGCCGCAGGTGAAGTGGCGGTTCTCGTACAGCTCGGTCACGAACTGGCCGCTGCACTGGCTGCACTTGGTGCGGGTCAGCATGCCGGCGTCCACAAATTTCACCAGGCGCCAGGCTCGGGTGAAGGACAGCAGGGGCCCGATCTCGGCCGTGGCGACTTGTTCGTTGTACAGGCGGTAAGCCTTGGTCAGCAGCTCCACCGAGTCCAGGTCCACGCCCTTGGACAGGTATTCGTAGATGTTCAAGAACAGCGAGCTGTGGATGTTCTCCTGCCAGGTCAGGAACCAGTCGGTGGAGAAGGGCAGCTGGCCTTTGGAGGGTGACTTGCCAGCGATCTCCTTGTACAGGCGGATCAGGCGTTCATACGACAGCGTGGTTTCGGACTCCAGCACCTGCATGCGGGCGCCCATCTGGATCAGCATGGCGGCGCGTTCGATCTGCTTGGATTCGTTCAGAACGCTCTTGGCAGGGGCTTTGGCGGCGGCGGTGGTGGTGGAGGACATAGCGGGCTTTCGGTGAGAACGGGGACAACAACGCGGCGGGCAACTGCTTCAGAGCACTTCCGACACGCGGCTGGCCATCAGGATGTTGGCGTGCAGGGTGTTGGTGGCGTCATTGCCCACCTTCTTGGCCGAGTGGTTGGTCAGCAAGCTCCACACCAGGTTGTCGTCCACACGGAAGCTGCAAAGTAGCGTGTTGCGGGAGGCCAGTTTCATCACTTGCGCTGCCGACAGCGAAGCGAGAATGTCGGCAGACTCTTCGTTCATGCCCAGACGGAAAACTGCTTCTGCCTTGTCCTGACGGATCAGGGTTTGGGCCAGCATCAGATAGGTGAGGTTGGCTTCGCGGATTTCAGCGAGGATTTGTTCGTTGGTCATGGCGGCTTCCTTTTTTCCAGTACCGGGTCTTGCGTTGCCTGCTGACTGCAGGTTTTGCGTGATCCGTTGAAATGGATTGTGAAACCGCCCCAATCAGAAATTAAGTCGGGGTTTGGCTGTGCCGCGTGTCTGGTTTCGCGGTGAGCTGTGTAGGAATTTGCCCTACATGCAGATCAGGCGCCGGCTGGCTTTCAAGAGGGGGCACCTGCTGCGCTGGCAGGCACCGATCCCCAAATTCTGCTCATGGTTTTGATAGCGCCTGCAAAACCATCTTTTTTGCGCTTTTGCAACCGGCGGCGTTCGTTAGACGCCGCAATTGGGGTGGTTCAACCCTTTTCGACCGGGCGCGTGGGGTCTGAACACCATTCGCTCCAGCTGCCAGCAAACAGTGCGGTGTGCCCCAGACCGGCAATCTCCATGGCCAGCAGATTGGGCACGGCGCTCACGCCGCTGCCGCACTGGTGCACCACGGTTGCGGGATTGCGGCCTGCCAGCAAGGCGTTGAACTCTGCGCGCAGTGTGGCTGCGGGTTTGAAGCGGCCGTCGGTGCCGATGTTTTCGGCAAACGGCCGGTTGAGTGCGCCGGGAATGTGGCCGGCCACCGGGTCCAGCGGCTCCACCTCGCCCCGGTAGCGGGCACCCGCGCGGGCGTCGATCACGGTCTGGTCATTGGGGTGCTGCAGGCGGGCCAGAACATCGCTGGCCGTGGCCAGCTGGCGCAAGGGCTCGTTCAGTGCAAAGTGGGACTGGAAGTGCGAGGGCTCTTCGCCGCTGTTGACTGCGCCCCCTGCGGCCTGCCACGCCTGCAGCCCGCCGTCGAGCACGGCCACGGCATCATGGCCCGCCCACTTGAGCATCCACCACAGGCGACCACAGTAGTTGGCGCCCTGGCGGTCGTAGACCACGGCCTGCATGTTGTTGGCAAAACCCACGCTGGACAGCCACATGGCAAAACGTTCGCGGCTGGGCAGCGGGTGGCGGCCGCCCGATGCGGGCTGGTCGGCCTCCTGCGCCGTCACAGTGCCGGTGGCGCCGGGCGCGCCGTGCTTGGCGCTCAGGTCGTTGTCCAGGTTGGCATATACCGCGCCGGGGATATGGGCTTGCGCAAATTGCTGCGCGCCGGCGGTCGGTTGCATGAGTTCGAAGCTGCAGTCAAACACCATCAGCGGCGCACCGCTGGCGATGAGGGCTTGCAAATCGGGGGCGGAGATGAGCGTGGTGTAGGTGGTCATCGGCAGATCAGGTGCAAAGCAACCGGTAGGACTGGGAGGCCTCCATTGTGGCCATCCCGATAGGCTGTGTCCTCGCCAGCGCGCATGGGTTTTTGTATCGGTCAGTGTTCTTCGGCCGGTGCGCCGGGTGCGGCCCGGGCCCGCAAGATGGTGGCCACAATGCCGCTGCCCACGATGAGGACCATGCCGATCCAGCCGATGGGCGGAATCTTGTCACCAAACAGGGCCACGCTGTAGATGCCCGCAAACACGATGCCTGAATACTGCAGGTTGGCCACCACCAGCGTGCCGCGCTGGGTCTTGGCGCTGGCATAGGCGCGCGTCATGCACAGCTGCCCGCCCGCCGCCAGCACGCCGATGGGCAGCAGCCACAGCGCTTGCCAGCCCGGCCAGTCCGACATGCCGGTGAACAACATGGCCACGCCGCCCGCGACTGCAGAGCCCACCGCAAAGTAGAAGACGGTGCGCGATTCAGGCTCGCCCAGGCGCGACAGCGCCACCACCTGCATGTAGGCAAAAGCGGCCGACAGGCCCGACATCAGACCGATCATTCCGGCAAAGGCCTGGTCCTGGTCCAGGCTGGGGCGCAGAATCAGCACCACGCCGACGAAGCCGGTGAGCACCGTCAGCACCAGTGGCCCTTGCAGGGCGGGCCGGGGCGTGACGGCAGAGGGCCGCCAAGCCAGCAGCGTGCCGCCGACCAGGAAGGCGGCGATCCACACGCTGCTCATGTAGTTGAGCGTCATGGCGGTGGCCAGCGGCAGGTGCGCAATGGCGTAGAACCACGCACCCAGCGACGCCACTCCCACCAGACTGCGCCAGGCGTGCATGCCGGGGTAGCGCGTGGCGAGCGTCACGTTTTGTGAGCGTGATAGCAGCCAGAGAATGAACATGCCGATCAGCCCCCGGTAACACACCAGCTCCGCCGAGTTGAAGAAGTCCGAGGCGATCTTGACGCACACGCCCATGCTGGCAAACAGGAACGCGGCCAACACCATCCAGAGGGCTTGCATCGGGTTGTGATCTCTTGAGGGGCGCCGTGAAGCGTACAAATGAAAATAGCTGCCAGCGCTTATTTTTTAAGCACTGGCAGCTATTGTAATGAGAGCAAGCCCCGGCGGGCCGGCAGATTGGCGGGGTTTTGCCTCGGTATTTAGCGTTTTGCCGCAGCCGGGTCGATGGTGCTGCTTCCCATGGCCTCGCGGTACCACTCATGGAAGTGCTGCATGCCGTCCTCCATGGGGCTCTGGTAAGGGCCCACCTCGTTGTCGCCACGGGCCAGCAAAGCCTTGCGGCCGGCGTCCATGCGCTCGCCAATTTCGTCGTCCTCGATGCAGGTCTCCATATAGGCAGCTTTCTGCGCCTCGACGAATTCGCGCTCGAACGCGGCGATTTCCTCAGGGTAGTAGAACTCCACCATGTTCAGCGTCTTGGTCGGGCTGATGGGGTGCAGCGTGGACACGGTGAGCACATGCGGGTACCACTCGATCATGATGTGCGGGTACAGCGTGAGCCAAATGGCGCCGTACTTCGGCGGCTTGCCTTCGCGGTAGTCCAGCAGCGCCTTGTGCCAGCGCTCGTACACGGGGCTGCCCGCCTTGCCCAGGCGGTTGGCCACGCCCACGGTTTGCACAGAATAGTTCTTGCCAAACTCCCAGCGCAGGTCGTCACAGGTGACGAATTGCCCCAAGCCCGGGTGAAACGGGCCTACGTGGTAGTCCTCCAGATAGACCTCGATGAAGGTCTTCCAGTTGTAGTTGCATTCGTGCAGCTCCACGTGGTCGAGCACGTAGCCATCAAAGTCCAGGTCGGCGCGTGGTCCCATCTGGGCCAGATCGGCAGCTACGTCATAGCCGTTGTCTTCAAACAGAAGACCGTTCCACTCGCGCAGCTTGTAGTTGTTGAGGTTCAGGCACGGGTCGTGCGCGAAGTGTGGCGCGCCCAGCAACTCGCCCTTCGGGTTGTACGTCCAGCGGTGCAAAGGGCACACGATGTTGCCGCCCGCGCTGCCCTTTTGCTGGGTGTTCAGCGATCCCTTGCCCTTGAGCATGACCGCTTGCCGATGGCGGCACACGTTGGAGATCAGCTCGATGCCGCCCTGGGCGTTGCGCACCAGGGCGCGGCCCTCGCCCTCCTGGGGCAGTGCGTAGTAGTCGCCCGCGTGGGGCACAGCCAATTGGTGCCCCACGTAGCGGGGCCCGCGCTGGAAGATGGTCTCCAGCTCGCGCTGGAACAGCGCATCGTCAAAGTAGCTCGAAACTGGTAGTTGGCTTGCGGCCTGCTGCAGTTGAAGACTTAAATCAGACATGGGTGACCTGACCTAAAGACTCCCCACAGAGAGTGCGGGAGGTGCGCCGGTGAAGGCGCATCTGGAAAAAGAAAACCGGCTAGGGTGGGTAGCCGGCTCGACGGGAATGGGATTATAGGCGGTGGGGTTATTCCCGCACCCCCGCTACGTGAATAGGAAACACCGGTTCCATCAAAAATAGAGGCCTCCCACGGATCGGCCGCTGTCTGACACGGACGTCACAGCGCTGCGCCTAAAATCAGCGGTTTTTCACCCGCGCACTGCCGCCCCCTCCATGCCCAAGGCCCCTGCAACCCCTGCTCCTCCCGCCGAACCTGCCAGCTACGAGGCGGCCCTGGAGGAGCTGGAGCAACTCGTGGCCCGCATCGAATCGGGCCAGCTGCCGCTGGACCAGATGCTGGCGGGCTACCAGCGCGGCGCCACCCTGCTGGCGTTTTGCCGCCACCGGCTCGACGCCGTGCAGGACCAGATCAAGGTTCTGGACGACGGCCAGCTGCAACCATGGAACCAGGAATGAGCGCATTGCCGATGACTTCCTCGACGGCGTTGAACCCGCCCCTGGACACGAATCTCTGGAGCCAGAATCACCTCGCCCGTGTGGAGCAGGCGCTGTCCTTGTGGGTGGGCGACGGCGCTCCGGCAGGGCTGGGCGACGCCATGCGCTATGCCGTGCTGGATGGTGGCAAGCGTCTGCGGCCCCTGCTGGTGTTGGCCGCGTACGAGGCGGCACGCAGCGGTTCCTCGGATTCCGCCGCACCTGAGGGCGTGGCGGTGCTAGCAGCTTTGGATGAAGCCGCCTTGCGGGCCGCGTGCGCAGTCGAACTGATCCATGCCTATTCGCTGGTCCATGACGACATGCCCTGCATGGACAACGACGTGCTGCGCCGTGGCAAGCCCACCGTGCACGTGCAGTTTGGCGAAGCCCAGGCCCTGCTGGCGGGCGACGCACTGCAGGCCTTCGCGTTTGAACTGCTGACCCCCGACAACACGTTGATCCCCGCCGCCACGCAGGCGGCCCTGTGCCGGCTGCTCGCGCGGGCTGCGGGCTCGGCCGGCATGGCGGGTGGCCAGGCGATTGACCTGGCCAGCGTGGGCGTGGCGCTGACGGAGGCCCAACTGCGCCAGATGCACCGCCTCAAGACGGGCGCCTTGCTCCAGGGCAGCGTGCTCATGGGCGCCCTGTGCGGCCATGCGGCGCCCGCTGCCTACCAGGCACTGTCTGACTACGGCGCTGCCATGGGGCTGGCGTTCCAGGTGGTGGACGACATCCTGGACGTGGTGGCGGACTCGGCCACGCTGGGGAAAACGGCTGGCAAGGACGCGGCCGCAGACAAACCCACCTACGTCTCGTTGCTCGGTCTGGAACGTGCGCAGGCTTACGCGCAGGAGCTGCTGGCCGAGGCCCATGCAGCGCTGGGGCGCAGTGGCCTGCCCGACACCCGTGCCCTGGCAGCCCTGGCGGACATGGTCGTGCGCCGTTCGCACTGAGCCCGGCCCTGGTTCCTGGCGACTCCATGAATGTCCAAATGCCTGCTAGTGCTTGAATCTCTTGCGCTGGTGGCTATCAAAAGAATAGTCAATGTCCACGACACCCTTTCCCTTGCTGCAGACCATCAATGACCCGGCAGACCTGCGTCGGCTCTCGCGCGCTGACCTCAAGGTGCTGGCGACCGAGTTGCGCGAGTTCGTGCTGCAGAGCGTGTCGCAGACCGGTGGCCACCTCAGCTCCAACCTGGGCACGGTGGAGCTGACCGTGGCCTTGCACCATGTCTTCAACACCCCGGAAGACCGCCTGGTGTGGGACGTGGGCCACCAGACCTACCCGCACAAAATCTTGACCGGCCGCCGCGACCGCATGCACACGCTGCGCCAGCTGGGCGGCATCTCGGGCTTTCCGCAGCGTGCCGAGAGCGTCTACGACACCTTTGGCACGGCGCATTCCAGCACCAGCATCTCGGCAGCCTTGGGCATGGCACTGGCTGCCAAGCGCAAGGGCGACAACCGCCATGCGGTGGCCATCATTGGTGATGGCGCGATGAGCGCCGGCATGGCGTTTGAGGCGCTCAACAACGCGGGCGTGGCCGACTGCAACCTGCTGGTGGTGCTGAACGACAACGATATGAGCATCAGCCCCCCTGTGGGCGCTCTCAACCGCTACCTTGCGCAGCTGATGAGCGGGCAGTTTTATGCCGCCGCCAAGAACGTGGGCAAGACCGTGCTGCGCCCCGTGCCGCCCCTGCTCGAATTTGCCAAGCGCTTCGAGCAGCAGGCCAAAGGCATGGTGGTGCCCGCCACGCTGTTCGAGAAATTCGGTTTCAACTACATCGGCCCCATCGACGGGCACGACCTCGATTCGCTGATCCCTACGCTGGAAAACATCAAGAGCCTGAAGGGCCCGCAGTTCCTGCACGTGGTCACCAAGAAGGGCCAGGGCTACAAGCTGGCCGAGGCCGACCCCGTGGCCTACCACGGCCCCGGCAAGTTCGACCCCAGCGTGGGCCTGACCAAGCCAGCCACGCCCCCCAAGCAGACGTTCACCCAGGTGTTCGGCCAGTGGCTGTGCGACATGGCGGCGCAAGACCCGCGCCTGGTGGGCATCACCCCGGCCATGCGCGAGGGCTCGGGCATGGTCGAATTTGAAAAGCGCTTCCCCGACCGCTACTACGACGTGGGCATCGCCGAGCAGCATGCCGTCACGTTCGCCGCAGGTATGGCCTGCGAGGGCGTGAAGCCCGTGGTGGCCATCTACTCCACCTTCTTGCAGCGCGGCTACGACCAGTTGATTCACGACGTGGCTCTGCAGAACCTGCCCGTGGTGTTTGCGCTGGACCGTGCGGGCCTGGTGGGCGCTGACGGTGCCACGCACGCAGGCGCCTACGACATCCCCTTTGTGCGCTGCATCCCGAACATGAGCATGGCCTGCCCCGCTGACGAGCGCGAATGCCGCCAGTTGCTCAGCAGCGCGTTTGAGCAGGACCACCCCGTGGCCGTGCGCTACCCGCGCGGCAGCGGCGCAGGTGTGGCGCCGCTTGCAGCGCTCGACGGCCTGCCGTTCGGCAAGGGCGAGATCCGCCGCGAGCGCAAGGGCGAGGCCGACGGCAAGGCGCCCCGCATTGCCATCCTGGCATTCGGCACCTTGCTGTATCCCGCGCTCGAAGTGGGCGAGGCGATCGATGCCACCGTGGTCAATATGCGCTGGGCCAAGCCCATCGACGAAGCCTTGCTGCGCGAGGTGGCCGAGCGCCACGATGCGCTTGTGACGGTGGAAGAGGGCGCCATCATGGGCGGTGCGGGCAGTGCGGTGACCGAGGCGCTCAACGCCATGGGTATCGTGCGCCCCGTGCTGCAGCTGGGGTTGCCCGATGTCTTCATCGAGCATGGCGACCCGGCCAAGTTGCTGGCGTTGCAGGGGTTGGATGCGGCGGGCATTCGCGCATCGATTACCGCCCGGTTTTTGCCTGGCAACGCGGGCTGAACCGAGGCGGGCTGCGGGCAGCGCGTCGCGCTGACCGTGCGCCCCGTGAGGGCTTTCGCACTGCTGTCGCGCAGATGCTTGCAGAACCCTGAAGGTGTGTGTTGAGGCCGGAATTTCGCGGGAAAACCCGCAAAAGTCCTTAGGGTCATGTTCCTACAATGGGTCCGGCTGAAACATGTCCTTGGTGCGTCGTGCACAACGCGTGCGCACCAAGTTTTGCAATCAATATATCGGAGAGAACCTCATGGATCGTCGTTCAATCATCAAGCACGCTGGCATCGCCGGTGTGCTGGCTGCGGGCGCTGCGCCCGCCGTCCACGCCCAAGCTGCCATTCGCTGGCGTCTGGCCTCCAGCTTCCCCAAGTCGCTGGACACCATCTATGGCGGCGCTGATGTGTTCTCCAAGGCTGTCAAGGCCATGTCGGGCGGTAAGTTTGAAATCTCCGTGCACGCTGGTGGCGAGTTGATGCCTCCCTTTGGCGTGATGGACGGCGTGCAGCAAGGCACCGTGGAGATGTGCCACACCGTTCCTTACTACTTCTATGGCAAGAACCCCGCTTTCGCGCTGGGCTCGGCGATTCCATTTGGTTTCAATGCCCGTCAGATGAACGCCTGGATGCTGTATGGCAACGGCCGTAAGCTGATGAACGAGTTCTACGCGAACTACAACGCCATCAGCTTCGCTGGCGGCAACACCGGCACGCAGATGGGTGGCTGGTTCCGCAAGGAAATCAAGACGCCTGCCGACTTCAAGGGCATGAAGATGCGCCTGGGCGGCGGCCTGATCGGTGAAGTGATGCAGAAGCTGGGTGCAGTGCCCCAGAGCATCCCTGGCGGCGAAATCTACCAAGCCCTCGAAAAGGGCACGCTGGACGCTGCCGAGTGGGTGGGTCCTTACGACGACCAGAAGCTGGGCTTCAACAAGGTCGCTCCGTTTTACTACTACCCCGGCTGGTGGGAAGGCGGTCCTGAAGTGGACTTCTTCGTCAACCAGAAGGCGTTTGACGGCCTGTCGGCTGAGAACAAGGCCATCATCGAAGCCGCTACCAACGTGGCCCACGTGGACATGCTGGCCAAGTACGACGCGATGAATCCCAAGGCCCTGAAGCAGCTCGTGGCTGCCAAGACCAAAGTGCTGCCTTTCTCGCAAGCCGTGATGGATGCTTCGTTCAAGGCGTCGATGGAAGTGTTTGCCGAGAACGACGCCAAGAGCCCCGAGTGGAAGAAGATCTACGCCGACATGCGTGCCTTCCAGCGCGACCAGATCCTCTGGTTCCGTTTTGCCGAAGCCCGCTACGACACCTTCATGTCCGCACAGAAGATTTGATGGCCCCGCTGCGGCGCAAGCCGCAGGGCATCTCGATCAGAAAACCCGCCTGGTTCGCCTGGCGGGTTTTTTTGCGTCTGGTGTATGGGGTTGGATGCTCGATCCCGAGGTGCTGCCGGGCAGGAGACGCTGCTGGGTTTCACGCGATATTCGGTCAGCTGGGGCTCAAGGTGTCGCCTCTGTTGCTGTGATCGGCACGTTTGCGCGATCGCTCGGTAGACGCTTGCCAGCGGGTTCAGTGGTCCGCTGAGGGCAACACCTCAAGGCGTAGCGGCCTGTGTGCTGTGAGACTGGTCGGATCAGCGTGAATTGGCTCCTTGGGTTGCAAGTAGGGAGATGGGCTGCGTGTTGGCAGCGTTGCCTTCGGCCACGCGTTGCGCGAGACAAGCCCATGAAAGAAGCCCCGGCAGACGCAATCTGCCGGGGCTTCTTTTGCCTCAAGGGCTGGCCAACAGCCCTGAAGGGTTCATCCGATCACTTCTTCTCGTTGGCCATCGAGTCTTGCAGGGCCTTGAGCGGGTCGTCTGCAGCAGGGGCTGCAGCGTCGCCAGGGGCCGAGCTGGCACCTTCCATGCCTGCGGTGGGGTCGGTGGCCTCGGGGGCCTCGGCCGCGTCGGGCATGGTGGCTTCCATTTCCATGCGGACCTTGTCCAAGTCGTAGACCTCGGCCTTGTCCAGGCCGCTGGAGACGATGCCAGGGAAGGCGATGATCAGGCCCACCATCATCAGCTGGATGACCAGGAACGGAATCGCACCCCAGTAGATCTGCGGCGTGGTCACCGGCGCAATCATCTTCTTGGTGACCTTGTCGAGGTACTCCTTCGCCGGGGCCACGCTGCGCAGGTAGAACAGCGCAAAGCCGAACGGTGGGTGCATGAACGAGGTCTGCATGTTCACGGCCAGCAGCACACCGAACCAGATCAGGTCGATGCCCAGCTTGTTGGCCACCGGGGCCAGCAGGGGCACCACGATGAAGGACAGCTCAAAGAAGTCCAGGAAGAACGCCAGGAAGAACACCATGATGTTCACGACGATCAGGAAGCCCAGCTGGCCGCCGGGCAGGCCGGTCAGCAGGTGTTCCACCCACAGCGGGCCGTCCACGCCCTGGAAGGTCAGGCCGAACATGGTCGCGCCCACCAGAATGAACACCACAAAACACGACAGCTTGGTGGTGGTGGTGACTGCCTGCTTTAGCAGCGAGAAGCTCAGGCGACCACGGATGGTGGCCATGATGCCCGCGCCCAGTGCGCCCATGGCGCCGCCTTCGGTGGGGGTTGCAACGCCCAGGAAGATGGTGCCCAGCACCAGGAAGATCAGCAGCAGCGGGGGGATCAGCACGAACGTCACGCGTTCCGCCGCCTTGGACAGCAGGCCCAGGCGGGTGATCTTGTTGACGCTGGCGACCACGAAGGCCAGGGCCACGCCAAAGCACATGGCCACGACGATGGTCTCGTCCAGCGCCACCCGTTCCACCGTCTCGCCCGACCACCAGGTGTGCAGGGCGGCCATGTTCTTAGCCACATACATCGAGGCAGCCACGCAGATGCCGGTCAGCACCAGCAGGGAGGTCACGCCACTCTTGCCGTTTTCGTCACGCAGCGTACGGGCTTCGGGCGGGATGGCAGGCACCCATTGGGGCTTGAAGATCGCCAGCAGGATGACGTACAGCGCATAGAAACCGGTGAGCATCAGGCCGGGCAGGAAGGCGCCCTTGTACATGTCGCCCACGCTGCGGCCCATCTGGTCGGCAATGATGATCAGCACCAGCGACGGCGGAATGATCTGTGCCAGCGTTCCGGACGCAGCAATCACGCCCGCAGCCAGCCGACGGTCATAGCCATAGCGCAGCATGATGGGCAGCGAGATCAGACCCATCGAGATCACCGATGCGGCCACCACGCCCGTGGTGGCTGCCAGCAGCGCGCCCACGAAGATCACGGCCAGTGCCAAGCCACCGCGGATGGGACCAAACAGCTGGCCAATGGTGTCCAGCAGGTCTTCCGCCATCCCGCTTCGCTCCAATATGAGCCCCATCAGCGTGAAGAACGGAATGGCCAGCAGGGTGTCGTTCTGCATGATGCCGAAGATGCGCAGCGGCACGGCTTGCAGCAGGGCTTCGGGCAGTACGTTGAGTTCGATGCCGATGAAGGCGAAGAACAGTCCGCAGGCGCCCAGGCTGAATGCGACGGGGAAGCCGACCAGCAAGAAGCAGATGAGCCCCGCGAACATGATCGGGGCGAGGTTGTGGGCAATAAATTCCATGGTGTGTGCTCCGCTCAGTGGGCCTCGGCCTTGTTCTTGCCATTGCCCTTGGCCGCTTCGGCCAGGTTGCGGATGGATTCAGCCAGTTCTTCCTCGGCCGTCTTTTCGACCTTCTTGACCGTTGGATCTTCGATCAGGCCTTGCAGGAAGCCCAGGCGCTTGATGAGTTCAGAGATGCCTTGCAGCCACAGCAGCGTGAAGCCCAGGGGCATCATCAGGTACACGGGCCAGCGGATCAGGCCGCCCGCGTTGTTGGACATTTCGCCCGACGCCAGGGCGCGCGTGAAGAACGGAACCCCGTACCAGAGCACGGCCAGGCACATGGGCGTGAGGAAGACGATGTAGCCGAACACGTCGATCCAGATCTGCGTGCGCTTGGAAAAGCGGCTCGAGATCACGTCCACCTTCACGTGCTCGCCCTGCAGCAGCGTGTAGCCGGCTGCCAGCAGGAACGATGCAGCAAACAGGTACCACTGCACTTCCAGGAAGGCGTTGGAGCTGATGTTGAACGCCTTGCGCACCACGGCGTTCACGCCGCTGATGACCGTGGAGGCCAGGATCAGCCAGACCACGTACTTGCCGACCTGGGTGTTAAGCCAGTCGATCCCTCTTGATAACTTCAATAGAGCCTGCATGGTGTCTCCAATAAAAAGGCTGTGTGTGCGAGATGCCCGGCCCCCGCGCGGGTGGGTGCTGGGGCTGGGCATGCTGTGACGACGGCGCGATTCTACGGAGCACTGTAGGCGGAGTCTGACAGCAGCGTGACGGTGTTATCCCGCAGCGGCTGCTAATTCTTTAGCTATCAAAACTGCAGCAATTAGGGTTTCTGCCTAGGCGCTGAGGCGCGCTTTTTCCGTGCAAATTGCCACCACGGCAGCACGGTGCTCATGGCCAGCACCTCGCCGCAGTGCCAGGCGGTATAGCCCGGCAGCGTGGCCATGTGCGTCAGCCACTCGGGGGTCTGCAGCAGGTTGCGCAGTGCCAGCGTGGCAGGCTGGTCCACGCTGTCTTTCAGGCACGCCAGGTGGTAGCGCTCGAGCGCCAGGGGGACAAAGTCCAGCCCCCGCGCACGGGCCGCCAGCTCGATGCCCATGCCCACATCGGCCGCCCCTGCGGCCACGGCCTGAGCAATGGCGGTGTGGGAGGGTTCGTTGAGTGCGTAGCCCACGATGCTTTCTGGGTCCATGCCCGCCTGCGCCAGCAGGTCGTCCAGCAGCACCCGCGTGCCCGAGCCCAGCGGGCGGTTGATGAAGCGGGCGCCGGTGCGGGCCACATCGGCCAGGCTTTGCAGGCCCAGCGGGTTGCCGGGGGTCACCATGAGCCCCTGAGTGCGCTGCGCAAAGCCAATGATCTTGTGCAGCCCGGGCTGCAACAGCGGCTGGTAGGTGCGCGCCGTGAGCGACTGCGCGGCCGCGTCGGCCACGGTGTGAAAACCCGCCAGGGTGCAGCGCCCCTCGTTCAGCGCACGGATGGCGTCCACGCTGCCGGTGAACCGGATGTCGAGGTGCAGCGCGCCCACATCGGTCTGTGTGGCAGCATGGGCGCGCAGCGCTGCCAGTGCGTCGTCATGGCTGGCATACAGGGTGAGCACGTGCGCATTGGGGTCGAAGGCCACAGCAAATGCGCGCTCCAGGTCGGCGTGCAGCGCGGCAATCTGGGGGGCCAGCCGCGCCTGGGCCTGGCGTTCGGCCCACAGCAGCTTGCTCCCGAACTCGCTGAGCTGTGCCGACTGGCCCTTGCCCCAGATGATCAATTCGCCGCCCAGCTGGTCTTCCCAGCGCTTGAGGGCACCCCAGACATGGCGGTAGGACAGGTCCAGCGCGCGCGCGGCGCCTGAGATGGAGCCACGCTCGGCCACGGCGTGCAGCAGCTCGGGAAGCGGGTTGCGGATGAGCGCAGTGCCCGCGTCCCGGCTGAGTGTGTAATGAAGTTGGACCCTATGCACGGGAGATCATATCGCTGGATATTGGATGGGTGCCTACGATAGCCCAAACCGATCCCCTGGCCCATGTCCACCCTCACCGAAAGCGCGACCACAGCGCTTGAACTCACTCTCTCGTCCGACCCCGTCCTCTGGACCATCGTGGGCCGCTCCTTGTCCGTCAGCGCCACCGCCTGTCTGATGGCCTGTGGGGTGGGCCTGGTGCTGGGCGCCTGGTTGGGCGTGGCCCGCTTTACTAGCCGTGGCGCCGTGCTGGCGGTGCTCAACACCTTGCTGGCCGTGCCTTCGGTGGTGGTAGGGCTGGTGGTGTACCTGGTGCTGTCGCGCAGCGGGCCGCTGGGCTCGCTGGGCTGGCTGTTCAGCTTCAAGGCCATGGTGCTGGCGCAGGCCATCTTGGTGCTGCCGGTGGTCACTGCGCTCACGCGCCAGACGGTCGAAGATGCCGAGCGCGCCCATGGCGAGCAGCTGCGCTCCATGGGCGCCGGCCCGCTGTTGCGCAGCCTGCTGCTGGCGTGGGACGAGCGCTATGCGCTGCTCACCGTGCTGCTGGCATCGTTTGGCAGGGCGATCTCCGAGGTGGGCGCGGTGATGATTGTGGGCGGCAACATCGACGGCTTCACGCGGGTGATGACCACCGCCATCGCGCTGGAGACCAGCAAGGGTGACCTGCCGCTGGCGCTGGCGCTGGGCATGGTCCTGCTGGCCGTGGTGCTGGCGCTGAATGTGCTGATTGCGTTGCTGAGGCGCTGGCGCGAGCGGGTGGATGGCTCGGCCTCCAGCACGCCGGTGGGCGTGGCCGCATGAGCGGGCCCGTGCGAAACCCCTGGGTGGATCTGCGCCAGGTGACCGTGCGCTATGGCCGCGTGCAGGCGCTGGACCATGTCACGCTGCGCATCGCGCCCGGCGAGCGTGTGGCGCTGGTGGGCGCCAACGGCAGTGGCAAGAGCACCCTGCTGCGCGTGCTGCACGGCCTGGCCGACACGCATGGGGGCGGCCTGCAGTGCGATGCATCGCTGCGTCAGGCCATGCTGTTCCAGCGCCCGCACATGCTGCGCACCAGCGCCCAGAACAACGTGGCGCTGGCCCTTTGGCTGCGCGGCACCCGCTGGAGCGATGCGCGTCCATTGGCCCTGACGGCCTTGCAGCGGGTGGGCCTGCAGGGCATTGCTGCGCAGAACGCGCGCACCTTGTCGGGCGGCCAGCAGCAGCGGGTGGCGCTGGCCCGCGCGTGGGCCCTGCGGCCCGACGTGCTGCTGCTGGACGAGCCCACCGCCAGCCTCGACCCCCACGCCAAACGCGAGGTGGAGGCCCTGATGGCCGACTTTGCGGCCAGCCATGGGGCTGCGGGCCCAGCGCACCCCGTGACCATGGTGTTCAGCAGCCACAACCTGGGGCAGGTCAAGCGCCTGGCCAGCCGCGTGATTTACATGGAGCACGGCCGCCTGGTGGCGGACCTGCAGGTGCACGATTTTTTCAACGGCCCCTTGCCGGAGGCCGCCCGTTTGTTTGTCAAAGGAGAGCTGGTATGACGAGTTTTAGGTCTTTTCGCGCGGTAGCGCTGGTGTCCAAAGCGGTGGCAGCTATTGTTTTAGTAGCGTCGGGTTCAGCGTTTGCGCAGAGCATCACCATGGCGTCCACCACCTCCACCGAGCAGTCGGGCCTGTTTGGCTACCTGCTGCCCGAGTTCAAGAAGGCCAGTGGTCTCGACATCAAGGTGGTGGCGCTGGGCACCGGCCAGGCGCTCGACATGGCGCGCCGGGGTGACGCCGACGTGCTGTTTGTGCATGACCAGGTGGCCGAAGAAAAGTTTGTGGCCGATGGCTGGGGCGTGAAGCGCTACCCCGTGATGTACAACGACTTCATCCTCATCGGCCCCAAGAACGACCCGGCTGGCACCAAAGGCAAGGACATCGTGCAGGCCCTGCAGAAGCTGGCTGCCACCAACGGCAACTTCATCTCGCGCGGCGACAAGAGCGGCACCCACGCGGCCGAGCTGCGCTACTGGAAGCTGGCCGGTGCCGAGGCCGCAAATACATCAAAAGGCAGCGGCTACAAGGAATGTGGCTGCGGCATGGGGCCCGCGCTGAACATCGCAGCATCGAGCGGCGCCTACGTGCTGGCCGACCGTGGCACCTGGCTCAACTTCAAGAACCGCGCGGACCTGGCCATTCTGGTCGAGGGCGACACCAAACTCTTCAACCAGTACGGCGTGATGGTCGTGAACCCTGCCAAGCACCCGCATGTGAAGGTGCAGGACGCGCAGAAGTTTGTGGACTGGGTGGTGTCGCCCGCCGGTCAGCAAGCCATTGCGGGCTACAAGATCGGCGGCGAGCAACTGTTCTTCCCCAACGCCACGCAGTGAGCGGACGTGATGACACACCGATCCTTGTCGGCTGCTGCTGCAGCCGCCGTGTTAGCCCTGGCCGGTTGTTCTGCGGGCCCAGCCAAGGTACCCATGGCTGATGCGGCCCCTGTGCAGGTGTATGCCGCTGGCAGCTTGGGCGAGGCGTTCACCGAGATCGCGCGCGACCACGAGGCCCGCACGGGCCAGAAGGTGGTGCTGACCTTCGGCGGCTCGGGCCTGCTGCGCGAGCGCATCGAAAAGGGCGAGCCTGCACAGGTCTTTGCCTCGGCCGACACCGACCATCCGCAGCGCTTGGCGGCCCGGGGTGGCTGGCAGGCGCCCGTGGTGTTCACGCGCAATGCGCTGTGTGCGCTGACCAGCGAGCAGATCAGTGCCACCCCAGACACCTTGCTGGCCACCTTGCTGCGCAGGGACGTGCGCGTGGGCACGTCCACGCCCAAGGCCGACCCGTCGGGCGACTACGCCTGGGCGCTGTTCCGCCAGGCCGACAAGATTCAGCCCGGTGCCTACGCCCAGCTGGACGCCAAGGCCCTGAAGCTCACGGGTGGTGCGGATTCGCCCAAGCCACCTGCGGGCCGGGGCACCTATGCCTGGGTCATGGACCAGCGCCAGGCCGATGTGTTTCTGACCTACTGCACCAACGCCGTGGCCGCCCAGGCCGAGGTGCCGCGCCTGCGTGTGGTGCAACTGCCTGCCGCATTGCAGGTGGGCGCTGCCTATGGGCTGACCGTCCGTGCCGATGCGCCTGCTGCCGCGCTGGCGTTTGCCAGTGCGCTGCGCCAGCCGCCTGCCCAGGCGGTGTTGCAACGGTTGGGGTTTGGGCAACCCTGAACACGGGCTGCCGACTGGCGGTGAGTGTGTGCACACGCCGCGTCTGACTGCCTGGTGGGGTGGCGCGGCGTGTGTTGTTTAGAACTGCTGTCTGGTGCGCTCAGTCGTCATCGCGGTGATGGCTGCTGCGCCAGATGGCGCGCACCAGCCACAGGCCACAAACCACCGCACCGAAGAACCCCAGTAAGCCAAACGCGGGCAGGCCGAACAGCGTGGGCCCGCCCTTCACGGTCATCACGATGGACGAGCCGATGATCAGCGCCGCAATCACCAGCGCCATCGCCAGCCGGTTGGCAGACCGGTCGATCTGGTCGCCCACACGTTTGAGGTGCGCCAGCTCGATGCCCACCTGCAGGTGCCCGCGCCGCGCGTTGCGCAGCAGTCGCCCGATGTCGTCCGGCAACTGCTCGACCGTGACCAGAGCGCGCCGCAAGGTGCTCCAGGCGCGCCCAGCCAGCACCTTGGGCTTGTAGCGCGCGCGCACCACCTGCTTGAGCAGCGGCAGGGCTTCGGTCGCCATGTGGAAGTCTGGGTCGAGGTTGCGGCCCATGCCTTCGAGCGAAATGAAGGCCTTGATCAACAGCGCGAGGTCGGACGGCAGGCCCAGGTGGTGTTCACGCAGGATGGCCGTCACGTCGGCCAGCATCTGCCCGAGGCTCAGCTGCGCCAGGGGCACGCCGTGGTACTGGTCCACAAAGGCCTCGATCTCGGTCTCCAGCTGGCCCAGGTTCAGGCCCTGCGCGTCGCCCGTCCAGTCCAGCAGCACGTCGGCCACGGCTTGCGGCTGGTGCTCGACCAAGCCCAGCAGCAGCTGCAGCAGCTCGTCGCGCCGGCGCTGCGACAGGCGGCCCACCATGCCGAAGTCAATGAAGGCAATGCGGTTGCCGGGCAGGTAAAACACATTGCCCGGATGTGGGTCGGCGTGGAACACACCGTCCTTGACGATCATCTGCAGCACCGCCTGGGCGCCGCGCTGCGCCAGCACCGTGCGGTCAAAGCCGGCCTCGGGTGTCAGCGCGGCCAGGGCGCCGCCGGGCGTGCCGTCGATGAAGTCCTGCACATTGATGCGTTCGCGGGTGTAGGCCCAGTGCACGCGTGGGATCACGATGTGGGGCAGCACGGCCATGTTGGTGGCAATGCGCTCGGCCTGGCGGCATTCGCCCGCAAGGTCCAGCTCGCGGCGGAGCGAGCGGGCGAACTCGCGCACCAGCTGCTGGGGCCGGTAGGGCTTGAGTGCGGGCAGCTCGGCCTCGGCCAGCGCCGCCAGGCGCTGCAGCAGGCGCAGGTCAGCCTGGATGGTGTCAGCAATGCCGGGACGGCGGATCTTGACGATGACCTCGCTGCCATCCTGCAGGCGCGCGCGGTGCACCTGCGCAATCGATGCGGCGGCCAGCGGCGTGGTGTCGAACCAGGCAAACACGGCTTCGGGCTCGGCGCCCAGGTCTTCGCGCAGTTGCGGGCGCAAGGCGTCGATGGGCAAAGCGGGCACGCTGCTGTGCAGCTTCTCGAACTCGGCAATCCATTCCGGGCCAAACAGGTCGGCCCGCCCTGCAAGAATCTGGCCAAACTTGACGAACGCGGGGCCCAGCTCTTCGAGGGCCAGCCGCACCTGCACCGGCGGCTCCACGCGGGCCAGGTCGGCGGCGTGGGTCCAGTTCAGTGCCTGGCCTGCGCGCTCCAGGCGGTCGGTCAGGCCCAGGCGGCGCACGGTGTCGCCAAACCCGTGGCGCACCATCACGCCCAGGATTTCTTTCAGGCGCCCCAGGTCGCGGGCGGTGTCCAGCGTCTCGATCAGCATGGGGCGATCATAGGTTCAGAAGGTCAGGGCGGGTTTGTTCACCATCAGGTAGAACACCACGGCCATGGCCACAAAGGCTGGGTAGCCCAGTGCCTCCCACCAGCGGGCGTAGCGCCAGTACAAGGGCGGCAGCACGCCGCCGCCTGGTGCGGACTGCTCCGCCCGTGCCGCCTTTATCGCCATGCCGCGCATGCGCAGCTGTAGCCACACCACGGGCAGCCAGCAGGCACCGGCCACAAGGTACAGCGCCATCGACACCGCGAGCCACGGCGTGCTCCAGCGCAGGCCCGCCATGGCTGCCATGGCCAGCCCCGTCGCGGGCTGGATGAACAACGGGGGCGTGGTGAACCACCAGTCCGCCCGCACCATCAGGCGTGTGACCACCGCCTGCGCCTGCACATTGCCGCTGCGGTTGGTAAAGAACATGTAGAACACCGAGCCCAGCCCGGTGCCCACCAGCAGCACGCTGGAGATGATGTGCAGCCATTTGAGGGTGAGGTACAGGCTCATGGCTTTTGCGGAGAAGTGGCCTCGTCTTGCAGCAGCACACACAGGATGGCGGCAATCGGCAGGTTTTTGGTCAGCGGCCCGAAGGGGTGCAGCCACCAGGCAGGGTGTATGGCCGTGGCCAGCACCGTCATGATCAGCCTCATCAGCCTCATCAGCCTCATCAGCCTCATCAGCAAAGCAGCGCCATACGCCTTGCGGCCGGGGCGGAGCGCCAGCCACAGCCCCAGCACCGCATCGGCCGCCGCCCCGGCCAGGATGATGGCAGTGGGTAGCCACGGGGCATGGTGCCCGGCCCACGCGGTGGGCAGCCCTGCCAGCAACTCGCGGCTTTGGCCGTGCAGCTCCCACACGCTGACCACGGCGGTGGCCAGCCAGACGACGACGAGGCTGGCACGCAGCATGCGGGCTGACGCGTGGTTCATGGGCGGGCCTTCTGTGCTGCGGCTTGCGTGGCGCCCTGCGTCTGTTGCCAGTCTGCAATGTCGGCAGCACGGACCGCCAGGCACCGCGCCAGGCGCCGGAACCGCTGGCGCGTCTTGCGGACAAAGACCCAGTCCACCACAGGCTCCATCACCGTCCGCAAGGCTGTCGGGCCGACTTGAAAGGTGTAGGTGTAGATCAGCAGAGACTGGTGGGGGCCCTGCTCCTGGTGGCGCATGGAGGCGGCCCACTGGGTGAAGGGAAACGACTGGCCCACCATGGCCGCAGCCGCAACCACAGGGCGGTCATAGCTGACGAACTGCGTGCGCATGGACAGCGCCCGCAATGCACCGGCGCCCAGGTTCTCGGTGGTGGCGCCCACACTGGGGCAGGGCGCACCGCTTTCCACGCTGGTGCGGCGCACCAGCGAATCCCATTGGCACCGCCACTCGTGGTAGTGAAAGGCATCGAACACAACGTCGGCCCGCGCTGGCATGGGGAAGGTCAATTTCCGGTCAATGACGGCATGCTCGGTCATTTCGAGCTTCAGGGTGCGCGGGGGCAGGCCGCGCTGCGCCAGCTGCAGGCCCAGCCAGGGCGCAAAGCTCTCGTGCATCAGCGTGACCGGTGCCACATTGACGCTGATGGCCACTGCATCCAGCCCCTGCGCCCGCCAGTTGCACAGATGGTCCAGCGCATTGCACACAATCACGCGGTCCAACTCCGCCGTCTTGCCCTGCAGCTCGCACACCAGCAAGAAGGTTTCGGGGTTGATGCGGCCCAGGGTGGGGTCGGTCAGGCGCAGCAGCGGCTCCAACTGCACGCCGTTGCGCTGGGTGTGGATGATGGGCTGGAAATGCAGGGCCAGGTTGTCGGGGTGCAGCAGCCGGTCCAGGTGGTCGGCAATCAGCGACTGCTGAATATCGCTGTGGGCGTTGTGGGCCAGTGCCGAGGTGCGCATCATCGAAAACCCGCGCCGCAGCAGCTGCTGTCGCCCCGCGTCCGAGCGCAGGTTGCTCAGATGTTCCATGGCCACCGCCAGCGCAAACACCAGCAGCACAACCAGCAAGGCAGCGCCATCGGACGCCGCGTCGTGGTTGCCCTGGTGCATGGGAAAGGTGTTGACCAACAGCCAGTGCAGTACCAGGATCGCGCCGCCGCACAGCGGCTTGTCTAACCAGTTCTGGGCGCGGTAGCGGGGGTGAACACACTGAGCTTGGCGGCGCGATGGCGGATGGCGCAGTAGCACGAAATGCCGGTGGCAATGCCCAGCGACAGCACGGTGGCCAGCAGGTTGATCTGCCCGAAACTCTTCACATGGCTGCTGGTGATGGTGAAGTGCCCGGCCATTGTGCCCAGCGCCAGCCACAGGCTGGCCATTGCAATGCGGCGTTTGCTGGCACCAGTGCTGAGGGTGGGGATGGTGAGCCGCGCACTCACCACCATGATGACCAGGCCGCTGAGTGCGGGCACCAGCTCCAGCACTTGGTGCGACAGCTCGTTGTACAGGAACAGGCCCACCACATCCAGCGCCCACACGATGGAAGCGATGCGTGGGATGCGCTGATGCGGCGGCTGGACGGGTCCACCGAATACGCGGTGTGCTCCACCAACTGCTGGCACACGTGCACGACCAGTGCTGCAAACACCCAGAACAGCAGGCTCTGCAGCAGTGGCGGAAACCCCACCACAAACACCTGCATGGCGCCCTGCCAGATTGAAACCAAATCGTCCACGTGCTCCCGCCGATTTTTATACGCGGGTCATCATCCGACTGTGGGGCGGGGCCAAAACGTAACGGCCTGTGGCGGGTACGCGCTTCCGGGTGGTTGGAGGTCACCTGGAGCGAGTGTGGGTTTTTCGTGATTTTTGGGATGCTATTTCTATAATTCAACAAGCGTTGTATTATTGATTCATGCAAGATACCGACGTTGTACGAGCCCTTGCCTCCTTGGCCCAGGAGGTCCGCCTGCGGGTCTTCCGTGCGCTGGTGGTGGCGGGCCCTGCGGGGCTGACCCCCAGCGACCTGGCCGCCCAGCTGGAGGTGGCGCCCAACACCCTGTCTTTTCACCTCAAGGAGCTGTCGCATGCCGGGCTCATCAGCCAAGAGCGACAGGGCCGCAACCTGATCTACCGCGCCGCGTTCGACACCATGAACGCACTGCTGGCCTACCTCACCGAAAACTGCTGCGAAGGCCAGGGCTGCGCGCCTGCCGACGCGGCCGCGTCCTGCCATTGCTAACCGTTGCTGACCGTCTCTGTCCACCCCCCCGAGGAGAACCCCATGAAACGCTTCCACGCCCATGTGCATGTCGATGACCTGGCCCAGAGCATCGCGTTCTATTCCAAGCTGTTTGCTGCGGCACCCACGCGGGTGGAGGCTGACTACGCCAAGTGGATGCTGGAGGACCCGCGCGTCAACTTCGCCATCTCCACGCGTGGCGCCAAGCCAGGCCTGGACCACTTTGGCCTGCAGACCGACGACGCTGCGGAGCTGGCCGAACTGAAGGCCCGTGCCGAGGCCGCCGACATGGCCTTGCTCGACGAGGGCAACACCACATGCTGCTACGCCCGCAGCGAAAAGCACTGGGTGACCGACCCGCAGGGCATTGCGTGGGAGCACTTCCACACGCTGGGGGACATTCCTGTTTTCAACGAGGCGGCTCCGTCCTCGGCACCGGGTGCCTGCTGCACGCCTTCGGCGGCAGCCCCTGCGCCAGCGGCGCCTCGGGCGGCGTGCTGCGGCCCGGCCACGGCCACAAACTCCAAAACCAGCTGCTGCTGAGAGCGCCGCATGACCGCCTTGAACGTTCTCTTTCTCTGCACCCACAACTCGGCCCGCAGCATCCTGGCCGAGGCCTTGCTCAACGACATGGCGCCGGGCCGGTTCCACGCGTACTCGGCGGGCAGCAGCCCGCGCGACAACCAGCAGCCGAACCCTCTGGGCCTGGAGGTGCTGCGCGCCGCAGGCATCTCGACCGCAGGCCTGCGCAGCAAAAGCTGGGACGAGTTTGCCGCCCCGGGCGCGCCGGTGATGGACCTCATCATCACCGTCTGCGACAACGCGGCGGGCGAGGTCTGCCCCATCTGGCCCGGCCACCCGGCCACTGCGCACTGGGGCTACGCCGACCCGTCTGAGGGGAATGGCTCGGACGATGAAAAGCGCGAGGCTTTCCGTAGGACCTTGCATGCCATCCACCAGCGGCTGGAGCTGCTCATCAACCTGCCCGCCGACAAGCTCGAAAAGACCCTGCTGCAGCACACCGCGCGCGAACTGTCGCGTGCCGCCACCACGCCATGACGGTGCAGTGCAACCCAGCCGGAGCCGTCGTCCCGGCCCCCATGAGCGTGTTCGAGCGCTACCTCACCGTGTGGGTGCTGTTGTGCATCGTGGTGGGCATTGCGCTCGGGCAATTCTTCCCCTCAGTGTTTCAGGCGGTGGGCCGCATGGAGATCGCTAAGGTCAATCTGCCCGTGGGCCTGCTGATCTGGGTGATGGTCATCCCCATGCTGGTGAAGGTGGACTTCGGTGCGCTGGGCGAGGTGCGCAAGCATGCCCGGGGCATTGGCGTGACGCTGGTGGTGAACTGGCTGGTCAAGCCGTTTTCGATGGCGCTGCTGGGCTGGCTGTTCATCCGCCACTGGTTTGCGCCCTACCTGCCTGCCGACCAGCTGGACAGCTACATCGCGGGCCTCATCCTGCTGGCGGCTGCTCCCTGCACGGCCATGGTGTTCGTGTGGAGCCGCCTCACTGGCGGCGACCCGCTGTTCACGCTGTCGCAGGTGGCACTGAACGACAGCATCATGGTGGTCGCGTTTGCACCGCTGGTGGCGTTCTTGCTGGGCATCTCGGCCATCACCGTGCCGTGGGACACCTTGCTGACTTCGGTGGTGCTCTACATCGTGATCCCGGTGGTGCTGGCCCAGTGGCTGCGCCGGTCGTTGCTGGCCCAGGGGCAGGCGGTGTTCGATGCCGTCATGGCGCGCATGGGGCCCTGGTCCATTGCTGCGCTGCTGGCCACGCTGGTGCTGCTGTTTGCGTTCCAGGGCCAGGCCATCTTGCAGCAGCCGCTGGTGATTGCGCTGCTGGCCGTGCCCATCCTGATCCAGGTGTTCTTCAACGCGGGGCTGGCCTACTGGCTCAACCGCGCGGTGGGCGAGAAGCACAGCGTGGCCTGCCCGTCGGCACTGATCGGTGCCTCCAACTTCTTCGAGCTGGCGGTAGCCGCCGCCATCAGCCTGTTCGGCTTTCACTCCGGCGCCGCGCTGGCCACCGTGGTGGGCGTGCTGATCGAGGTGCCGGTGATGCTGCTGGTGGTGCACCTCGTCAACCGCAGCAAGGGCTGGTACGAGCGGGCGTGAGCGGCGCGGCGCAGGCCGCCCGCACGCTCAGCCCCTGGCCGTGAGCAGCGCCACCGCCTTGCGTGCCATTGGCGCTGCCAGCATCACCGCCGGGAAGGCGAACAGCCACCCGGTCAGCCATGCGCCCGCCCACAGGCTCACAAAGTCCTGCTGCGGCTGCAGTGCGCGAAAGGTGGAGATGCCCGACACCAGCAGCGACATCACGCCCGACAAGATCAGGCTGAACAGCACCGGGCCATAGCGGGCGGGAATCATGCCGCCACCTCTTCGCCAGTCTGGCGTGCGGCTGCACCGCCCACACCGCCCAGGCGTTGCAGCGTCTCGGCAAAGTGCTGGCCGAACATGCGGGCGGTCTTGGTGTCGCCGGGCACAAACGCATCGGCGGCCGCCCCATGGCCCGCCTGCGCCATCAGGCCCGACCAGGAGCCGAGGCGGTTGGCCGCTTCGTCATACGGCACCCCGGCATGCTGCTCGGGCAGGATGGGGTTGCCCACCCACACCATGCCGTGCTGCATGGCGAACACCCACATCGACATCAGCGTGGACTGCTTGTCGCCCGCTGGCAGTGAAGACACGGTAAAGCCCGCCGCCAGCTTGTTCTTGAGTTGCTGCGTCTTCCACAGGCGGCCTGTGGAATCCATGAAGGTCTTGAACGGCCCGGAGACCCCGCCCAGGTAGGTGGGCGAGCCGAGGATGACGCCGTCGTAGCGCAGCAGGCGGTCGGGCGCCTGCGCCAGGTCTTCGGCCCGGACCAGTTCGGCGAGGACGCCCGGTACGGCGCGGGCGCCGTCCAGCACGTGGTGGGCAATGTGCGCGGTGTGGCCGTGGGCGCTGTGATAGACGATGGCAATCTGTTGCATGGTGTGGTTTCCTTGGGAGTGATTTCGGGGGAGAAGGCGCGGGACAGGTCAGCGTGAAATCAGTGCGATGACCAGCGCGGAGAGATACAGGCCCAGGCCAAACACGGTGTGGTTGGCGAGGCTGCGCAGGCAGTTCTTGAGCGGGGTGGGCGTGCGCGATGCCGCAAAGCCCGAGCCCATGGCAGGCTGCATGACCAAGAGGGGCGCCGCCACGGTGCCCATGCCCACGGCCAGCGCGGGCAGCAGGGTGGGGCTGTGGACCCAGGCGGCGCCCTGCAGGGACAGCAACACCCCGGCAAAGGCCATGCCCACGGCGTAGTGCGTGAGCCAGCCCCAGGCCAGCTCGCCGCGCACCGGAGCCGCCTTGGCGATGGCCGCGTGGGCGACCTGCCCGCGCAGCAGGTGGCCCACCCAGCGGCCGATGAAAGCGAAGTTGAGCGTGGGCACGCCCAGCCTTTTGAGCAGCAACAGCCACGCATCCATGACGGCGGTGGCACCGATGCCCAGGAGCACGGCGAGGGGAATGTCTTGCACTGAGAGAGTCATGAAAACACCTCGAAAAGTTGACGGAAGAAGGTTTTGAACGGAATATAGAAGTTCAAGTCAACTTGAGGTCAAGAGGTTTTTTCATGGACATTGCCGAAGTCGCCAAACGCTCCGGTCTGAGGGCGTCCACGCTGCGGTATTACGAGGAGAAGGGGTTGATTCAGTCGGTAGGGCAACCCGGCGAGCGCCGCCGGTTTGCGCCCGGCGTGATAGACCAACTGGCGCTGATTGCGCTGGGGCAATCGGCCGGGTTCTCGCTGGACGACATCCGGTCGATGTTCTTGCCCAGTGGCGAGCCCAACATTGACCGGCAGCTGCTGTCAAGCAAGGCCGACGAGCTCGACACCATGGTCAAGCGCCTCAAGGCCATGAGCAACGGCCTGCGGCACGCGGCCGCCTGCCCGGCCGAGAGCCATGCCCAGTGCCCGTCCTTCCAGCGGCTGCTGAAAGCCGCCGCTGACGGAGCGCTGGAGCGCCAGCAGCGGCGCAGCGCGCAGCCCGTGGTGGGCCTGCGTCGGCCGCGTGCCTGAGCGGCCCGAGGCGCCTCGGTTGATGGGGTGATTGAGTTGCTATCTATTTGATAGCTGCTCAGGCATATTGCACTAGCGCTATCGGCCAAAAAGGCTTGAATTAGAGGCGTCAGAAGCTCGCACAGCGGTGTGGGCAGCGGCGCGGGCCCGTCACCCGCCTTTGGGGGCGCCCAGCTTGCGGTACACCGTGGCGCGGCTGATGCCCAGCGCACGCGCCGCCTCGGCCACGTTGCCGCGCGCCTCCTGCACGGCGCGGCGGATCATTGCGACCTCGGCCTCGCGCAGCGGGGCGGGCGCCGAGGCAATGCCTGGCACCGCTGCCGTGTGGGTGTCGCCCACGGTGCGGGCGTGCGCAGGCAGCTGCGCCAGGGCGTGCAGCCGCAGGCCCGACCACAGCGGCAAATCCAGCGGCTCTCTGCGCTGCTGGCGGGCCGCGTCGAACAGCATGGTCCAGGGCATGGCCAGCAGGTCGCTGCAGTGGGTGCGGGTGCCGGTGCCAGGCAGGCCGGGGGCGCGCAGGGGTTGGGGCACGAGCTGGCGGGCCATGCTGTTGGCACCCACCACGCAGCCATCGGCGTCCAGGGTCAGCAGGCCGTCGCCTTCGCCGCCCAGCGGGCAGCCCGGCCAGTTCATGCGCAGCAGCAGGGCGTGGGGCAGCTGCAGCAGCAGTGCGTCTTCCATGGCGCGGGCCGACCGGGCCACCAGGTGGCGCAGCTCGGGCCGCTCGGGCACATCCACACCCGTCAGGTCCAGCATGCCCATGCAGCGGCCCTGGGGGTCGAACAGCGGCGCCCCGGCGCAGCTGTAGCTGGCGTTGTCGTCAAAAAAATGCTCGCCCCGGTGCAACCACACGGGCTGCAGCTCTTCCAGCGCGGCGCCAATGGCGGTGGTGCCCACGGCAGCTTCCGACAGATCAACGCCCACGCGGCCAATGGCGCTGGCGCGCGGGTCGCTCCGGTCGCAATGGCCCTGCACATCGACGACGATGCCACGTGCATCGGTCAGCATGGCGAAGTAACGCATGCCCGCAATGGCCCGGGTCAGCTGCTCCAGCACCGGCCGGGCCGCGCGCAGCAGGTGGTGGTTCTGCTCCTGGCTGTGGCGCAGCGCCGTGGCGCTGACGGCGTCAAACGCCACGCGCCGCGTGGGCTCCAGGCCGCGCGCCAGGCAGCGTTGCCAGGACTGTGCAATCCACGGATCCACCTCGGCGCGCACGGGCGCTGCACTGTCGGACAGCAGGCTCTGGCGCGCCTGCGCAATCAGCGCGTGGCGGTCAGCAGCGGGGGGGGGCGCGGAGATCAGCATGGTGAACAGGCTCCAGAACGTTCGCATCATGCGCTGGTGTGCATTGCAGCATGTTTCATTTTGAGAATATCCAGCCAGGGCCCCCGGAAATCTAGGGTTGTCCCTAGGGGTGGGCGTTGGGGCGTAGCAGAAGATGCGCGAGCGATGAGCGTGACTCTGATCCCCTCCGCGAGGTCGTGAGCGCGCTCCTATCCAGCCAAAACCACTCCAGGAGACAGCCAGATGCAAGTCCAGTTCACGGTCAACGGGCGCGCCGCCAGTGTTGACGTCCCTCCCAATACCCTGCTTGTCCATGCGCTGCGAGAGCACCTGATGCTCACCGGCACCCATGTGGGTTGCGACACCAGCCAGTGCGGGGCGTGTACGGTGCATGTGAACGGCCGGGCCGTCAAATCCTGCGCCATGCTGGCGGTGCAGGCGCAGGGGGCCGAGGTGACGACCATCGAAGGCATGGCGTCGGCAGACGGCACCATGCACCCCATGCAGGCGGCGTTCAAGGAGTGCCATGGCCTGCAGTGCGGCTTCTGCACGCCCGGCATGGTGATGAGTGCGGTGGACCTGTGCAAGAACCACCCCAACGCCAGCGAAGGCGAGATCCGCGAGCTGCTCGAAGGCAACATCTGCCGCTGCACCGGCTACCAGAACATCGTGCGCGCAGTGCAGGTCGGCCAGAAGGCCATGGCTGGCGCCTGAGCGCGCCCGCCGTTCCCACGCCAGAACAATCCAAGGAGACAAGACCATGGGTGCATCCGACTTTTCCAAGCTGCCGCACATCGGCGAATCGCTCAAGCGCAAGGAAGATTACCGCTTCCTGACCGGAGCGGGCCAGTACACCGACGACGTGGTGCTGGCTGCGCAGAGCCATGCGGTGTTCGTGCGTTCACCGCACGCCCACGCCAAGATCAACAGCATCAACATCGACGCCGCCAAGGCCGCGCCCGGCGTGCTGGGCGTGTTCACCGGCGCCGATGTGGCCGCCGACAACATCAACGGCCTGCCCTGCGGCTGGCTCATCACCAGCACCAACGGCGAGCCCATGAAGGAGCCGCCGCACCCCATCCTGGCCCAGGGCAAGGTGCGCTATGTGGGCGACCACGTGGCCATGGTGGTGGCGCTGACCCAGCAACAGGCGCGCGATGCGGCCGAACTGGTGGAGGTGGACTACGACGTGCTGCCTGCCGTGGTGAACGTGGCCGACGCCGCATCGGGCGCCGTGGCCGGTGCGGCGCTGCACGACATTGCGCCCGACAACCACTGCTTCAAGTGGGCCATCGGCGACAAGGGCGCCGTGGACGCCGCATTTGCCAACGCGGCGCACGTCACCAAGCTCGACCTGATCAACAACCGCCTGATCCCCAACGCCATGGAGCCACGTGCGGCCATCGGCAGCTACAACCGGGCGAGCGACGAATACACCCTCTACGTCAGCAACCAGAACCCGCACGTCGAGCGCCTGCTGATGACGGCCTTTGTGATGGGCCTGCCCGAGCACAAGGTGCGCGTGATCGCGCCCGATGTGGGCGGGGGCTTCGGCTCCAAGATCTATCTGTACGCTGAGGACGTGTGCCTGACCTGGGCGGCCAAAAAGCTCAACCGCAACATCAAGTGGGTGGCGGACCGCAGCGAGGCGTTCCTCTCCGACGCGCACGGCCGCGACCACGTGAGCCATGCCGAAATGGCGATGGACAAGGACGGCAAATTCCTGGCCATGCGTGTGCACACCGATGCCAACCTGGGTGCCTACCTCAGCACCTTTGCCAGTGCGGTGCCCACCATTCTTTACGCCACGCTGCTGGCGGGTCAGTACAGCACGCCTCAGGTGTATGTAGAAGTGGACTCGTGGTTCACCAATACTGCGCCGGTGGACGCCTACCGGGGCGCAGGCCGCCCTGAGGCTACCTATCTGCTGGAGCGCCTAGTCACCCGCTGCGCGTGGGAGATGGGCCTCTCGCAAGACGAAATCCGCCGTCGCAATTTCATCCAGACCTTTCCGTACCAGACGCCGGTGGCGCTGCAGTACGACACGGGTGACTTCCATGCCTGCATGGACGGTGCCAACAAGCTGGCCGATGTGGCAGGCTTTGAGCAGCGCAAGGCCGCCAGTGCGGCCAAGGGACTGCTGCGGGGCATCGGCTACTCGTCGTACATTGAGGCCTGTGGCATTGCGCCCTCCAACATCGCGGGCGCCCTGGGCGCGCGGGCGGGCCTGTTTGAATGCGGCGAGGTGCGTGTGCACCCCACCGGCAGCGTGACGGTGTTCACCGGCTCGCACAGCCACGGCCAGGGCCACGAGACCACCTTTGCGCAGGTGGTGGCGGCGCGCCTGGGCATTCCGGTCGAGAACGTGGACATCGTGCACGGCGACACGGGCCGCGTGCCGTTCGGCATGGGCACCTACGGCTCACGCTCCATCAGCGTGGGCGGCGCGGCCATCATGAAGGCGCTGGACAAGATCGAGGCCAAGGCCAAGAAGATTGCTGCGCATTTGATGGAGGCCAGCGACGCCGACATCGACTTCAGCGGCGGCGAATTCACCGTGCGGGGCACGGACAAGAAGATCCCGTTCGGTCAGGTGGCACTCACGGCCTATGTGCCGCACAACTACCCGCTGGACAAGCTGGAGCCGGGCCTGAACGAAACCGCGTTCTACGACCCCACCAACTTCACATTCCCCGCAGGCACCTACATCTGCGAGGTGGAGGTCGACCCGCAGACCGGCGTGACGCGCGTGGACAAGTTCACCGCCGTGGACGACTTTGGCACCATCATCAACCCCATGATCGTGGAAGGCCAAGTGCACGGCGGACTGGTGCAGGGCATTGGTCAGGCGCTGCTGGAGAACTGCGTGTACGACCGCGAAACCGGCCAGCTGCTCACCGGCAGCTTCATGGACTACGCCATGCCGCGCGCTGACGACTTCCCCGAGTTCAAGCTGGGCCATGTTTGCACGCCCTGCACCCACAACCCGCTGGGCACCAAGGGCTGCGGCGAGGCCGGGGCCATTGGCTCGCCACCAGCCGTGATCAACGCCGTGCTCGATGCGCTGCGACCTCTGGGCGTGAAGGACTTCGACATGCCCGCGTCGCCGCACCGCGTGTGGGAAGCCATTCAGTCCGCCAAGGCATAAGGAGACCAACCATGTACGCATTCACCTTTGAGGCTCCTTCCTCCACCGCTGCTGCCGCGCAGCTCATCGCCCAGGGCGGAAAGCTGCTGGCCGGCGGGCAAAGCCTGCTGCCGTCCATGCGCCTGCGCCTGGCCAACCCCGAAAAGATCGTGGACCTGAATGGCGTTGCCGAGCTGGCGGGCATCCGCCGTGAAGGCAACGCGCTGGTCATTGGCGCCATGACGCGCCACATGGACGTGGCGGCCAGCAGCGAGGTCAAGTCGGCCATCCCGGCCCTGGCCGACCTCGCCGCCCACATCGGCGACCGGCAGGTGCGCGCACGTGGCACGCTGGGCGGCTCGGTGGCCAACAACGACCCCGCCGCCTGCTACCCCAGCGCGGTGCTGGGCCTGGGCGCCACGGTCCTCACCAACCGCCGCGAGATCCAAGCCGACGACTTCTTCGTGGGCATGTACACCACGGCGCTGGAGGAGGGCGAGATCATCACAGCCATCCGCTTCCCCATCCCCAAACGCGCCGCATACATGAAGTTCAAGCAGGCGGCCTCGCGCTTCTCGCTGGTGGGCGTGTTCGTGGCGCAGACCGACAGCGGCGTGCGCGTGGCCGTCACGGGCGCTGCCAGCAGCGTGTTTCGCCATGCGGGGCTGGAGGCAGCGCTCAACCAGAGCTTCACACCGCAGTCGGCGGCCAGCGTGAAGATCGACGCGAGCGATCTGAACGCCGACATCCACGCCAGCGCTGCCTACCGCGCCAACCTCATCAGCGTGCAAACGCAGCGCGCTGTGCAGCAGATGCTGGGATGACATGAGGGCAACCCCGCTACCGTGGTGCGGCACCCGGTGGCGGGCTTTTGAGTGAAATTGGCTGCTAGCGCTAGAAGAACATGCGCTGGCAGCTATGAATTGGATAGCAATGAACTCGTTGAACGCCGCGCCGGTTCCGGCTTCCATCGACGCCCTGGTGCAGGCCCTGCAAAGCGTGGGCTATTTTGCCGACCGTCGCCTGGCCACGGCGGTGTTTCTGGCGCTCAAGCTGCAGCGGCCTTTGCTGCTGGAGGGCGAGCCCGGCGTGGGCAAGACGGCGCTGGCCAAGGCCCTCTCGGAAGTGCTCTCGCGCAGCCTGATCCGCCTGCAGTGCTACGACGGCCTGGAGCAGCGCGAGGCGTTGTACGAGTGGAATTACGCTGCTCAGTTGCTGCACATGCGCGCAGCCGAGGGGCAGGGCGGTGCCGACATGGCGCAGGTAGAGCGCGAGGTGTACCAAGACCGTTACCTCATCCGCCGCCCGTTGCTGCAGGCGCTGCAGGCACCGGCGCCCGGCGCAGTGCTGCTGATCGACGAGTTGGACCGCGCCGACGAACCGTTCGAGGCCTTTTTGCTGGAGTACCTGGGCGAGTACCAGGTGAGCATTCCCGAGATTGGCACTGTGCGCGCCACGGCCACGCCGGTCACCATCCTCACCAGCAACCGCACGCGCGATCTGCACGACGCCGTCAAGCGTCGCTGCCTGTACCACTGGTTGGACTACCCCGAGCGCGAGCGCGAGCTGGCGATCGTGCGCGCCCAGGTGCCGGGTGCGAGCGAGGCGCTGGCCGTGCAGGTGGCAGAGTTTGTGGGCCGGCTGCGCAGCCAGCCGTTTGCCAATGCCTTCCAGCGCGCACCGGGCATTGCCGAGAGCGTGGAATGGGCCAAGGCGCTGGTCGCGCTGGACACCATCGTGGTGGATCCCGAGGTGGTGTCCGATACCGCAGGCATCCTGTTCAAGCAGCGCGAGGACGTCGCGGCGCTCACCCGCGACATGGCGGTGCAGCTGCTGCAGCCCGCTGATGCCGATGCATGAGAGCCGTCCCATGGCCGAGGGCGCGATGTTCTCCCAACTCGGCGATGCCCGCACTGGCAAGCTGGCCGATAACCTGAGCGGCTTTGGCCGCACGCTGCGCCGCGCTGGCGTGCGGGTGGACGCTGCGCGCATGGCGCTGGCCCAGCAGGCGGTGATGCTGGTGGGCCTGCAGCGCGATGATTTCAGCGCCGCACTGGAGGCGGTGCTGATCAGCCGGGAGCAAGACCGCATGGTGTTCCGCGAGCTGTTTGACGCCTACTTTCGCAATCCCAACGTCGCACAGAAGCTGCTGGCGCAGATGCTGCCCACCGCCGAGTCCAAGGCCGAGCCCGTCAAACGCCGCCCGCGTGTGAGCGAGGCGCTGGCGCCCGTGCGCGCTGCACGCAACGCGCCGCCTGCAAGCGAAGAAGACAAGATCGAGTTCGATGCCGCCATGACGGCCAGCGACCTGCAGCGCCTGCGGCAGGCTGACTTCAACCAGCTCTCGGCCAGCGAATACATCCTGGTGGAGCGCCTGGCGCGTGACGTGCCCTTGCCCTTGCCGCACTACGCCGCCCGCCGCACCCGGCCGGGCGCACGCGGCAGCCGCCCGCACTGGTCCGGCGCCATGCACCATGCGGCGCGCAGTGGGGGCGAGGTGCTGCACATCCCCTTGCTGCAGCGGCGCCAGCAACCGCTGCCACTGCTGGTGCTGGTGGATGTGTCTGGATCTATGGAGCGCTACGCGCGTTTGCTGCTGGCCTTTTTGCACGCGGCCACCGCACCGCGCCATACCGGCGCCGCCGTGCGCCGCGATGTGTTTGCGTTTGGCACCGGCTTGACCGACCTCACGCCCGCCTTCCGCCTGGCCGACACCGACGCGATGCTGGAGACGGCCAGTCACGCCATCACCGACTTTGCGGGCGGCACCCGCATGGGCGACAGCCTGGGCCAGTTGCGCCTGCAGCATGCGCGGCGCCTGGTAGGGCGGCGCACGCTGGTGCTGCTGATCAGCGACGGGCTGGACACGGGCACGCCCGAGGTGCTGGAGCGCGAACTGGCCTGGCTGCGCCGCCACTGTGGCCGCCTGCTGTGGCTCAACCCCCTGCTGCGCTACGAGGGCTATGCCCCCACGGCGCGTGGTGCGTCGGCCCTGCACCGCCAGGCCCACGGCATGGTGGCCGTGCACAACCTGAGCCACCTGAAGGACCTGGCCGCCAGCCTGGCGAGCGTGCTGCGGCAATGACGCGTCCTGCCCCATGCCGCACTGAGTCCAGCCATACAGCGGACCGATTGAATTCCCACAACATCCACACCCTTTGAAGACCGAGAGGACCCACCATGGAAATGCAAGCCAGCCGAACCCTTGCCGTTAGCCAGCAACAGGCCTGGGAGGCGCTCAACGACCCCGAAGTGCTCAAGCTGTGCATTCCCGGCTGCGACAAGGTCGAGCCCACGGCCGAGAACCAGTACTCGGTGGCCATGGCGCTCAAGATCGGGCCCGTGTCGGCCAAGTTCGCCGGCAAGATCACGCTGTCTGACATCGTGCCGCCCGAGAGCTACAACATTGCCTTTGAAGGCTCTGGCGGCGTGGCGGGCTTTGGCAAGGGCAACGCCCAGGTCAAGCTGGTGCCCCTGCCCGCCGATGCGGCCGGTCAGGCCAGCTGTGAGTTGCACTACACCGTACACGCCTCGGTGGGCGGCAAGATCGCGCAGCTGGGCCAGCGCCTCATCGACGGCGCCGCCAAAAGCATGGCCGAGGACTTCTTCAAGCGGTTTGACGACGAGATGCAGCGCCGCTTTCCGCGCACTGAAGCCCCTTCAGCAGATGCAGCGGCAAGTGCCGATGCCGTCACCCAGCCAAGCACAGTGCAAGAGGGTGGTGCCACCCAGGGCGGCGGTATCCCTGCGTGGATGTGGGGTGTTGGCGTGGCGGCCCTCGTATTGCTGGCCTGGTGGTTCAATCGGGGCTGATTGCCCGGGGCAGCGGAAGGAAGTGAGTCATGGAAAATTTGGACGTCGTCGTGCTGCGCACACTGCAGGGCTGGCGGGCCGCAGGGCGTCGTGCGCTGCTGGCCACGGTGGTGCGCACTTGGGGGTCATCGCCCCGGCCGGTGGGCTCGATCATGGCGCTGTGCGAAGACGGCGCGGTGGTGGGGTCGGTGTCGGGCGGGTGCATTGAAGACGATTTGATCGACCGCCACACCCGCGCCTATGCACAGGCGGGTGCGGCGGCAGACGGTACCGACCACCGCATCCCCAGCGGCCCGCCATCTTTCGTCAAATACGGCATCAGCGCCGACGAGGCCCACCGCTTTGGCCTGCCCTGCGGCGGCACGCTGGAGCTGCTGCTGGAGTACGACCCTGATCCCAACCTGCTGGCGGACCTCATTGCGCAGCTGGCCGCCGGGCGCCTGGTGCAGCGCACCGTGCGCCTGTCCGATGGCGCTGTGACCCTGGCGCCCACTCAGGCCCCGGAGGATCTCAAGGTGGATGCGCAGCAGCTCACCAACACCTTCGGCCCCGAGTACCGCATGTTGCTCATTGGTGCAGGCCAGCTCACCGAGTACATGGCCACCATGGCCTTGTTCAACGGCTTTGCCGTGACGGTGTGCGACCCGCGCGAGGAGTACCGGGGCAGCTGGAGCGTGCCCGGCGCCACGGTGGTGAGCGACATGCCCGACGATGTGGTGCTGGCCTTCAAGCCCGACCGCCGCACCTGCGTGGTGGCCCTCACGCACGATCCCAAGCTGGACGACCTGGCGCTGCTGGAGGCGCTGAACACCGAGGCGTTCTACGTGGGCGGCATTGGCTCGCGCCGCAACAACGAGGCGCGGCGTGCCCGCATGATCGAGCACTTTGACCAGACTGAAGCCAGCCTGCAGCGCCTGCGCGGGCCCATTGGCATCTACATCGGCAGCAAGACACCGCCCGAGATTGCGGTGAGCGTGATGGCCGAGATTTTGGCGGTGAAGAACGGCGTGACCTTGCCGCGTGACATGGAAGTGGCCCAGGCCAAGAACGACCGGGAGCTGGCCCACAACGACCCGGGCGCCCTGGTGTGCGGCGTGCGGTAGCTCGGTTCGTCCCCGATGTCAGTGCTGCACCGGTGGCACCTGGGCCTGCAGCTGCCGCTGTACGTGCCTGAGCAGCCCTTCGCAGGCGTCTTCCACCAGGTCCAGCACCTCTTCAAACCCCTGGCTGCCGCCGTAGTACGGGTCGGGCACCACCGGGCTGTCGAACCGCAGGCAGAACTCCGTCATGCGCCGCAGCTTGTGCGCGTGTGCGGGTGGGCACAGGTCTTGTGCCAGGGCGAGGTTGTCCCAGTCCATGACCAGGATCAGGTCGTAACGCGCAAAGTCCGCATCCGTGATCTGCCGGGCCCGCAGGTCCGACAGGTCATAGCCGCGCTGAGCCGCGTGGCGCTGGGTGCGGGTGTCGGGCGGCTCGCCGGGGTGGTAGTTGTGCGTGCCGGCCGAATCCACCATCACGCTGTGCGCCAGACCGCTGTGGGTGATCTTGTGGCGGAACACGCCGTGGGCTGTGGGGCTGCGGCAGATGTTGCCCATGCACACGAAAAGAATCGCGTAACGAGACATGGTGGCCGCCTGCATTCAGGCCCCGATCACCACCGGGCCGCCCTTGGCAATGCCGCGCTGGTAGGCCGGGCGGGCGTGCATGCGTTCCAGGTAGGCCTGCAGGTGCGGGCAGCGGCTTGCGTCGTTCGCGCGGGACATCAGCGCCTCCACCGCAAAGCTCATCTGAAAATCCGCCATGGTCAGGTGCTCTCCCGCAAACCAGCGGTGGGTTCCCAGGTGCTCTTCAATGAATGCCAGCGCCGTGTCCACGTTGGGGTCGATGAGCTTTTGCTGCACCGTGCCGCACAGGGCGCGCGCAATGGGCTTCACAAAGAACGGCATGGGCTGGGTGGGGATGGTCTTGAACACCAGCTTCATCACCAGCCAGTTCATCAGCGAGCCCTCGGCATAGTGCATCCAGAAGCGGCACTGGCGGTGTTCGGCGGTGCGTGGCTGGGGCTGCAGGTGTGCCAGGTCGCCACGGGCCTGCTCGCCATAGGTTTCCACCAGGTACTCGATGATGGCGCCCGACTCGGCAATCACTTCGTCGCCATCCGTGATGACCGGTGACTTGCCCAGGGGGTGAATGGCCTTGAGCGCCGGTGGGGCCAGCTTGGTGGCCTTGTCGCGTGCGTAGATCTTGAGCTCGTAGGGCACGCCCAGCTCTTCCAACAGCCAGAGAATGCGCTGCGAGCGCGAGGTTTCGAGGTGGTACAGGGTGATCATGGCCGCCATCTTATTGAAGAGTGGGCCGAATCCACCCTGCCTCGGTCGTTGTTTTTTGCGCGAGCTTTGCCTGGTTTGGCGGGTTCAGGCGGTGCGGCGCCGCTGCTGCCCGATGGAGCGCTGCATCCACTGCACGTACAAGTCCACAGAAAGCAGCACAGCCATTGCAAACGCGCAAGCGGCCACGGTGGGACCCAGGCCCAGCGAGCTGACCAGCCCGGTGCCCTGCACTGTGGCAAATCGGTTGGGTGTGGTGCAGATGAACTCGGCCGCGCCCATGCCGGTGTAGTGCATGGCACACACGGCGGTGGCCATGAGCAGGGCGGCCCCTGTGCGGCTGGCCATGCTGCGGGTGTTGAAGGCCAGCCACAGGGCGGCTGTGCCTGCTGCCACGGCGATGAGCACTGAAAGCGCCACGGTGCGCAGGTCCCAGTTGATGTAGCCGCCAATCTTCATGCCGTACATGCCCAGGTAGTGCATGCCCGCCACACCCAGGCCCAACAACAACCCGGCGCCCAGAATGCGTGCTAGGTCTCGAGGCGCCTTGGACACCACGATGAGTGCGGCCGAGGTGCAGACCACGGCAGCCACCAGGGACACCGCGCTTTCGACGATGCCGTAGCTGCTGGCCACATCCAGCCGCAGCGCCACCATGCCCACAAAGTGCATGGACCACACGCCGATCCCACCCAGGGCCACACCCGCCGTGACTGCGGCTGCGCGGTTCAGCGAGCCATCCTGGTAGCGGATGCGCCGCGTGACCATCAGCGCTATCAGTGAACCGATGAACGCCAGTTTTTTGCTCTGAATGGTTATTTTGGAGAAAAGTGGTGCCGTCCCCCGATGGGGTGGGTGTTTTCAGGTGGGGGTGGGTGGGTGGAAGATCGCCCGCTGCCGAACCGCTGCAAGGCCACGCGGTGGGCCGCAGCGCCACTGGCGCCGGGTCAGAGCTGCAGGAGGAACGCCCGCAGCAGGCGCCAATGTTCCAGGCAGGCCTCGGGGGCGGGCTGGGCGTCCGCGTTTTCCAGCTGGCGGGCGCGCACGCTCTGGGCTGGGTGGCCGAGGGTGAGCAGCACGGTGGCCAGGCTGTGTGCCAGGGGCCGCAGCGCGGGCCAGTCTTGCGCCGTGCAGGCGGCGTCGCCTTGCCGTGTGTCGGCCGGGAACTGCTGCAGGCAGCTGGCGCGGTAGGCCTTGAACAGAAACTCGTCGCCCGCAAAGTGGCTGGCAATGGCCTGCGCCTTATCGTCGGCCGCTTCATCGGCCAGCGTGGTGCTTGTGGCCGGCGCATTGGCAGGGGGCTCGGCCACCAGCGCCAGCGCATCGGTCACACAGGCCTCCAGCTCTGCCACCGGCGCGGGTTTGGACACCATGCGCCACACCTTCATGGCCTGCAGTTGTTCGCGCACGGGGGGTGTCAGGCCTGCGCTGAACACCGCCACCGGAGTCCGGCTGCCCTTCACGGGTTCCTGCAGCAGCCGCTGTACCAGGTCAATGCCGGACTCGCCTGGCAGCATCAAGTCCGTGATGATCCGCTCTACGCCGCCTGCATGCACTGTCTGCATGGCGTCCGGCACGTTGGCACAGGTCACCAGCTCGATCGGAAGCTCCTCAGCGCCATTTGCACAAAGCGTGCGATGGAGCTGTCGTCTTCCACCAGCAGGACCTTGGGCGTACTCATGCGGGCACCTGGGCCTGTGGAATAAAGGCTGCCAGTGCGCTCGGCAGCTCGGCCACCAGTCGGGGGTTGTGAATGACCTTCACGCCCTGCAGGGCGAAGGCGTAGGGCTCGCGCTGTTGCTCGTCGAGCGAGGTGACCACGATGAGGTGGCTGCGCGCAAACTGTGGGTGCGAACGCAGCGTGGTGATCAGGGTGGCGCCGTCAATGCCTGGCAGCAGCATGTCCACGATCAGCACCTCGGGCTGTATCTGCCCATACAGCGCCAGACCGGTGATGCCATCGTTTGCCACCTGCAACTGCACACCCGGAAAGTGTTGCTGCACGATGAGGCCAACCAGATTCTGGAAATGGATCGAGTCTTCAATCAGCAGGATCTGCGGCGCGCGCCCTTTGGCGAGGGCCACGGGCGGTGCCAGAGGGGGGCGGCTGGCCACCGGCGTGCCGGCTGCGGGTGCCTGGGAAGCGCCCCCAGCCCCGTGGGCGGTCATCCAGCGTTCCACCGATGCGCAGGAGATACGGCGATGTCCGCCCGGCGTCTTCCAGGCCTCCAGTTCATTGCGGTCCACCATCAGCTGGACGGACCGTACGGCCATGCCCAGCATCTTGGCGACTTCGAGCGTTGTGTAGTGGTCGGGCATGGCGCGCTCCGAGAGGGATTTGTCAGATTGCATAGATCGCGCATTTTCCCCCAATTTCACTTTTCCCTCGCTTGCATTTGATGAAAATGATTTATATGATTAAATCAACGGCAAAAATTACCTCGATTTGTGTTTTTTTGTACTTCTAAGCCGACCCCATGCCCTTCAAAGGCTACCGCCATGGCGATGGATCGCGCCGCGACACGCGCCTAGCCAAGGCGGCGATTGCCGACGAGCATGGCAAGGTCACCGGCGTCCTCACCATTCTGATGGATGTCAGCGAGTTCCGTGAGGCCGAGCGCGCTACCCAGGAGGCCCGCGATGCGGCCGAAGAGGCGTCACGTGCCAAGTCGGAGTTCGTGGCCAACATGAGCCACGAGCTGCGCACGCCGCTGCAATCCATTCTGGGCTTTGCCGAGCTAGGCATGTTGCGTGGCCGCACGCAGCCCAAGCTGGCGGGCATGTTTGAAGACATCCACTCCGCAGGCCAGCGCATGCTCACGCTGGTGAACGACCTGCTGGAGGTCTCCAAGCTGGAGAGCACGGTGGGGACGTTCCACATGGAGCGCATCGACTTGCGCGGTGTGGTGCGCCCCGTGATCCGTGAATTGGAGCCCTTGCTGGAGCGCAGCCATCTGATGATGGACTTGCGCATGCCCGACCCTCCGCTGGTGGCCAAGGCTGACCCGCTGCGCTTTCAGCAGGTCATCCGCAATGCGGTGGCCAACGCCATCAAGTTTTCCCCGCCCGGCAGCACCATCACGCTGGAAGGCTACGCGGACCCCCAGGGCCAGACGCACCTGGTGGTGCGCGACGAAGGCCCGGGCATTCCTCCGACAGAGCTGCACAGTATTTTTGAAGCCTTTGTGCAGTCCAGCAAAACCAAGGATGGATCGGGCGGTACGGGCCTGGGCCTGCCATTTGCTGCATGATTGTCGAGGCCGTGGGTGGGCGGATCTTTGCCGAGAACGTACCCGCCAGCGGCGCCGCGTTCCACATCATCCTCCCCGCCAGAGGCCAGGCGGAAACCATGCCCGCACCGCTGGAATAAGCAGGGGGAATCGGCAGTGCAACGCCCACAAAAAAGCCCTCGGAGGAGGGCATTTTTGTAGATGCTGGCGGGACGCCGTAGCGCCCCGGGTAGCCGATCAGCCGCCCTTGCGCGAACGCTTGCCAGGGTTCTTCTTGCTGCGCGTGGCGACACCACGCTCCAGGCTCACGCGCTGGCCGCGGCCGGGGGTGTTCAGCGTCACGCCGGGCAGTGGCTTGGGTTGGGGGGTGCGCTTGCGGTCTGCTTCGGTGACGATCTTGTTGCCCATGATTGGTCTCTGAGAAAGTGGAGAAAAGGGTCATATTAGGCCACAGGTGCAGCGCGGGCCCCAAAAGGGGTAGCACCACGCCCTGCAAGGAAAGGGGCTGAAGCTTCAGTCAGGCAGGGCCCATCGCGCCAGAACCTGCGGGGCAGCGCCGCCCTGCTGGCGCAATATGAGTGCCTCGCCTGAACTCGTGCTGTCTTGTGTCAAATCGGCCTGCACAAACATGTGGCTCACCCACACTTCAAACCGGCCGCTGCGTGCGGAGGCTACAGCCAGCGCGTCGCGCAGAGCGCGCAGATGGGCCGCGCCGGTAGTCTCCGGATAACCCCCGGGCGAGCCCAGCGGCGCCCAGACTTGGGGTGCGCCAAAGGCCAGCGTGGCGGTGTCGATGCACCGGCACCAGGGGCTGGACAACACCTTGGCTGGCTGCAACTGCCGCGCCTGAAACCATTCGCCAATGCGGCGCGCCTGGGCCCGACCTTCGTCGTTCAGGTTGCGCTGGGTGCCGCAGTCGCCCAGACGGAACCCTGGCGGATCGAACGTGCCAGGGGCCAGCGCATGGCGGAATAGCGCGACCACGCCCCCCTGGCGCAGCAAGGCTTCTGCTCCCGCCTCCTGGGCGGCCCAGCTCTGCAAGGCTGCGACACCCAGGGCTCCACCCACGGCGCCCGCCGCGCCCCTGCCCAGCAGGGAGCGTCGCGTAAGGCGTGCGCCGTCCGCACCTGCCATACGCTCGGCAGCGTCTGTATCAGGCCGCAGGCTGGAAGGCATAGCCATTGCCTGATGCCGCCATGCGGCCAAACGCGGGGAACGGGAAGTGGAAGCCACCCAGCATGGCGTTGCTGGCGGTGATGCGGGCAAACACTTCGCGCCGTAACTTGCGGGCTGCCTCGGCATCCATGTCAAAGGTCACGGCCCAGTCGGGGTTGCGCGCGAACAGCGCGGGCACGTTGGTCAGGTCTGCCACATAGAAGAAGTTCTGGCCTGCCGACTTCAGTTCAAACAGCGTGTGGCCCGGCGTGTGGCCATATGCGGCTACCGACTGGATGCCCGGCGCCACTTCGTTGCCCGCTTCAAACCGCACCAGCGTGTCGGCTGGCATGGTGGCAAAGGTGCGGCGCGCGTTCTCGAACGCGCCCTTCATGCCGGCAGGGGCCGCCGCCATACGCGCATCGTCCATCCAGAAGGCGTGTTCCGCCGCCGGCACCATCACCTTGGCCTTGGGGAAGGTCCATTCGCCCGCCTTGTTCCGCAGCCCGTTGATGTGGTCGCCATGGAAGTGGCTGATGAGCACGGTGTCGATGTCCGAAGCCTGCATGCCAGCGGCACGCAGGCTGTCGAGCAGCTTGCCGGTGGTGGGGCCGCCAAACTCGCCCAGCCCGGTATCGATGAGGATCTTGCGCGCCCCCGCCACCGCCAGGAACGGGGTGTAGGGCACGTCGATGAAGTCGGTGGGCAGGTTCTGCGATGCGAGCAGCGCACGCACTTCGGCCAGCGGCGCGTTCTTCACAAACTCTTCGCCCAGGGGGCGGCGCGTGATGCCGTCGTTCAGTGCAATCACTTCCACATCGCCCACCTTCATGCGCCTGAAGCCTGGGCTGGGCAGGGTGGGCGTACCAAAGTTGGGGGCGTTCTGAGCCCAGACGGGCACAAACGAGCCCACAGCGTAAACGGTGGTGGCCAGGCTTGCGCCCAGGAAGTGACGGCGTGACAGCATGAAACTCTCCAGTCTCGGGTTGAACTAATGAGTCGCAACTGTAACGCCGGACCTCAGAAAGGCGTGATCTGGAGCACTAAACTGTTTGCAGCGTGGGGCTTTTGGTCGCTAATTGGGGATAAGGATGTCCTGCATCACTCCCTGCGGTCTGTGATAGCGCGGCCTCGGGCCATCCACTGCGTTGCTTTTCTTGCCAATAGCCGGGCTATTGGCTGCAAAAAGACGCCTTGCGGCCTGTCCCGATCCGCACTACCACCGACTCGCGAGGGTGATGCAGGACATCCTTGACCCTTTGGTCTGGCTTGGGGAGGCGGGCCGTGAAGAGGAAGCTCATTCCATCTCGAAGGCTTCGCGCAACGCGGTGCAGAAGTCGCTGCTGCCGCTGAGGGTCAGGGTCAGCGTGGTGCGTGGTGGCGCGGCACTGCCTGTGGTCGTGTGCAGTTGCCCAGTTGCTTCGTCAAAGGACAAAGTCAGTGGGCTCTGCACTTCTTGCACGCCATGTAGGTCGTAGTGCCAGGTGCCGCCGTCTTCCAGCGGTGCGCAGGCACCAGGCCAGTGTGCATGCGCCCAGGCCAGCACGGCGGCGATCTCGTTCTGCAAGGCAGGCAGTTGCGCGGGCAAGACGCTGGCCATGGCATCCAGGGTGCCGTTGCCGTCAGCGTCTTCGCTGTATTCAAAGTCGAGGTAGTTCAGTGGCATGGTGAGAGCAGGTGTGAATGCTTTAGGGGGTTGCTGCGTGATGGCTCAAGCCCAAGTTCGGCCCAGCGCCTGTGCGGCTTCTCCCAGCCGAGGTACCAGTTGCAGCGCCCGCCCCAGCGGCATGCGGGCAGAGGGTGCTTGCAGTGCCACGGCGCTGCGCACCTGGCGCCGCCCGCCGGCCAACACGGGCACGGCCACACAGACGAGGCCGTCCACAAACTCCTCGGCATCGGTGGCATAGCCTTGCCGCAGGATCTGCTCCAGTTCGGACTCCAGTGCGGCGCGGTCGGTCAGGGTGGTGGCGGTGTGGCGGGTGAGGGGAAGACCATCGAGGATGGCGGCCCGGCGTGCGGGCGACAGGTAGGCCAGAAACAGCTTGCCGCTGGCCGAGCAGTGGACGGGCACGCGGGTGCCGGGCCGCAATTCCATGCGCAGCGGAAAGGCTGACTCCATCCGGTCCAGGTAGATCACTTCAGCGCCGCTCAACGCCGTGAGGTTGCAGCTTTCGCCAATGTCGGCCACCAGTTGCCGCAGCACGGCGTGGCGCACCCCATGCTGGGTGCCCGCACTCAATGTGCTTTCTGCCAGGCGCAGCAGGCGTGGCGCGGGGGTGTAGCGCCGCCCGTCGGGCTCGCGTGCCAGCAGGCCGCCTGCTTCCAGCTGGCCTAGCATGCGGTGCACGCTGGGCTTGGGCCAGCCGGTGGCCTCGATGGCATCGCCCAGGCTGAAGGGCTGGCCGCGCGCACACATCGTTTCCAGCAGTTCAAACAGGCGCAGGCTGGGCGGTGTGTTTGTCATAAATCTCGGAATTTGAGACGAATTCATAAAACATTTCGGGATTATTCAGCATTGTGGCTAAGCTGCAAACCCAATTCACCGGGAGCTTCATGACCGCCTCTTTCCAGAACGTAGTGCTCACCGGCGCCTGTGGCGGGCTGGGCCAGGCGCTGGCGCGCGAGCTGATCGGCCAGGGCGCTGCCGTGGCGCTGGTGGGCCTGAACCGGTCCGCGCTGGACCCCCTGGCCGCGCTGGCGCCAGAGCGCTGCGCCGTCTACACGCCCGATGTGGCCGACACCACCGCCATGCAGGCCATGGCCGCTGACTGGATGGGCCGGCGGGGGACGCCGGACATTGTGATCGCCAATGCTGGGGTGGCTGGTGGCTTTGACACCGCCCAGGCCGACGACCTGGCCGTAATGCGGCGCATGCTGGAGATCAACCTGCTGGGCGCTGCCACCACTTTCCAGCCGTTTGTGGCAGCGATGCGGGCGCAGCGGCGCGGCGCGCTGGTGGGTGTGGCCAGCATTGCGGGCTGGCGGGGCATGCCGGGCAACGGTGCGTACTGCGCCAGCAAGGGCGGTCTGAGCCGTTACCTGGAGAGTCTGAGTGCCGAGCTGCGCAGCGATTCCATTGTGGTGAGCACGGTCAGCCCGGGCTATCTGCGCTCCGCGCTCACCGCAGGCAACCGTTTTGCCATGCTCGGCCTGTTGGAGCCCGAGGACGCTGCGCGCGCCCTGCTGGCCGCTGTGGCCCGGGGGCGCACTCACATCGTGCTGCCGGCGCGCATTGGCTGGCTGGCGCGCCTGTTGAACCTGTTGCCCGACGCCCTGCACGACCGGCTGCTGCTGGGCCAGCCGCGCAAGCCGTGCGTGGGCGAGGCGGGGGCCACCGCCATTCCGGCGTTACCCGTGCGCGCCGACAAGAACATCGACACCTGAGAGAGAAAACAGCGAATGACGACAACAACAACAACGATGCCGGAGACAAGGCCTGCAACGCCCGCCGCACAGGACCTGCGCGGCCACATCGCCCTCATCGGCGCCGGCCCCAGCGGGCTGGCCGCGGCGCGCAACCTGCAGAAGCTGGGTGTGCCGTTTCAGGGCTTTGAAGCACACACCGATGTGGGAGGGCTGTGGAACATCGACAACCCGCGCAGCACGGTCTACGAATCGGCGCACCTGATCTCCAGCAAGCACACCACGGAGTTCGCCGAGTTCCCCATGCGCCCCGAAGTGGCCGACTACCCAAGCCACCGGGACGTGCGCCAGTATTTCTTCGACTTTGCAGAGCACTTTGGCCTGCGCCAGCACTACTGGTTTGGGACGCGTGTGCTCCGGGTCGAGCCGGTGGCCCCGCGCAAACCGCAGAGTTCAAGGGCGTGGTCATTGCCAACGGCACGCTGGCCGAGCCGAGCATGCCGCGCTTTGAGGGCCACTTTGACGGGGAGCTGCTGCACACCAGCGCCTACAAGAGTGCCGAGCTGTTCAAGGGCAAGCGTGTGCTGGTGGTGGGTGCGGGCAACTCGGGTTGCGATATTGCGGTGGATGCGGTGCACTACGCACGCAGCGTGGACATCTCGGTGCGGCGCGGCTATTACTTTGTGCCCAAGTATGTGTTCGGCAAGCCTGCAGACACGCTTGTCGGCAAGCTCAAGATGCCGCCCTGGCTCAAGCAGAAGGTGGACAGCGTGGTGCTGCAATGGTTCACTGGCGACCCTGCGCGCTTTGGCTTGCCCAAGCCCGACTACAAGATGTACGAGTCGCACCCGGTGGTCAACTCGCTGGTGCTTCACCATCTGGGCCATGGCGACATTCACGTCAAACCCGACATCGCGCGTTTCGAAGGCCACACGGTGCACTTCAAGGACGGCAGCGCGCAGGACTACGACCTGGTGCTCTGCGCCACCGGGTACAAGCTGCATTACCCCTTCATTGACCACAGCCTGCTCAACTGGCAGGGCATGGCGCCGAAGCTGTACCTCAACATCCTGTCACCCCGGTTCGACAACCTGGCCGTGATGGGCATGATCGAAGCCAGCGGCATCGGCTGGCAGGGCCGCTATGAGCAGGCCGAGCTGGTGGCGCGCTTCTTCAAGGCGCAGGCCGAGGGCTCGCCGCGCGCCGAGGCCCTGCGCCAGGCCAAGGCCGGGCCGCCGCCCGATCTGTCGGGTGGCTTCAAGTACCTCCAGCTCGAACGCATGGCGTACTCGTGCACAAGGACACCTACCGCAACGCGGTGCGCGCTGCTGCTGCAGCCCTCGCCAAAAAGGACTGACGCCATGCTGCCTGTGGACGAAATACGCCTCAACTTCAACCCCGCGTCGCTGGTGGTGCTCAATGGGGTGCTGGGTTTTCTCATGTTCGGCATTGCGCTGGATACGCGCGTGGCCGACTTCAAGCGCGTGCTGCGCATGCCGGGTGCCATGGCGGTGGGCATTGCCGCGCAGTTCATCGTGCTGCCTGCGGTGACCTTTGTGCTCACGCTGTTGCTCAAGCCCGGGCCCAGCATTGCGCTGGGCATGATCCTGGTCGCCTGCTGTCCGCCAGGCAATGTGAGCAATATCCTCACCCATCGCGCGGGGGGCAATGTGGCGCTGTCGGTGTCGATGACGGCCATCTCCAACGCGCTGGCCATCGTGCTCATGCCGCTCAACTTTGCGTTCTGGGGTGGCATGCACCCCACGGCGGCGCCGCTGCTGCGCAGCATTGCGCTCGACCCGCTGGAAATGGCGGGGCACATCGTGGTCATCATCGGGCTGCCCTTTGTGCTGGGCATCCTGTGTGCCGAAAAGCTGCCGCGCCTCACGCAGCGCGTGAACAAGCCCGTGCGCATCTTCAGCTTTCTGTGCCTCATCGGCTTCATCGTGGGCGCGGTGGCGGGCAACTGGCGCTACTTCCTCGACTACGTGGGCCTGGTGCTGCTGGCTGTGGCACTGCACGATGGGCTGGCCTTCGGCACCGGCTACGCCTGCGCACGGCTCAGCGGCTTGCCCGACTACGACCGGTGTGCGGTGAGCATCGAGGTGGGCTACGGGCTGGCGCAGGGGCTGGGGCAGTTCGGCTTTCTGTTTCTGGGTCTGCAGCTGGGCATGACGGCGGATATGGCGTCGGTGGTGATGCAGACCCAGGCGTTCTTCACCTTGTTGCTGGCTGCGCCGTTGCTGGGGGAGCGCGCCAAGCCCTGGCAGTGGGGGGGCTTGTTGCTGGCGTTCGGCGGCGTGATGACCATCGGCCTCGCGCATGGCGAAGGGCTAGGCCAGATGACGCTGGCGGGGTTTGTACTCACCCTCGGCGCCGCATTCATGTGGGCGGTGTCCAACCTGGTGGCGCGCCGCGCGGCGCAGGCCGGGGCTTATGCGCCGTTTCCGTTCATCGTATGGAGCAGCGTGGTGCCCATCGGGCCGCTTTTTGTGCTGGCGTTGTGGAGCCATGGCTCCGCCGCCGTGTGGGCACAGCTGCAGTCTTTGAATGGCACGGGGCTCTTGGCCGTGGCCTACCTGGCCTTTTTGGCCACCTTGCTGGCCTACACGCTGTGGACGCAGCTGCTGCAACGCCATGCAGCGGGGCGGGTCACGCCGTTTTCGCTGCTGGTGCCGGTGGTGGGGCTGTGGGCGGCCTATGCCTTTCTGGGTGAACCCCCGGCGCCTCTGCAGTGGTTGGGCGCAGCCGCAGTGCTCTGCGGGCTGGTAGTGAACCAGGTGGGGGGGGGCTTGTGGTGGGCCCGGCGTGCCACAGCTTCCTAGAATGGCCGCTTTCCGCATCGAGGAGGCAGGGTGGCTGAGAGCGCGTTTTTGTGGGTCAAAGGGTTGCGGTTTGCGTACCCGGAGTGTGCGGTGCTTGACAACCTGTCGCTGGCCTGGCCCCCGGGCCTGGCCTTGGTGCGTGGTGATGAAAGCACCGGCAAAACCACGCTGCTGCGCGTGCTGGCTGGTGAGCTGACAGCGCAGGCTGGCAGCATCACGCTGCAAGGGGTGGACCTGAACCCAGCCGCCAAGGCCTCGGCACCACTGGTCTTCTGGGCGGAACCGCGATCCAGCGAGTGGGACCCGCTCACGGCCCGGGGTTGGCTCGACAGCCTGCCCGCCCGCTACCCCCGGTGGGATGCGGCAGCCCTGGCGGGGCACATCGACGGGTTCAGCCTGCACGAGCACCTGGACAAGCCTTTTTATGCCCTGTCTACCGGGAGCAAGCGCAAGGTGCTCATGGCCGGGGCCTTGGCGTCGAACGCACCGCTGACCCTGATCGACGAGCCGGTGGGCGGGCTGGACAAACCTTCCGCACGCTACCTCGCGCAGGCCCTGGCGTCCCAGGCGGCCCGATCAGACCGCCTGACCGTGGTGGCGTACTACGAAGCATTGCCTGAGGTGCCCTGGGGCTCGGTGTTGGATCTGTAGCGGTTGTGAGGTGGTAGACGGCGCCTTGGGGGCATGTGTTCTGGGGCTGGTTGTGTCCGCAAGGTCTGCCGTAGACTGCAGCGCTGACCGTTTCCTCCGACACCCGCCTCACCCTGCAAGGACCGCCCCATGGATGCGCTGCTATTTGTTCCAGTTGCCATCGCCATCTCGCTCACCCCCGGGCCCAACAACTTTTGCGGCCTCAACAACGGCATTCGCGCAGGCGTGGGTCCCGCGCTGATCGCCACGGTGGGCCGCGCAGCAGCCTTTGCCATTTTTCTGACGGTGTCTGCGGTGGGGCTGGGGGCGATGCTGCTGGCGTCCGAGGCAGCATTCACGGCGGTGAAGTGGGTGGGAGCCGCCTACCTGTTCTGGCTGGGCTGGAAGGCCTGGCACAGCCGTGAGTTCAGCGGCCTGGCACTGGATGATGCGCCCGGCGGTGCCCTGGCATCGGGCCAGCCAGCGCAGTTCTCTCTGCGTGCGCTCATCACCCAGGAGTTTCTGCTGGGCATCACCAACCCCAAGGCGATCATCCTGTTTGCGGCGATCTTTCCGCAGTTCATCGACCCCGCGCAGCCTGCAGCGCGCCAGTTTCTGGTGCTGGGCTCCATCTATCTGGGCAGCGAATTCGTCTCGACGGCCGTGTACGCCAGCTTCGGGCGCCAGATCCGCCGCTTCATCCGCACCTCGCGCGGTGTGGCCCGCCTGAACAAGGCCACCGGCGGTTTCTTCATGGGTGCTGGCGGCCTTCTGCTGGCCGCCAACCGCTGATTGCTGCCCCCTGGCGGGGCTGAGCCGATCCATCGGTAAACCCCGCCCAAAGCGCGCGTAAATCCCCGGTAAAGGGGGCCTGCCGGACGGCAGCCCCGGGGCCAAAGCGCGCGTAAATCCCCGGTAAAGGGGGCCTGCCGGACGGCAGCCCCGGGGGATGCGCTGGCTACCATACCCCTTCGCTCATTCCTGGTTGCGCCCCACCATGCCCCTGAACCGTTCGTTGACCCGTCCACAGAGGCCCGCACAATTGCAGTCCGGCAAGCTGCGCTGGATCTCCGCGTTGTTACTGGCCTCCGTGGCGCTGGCTGCGGTGGGAGGTGGTGCCTGGTGGTGGAAACAGCGCCAGGATGCAGCGGCCGCGGCCAGCGCTGGCGGTGCCGCCACGGGGCCCAACGCGGCGCGCAAGCCCGGCAGTGGGCCCGGGCGCTTTGGTGGCGGCAACGTACAGCCCGTGTCGGTAGGCACCGTGCAGCGGGGCGATGTACGGGTGGTGGTGAGTGCCATCGGCACCATGAGCGCCCGCGCCACCGCCGTGGTGCGCGCCAAGGTGACCGGTGAGCTGACGTCGGTGCGCTTCAAGGAAGGGGACGAGGTGCGTGCAGGCCAGGTGCTGGCCGAGATCGATGCGCGCAGCTACCAGGCTGCGCTGTCGCAGGCCCAGGGCACGCTGCAGCGCGACCAGGCGCTGCTCAAGAATGCGCAGCTCGACCTCAAGCGGTACCAGGACCTGCTGGCGCGCGACTCCATCGCCAGCCAGCAGGTGGACACCCAGGCCGCTCTGGTGCGCCAGCTGGAGGGCACCGTGGCCTCGGACCAGGCGCAGGTCGATGCCGCGCGCCTGCAACTGAGCTACACCCAGGTCACCGCACCATTTGCCGGCCGGCTGGGCCTGCGCCAGGCCGACAAAGGCAACGTGGTGGGGCCGAGCGATGCCAACGGCATCGTCACCATCAACCAGGTGCGGCCCATCGATGCCGCGTTCTCCGTGCCCGAGGCGCACCTGCCCCAGATGCGCCGCCGCATGGCCGCTGGCGAGGAACTGCCCGTGGAGCTGTGGGACCGCGACAGCCGCCGCCAGCTGGCAAAGGGCCGTGTAGTGGCGCTGGACAACGCCATCGACAGCACCACCGGCACCATCAAGGTCAAGGCCGCTTTTGCCAATGAAGACGGCGCCCTGTACCCCAACCAGTTCGTCAACGTGCGCCTGCAGGTCAACCTGCTCCAGGGCGTGCTGACCGTACCGGCCACGGCCGTGCAGAACAACTATGTCTACCTGGTGCAGGAAGACAGCACCGTGACCCAGCGCCGCATCCGCGTGGGCGTGACCGATGGCGATCGCGTGAGCGTCGAAGGCGAGCTGCGCGAGGGCGAGCAGGTGGTCACGGACGGCATCGACCGCCTGCGCGAAGGCGCCAAGGTTGCGGTTATCGATGCCGGTGCCGTCACCCGCGCCGACCAGGCGGCCCAGGACCAGGCCGCACAGCGCCGCGCCTTTATTGCATCCCTGCCCCCCGATGTGCGCGAAAAGCTGCAGAAGATGAGCCCCGAAGAACGTCGCGCCTTCCTGCGCGAGCGGCGCGCGCAGATGGGTGCGGGCGGCGCAGCCGCTCCAGCGTCGGCGGCCTCTGCTGCTGCCTCTTCCGCGTCAGGTGTGGGTACTCCCGCCGCTGCCCCGGCGTCCGCCCCGCAGGCCTCTTCAGCGCCCCCACAGCAGCGCACCGAAGCACCAGCCCGTGCTGCTGCACCGCAAGCCTCCCCAGGCGCGGCGCCGCCTGCAGCGTCATCAGCCCCCGCCGCCCCTGGTGACCGCGCTGCGGAACCTCCACGGGGCATCCCTCCGCAGGTGAAGGCACTGCTGGACCAGATGCCCGCTGACGAGCGCGCCCGCGTGATGGCAATGCCGCAGGAGGAGCGCCGTGCCTACATCCGCGAGCGGTTGCAACCCCAGCCGCCGTCCTCCGGTGGCGCAGCCAGCCCGGCGCGCTGAGCGCACCGGCACCCCGGTTTCTCCCCTGCCTGTTTTGCCAGCGCACCCGTCGCCATGAACCTGTCGCGCCTCTTCATCCTGCGTCCCATCGCCACCGCGTTGCTGATGGTGGCGATCCTGATCGCGGGGCTGATGGCCTACCGGCTGCTGCCCACCTCGGCCCTGCCCGAGGTGGACTACCCCACCATCCAGGTCACCACGCTGTACCCGGGCGCGAGCCCGGACGTGATGACCTCCAACGTTACGGCGCCGCTGGAGCGGCAGTTCGGCCAGATGCCGGGGCTGTCGCAGATGTCATCCACCAGCTCGGGCGGGGCTTCGGTGATCACGCTGCGTTTCGCGCTCGACATGGCGCTCGATGTGGCCGAGCAGCAGGTGCAGGCGGCCATTAACGCGGGCAGCAACCTGTTGCCCAGCGACCTGCCCATGCCGCCGCTGTACAGCAAGGTCAACCCCGCCGATGCGCCCATCCTCACGCTGGCCATCACCTCGCCCTCGCTGCCTGTGATCCGCGTGAACGACCTGGTGGAAAACCGCCTGGCACCCAAGCTGTCGCAGGTGCAGGGCGTGGGCCTGGTGGCGATTGCGGGTGGGCGCCGCCCGGCCGTGCGCATCCAGGCCAACCCCACGGCACTGGCGCAGCTGGGCCTCACGCTGGAGGACGTGCGCACCTCCATCGCAGCCGCCAACGTCAAGCAGGCCAAGGGCGGCTTCGACGGCCCGGCCCGCGCATCCACCATCGATGCCAACGACCAGCTGCAGTCGGCGGCTGAATACCGCGACCTCATCATCGCCTTCAAGAACGGCGCCCCCGTGCGCCTGAAGGATGTGGCCGAAACGGTGGACGACGCCGAAAACACGCGCCTCGCCGCCTGGGCGGGCACGGCTGACACGGGCGCCAAGCCCGGCGTGATCCTCAACATCCGCCGCCAGCCCGGCGCCAACGTGATCGACACGGTGGACCGCATCAAGTCCCTGCTTCCGCAGCTGCAAAGCACCTTGCCCGCATCGCTGGATGTGCAGGTGCTGACCGACCGCACGGTGACAGTGCGCGCCTCGGTGCGCGACATGCAGGTGGAGCTGGGCCTGGCCGTGCTGCTGGTGGTGGCGGTCATCTTCGTGTTCCTGCGCAGTCCCTCGGCCACGCTGATCCCGAGCGTGGCCGTGCCGCTGTCGCTCATCGGCACCTGTGGGGTGATGTACCTCGCGGGCTTCTCCATCAACAACCTCACGCTGATGGCGCTGACCATCTCCACCGGTTTTGTGGTGGACGATGCCATCGTGATGATTGAAAACATTGCCCGGCATCTCGAGATGCCGGGCAATGTTTCGGCGCAGGCTCATGGGGACGAAGGCCCCGTGAAGGACGCGGTAGCGTCCGGCCGCAGCCAAAACGCTCCCGCACTTCACATCACCCCCTTGGAGGCCGCGCTCAAGGGCTCGCAGCAGATCGGCTTCACCATCATCTCGCTCACCATCTCGCTGATCGCGGTGCTGATCCCACTGCTGTTCATGGGCGATGTGGTGGGGCGGCTGTTCCACGAGTTCGCCATCACGCTGGCCGTGTCCATCCTGATCTCGGCCGTGGTGTCGCTCACGCTCACCCCCATGCTGTGCGCGCGCCTGCTGCGCCACACGCCCGAGGAGAGCCACGGCCGCCTGTACCGTGCCACAGGCCATTTCTTTGACCGGACCATCGCGGGCTATGGCCGCATGCTGGGCTGGGTGCTGAACCACCGGGGCACCACCTGGCTGGTGTTTGCGGCCACCCTGGCGCTCACCGTGGTGCTGTACCTGTTCATTCCCAAGGGCTTCTTTCCGGTGCAGGACACCGGCACGCTGCAGGCCACCACCGAGGCCGACCAGTCGATCTCGTTTGCCGGCATGGCCGAGCGCCAGCAGGCCGTGGCCGAGCGGCTGCTGCAAGACCCCGCCGTGCGCAGTGTGTCGTCGTTCATCGGCGTCGATGGCGCCAACACCACGCTCAACACCGGCCGTCTGCTGATTGATCTGCAGCCGCATGCACAGCGCGACAAGGCCGATGTGGTGCAGCAGCGCCTGGCCGACCGCGTACAGAACCTGCCGGGCATCCGCCTGTTCATTCAGCCCGTGCAGGACCTGGCCATTGAAGACCGGGTGGCGCGCACGCAGTACCAGTGGCTGCTGTCATCGCCCGACATGCAGCAGCTGACCACCAGCACCACAGAGCTGCTGCGCCGCCTGCGCGCCTTGCCCGAGCTGACCGATGTGGCCAGCGACCTGCAGGACCAGGGCCG